>Ga0102940_1001100_pt1 | contig 17853 bp, 21 predicted proteins | sample SalPonR2_C_D1_MG_FD_78215 | JGI IMG/M metagenome (GOLD analysis project Ga0102940, IMG submission 78215) | Salt pond soil microbial communities from South San Francisco under conditions of wetland restoration - Salt Pond MetaG R2_C_D1_MG | ecosystem: Environmental > Aquatic > Marine > Intertidal... | reverse complement strand
TTCATATTGTCGTCGCCACCCGTTCACCCATCCTGATGCCGGTCTCGAGCCCTTTACGGGTGTTTTTAAGAAGATCGGCATCGACCCGGACCGTTCCTTTTTCCAGCAGCATGATGACCGTTGACCCCCCGAATGTGAACCACCCCTTTTCCTGACCCTTTGCTACCTCCGTTTCCGGCTCGTAATTCTGGGCAATGGCCCCGCCAATGGTGGCACCGACTTCACACAGCAGGATGTCGCCGGCCTGTTGGGTGCGCAGAACCGAGTACTCCCGCTTGTTTTCCCAGTACACGCTCAGACGGTTCTTCACCGCGTGGGGGGAGACGGAATAATATGTTCCGCCTACGGGGGTGGAGCCTGAGATGCGTCCGTCCGCCGGGAAGTGAAACCGGTGATAGTCCACCGGGGCCAGGCGGATGATCAGGAGGGTACCGCCTTCGTACCGGGCGCTGAGGGTCCTGTCCTGCAGAAAACGATCAAGGGAGAAGGACTGTCCCTTGACGAAAAATCTGTCCAGCCCCTGCAATCCCTCAAAGGCCAGCACCTTGCCGTCGGCAGGGGAGACCACGGCACCGGGATCGGGGTCCACCGGCCTGGCTTCGGGTTTGAGCTCCCGAATGAAGAACTCGTTGAAGGTCGAGTACCCGCTCGCCGGTCTGGTTGCCTCGCTCATGTCGATCTGCAGCGAACGCACGAATTCCGGGATACGGTTTCTGGAAGCCGGTGTGTCCATCCTCCGTCCGTACCATGCGGAGAGAAACCGCTTTTTTACGACCCCGTGCAACGCCAGTCTGCCCAGGGGGTTGTGGTACAGCCACTTCAGCCATCGCTCACCGGGAACGATTTCCCGAAGCAGTTCACCGGTTTTTCGGTCGATATATTCGATGCTTTCCATGATGGTCTCATTTTCTCAGGTTCGCGGGGTGTGGGGGTATCGAATTAATCCGCTTATCCCCTGATAATCCCGATCTTTTTTGTTCGTGGTGAATAGTTGGTATATCATAAGATATTCGGTCTCAATTTGAAATAAAAAACGGACAGTTGGAATTTTATTCCAACTACCCGTTTTTACTTGTAAATGGCGGAGAGGGTGGGATTCGAACCCACGTACGGGGATAAACCCGTAACTCGATTTCGAGTCGAGCGCGTTACGGCCGGACTTCGCTACCTCTCCGCTCGTATGAGTATCCCGGCGTGCCGGGATGAGCCGTTTTTATTTACTCGGAAGCAGGAGAATCGTGTTCCCGTTGTTCCTGTTTGAGTCGTTTCTTTTCGGCGCGTCTGCTTCGGAAGAAATCCTTGAGCAGTGCCGAACATTTTTCCTCGAGGATGCCTCCGAGGATCTGGAACCTGTGGTTGGTCCAGTCGAGGTTGCCGCCCTGCATCCGGGATGTGAGGCACCCCGTTCTTGGGTCGGCAGCTCCGAAGATGACTGTGTCCACCCGTGCATGGAGCATGGCTCCGACACACATGAGGCACGGTTCCAGAGTGACCACCATGCTGGATCCGGGCAGTCTGTAATTTCCAGCCCGATTTCCTGCCTGGCGCAGGGCGTTGATCTCAGCGTGGGCCGAGGGATCGTGCAGGCCGATGGGGGCGTTGCGCCCGGTTCCGAGAATTCGGCCCTGGTGATCCAGAAGGATCGCACCCACCGGGACTTCCCCGAGTGCACCGCTTTTATCGGCCTGTCGCAGGGCCAGCTCCATGAGATCCTCCCAGGAGCGCCACTGACCGGGCGGACGTTGCGAAGCGGATAAATATGGAAATGTTTCCAGGGTGTCAATACCGGAATCGACTGCCGTTTTCACCTTTTATCTCTGCTTGAGATACTCCACACCGCCCTTGAACAGGGCCGTGCCCAGAGTCGAGGTCTCTCCTCTGGTCCAGGCCGGGTGGTTTGTGGGGTGGTTGTACGCCTCGGGGTGGGGCATAAGCCCGAAAATGCGTCCGGACGGATCGGTCAGACCGGCGATACCGAGAGGGGAACCGTTGGGGTTGGCCGGATATGCTTCCGTGACATCACCCAGAGGGCCGTCGGTGTACTGCAGGGCGATATGGTTTTTCTGATCCAGGGCGCGCAGGGTGTCGGAGTCCCGGGTCACGATCTTGCCCTCGCCGTGCCGGACCGGCAGGTACAGTCGATCCAGCCCCCGGGTGAACACGCAGGGAGAGTCCGGGTTGCAGGTCAGATGGACCCATCGGTCCTCGAACCGGGCCGAATCATTGTGGCTCAGGGAAACCTGGCGTTCAAAGTAGTTCCCGTCGATCCCCGGAAGAAGGCCGAGTTTGACCAGCAGCTGGAACCCGTTGCAGATCCCGAGGATGATTCCGCCGTTCTGGAAAAAACCGGTCAATTCCTGTTCAAGGGTGGTGCCGGAGCCGATAGTGGTGTGCTTCCAGCGCAGGGCTGCTGCCTGGGCCGCCCCGAGTTCGTCACCGTCCAGAAATCCACCCGGAAAGACCAGGAAATTATAGTCGCGAAGGGAGATCTTTTCACTGACAAGATCGGAAAAGTAGGCGACGGTGGTGTTGTCCGACCCGGCCTGCTTGGCGGCATAGGCGGTTTCCCGCTCGCAATTGGTGCCGTGTCCGGTGATAACCAGGGTCTGTACCTTTGCCATTGCTCCTCCAGAAAAAAGTTGGTCGTCCATGTATCGAATTCCCGAACGGTCCGTTTGGCGGGCCCGCCGGGGAGTGACTTCATCGTAGGTTTGGAATAGGGAGCTGCATACAGGGCAATGGGACGGCCTGCAAGGGCCAATTGCCGTCAACCCCACAACCGTCCTGTCCTCCCGTGGGCGGAAATTTTTTTGCCGGGATATTCGGCACACTTCAAGGAGCGCCGTTACGCGAACGGGAAGAGTTTTTTTGATGAATAGCTAATAAAGGCAGAAGGTTATTTCTTGAAAGGCTGACTTATTCTGGTGACGGCTTCTTTCTTGACAACAGGAAAAGGCATTGTCTAGGTATCCCGAAACATCATTTCAGGAAGATACGTTCTGGGCTGCCGCTTCGGCGGCCCATTTCTTTTGTTCGTCGGGTCGGAGGCGGTCGGGCCCGGACATACATGCAATCGTTTTTTGAGGCAGGACAGATGAATACAAAATTTATTTTCGTGACCGGGGGGGTACTCTCCTCCCTGGGAAAAGGGCTGGCTGCGGCCTCGGTCGGGGCACTCCTTCAGGCCAGAGGGCTGAAGGTGACCATTCAGAAACTGGATCCGTACATCAATGTCGATCCGGGCACCATGAATCCCTTTCAGCACGGCGAGGTTTACGTCACCGACGACGGTGCCGAGACCGATCTCGACCTCGGACACTACGAACGGTATCTGGGACGACATCTGAGCCAGCAGAACAATTTCACGTCGGGCCGGATCTATAACACGGTCATCAACAAAGAGCGCCGGGGGGATTATCTCGGCGGGACCGTGCAGGTTATTCCGCACATCACCGATGAGATCAAGAAAGCCGTGGTCAGCGTGGCGTCCGATGATATCGACGTGGCCATCATCGAAATCGGCGGGACCGTCGGGGACATTGAGGGGCTGCCGTTTCTGGAAGCTCTGCGGCAGCTGCGTTCCGACCTGGGTAAAGAAAATGTCCTGTACATCCACCTGACTCTGGTACCGTACATGAAGGCTGCCGGGGAAGTGAAGACCAAGCCTACCCAGCACAGCGTCAAGGAGTTGCGCAGCATCGGCATTCAGCCGGACATTATTCTGTGTCGTTCCGAGGTGGACCTGGCCGAGGACATTAAGAGCAAAATCGCCCTGTTCTGCAATGTGGACCGGGACGCGGTGTTCACGGCCATTGACGTCAATCACATCTATGAACTGCCCCTGACCCTGTATAACGAGGGACTGGACCAGAAGATCGCTATTCTGCTCAGGCTGGCGGCCAAGAATCCCGATCTGCAGCCGTGGCGGGATCTGGTCCGGGTGCTGCATCACCCCAAGGAGCGGGTCACCATCGCCATTGTGGGCAAGTATGTGGACCTCAAGGAGGCCTACAAAAGTCTGCACGAGGCCCTGACCCACGGCGGTGTGGCCAATAATGTGGGGATGGATCTGATCTACGTCAATTCCGAGGAGCTCACCGCCACAAACGTGGGGGAAAAACTGGCCGGCGCCCATGGAATTCTGGTTCCCGGCGGGTTCGGGACCCGGGGTGTAGAGGGCAAGATCCAGGCCATTCGCCATGCCCGGGAAAACCGGATTCCCTTTTTCGGAATCTGTCTGGGCATGCAGTGCGCCGTGATCGAGTATGCCCGCAACGTGCTTGGTATTGACGGCGCCAACTCCCAGGAATTCGATCAGAACTGTGCCGACCCCGTTATCTACCTGATGAAGGAGTGGTACGATTTCCGGACCCAGAAAATCGAGCGTAGAGGCGCTGACAGCGATATGGGCGGGACCATGCGTCTCGGGGCCTATCCGTGCGTTATCGAAGAGGAGACCTGTGCGTTCGCTGCATACGGAGAGAAAGAGATCCGGGAGCGACACCGTCACCGGTATGAGTTCAACAACGACTATCTGGAACGGTTCCGGGAAGGTGGGCTGGTCGTGAGCGGCTTTTCCCCGGACAAGTCTCTGGTGGAGATCGTGGAAGTGGCCGACCATCCCTGGTTTCTGGCCTGTCAGTTTCACCCCGAGTTCACCTCCAACCCCATGCGGCCGCATCCGCTGTTCAAGGAATTCGTCAAGGCGTCTCTGGCCAACAAGTGATGTCGAGAGAACCGAATGCCGCGCTGCAAGGAGTGACCATGACCCGGTTGTACGAACATTCGCTGAATGCGCCCTTCTTCATTGCCGGGCCGTGCGCCCTGGAAAGCAGGGAAATGGCTATGGAGACGGCAGAGGAGCTGGCCGCCATGGCCCGGAAACTCGATGTTCCGCTGGTCTTTAAGAGCTCCTTTGACAAGGCCAACCGGACCTCCCTGACGAGCTTTCGGGGGCCCGGCCTTGACCGCGGTCTGCAGTGGCTGGCCGATGTCAGGGAGCGGACCGGGCTGCCTCTGATCACGGATATCCATCTGCCGGAACAGGCCGCCCCCGTGGCCGAGGTGGTGGACGTGATTCAGATCCCGGCCTTTTTGTGTCGACAGACCGACCTGCTGGTGGCTGCGGCCGAGACCGGTCGGATCGTGAATGTCAAGAAAGGGCAGTTCCTGGCTCCCTGGGATATGCGACGTCCCGTGGAAAAGCTGCGTGCGGCGGGAGGTGGGAAAATCTGGCTCACTGAACGGGGGGCCGGGTTCGGATACAACAACCTGGTCGTGGATTTCCGGTCACTCGGGATTATGGCTGAAACAGGGTGTCCGGTGGTGTTCGATGCCACCCATTCGGTGCAGATTCCCGGCGGGCAGGGGAGCGCATCGGGCGGCCAGCGGGAATTTGTTCCCACTCTGCCCCGCGCCGCCGTGGCGGCCGGGTGCAGCGGCGTGTTTATGGAAGTACATCCGGACCCGGACAAGGCGCTCTGCGACGGTCCCAACAGCTGGCCCCTGGCAAAGGCGGAGGCCATGTTTTCCGACCTGCTCAAAATCTGGAGATTGTCCTATGCCTGTCAGTGAGGCCGCCAAAAAGGTGCGCATGGTCATTCTGGACGTGGACGGGGTGCTGACCGACGGTGGGTTGTATTATGATGCCGACGGGAATGTCTCCAAACGGTTCAGCGTTCAGGACGGCCTTGGGATCAAGCTGGCCCAGTCCGTGGGTATCGAGTTTGCCGTGATTACCGGGCTCAACTCCACGGCCGTGGAGGAACGGGCCAAGGGACTTGGGATCAGGCACTACTTTTCCGGTCACCACCGCAAAATTCCCATTCTGGAAGAGTTGCGGGACCGGACCGGTATCGGCTTTTCCGAGATGGCCTATATCGGAGACGACTGGGTCGATGCAGGCCCGCTTTCCCTGGTGGGTCTGCCCGTGGCCGTGGCCAATGCCCAGCCGGAGATCCGGGAGATGGCAGCACTGGTCACTTCCGCAAGCGGAGGCAACGGGGCGGTTCGCGAGGCCCTGCGGTTCATTCTGGCTGCTCAGGGCAAACTCGAAGCACTCTGGGCGGACTGGAAGGGAAGGCCGTGAACAAGGCGCTGCGCATCGCTGTCGTCATCGGACTGCTGGTCGTTCTTGCGGCCGGTGCCTGGTGGTTTGTCGACCGGGAGGCGCTGCTTCCCTCCCTTGGCGATCAGGTCGAGGTGGATCTCTCCCTGCAGGGGGTGCGTCTCTCCCAGGGGAAAGAAGGGAGAACGGCCTGGACCCTGCAGGCGGACAAGGCCAGGTTTGATGAAGATTCCGGCCTGCTGCACCTCGGCCGGCCCCGGGTGACCTACAGGTCCGAGACCGAAGGGGACCCCGTGTTTGTGCAGGCTCCTGAAGGGGAGGTCTCCCAGGAGCGAAACACAGCCAGGATGTGGTCCGGTGTGCAGGCGAGATATCAGGGGCATACGGTCACGGCCGATCGGCTGGACTATGTCGGTCGGCAGGACCGGATCACCTTTACCGGGCAGGTGGTCATGTCCGGCAGGGGGACGACCATCCACGCCCCCAGGGCGACCATCGATCTTAAGGACAATGTCATGACCGCCCGCGGCGGTGTCGAGGCGGTGCTGGAGGATTCCGGAGAAATCGGGTTTCCAGGGGAGACCGCAACCGAGCAGGAAAAGGGGAAGGAAAAATGAAGAAGACAGTTCGCAGTGTGATGACGGTCTTGTTGCTTGTCATTGTCTGGATCTGCCCGGTCCGGGCTGAAAACGTGCCCACCAAGATCACTTCGGAAACCATGAAGTATGCCGGAGAGGCGGACAGTGTGGTTTTCAGCGGCAAGGTGCATGTGCAGCGCGAGACCTTTGAGCTGTGGTCGAACATGTTGACTGTGGATCTGGCTCCTTCCCCGGACACGGGAAAAGCGTCCGCCGACGCCGGGACGCCCGGGCAGGGTGATATCAGGAAGATCACGGCTTCGGGGGCGGTCCGTATTCTGAGTCAGGGCAAAGAGGGGTTCTGCGGTAAGGCCGTCTATTTTGCAGATTCGGGAATGGTCCGAATGGAACAGGACCCCGTTCTCAAAGACGGTCCCAACGAGATCCGCGGCGAGGTCATCAAGCTCTACATGCGCGAGAATCGCAGCGAGGTTGTCGGCGGCAAGAAGCGGGTTGAAGCGGTTTTTTACACTCCGGCCGAAAAGAGCGAGGTGCCCTGAGCCATGGCCACGCTGCAGGCGCACGGCCTGAAAAAACGGTTCGGACCCAAAGAGGTGGTCCGGGGAATCGACCTGAACCTGTCCCGGGGAGAGGTGGTCGGAGTGCTCGGGCCCAACGGGGCCGGCAAGACCACGACCTTCTATATGCTGGTCGGGATTATCGCCCCGACCCGGGGAACGGTTTTTCTGAATGAAAAGGACGTCACCTCCTGGCCCCTGCACCTGCGGGCCAGACACGGGATGAGTTACCTCCCCCAGGAGAGCTCGATTTTTCGAAAACTCACGGTTCGTGAAAATCTGCAGATGATCCTCGAGTATTCCGGGCTGTCCCGGTCCGAGCAGCAGAAAAAAGGGGCTCAGCTTCTGGAGGAGCTCGGCATCACCAGGCTGGCCGACCAGCAGGCGGCCTATCTTTCGGGAGGAGAACGGCGGCGCCTGGAGATCGCCAGGGCTTTGATCATGGATCCGGTTTTTATTCTGCTGGACGAACCCTTCGCCGGGATCGACCCTCTGGCCGTGGACGATATCCAGGAGATCATCAGGACGCTCCGGGATAAGGGGATCGGAGTGTTGATTTCGGATCACAACGTTCGGGAAACATTGCAGATATGTGATCGGGCCTACCTGGTGTACAATGGAGAGATCATTCTTGACGGGACCCCGGAACAGCTTGTGGCCGACCCCGCGGCCCGGAGGGTCTACCTTGGGGAAGGGTTCTGCCTTTAATCCGTTGCAAGTTTCGTGCTTCTATGGCAGAAGTTGAACACAAAAAATGTGTTTCTTCTTGAAATTGAACATTTTTTTTGTTTTTCCGTGCAGGCTGGCGAAGGATAAAAATCAGGTACCTTCCCTCTTTAGAGCGCCCTCGGAAGAAACCCTCAGCAAGTCAGACGACGGAACAGTATGGGATTGGAGCTACGCCAAAATTTGAAGCTGACCCAGCAGCTGGTCATGACCCCGCAGTTGCAGCAGGCAATCAAGCTGCTGCAGCTTTCCAGGGTGGAACTGCTGGATGCCGTTCAGCAGGAATTGCTTGAAAATCCCCTTTTGGAAGAAGGGAGTGCTGAGCCGGACAAGCCCAAGGATACCTTGGAGACTCCACAGGACAAAGGAGGCGAAGAGGATCAGCGAAAGGTAAATGCGGAAGAGGCCGAGCTGCTTCGGAACGCCAACTGGGATGACTATCTCGGGGCGTTTTCCAGCAGTTCGAAACAGGCTCAGATGCATGAGTCCGAAGTTCCGGAGGAGATGATGAGCTACGAAGCGCGTTTCTCCGGAAAACCGTCTCTGGAGGGCCATCTCCTGTGGCAGATGCGCCTCTCGGATCTCGACGATGAGAAGCTGGTTGTCGGCGAAGCCATTCTCGGCAGCCTCGACAATCTGGGATACCTAAGCACCTCTCTGGAAGAGATCGCTCAGATGACCCTCTCCCCTCTTGAACTGGTGGAAGAGGTCCATGACAAAATCATGCGCATGGATCCGGTCGGGGTTGCGGCCCGAAATCCCCAGGAGTGTCTGCTGGTCCAGCTGGAGCTTCACGGAGAGTCGGACCAGATCCTGCTTTCCCTGGTCCGTGACCATCTCGAGGATCTTGAAAAACGGCGCTACAAACCGCTCATGCGTAAGTTCAAGATCCGCATGGAGGATATCAAGGCGTATCTTGATCTGATCCAGCAGCTGGATCCGATGCCCGGCGCGAGTTACGGTAGTGAGCACACCGTATGCGTCAGTCCGGATGTTTTCGTCTATAAGTACGAGGATGATTTCGTCATCGTCATGAATGAGGACGGACTTCCCAAGCTGCAGCTCAATCCGTTTTATATGGACAACGTCCCCAAGGCCAAGGGCGACGACCGGGAATACATGCAGGAGAAGATGCGTTCTGCCATGTGGCTCATGAAAAGCCTGCATCAGCGGCAACGTACTCTGTTCAAAGTGGTGGAAAGCATCGTCAAGTTCCAGCACGACTTTTTCGAACACGGAGTGACCAAACTCAACCCGTTGATTCTTAAGGATGTGGCCGATGATATCGAAATGCACGAGTCCACGGTCAGCCGGATCACTACGAGCAAGTACGTGGCAACCCCGTTCGGGGTGTTTGAACTCAAATTCTTTTTCAACAGTGCCCTGGGGTTGGACGACGGGTCCCAGGTCGGCTCCGAGAGCGTGAAGGCGGTCATCAAGCGGATCATCGGCGAAGAAGAACCCCGGAAGCCCTACAGCGACGAGAAAATATCCAGTCTGCTCAAGGAAGAACTGGATGTGAATATTGCCCGGCGAACCGTGGCCAAGTACCGGGTCGCCCTGGGAATCGCTTCTTCGTCCAAGCGAAAACAGATTTTTTAAGGATCTCAAGAGTGATGCCATGAAAATTTCATTTACCTTCAGAAATTTCGAGGCCTCGGATCATCTTCGGAAGTATGCCGAGGACCGGTTTGCAAAACTTTCCCGGTATTTTCCGCAGGGAACGGATCTTGAGCTGGAGGCAGGCTTCGAACTGGAGAAATTTCGGCACAGGGCCGAAGTGGTGCTGACCGGCGACAGTCTTCACCTCTCGGCCGGGGAGGAGAGCGGGGACATGTATTCCGCTGTGGATCTTGTTCTGGACAAGCTCGAATCCCGGGTGCGGCGTGTCCGGGGGCGGGAGACCGACAAGCGACGCAGGGAGAGCGGCACCGTGCGCTGGGAGGCTCTGAACTTTCCCGCTTCTGCAGGAGAAGAGGGTGACCGACGAAAGCCGATCATTGTCGACTCCAACAGTTACGAACCGAAGCCGATGATGGTGGAAGAGGCTGCGATGCAGCTCGAGACTCTGAAGTACGATTTTTTGGTCTTTTTTAATGCAGAGGCGGAACGGATCAATGTTATCTATCGTCGAAAAAATGGTGATTTCGGCCTTGTCGATCCCGGGATGTAACAGATGAAGATTTTGGATTTTCTGGATAAAGAGAGTGTGTTTGCGGAGTTGAAGGGGGCTAACAAGAGCGACGTGCTGATGGAGCTGGTCCGGCCGTTGCATAAAAAGTGGCCTTCCCTGGACCCGGAGCGGGTTCACGAAGTGCTTCTGGAACGGGAACAACTGGGAAGTACCGGAATCGGGGACGGCATCGCCATTCCGCACGGCAAGCTGGAGGGGGTGGATGACGTATGTCTGGTCGTGGGGCGTTCCGCGGCGGGAGTGGATTTCGAATCGCTGGATCACCAGCCGGCCCATATCTTTTTTCTTGTGCTGGCTCCGGAAAATGTGGCCGGGAAACATCTGCGGATTCTGGCCCGTATTTCCAGGCTGTTGCAGGATCAGTCCTTCCGGGACTCCTTTATGCAGGCAGCCGGCAATGACGAGCTGTGGGCGTTGCTGCAGCATGCCTGAGCTCCTCGGAAGCGTAAAGGAGAGCATGGTGGATTCTTTTCCTGTGGTCATTGTTTCCGGATTGTCCGGATCCGGCAAAAGCACGGCCCTGAACGTTTTCGAGGATCTCGGTTTTTTTTGTGTCGACGGCATCCCGGCCAAACTGGTCCCATCCCTGGCGTCCATGTTTGCGAAAGAGCGGACCGAAGGGTACACCGGGTTGGCGGTGGGGATGGATCTGCGTCAGGACAACCTTATGGAGCACTGGAGTCAGGTTCTGCAGGAGCTTGAACATCAGGGCATGTGTCCCCAGGTTGTGTATATTGAATCCTCGAACCAGATCCTTATGCGTCGCTACGCCTCCACCCGCAGACCGCACCCCCTGGAGTCCAAGCGCCTCAGCCTCGAATCGGCTCTGACCCGGGAGCGGGAGCTGCTGGAGCCGGTGCGCGCCCTGGCCGACTTCGTGATCGACACCTCGCATTTTTCAGTGCATGATCTGCGGCGCACCCTGCAGGAGAAATGGACCAGCCTGATTCATGCCCGCAAGGGCCTCAAGGTTCATCTGATCTCTTTCGGGTTCAAGTACGGGGTCCCCAGTGAAGCCGATATTGTCCAGGACCTGCGTTTTCTTCCCAACCCCTACTTTGATGAACGGTTGCGGCCGTTTTCGGGGAAGGACGACGAGGTGCGCGAGTTTGTGTATCAGCACGATACCGGGCAGGAGTTTCTTGCCCGCCTTATTGATTTTTTTCTTTTTTCCCTTCCTCTGTACGAAGCAGAAGGGAGATATCGACTGACCATCGCGTTGGGGTGCACGGGAGGCCGGCATCGCTCGGTGGCCACCACCGAAGCCGTGCATGCGGCTCTTAAGCAGGAAGGGTATCCCGTATCCATCGAACACAGGCACATGGATTTGGGATGAGTCGTCCTGTTCCCGTATTTGTCGGGGACAGCGTCGGTATATTACAGGAAACAGTCCCGACTCGGGAAAGAGATACAAGGTGAAAATGGAATGATTGGGATCGTGATCGTGACCCATGGTGCTTTTGGAGCTGAATTACTGGATGCGGCGAATGTCATCCTTGGGGCCGATCAGAAATGCGCGGTGATCAGTGTGGACATATCACGGGGCATGGATGTCATTCTCCGTGAGATCAAGGATGCCGCGGCGACCCAGGATCAGGGGGAAGGTGTCCTTATCCTGACGGACATGTTCGGAGGGACTCCTACCAATCTGAGTCTGTCCCTCCTTGAATCCGGAGGGGTCGAGGTGATCACCGGGGTCAATCTGCCCATGCTGCTCAAGGTGCTCGGGACCCGGGAAGGCGGGTTGCAGAAAGCGGCCTCCGAGGCAAAATCGGCAGGCAAACAAGGGATTCTCGTGGCCGGAGAAGTGCTTCGCCGCAAGATCGCCGAGGGGTGAAATGGTCTGGGTTCGGGTGGACAACAGGCTGGTGCACGGACAGGTCATCGAGACCTGGCTTCCGTACGTCAGTGCCAGGACGCTGATTGTGGCCAACAATGATCTGGCCGGGGATTACCTGCGCCAGGAGATCATGAAGCTGGCCATTCCTTCCGGTGTGGCCCTCGTATTTTCCTCTGTAGAGGCTGTGCCCGAAACAGTGCACGACCTTGGGAAAAGGGAGGACCGGGGAATTCTGGTCCTGTTCGCGGATTGCTGCGATGCCAGAGACGCCTTTGTTCACGGGTTTGAGTTCGAGTCCATCAATATCGGCAATCTTCATTATGGTCCTGGAAAACAGCAGATCTGCGACCATGTCGCCTTGAGTGATAGAGACTCCGCATGTCTGCATTTTTTTTCCCGGGAAGGCGTTAAAATCGATTTTCGATGCGTGCCGAACAAAACCGTCAAAGTGGGGAAATGGTGAGCATGTTGCCTGATGTCCTGCCGCTCCTTCTGGGAGGCGGTTTTTTTTTGCCCTGTTTTCTGTTTTCCGATTTGCGATCAATATCGGGTTTCTCGATCGCCCTCTGGTCGGCGGCCTGCTCTGGGCTGCGGCAAGCGGGGGGTGGAGCCCCGGACTTCAGATTGCCCTGTTTTTCGAGCTTTTCTGGCTGGACCTGATTCCCGTCGGGACCTTCATTCCTCCGTATGCCCTGTTTTCGACCATTTTGACTATGGTGGTCGTTCAGGCCCTTGATCTGCAACAGGTGTCCGGTGTCTGCCTGATCATGGTCCTGACCATGCCTTTCTCCGCACTTTTCGGCCGATTCGAATCCCTGCAGCGGAATCGCCAGAACCAGGCCCACACGGAACTGCTGCGCTGGGCCAGGCAGAGAACCGCCGGGCCTGATATTTTGTACGGGCTGGTTCAAAAGTCCCTGCTTCAGATCGTGGTCCTGGGGTTCGCCGGATTCATGATCTCGGCCTGTGCTGTTTTCCTGCTGGGGGCGGAACTCCTGCAGTACCGGTGTTTCCCCCTGTCATTGACCTGGGCCCATCTGTGGATTTTTGCCTCCATTGGAGGGGTCCTTTCCCTGCGCGCCGGCCGGATCTACACCACTTTCGGGACGGCGCTGGTCTTCGTGCTGCTGGTACTCATGTTCCGCTGACCCGTTGTTTCCTGAGCCGGACAATGGGAATGATTCCATTTGAAATTTTCGGCATGAAAAGGGTTGGCAGTGGGGAACTGTTGTGATATTTGGCACAAACTTTCTTGAGAAATTTTGAACAAATCAATTCAAATGTAGTTAGGAGGAGTTTCATGGCAGTCTTCGTATTTGGTCACAAGAATCCCGATTCCGATACCGTTTGTAGCGCCATTGCCCTGGCCGATCTGAAGAGCAAGCTCGGTGTTGAGTGCACCCCGGTTGCGCAGGGTGAAATCAACCCGGAAACCGCCTTCATCCTGGACAAGTTCGGTGTGGATGTTCCTGAAGTGAAGACCGCATTCGCCGGTGAGAAGGTATTTCTGGTCGACACTTCCGACCTGGCCCAGCTCCCCGACGATATCGCCCAGGCCGAAGTTCTGGGTGTCGTGGACCATCACAAACTGGGCGATCTGACCACCTCCAATCCCCTGGAGTGCTGGATCTGGCCCGTGGGCTGCAGCGCCACCGTCATCAAGTCCATGTATGATTTCTTCGGCATCGAGATTCCCAAATCCATCGCCGGAATCATGCTCTGCGCCATCCTGAGCGATACGGTCATCTTCAAGTCCGCAACCTGCACCGACAAGGACAAGGAAGCCGCTGACGCACTGGCCAAGATTGTCGGGGAAGCCGATCTTCAGACCCTGGGTATGGAAATGTTCAAGGTCAAGTCCGCTGTCGAAGGCACTCCGGCCCGTGAGCTGGTTCTTCGCGACTACAAAGATTTCGACATGAGCGGCAACAAGGTCGGCATCGGCCAGCTGGAAGTTGTTGACCTGTCCATCCTGGACGCCTGCAAGGCCGATCTGGCAGCAGACATCGCCAAGCTGAAAGCGGAAAAGGGCAACCACTCCGTGTTCCTGCTCCTGACCGACATCATGAAGGAAGGCTCGGAAATGCTTATCGTTTCCGATGACGAGTCCGTGGTCGAAAAGGCCTTCGGAGCCAAGCCCGAGGCCGGAAAGGTCTGGCTGGACGGCATTATGTCCCGTAAAAAGCAGGTTGTTCCCAACTTTGAAAAGGCCTTTGCCTAGCCCCTGCGTTTTTTCTGGCAGCAAAGCCCGGTGGACTCTGTGTCCCCGGGCTTTTTTTGTGATAAATACCGCGTCCCCTGTCCGTTCAGTACGTTATGCCGCAACCCGCGGCACGCTCCGTTCCAGCCGTGATGCATTGACCTTTTCCGGCCGTTTTTCTAGTGGTCTCGTCCTGTTAACGGATTGTTTCAAACTCTTTTGTGACTATTCAGGTGCCACCAGCCCAGGGCGAAGGGAATGAGGTTCCTTTGTCGCAGGATTAGTGGATTATCAGACTTCTGTCCCTGATTCCGCTACGCCTCTTATCCTTTACAATCCCGGGCGTTCTGACCCGAGGTGAAGAGTTATCCACTTTCTTTCAAGGATGGTTTCGCATGTCCGAGGGAGCGCAATCGCCGACATTACCGGTCCTGGGACTGCTCATGACCATGGCCCTGTGGGGAAGTTCGTTCATTGCACTGAAGATCGCCTTTCAGGGGTTCGATCCTCTGGTGGCGATTTTTTTCAGGATGGCCATTGCTTCGTGTATGTTTCTTCCTTTTTTTCGGATGATCAGGCTGGTCACCTATCAAAAGGGGGACTGGAAGCCTCTCCTGCTGATGGCCTTTTGCGAGCCGTGTCTTTATTTCGTGTTCGAAGCCTATGCCTTGTCCTACACGTCGGCCTCCCAGGCCGGAATGGTCACGGCCACTCTGCCTCTTCTGGTCGCTCTGGTGGCCGTTCCCCTGCTTAAGGAGAAGGTCTGCATCCGGAGTCTTGTCGGGTTTTGTATCGCCATTGCCGGAGTGGTCTGGATGACTCTGCAAAGCGGGATCACGGAGAGTGCCCCGAATCCGCTGCTGGGGAATTTTCTCGAGTTCATGGCCATGGTCTGTGCAACGGGATACTCGGTTTCCGTCAGGTACCTGAGTCCTCGTTATCCGGCCATATTTCTGACTGCGGTACAATCTTTTACCGGTATGTTTTTTTTCGCTCCGGTCGTATTTTTCTCCGGCACGGAGCTGCCTGAGGTGTTCCCTCTGGCTCCCTCTCTTGCCATAGTGTATCTCGGGTCCGTGGTCACCCTGGGTGCCTATGGATTGTTCAATTATGGGATTGCCCGTATCGGGGCCTCACGGGCATCGGCATTTATCAACCTTGTCCCCGTTTTCACCCTGTTTTTCGGGTGGATTATCCTCGGAGAACGGTTCACAGCAATGCAGTTCCTGGGGGCGGTCATGGTATTTTTCGGGCTTTTTCTGAGTCAGGATTCAAGCAAGGCGCAAGACGGGCTGGTCCGGGAGGGACAATGATCGATGTAAAGGAGCTATTGGGAGAAAGCGGGCTGTTTCGCGGGTTGCCCGGGGAACAGCTGGACTATCTGGTCGCCATTGGAGAGGATCGAAAATATGACCGGGGAGGGATGATCTTTTCCGAAGGAGGGGAGGGCAACGGATTTTATGTGGTCCTTTCCGGGCGGGTCAAGGTCTTCAAACTCTCCCTGGAGGGCAGGGAGCAGATTCTGCATCTTTTCGGTCCCGGAGATCCTCTGGGAGAGGTGCCGGTCTTTGCCGGGGAGTCTTTTCCGGCCAATGCCGAGGCTATGAGCTCCGCGAGACTTGTTTTTTTCCCCCGGCAAAAGCTGCTGGCGCTCTATACCCGGCACCCTTCCCTGGCCATGAACATGCTCGCGATTCTCTCTAAAAGACTGCGCGAATTCACCAGGCTCATTGAAAATCTGTCTCTCAAGGAGATACCTCAGCGCCTTGCCGCATATCTGCTTTCCCGCTCGGGTGAAGACGATTCGGTCGACCAGGTCGTTCTTGAGGTGCCCAAGGGGATCCTGGCCAATATTCTGGGCACGTCGCAGGAGACATTGTCCCGGGTCCTGGGCAGGATGGCCGCCCGGGGATTGATTCGGGTAAACGGAAAAAGAATCGTCCTTCTGGACCGGGCCGGGCTCGAGGACCTGTCCTCGGGAGAGCTGCGCCTGTAGCCGTCCCCGGAGTTGACTTTGATCCGGAGATGTTTAGGAATACAATTTCCTTTTCAGAACTGGTGACCCGTGACCGGCCCGAGTCCAGAGGACTCCCGGAGCACAGTGCAGGAGATTGAGGTGGGAAAAAAATACAGGTTGAATCCCTGGCTTGAGATTCAGAACATGAAGGAAGAAATCGGTCGGATCATGGAAGAGGGCACGGGGCAGGACCGGGCCCGTTGCGACAGGATAGCCAACTTCAAACCGGTGGCGGATGTCTATGCCGGGGTCGAGAATTACATGATCCGGGTGGAACTGCCGGGACTCGCTCCGGATGCGGTATCCCTGGAAATTTCCAGCAACACCCTGGCCGTGTGCGGTGAGCGTCGTCTTGAAAAGGATGCTTCCGGGGGGGCGTATCAGATTCTGGAGCGGTCCTATGGTATGTTCTACCGGGAATTCGTGCTGCCGGAAGATGTTCTGAGCGAGGGGATTACCGCGTCCATGGAGCAGGGAGTGCTGTCCATCAGGATTCCCCGCATCCATAGCGGCCCGGGTGGTGTCCGGATCGAGATCGACGCGGAGTGAAACTGCGTTTTTGGTCCCGAAGTTGAGTGGAGGATCCTCAGGGCAGTTTGTTTTCAAAAAGAACGTTGAACAGAAATAACGGCAAAAATCGTATGTGAGGAGTGGATACATGACCAGTCAGTTGAAGACCGGGCTGCTGCTCGGGGCTCTGACCGCGATCATCGTTTTATTCGGACAGATGCTCGGTGGCCAGGGGGGGATGGTGATCGCCTTTATTCTGGCTATTGCCATGAATGTCGGCAGTTACTGGTATTCGGACAGAATCGTGCTGCGTATGTATGGAGCGCAGGAACTGGGAATCAATGACGCGCCGATGCTGCATACCATGGTCCGGGAACTGGCCGAGACTGCCGGGCTGCCCATGCCCAGGATTTATGTCATTCCCGAAGAGACCCCCAACGCCTTTGCTACGGGGCGCAATCCGGCTCACGGCGTGGTGGCCGTGACGCAGGGGATCATGCGCCTGCTCAGTCCGGAGGAACTCAAGGGGGTTCTGGCCCATGAGATGGGGCATATCCGCAACCGGGACATCCTTATCCAGACCGTGGCCGCCACTCTGGGCGGGGCGATCATGATGATCGCCAGTATGGTCAAGTGGGCCACCCTGTTCGGATTCGGCGGGGACGACGAGGACGGGGGTAACCCTCTGCTTGCCTTTGCCCTGGCCATTGTCGCCCCCATTGCGGCCATGCTCATTCAGATGGCCATCTCCCGTTCCCGGGAATATCTGGCCGATGCGACCGGGGCCAGGCTGGCCGGCAACCCGGAGTATCTGGCCTCGGCCCTGGAAAAGCTGGATGCGTACAGCCGCAGGATTCCCATGCATCATGGCAATCCCTCCTCGGCACACATGTTCATTGTCAATCCGTTTTCGGCCCGGTCCCTGGGCAATATGTTCAGCACCCATCCTCCCATGGAGGACCGGGTACAACGTCTGCGGCAGATGCGTTAGTCAAACAGGGAGAAATGCAGATGCGTAGGATACGTCCTCTTCTCGGGGCAGGCTGGATTGTTTTGATATGGGCCCTGATCGGGGCCCAGTTTTTATGGGCAGCACCTGAAGATCTGCGGCGAACCCCGGTGGTCCGGGCCGTGGAAAAGGTG
>Ga0102940_1001098_pt1 | contig 17872 bp, 13 predicted proteins | sample SalPonR2_C_D1_MG_FD_78215 | JGI IMG/M metagenome (GOLD analysis project Ga0102940, IMG submission 78215) | Salt pond soil microbial communities from South San Francisco under conditions of wetland restoration - Salt Pond MetaG R2_C_D1_MG | ecosystem: Environmental > Aquatic > Marine > Intertidal... | reverse complement strand
GTGGGAGCGACCTGGGCGATCATACGTCTGAGCTGGACCACGGAATCTGCGGCGCCGGTGACCCGCTGTACATGGCTGTCCCGAATCCTGCTCCGCAGAACCCGATTCTCCTGCTTCAGGGAGGAAAATTCCAGAGCCTTGTTCACGGTGATAAGCACGTTTTCCAGAGACAGCGGCTTCTCGATAAAGTCATACGCACCCTTTTTGATCGCCTTGACCGCCGTCTCGATGGTGCCGTGCCCGGAGATCATGATCACCGGCAGATCGGGAAACCTGACCCGGATCTCGTCCAGAACCGCCATTCCGTCCATACCGGGCATCCAGATATCCAGAAAGACGAGACCGACCTCGTTCTGGCGCAAAAAGGCCAGCCCCTCGCTCCCGTCTCCGGCCTCGGACACGAGAAATCCCTCGTCCTCCAGCACCCCGCTCAGGGAGAAACGGATATCCTCTTCGTCATCGATAATCAGAATTCGTTCACTCACGCTGAATAACTCCACTTGGCCTCGTCTTCTTTGACGGCCGGCAGTTCAATGCTGAACACGGTTCCCGCCAGCTTGCCCCCCCTGACGCGAATCGTGCCGTGGTGATCCGTTATCACGGACCGGACAATGGCCAGCCCCAGGCCGGTCCCCCCCTTTTTGCGGGAATAATAGGGCTCGAACATGCGGGACTGCTCCTCCACACTCAATCCGACCCCGTTGTCGCTGATCTCGATAATAATCCTGCTCCTTTTGGGGTCGAAGGATAAGGAGACCCGGACCTCTCCCTGGCGCTTGTTTTCCATGGCCTCCACCGCATTGAGCAGCAGATTCATGAGCACCCGCTTCATGGCCTCCGGGTCGAAACGGACCCGGGGCAGACTGGTATGCGCACTGATTTTCCAGTGAATATGATTGTAGGTGGAGCGGAATTCTCCCACAACCTCCTCCACCAGAGGAACAAGGCTTTCAGTCTGCAGTTTGACCTCGGGCAGCTTGGCGAAAGAAGAAAAATCCTGAACCATGGACTGGAGGTGCTCCACCTGTCGGACCACCAGACCGGTACACTGGGCAAAAACCGGATCGGTGATCTCGTTCCCGAATTTGCGCTGCAGCCGCTGGGCCGAAAGCTTGATGGGGGTCAGGGGATTCTTGATCTCGTGGGCGATCCGCCGGGCCACCTCCTTCCATGCAGCCAGCCGCTGAATCTTTTCCAGTTCGGTGATGTCTTCAAACACGGCCACCACTCCGATATCCTCTCCCTCGCTGCTCTCCAAAGCCACCGCATTAACCAGCAGCAGGACCTCGTTCCCCCCCAGTTCCAGGTCCACCTGACGCTGCCACTGGGACCCGGGTACCCCCTGAAGCTGGTCAAGGAGATCCTGGACCAGTTCCCGGAACGATCCGGTCAGCAGTTTCAGCGGAGCCTGTCCGATAAGCAGGCTGCCCTGAATGCCCATAATGGATTCAGCCGCCTTGTTCACGGTGTTGATAACCCGATTGCGGTCCAGTGTGACCACCCCGGCGGTGATGTTGTCCAGAACCGCCTGCATGTACCTGGACTTGCTCTCCAGTTCCAGGTTCTGCCGGGCCAGGCGGACATTGGCCCGCTGCAGCCCTTCCTGGCCCCGTTGCAGATCCTCGGCCATGGAGTTGAAAGACCGCACCAGCACCCCGAGTTCGTCCTTGGAATCGTCCACCAGACGAACGCCCAGATCACCCTGGGCGATACGCTGCGTGCCCATGGCCAGGGCCTGAACAGGAGCGGAGATCTCCTTGGCCAGGCGAAAACCGAACCACATGGCCCCAAACACGATCAGCAGGGTCATGATCCCCAAAATAACATACAGAGCAACCTTCAAGGGATACTTGAAACTTCTGAGCTGCTTGTACTCATCCACCCCCTGCACGATCTGATCGAGCTTGAACAGAAGTCCCTGACCGATGGTCGCGCCAAGGATCAGGAATCCGCTTTGCCCCTTGTCCACAGGAATCACCCCGAGAACCAGATCCGCTTCGGGGCCCGGCCACAATGCGGACCAGTACTGCGGGTCCTCCTTGAGTTCAGGCCAGGGAATCTCGGCCTTGATGGCCGGCCACGCCTCTGACCATTCGTCCTGAGCGTGCCAGTTCTGATCGTTCTGGTTTGGTGAGAGAATCCCGACCAGAGAGGCTCCATACTCCCCGGCCTTCTCTTCAAGAAAAGCATCCATACCCTTCCCGCCCCAGACAAACTCCCTGTCCCGGATCTGGTCCAGAATATTTTCCCCTTCCCGGTTGAGACGTTCCTTGGCGGTGGAATAGAAGGTCTGCCCGACCTCCAAAGCCTGCTGCATGGAGTTTTCCACCTGAGCCTTGAACCAGTAGTCCACGGAAGTCTGCACAAACCGGATGGAAATCAGATACATAAGCAGTGTAGGGATGATGGACAGAGCCACGAAAGCCAGCACCAGTCTGGTCCTGAGTCTGGAACCGAGCACCTTTCGCCTCCGCTCCAGTGCAAGCTTGACCACGTTGCGCAGGACCAGAAAAAGAACCAGAATAAGCAGGATAAGGTTCAGGTTGAACAACCCGAGAAAAATATAGGAATTCAAACCGAGCAGCTTCAGTTCCGCCCAGGTCAGCACGATGATGAGCAATACCCCGCAAAAAGCGAGAAAAAGCTCCCGTTGCCGTTTCCGGCGCTCCCGGGTTTCCGAAGTGTTCAGGTCGATGTAGTCGAGCGTGTTGTTATGCATGACAAAATCGGTGGACGGTCTTTAGAACAGGTGCCCCGTCTCCATACGGTAGGTGGTTTCAGGAACCACGTCCCATGACCAGAAAAACAATGGGACCCTGACCCAGGACGGTATTTCGGTTTTTTTCACGGACACGTTGATCCGGATGGAGTATCGCTCCTGTGAATCGAGCAGGGACCAGGGCCCCAGGTCAAACGACAGCCGGGCCCAGGCCCGGTTTAACTCGTCCACAAAAGCGGACTCGGAAAACACCTTTCTTTGCCCGTTCTGTTCCAGAACAAATTTCCGGTTGAGCAGATCCCCTTTCAGAACCGCGTTAAACCGCTGTACTCCGAGTGTCTCGTTCCACAGGACTGTTCGCATCCGGTTCAGGGTTCCGGTACACACAAGTTCCAGGTCCATCCCCTCGGACAGGGCGTCGATGATCGGTCCTCCATCGGTGATCCGGATTCCGCAGCTGAGCCGGACCCGCCCGTCATGATTGTCGAGTACCACCGCATCCAGAACGAGGGGGGCGGAGGAGGACGCCTCGGCCGTCTCGGAAACATCCGAAACGCACAACACACCCCAGACCAGCAGCAGGAAAAACAGGGACAAGGGAAACAGCCTGAAAAAAGACACGCCGTCTGGCTCCGAGATTTTGAAGGGTTACATTTTCAGGAAAAATCAGTATGTATCGGGCACCGGTTTTACCCTGGAACCGCAGAACCCGGATGCGGGGCTCCTGACGCTTCACCGCCTCACAAAAAGCTTGGCCGGCAACATCTGCGTGGTCTAAACCAAGGCCCTGTTTTTGACAACCTAACCTTTTGCGAAAGGGAAGAGCATGAAACTGAACGAGCATCAAAGCAAGCTTCTGCTGTCCGAGGCCGGAATCCCGGTCCCTCCCGGCGTCCTGCTGGACCGCTCACAACTCGAGCAGGTATCCTTCCCCTTTCCCTTCCCGGTGGTGGCCAAGGCTCAGGTCCTGGCCGGGGGACGGGGAAAGGCCGGCGGCATCACGATCGTGCCTTCGCACCAAAATTTCTTCTCCAGGGTCGCACCTCTGTTCGACCTGACCATCGACAAGGAGTCCGTGCCCCTGGTTCGCGTTGAGCAGGCCGCATCCATTGTACGGGAAATGTACCTCTCCTGCACCGTATACCGGGCCGGAAGATCCATTCTGCTCACGGCCGGAAAACATGGCGGTGTCGACATCGAGAGCAGCGAGCCAAAAGACATTCTTTCTCTGGAGATCGACCCGATCTGCGGGCTGCACGACTATCAGATCCGGGATATTTTTTTTCATTACGGCCTGGAAAAAAAACATTGGCCAGAATTTCTGCGCATCGTCTCGGCCCTGCACAGACAATTCAAAACCAAAGGACTGCTTCTGGCCGAAATCAACCCCCTGGTTCTGACCGGGGATGAACAGCTCCTGGCCCTGGACGGCAAGGTGGAGCTGGACGACAACATGGTGGACATCGACCACGATCAGGCCCGCTTCGAACAACCCGAACACCGCACCAGACAGGAAAACACGGCCAAACAGTTCGGACTCAGCTTCCACACCCTGGGCGGATTCGTCGGTCTGATGGTCAACGGGGCCGGTCTGGCCATGGCCACCATGGACTGCCTGAACTACTCCGAACTGCCTGCAGCGAATTTCCTTGACCTGGGCGGCAAGGCGGACCAGAAGGCCATGCGGGCCGCATTCGACATCCTGTTTACGGACCCCGGGGTCCAGGTCGTATTCATCAACATCTTCGCCGGGATCCTGTCCTGTGAACGCGTGGCCGAGTCCATGCTTGCCGCTCTGGACGGCACACCGCCTGCCAAACCCATGGTGATCCGCTTTGCCGGCAACGGCGACCGCCAGGGACGGGCCCTGGTCCGGAGCATGGGGTGTGCCGATATCCATCTGGTCAGGGACCTGCCCGAAGGAATCGCGACACTACGAACGCTGGTCACCCCGCCGGCCGATCTGCCGGATTTTCTCCGTATCGAAATCCCGGAACACAAACCGGCCCGGGCGCCGAAAAAAAGCGCGAACCCGACTCCTTTTCCTCTTTCCGGGACAAGCCGGGTGCTCGTCCAGGGCATCACCGGCAGGGAAGGCGGACTGCACGCCCGGCTGATGCAGGAATACGGGACCAGCATCACTGCCGGAGTGACGCCGTTCAAGGGCGGGACCACCTGCCTGGATGTCCCGGTGTACAACACCGTTCTTGAGGCCTGCCGGGACCACCGCTTCGAGGCCACTGTCATATTCGTGCCCCCCGCCCTTGCCGCCGACGCGATAATCGAGGCTGCAGATGCTGGTATTCCCTGGATTGTCTGCATCACCGAAGGCATTCCCCAGCACAGGATGCTCTGCGTGCTGGAACGACTGCAACGCTCCCCGTCGCGCCTCATCGGACCCAATACTCCCGGTCTGATCGTTCCCGGACAGACCAAGCTGGGAATCATGCCCGGACACATCTTCACTCCGGGAGACGTGGCGGTATTTTCCCGCAGCGGGACACTGACCTATGAAAGTGTTATCCGGCTGTCCGAGGCCGGAATAGGACAGTCCGTATGCGCCGGGATTGGTGGCGACCCCTTCGTGGGCCAGGGCTTCGTCAATCTCTGCCAGCGCGTCCGGCACGACGGCAGAACCAGGGCGGTCCTGGTTCTGGGGGAAATCGGAGGAACGGCTGAGGAAGAACTGGCCCAATACATCCGGGAAAGCGGGTTTGAACTTCCAGTGCTCGGATTCGTGGCCGGACAGACCGCTCCTGCGGGTAAACGGCTCGGCCATGCCGGGGCCATTCTGGAAAACGGTACATCCGGGATCCGGGACAAACTGACCACCATGCACGAAGCCGGCATCACCCTGTGCCCGGACCTCGACTCCATTCCAAAACTGGTTTCGGACCGTATTTCATAACATATTTCACCCCCCCTGCACATGCGAAAAATCAAGTTCACCTGGGTCGGAAAGCTGAAAAAAGGACATTGGGCCGAAGCGGCCGGACAGTATCTGCCGCGCATCAAACGGTTCTGTCCCATGGAAGAAATCCAGGTCAAAGATGCTGCTCTGGCCGACATTGAAGCCCGTAAAATCAAAGAAGGTGAACTGTTACTGGGCAGGTTTCAGCCTCAGGATCTGGTCATCTGTCTGGACGAACACGGCAGAACCATGACCTCCGTGCAGCTGGCCTCCCATCTGGGCCGATGGTTCGAGCACCCGGGCAAAGCGCCCTGCTTCGTCATCGGCGGAGCGTACGGACTGTCCCGACAGGTCCTTGAGCGGGCCGAGTTCACGCTCAGCCTCAGTCCCATGACCTTTCCTCATGAAATGGCCCGGGTGGTCCTTCTGGAGCAGATCTACAGGGCCGCCACCATTCTCGGGAACATGCCCTACCACCACTGAGGGACCACAACAGAGCAAAAAGAACACCATGTTGATCTGGATCATTGCCACCCCCCTTCTGCTGTCGCTACTGTTTGCATCCGTGAGCTACGGATTTTTCCTGGTGTCCCTGCGCGGCTCTTCCTGGAAACCCGGGATGGACCGACTTTCCGGCAACCGGACCCTGCACTGGATCCGACGATCCTTCGCGGGCAGCGTCGTCTCTCAGCTTCTGGTCATTGTCACCTATCCCTTTGGGAGACTGCGGCCCACTTCGGGACGGATACAGACCGGCACCACTCCCCGGATCGTCCTCGTTCACGGTCTGTTCCACAACAGCTCGGCATGGATGTTCTGGAAACGGGAACTGCGGCGACGGGGATACTCCGACATCTCCTGTTTTTCCTATGGAAGTTTCAATACATCCAAGGCGAAACTGGATGAAAATTTTCAAAAATTCATGAATGCCGTATATCAAGAATCCCCGGAACAGGATCTGGTCCTTATCGGACACAGCCTGGGAGGACTGCTGGCTGCACACTGGGCGACAGGCACCCCGGACGCCCGGATCCGGGCCCTGATCACCCTGGGCACCCCGTTTCAGGGCAGCACCCTGGCCCGGATCGGCCTGGGCACCCTGGCCCGGGAACTGAGGCACAGGAAAAACTGTCTCCTGCCCGGTGGTCCGGATGCTCCACAGGCCGCCCCCCCCAGACTGGCCCTGGTGTCGCCCACGGACAACATGGTTCTTCCCCCGGACAATCTGCTCCCTCCTCCCGGCTGGGAAGTACAGCTGACCGCGCCCCAGGGCCACGTGACCATGCTGTACTCAGGGCATACCCGGGAAATGGCTCTCGCTTTTCTGGAACACAATGCACCCGCAACCGTGCCTTGACCTTTTACGGACAGATATTATTCAACATCGTCGTTCCCTGAACCCATACCCCATCCGGAGGTCCATCATGGAAAAAGTACAGATCCTCATCATCGGACAAGGCCCGGCCGGACTCTCCGCGGCCATCTACACGGCGCGGGCCGGCATGGACACTCTCATCCTCGGGTGTGAACCGAAAATCGCCGGAGACTACGACATCGACAACTACTTCGGATTTCCGGAAACCATCACCGGCAACGAACTCATTGACAGGGGAAGGAAACAGGCCAAGCGGTTCGGGGTCAAAATGCGCTGCGAAAAGGTTCTCGGCGTACACCAGGAGGCCGACGAAAGTTTTGTGGTCAAAACCGACAAGGGCGAGGTCATGGCTGAGGCCCTGATCCTGGCCACGGGAGTGTCCCGAATCCGGCCCGGTATCTCCAACGTGGATGAATTCGACGGAAAAGGGGTTTCCTATTGTGTCAGCTGCGACGGATTCTTCTACCGAGACAAAAAGGTCATGGTCACCGGAGAGGGAATCTTTGCCGCCAACCAGGCCCTGGAACTCAAACAGTACACTTCCGATGTCCGGGTCTGCACCCAGGGCAAAAAAGTGACCATGACCGATGCATTTCTTAAAAAACTGGACAAGGCGGGCATCCCGGTTCTGAATCGGAAAATCGTGCGTCTGGAAGGGGACAACGGCCTGGAGCGGGTCGTGTTCGATAATGATCAGGTCGAAGAAACGGACGGACTGTTCATCGCCATGGGCGAAGCGTCATCTTCGGATTTTGCCTACACCCTGGGCCTGCTCCGCAACGGGGTGTTCATCGAAGCCGACAAGGCCCAGAAAACAAACATTCCCGGGGTGTTCGCCGCAGGTGACTGTGTGGGACGTTTTCTGCAGATCAGTGTAGCCGTCGGCGAAGGGGCCAAGGCCGGGCGCGCGGCCATCAACCACATCAAGCATCTGAACGGAAACGGAGAGGACAGCTGACAGGGCACAAATATTCTTGACAAAGATCCGAAGACGCAACTATACATCCTGCTTTGTTACCGAGGTGTATGGGCCAATAGCTCAGTTGGTAGAGCCCCCGGCTCATAACCGGATGGTCCCAGGTTCGACCCCTGGTTGGCCCACCACGACACCCGGTACCTCCCGTTGTCGGGAAACTTCAGAGAAACAGGGTGTTTCCTCGCCATGATGTAGGGGAGCACCTTTTTTTATTGTGGGAGATCGGAACATGCTGGCTTCTTCCCTCATCTCGCTCATCGAGGCGACCGCCCCGCTCACCCATGCCGCATCCTGGGATCGGAGCGGGACACAGATCGCCGGAACCAGGCAGGAAATACGCCGAATAGCGGTCTGCCTTGACCCGACACGGAAAAACATCGAAGAAGCCGTGAGCCGGGACGCCGACTTCATCCTCTGTCACCACCCGGTGACCCTGTCCCCGCGCCTCCCCGACCGGCTCGACAACTACCACCACATCCTGCGAACGGTTCTGGGCAGCGGATGCTGGCTCTATGCAGCACACACCTCCCTGGATGCCGCCCCTCAGGGGCCGGCAACCTGGCTTGGCCGAGAGCTCCGTCTTGAAAACACCCGGGTTCTGCAGCCAAGTGGTGCGCACACGTTGATCGCGGTCCACATCACCTCTGCCACCGGGCTGTTACTGACGGAGCTGCACAATATGTCTCCTGTTCTTTTTACCGAAGAGCATGAAGACCATATCCGCTTCGCTGTCTGGGATGATCAATGGGCTGCGGTACGGCAGTTTCTGCACGAACGGGATATTGCCTTTCGGGCTTCTCCCTCTCTCGAGCCTTGTCGGGAATACGGATTAGGGAGCATCGGCGACCTCCCGCTTCCCCTTACGCCCGAGGAGTTCGAGGCTGAAATCGTCCACCGTCTTGGGCTTCCGATCAAATCGCGATCCGGATTTTTTCCCGAGCGAATCAGTCGCGTCGCCTACTGTCCCGGGTCCGGAGCGGATCTGGCGGCCAAGGCCTTCAAGGGCGGAGCCGAGGTCTATCTGACCGGGGACGTCAAGTATCATCAGGCCCAGGAGGTCATGTCCGACGGAATCATTCTGGACGTCGGCCATTTCAGCCTGGAAGAGCGTATGATGTCCGTCTGGGAATCGGAGTTGCGCCGGGAACTCGCCCACCAGGGTGTGGAGACACTCTTTCTTCCCGGAAAAGACCCGCTGCAGTCTTGAACGGCTGCCGGCTCGCTGTCTGCAGATCGACATATTTCCGGCCCGGCCGGAACACTTTTTCATATTTCAGGAGGAATCCATTTTGAGCATGTACGTTGAACAGATCAGGCAACTGGCCATTCTCCAGCAGGTCGATTCGGAGATCATCGCCCAGGAGGAGATTCTGACCGAATCGCCCAAGAAAATCGCCGCACTGAAGGATGAGCTGGCCAAAAAGCAGGTGCGACGCGACGAGCTCCAGGAACGAATCGACATCGTCACCGAGCAGAAGGGAAAGATGGAGTCGGAGATCGAAACCGATGCCGACCGGATCAAGAAGAGCAAGAACAAACTGATGATGGTTGAAAACACCAAGGAATATCACGCAATGATGCGTGAAATGGACACCCTGGAGAAAAACAACCGGCTCCGCGAAGAAGAACGGACCACTCTGCTCGAAGATCTTGAAGAACTGGGCTATAAAATGTCCGACCTGCAAAAGGAGATCGATTCCCTGGAATCCGACATCTCCACGCAGCAGGCCTCCCTGGACAGCGAAATGGCTGCCGTCGAACGGAAGCTCAAGGATCTGCGCAAAAAAAAGAAAGCGGCAGGGGCACTCATTCCCGCCCCCATTCTTTCCAGGTATGCTTTTATCCGGGGGCGACTGGACAACCCGGTCATCGTCTCTGTTTCCGAAGGAATCTGCAACGGATGTCACATCAAGATTCCGCCCCAATACTACATTGAGCTGCAAAAAGGGGAACAGATTCTGAACTGTCCCAACTGCCAGCGGATCATATTCTGGGAACAGCACTACCCTGCAGGGGATGATGTGGCGGCAGGAAAGAAATAGAAACCTCTTTTCTCGAAACCGGAAACGACACCAGGGAACCAGTAACCAATTTCGGAGTTGGACAGATCATCGCCGCCGGGCTTTTGCCCGGGGGAGGAAAGTCCGGGCTCCACAGGGCAGGACGCTGGATAACGTCCAGCGAGGGTGACCTCGGGCCAGTGCCACAGAAACAAACCGCCCCGCATCTGCGGGGTAAGGGTGAAAAGGTGGGGTAAGAGCCCACCAGTTGTCGCGGTGACGCGGCAAGCTCGGCAAACCCCGTCCGGAGCAAGACCAAATAGGAAAACGTTCGAGGCCGGCCCGGCCGATGTTTTCGGGTAGGTTGCTTGAGACAGGGAGTAATCCCTGTCCTAGATGAATGATGATCGCCCCGTCAGGGGAACAGGACCCGGCTTATCGTCCGACTCCACTTCTTCATGACCGGGTTTTGCAGACATGGGCTGCAAAACCCGGATCATTCTTTTCCTCAAACCATCATGCCGGACACCACCATGCACACGCTCTGGGGCATTGTCCTCGCCGCAGGTCAGGGAAGCCGCCTGCACAAGGCGGGCGTCACAGAAAAAAAACAGTTTCTGACCTACCGCTCTCTGCCCCTTTTCTGGCACAGCGTCATTACCCTGGCCCGGGTTCCAACACTTCGGGGGGTCGTTCTCGTGTTTCCCGAGGAGGATTTCCAGCAGGCCCGAAACACGGTCCATGATCTGATACGAGCCGAAGATCCCGGCATCGAGGTTCTGTGCACGACCGGTGGCGAACGTCGCCAGGACTCGGTCTTTCAGGGCCTGACAGCGCTGCCCGCCCGGTGCGATCTGGTCCTTGTTCACGATGCGGCCCGGCCCTTTCTCACCCCGGCCCTGGTCTCCCGGCTTCTCCAGGGTCTGACCGACGACACCAGGGGGGTCATCCCCGGCATACCGGTCACGGACACCGTCAAACTGGTGGACAATGACGGCGGAGTCGAGCACACACCGGACCGCAGCCGTCTGGCCGCCGTCCAGACCCCCCAGCTGTTTCCTGTTTCCGTCCTGCGCAAGGCCCATGAAACCGCACTCCGAAAAGAGTGGAACGTCACGGACGACGCCGCCCTTCTGGAACAGCTCAGCCTTCGGGTCCGAGTGGTCAGGGGAGAAGAGAGCAACATCAAAATCACCACCCCGGAGGATCTTTTTTTGCTCAAGGAGAGTCAGGTCCGAGTCCCGGTGCCGTGCACCGGATTCGGATACGATGTGCACAAGTACGGCGGCCCCCGCCCCATGGTCCTGGGCGGTATCCCCATCGCAGGCGGTCCCGGCATCTTTGCCCACTCAGACGGAGACGTGCTTCTGCACGCCCTGATCGACGGGCTCCTCGGGTGCCTGGGAAAAGGCGATATCGGCGACCATTTTCCGGACAGCGACAACGCCTATGAAGGCATGGCCTCGGGCATCCTGCTGGACAGGGTCATGGACCTGGTCAGACAATCGTCCATAACCCTCACCCACATCGACCTGACCCTCATCGCCCAGATCCCCAGACTCGGCCCGCACAAGCAGGCCATCGCCAAAAATGTGGCCCGGCTGCTGGAACTTCCCTCCGAGAGGGTCAACGTCAAGGCCACCACCGAGGAGGGGCTTGGGTTCACGGGCACCAGGCAGGGCATCAAGGCCGTGGCCGTTGTTTCGGCGACCCGGCCTGAAAATGACTCCTGAATCTTCTGATTACACATATTTCCTTTCCGGCAGACATTCATGAACGACACGAAGAAGCGCGCCAATCTGAAAACCGGCGGTCCCTGGCGGACCCGGTTCGCTCCCAGTCCCACCGGGGACATGCACCTCGGCAACGCCCGTACCGCTGTTCTGAACTGGCTCCTGGCCAGACAGAGCAACGGGACATTCCTGGTGCGACTCGAAGACACGGACCGCGACCGGTCCTCGTTTCGGGCCGAGGCATCCATTCTGGACACCCTGGCCTGGATGGGAATCGAACCCGATGAACCTGTTGTCCGTCAGAGCGGGCGTCTGAGCCTGTACCGCCAGGCGTGCGAGGCCCTGGTGGCGAGCGGGCATGCCTACCCCTGCTTCTGCACCGAGCAGGAACTGGACGCGGAGCGGGAAAGGGCCCGGGCTGAAAACCGCGCCCCCCGCTATTCCGGAAAATGCAGTGGTGCCCTGCGCGAGGCGGGTCTGAACCGGATGCGTAACGGAGAACCGCACACCATCCGGTTCAGGGTCCCGGACAACGAGCAGGTCACGTTCACCGACCTGCTCAAAGGCGAAATGACCGTACCCTCCGGCGCCTTTGGTGATTTCGTGATCCTGCGCAGCTCCGGCTGGCCCAGCTACAACCTGGCCGTGGTCGTGGACGATGCGGACATGGACATCAACCTGGTCCTGCGCGGCGAGGATCATCTGACCAACACGGCCAGACAGATCCTCCTGTACCGGGCCCTCGACCTTGCCGAGCCCCATTTCGCCCACCACGGCCTGCTGTTGAACGAGGAACGTAAAAAACTTTCCAAACGGCACGGGGCCAAAAGTGTACGGCAACTGAGGGACGAACATCTCTCCCCTTTGAGTCTGATCCACTACCTGGCATCCCTGGCCGGCGGGATAAAAGCCAAAAAAATCGTAGCCGGGGCTGCAGACCTGGCCAGACAGTTCAACCCGTTCAGCCTGGGACGGGGCGGGGTCGTCTTCTCGGAAATGGAACTGCATAACCTGAGCCAGGCCTACTGGCATGGGTTGCCTCCACAGACCGTCCTGGCCGAAGCAGCACCGTTTCTGACACGGCTTGAAGGCTGGAAAGAGATCGACCAGGGGCACAAAGACGAATTGATCTCCGCGGTTCAGGAAAACATGGCCTCCCCCGCCGACCTTCCGGATCTGCTCCGTTTTTTTCTGTCCCCGGAGCTGACCTATTCACGACAGGCCATTGCCGGATTACGATCTCCGGCGGCCGCTTCCGTCATCACGGCCCTGGATGAAGTCCTGAAAAAGGTGGACACCGCACCGGAACTCCCGGTAGCCCAGGAATTTCGTACCACCCTGTTCTCGGAGATCTCCACCATTTCCGGGGCCAGGGGAAAACAGCTTTATCATCCGTTGCGCCATATCTTGACCGGCACGGACCAGGGCCCGGAGCTGAAAACCCTGGTTGAATTTCTGCCCCTGCAATGGATGCGGGAAAGAACACGGGCTGCTCTGGAACTTGCAATTCCGTAAAGGCAGACACGGAGCTCTCCCCCTATGACCGGCACCCTGAAGCCGCCGTATATTTCCCGACGACAATCGCCTCTGGTAGCGTGAAACATTCGCACAATTCTGCCTTTTGAAAAATGACCTGAATAATTCCAACCCAACGGATCGACCATGCAACTGTACAATACCATCACCCGGAAAAAGGAACAGTTCATCCCCCTGAACGATGACGCCGTCAAAATGTATGTGTGCGGGATCACGGCCTACGACTACTGTCATATCGGACATGCCCGTTCCGCAGTGGTTTTCGACGTGCTGGTCAGATACTTGCGCTCCGTTGGATACGACGTAACCTTTGTCCGCAACTTTACCGATGTGGACGACAAGATCATCAACAAAGCCAATGCCGAAGGCTCCACGTCCGAGGCCATTGCCGAAAAATTTATCCAGGCCTTCTACGAGGACATGGATCGTCTGGGCGTGCTCCGGGCCGACCTCGAACCCCGGGCAACCGAGCATATCCAGGATATGATCGATCTGATCAGGACGCTGGAAAAAAAGGAAGCTGCCTACGCCACTTCCTCCGGGGATGTCTATTTTCGAGTTCGCAAATTCAAATCCTATGGCGCCCTGTCCGGGCGGAACATCGAGGAACTCCAGTCCGGAGCCCGCATTCAACCCGGAGAAGAAAAAGAGGATCCCCTGGATTTTGCCCTGTGGAAGAACGCCAAACCCGGCGAGCCGTCCTGGGAATCGCCATGGGGCATGGGCCGTCCCGGCTGGCACATCGAGTGCTCAGCCATGAGCAAAAGATTCATCTCCATGCCCTTTGATATCCATGGCGGTGGCCAGGACCTGGCGTTCCCCCATCACGAAAACGAACGGGCTCAGTCCGAGGCCGCCTTTGACATTGAGTTCGCCAGGTACTGGGTGCACAACGGGTTCGTGCAGATCAACTCGGAGAAAATGTCCAAGTCTCTGAACAATTTCATCACCATTCGGGACATCCTGGCCGGGTACCTGCCCGAGGTGCTCCGCTTTTTTCTGCTCAGCAAACATTACCGTTCCCCGCTGGACTACTCCACGGCGGCCCTGGACGAGGCCGAGAAAGGAATCAGGCGGATCTACACCTGTCTGACCCAGATTGATGCGGAGCTGGCCCGAAGCAAATGGTCCAAATCCCCATTGCCGGCCGAGTTGACCGAGGAGTTGACCGTGGCGGAAACGGCCTGGGGCGAGTCCATGGCCGACGACATGAACACCGCCGGGGCCATGGGGCACATGTTCACCCTGATCAGGCTGGCCAACCGTATACTGGAAGACAAGACCCTCAGAAAAAGCGAAGAGGCCAAAGCGGTCTTCAAGCGGATCGTAAAGAATATGACCGAATGGGGCAGGGTGCTGGGACTGTTTCAACAGGACCGGTCCACCTTCCTTGCTGAGTTGCGTGACTCGCGAGCCAGACGGCTCTCCGTGGACACAGCCGTTGTTCACCGGCTCATCGAGGAACGCAATGCGGCCCGCAAGGATAAGGATTTCTCCCGATCCGACGCTATCCGGGAAGAACTCGCGGCCATGCAGGTAGCTATCAAAGACACTCCGGCCGGAACCGAATGGGATGTGGAAATCTGATTCAGATTTGAAGATATTTAAGAGATTCATCAACCAAAATAAATGCACATCCTTGAGATAAATACAGAAAAGACCTGGCGCGGCGGGGAGAAGCAGACCCTGCTCACCTGCCGGGGCCTGGCCCGGGCGGAAATGCACGTCGACCTGCTCTGCCTGGAGGGATTCCCCCTGGCGGACAAGGCCCGTCGGGCCGGGATCACCGTACACGCACAAAGCGGGCAGCCCGGGGCTGTCCGCTTTCTTTTGGCCCATGGTCGAAACTACGACCTGATCCATGTCCAGACCGCTCGGGCCCAGAACTGGGCCGTGCTCACCAAACCGGTTCACGGCCGGCCCGTGGTCTGCACCCGCAGAGTGGATTTCGTGCCCAGAGGAAGGCTGACCCTGGCCAAATACCGGGCCACAGACCGGGTGGTGGCCATCTCCGGAGCCATCAGCGCTGTCCTGGGGCGCTTCGGCATCCCGGATGTTCCGGTCATCCCGAGCTGCATAGACCTGGAGCGGACACCAGAACCTTCCGTTTCCTGGGAAGAGCTGTGCACGAAGCACCAGGTGCGGGGACCGAAAATCATCGGCACCATCGCAGCTCTGGTCCCGCACAAGGACCCGCTGAGCATGGTCCGGGCCGTGGCGCACCTGAGCGAACTGCGAAACGACTTCACCTTCGTTCATTTCGGAGACGGGGAACTGCGAGAAACAGTAGAGCAGGAAATACTACGCCTCGGGCTTGACTCCATCTACCGGCTCACAGGCTTTCAGGACAATGCCGAAGCCCTTCTGCCCCGGTTCGACCTGTTCGCCATGAGCTCCTGCGAGGAGGGACTCGGGAGTACCGTACTCGAGGCGTTTCGACACCGGATACCGGTGGCAGCGACAACCGCCGGCGGTCTTGCCGAGCTTGTGGCCGGTCGCGGCCTGAACTCCCCGGTGGGCGACCCGGAACAGCTTGCAGAAAATATGCACCGTCTTCTGGACGATCCCGATCTGGCAGAAGCACTCGCCAACAGGGCCCACGAATATGTTCTCAGCGAACATTCTCTAAAAAAGATGACCCGGGCCTATCTGGAGCTGTTTTCCTCCATGCAGGGCTGAACAGCCCGCTGCGCAGCGGACCAGAGTGAACGCCTGCCCCCGACGAAATGGTCCGCCCCAAAATTTAAGACCTCGAAAGGAACCCGGTTCGGGTCAGCCCTGTCAGAGTGGACCGGATCACAAAAAGATTTCCCCACAGGTAATTATTCCCCTCGGATAAAAAATAAGGGATTATAGGGAGTAGAAGGATAAACGGGATTACGGTCAAAGGCCGGATAATCCTGTCCCCCTGCGACGCAGAAGCATAGTCCTTTTAATCCCGGAACGGATACCTGAAGAGTTCCCTCCACAGAAGAGAAGGCCCGTACATATTCCGGGCGCCCCGCAATACGCCACATTGATATCGCCTCCTTCATTCTCAGACAAGATTGAAATCTTCAACGATAATCCGCTCCCGGGGTACCCCGAGGGCTTTCAGCTGCTTGATCAATGAGCTGACCATGGGCCACGGCCCGCACAGAAAGACATATCGCTCGGCAATGTCTCCGCCGATCCGGTCGTTGATCCATGCTGCCGAGATTCTGCCCCGCTCGGCACTCAGATGGAGTTCATACAGATGCCCGCGCTGCTCCATGGCTGAAAACCCGTGAAAATGACTTGATTCCACCTCCCGGCGGATGTCCTTGTCAAAGCCGGCCTCGTGACCATGGCGGCAGAGATAGAACAGGGCGACCCGGGGACTTTTCCAGGACCGGATGGTTTCCGGGTGCATGCGCTGCAGATTCCGGGGGGCGTCCCGCTCGGGAATACGCTCCTCGGAATGCAGGGCCACGTGCCACATGCCCAGGAAGGGGGTGATTCCGATTCCGCCCCCGATGAACACGCAGTCCCGCTCCGCAGTGAGAAAGGCATCGCTGAAGCGGCCGTACGGCCCGTATACGGAAACCCTGTTCCCGGGCTCAAGCAGACTGAGGGTGCGGGTATGATCCCCGACCTGTCTGACCCCGAGCTTGAACCGCCCTTCAAGGTTGTACCCGCAGGCAATGGAATAGGGGTGCGGTTCCGCGGTGATACCTGCCCTGTGAACGACCAGGTACACAAACTGACTCGGCTTGAAATCCATGGGCCTCCCCGTAGGAACGAAGATCAGCTCCAGGATGTCTCCGGACTGCTCCTTGACCTCCAGAACGTATTCATGCTTCGGGCCCAGGTGCGGGTACAGAAACCGGATGTACACAAACCCGGCCAGAGCCGTCCCGGTCAGGGAGTAGAAAAAAATGCCCAGGGCCGGGTAGGAGGCCACGTCGGCCTGCACCAGAATGACGTGCACAGCGGCCAGACCAAGGACCGGGCCGAACCACTCGTGACTTTTTTTCCAGACATGATAGGGCAGCCTGCCCCACAGGGTGACGGCAATCAACACCGACATGGCCAGCAGGGCGGCCACCCCGGCATTGGCACCCCAGAGATACCGGTCTCCATGCGGAGCCTGAAACCAGAAAAAGCTGAAAAAGCCGGACAGATCCGGAAGGCGGTCCAGGGCCAGAAAAAAGGGATGGAGCAGGATGATGAAAAAAGCCCATCGCCCGACCCGCTTGTGGACCTGGTAGACCTTGTCCAGTCCTCCGAAATGGTTTTCAAGGACCTTCCATCTGGTGGAAAGCAGAACGGACCAGGCCATAAGCACCGTTGCCGTCAGGGAAGCCGCCTTGGCCGGATACTTGTAAGGATTTAAAAACCAGTCCTGGGAATGCCACTTGCAGACCAGCCACAAAACAAGCGTCAGGGCCACCGTGCCCAGAATGAGACCGTACCGCTGCGATGTCCTGGACGTGGTCAGCATTGAATACAACCTGCCGGGATAAAAGGTTGGGGGCGAGTAACTATTCAGGTGGCTGATTCGGGATTAAAGGGATTATGCTCCTTTGTCGAAGGGTTACAGGATTATTCGGACTTTGATCGTATTCCTGCTAATCCTTTTAATCCCTATAATCCTTAAGCTT
>Ga0102940_1001095_pt1 | contig 17908 bp, 10 predicted proteins | sample SalPonR2_C_D1_MG_FD_78215 | JGI IMG/M metagenome (GOLD analysis project Ga0102940, IMG submission 78215) | Salt pond soil microbial communities from South San Francisco under conditions of wetland restoration - Salt Pond MetaG R2_C_D1_MG | ecosystem: Environmental > Aquatic > Marine > Intertidal... | reverse complement strand
CATTAATACGTTCAGACATTGTAATATCGATTGAAGCTTTATATGTCTGATCGTATGTCAGTAATCCATTATAATATGCATCCTCGGCAAAACCATCTGAATGCCAACCTGCAATGTATTCCCAACCGGGCGTCATTATGTTATTGTAATTCTGCATTCCCAAAATTCTGGTTTTCGGCAGATACCCCGGCAACATCGTACCGCTGCTTCTGGAATAGGTCAGGTTGAGTGTCCTGACCGACATTAGCATACGAACACTGTTTTCAATAATAAATGTAATTGGGTTCTCTCCCCTGGGGATGGTCCCTTTTATATTTATTCTTCCGTTTCTGACTGTTGTTTCTGTAGTGACACGTACCCTTCGATCTGACTGAATTTCCAGGTCAAATTCAACTTCCTGTCCCGATTCATCATACAATGAAACGTCTACGTCCTCAGTCTTTAGATTATGAATTATATTTCTGCCTGATCCCTCCCTGAAATAAAGTCCATCCTGCTCAAAAGTTTTGATTTTTACACGCTCCTCTTCCTGAGGCTGAGACCTGGGGGGAGGTCTTCTATTTCCCCTTCTCCGACCACTGCGATATTTGTCATTTATGCTTTTTAAATAATTGGATTTATTATAAAGATTCACAAAATTCAGCTGTCCGTTTAACTGTATGGTATTGGAATTCTTTATGGTATTTCCTAATTCAATGGGGCCCAATTCCGGATCATCGGGCAATATCGGGCCGGCATCCCATCCATAAGTACCATTGTATCTTCCATTGAGTGTTACCCAATCGAACATCGGTATTTTATTTATAGGAACTGTATAACCAAGATTAAATTGATGATAATAACTGGTCGTGCGGCCCATGTTAATAATATTAGTAATCACAGAATCACGGTAAAGTTCATAATCACGACTATCCAGTTCGCGGCTAAATCTTCCTTCTGGTTCATCTATTCTGGCTATATTTGAAGCGGAGAAGTTAAATTTCAGATTTCTTGTTAAATCAAACTTCAGGTTATAATCTCTGTTCCAGTAAAAATCTTTTTTAAATGTTGGCTTTACAATAAAATCAGGATTATTAATATTTCTGGTCTTCTTTTCCATGTACTTACGATCCAGATCTGTTCTGAACGACAATTGCGATGGAAGGTAGTAAAAATTGAAATCCTTTATTAACCTGAGCCATTTACTATTAAATGCCTGAACTTTTGCAAAAGGTTGTATATTTTTTGGTCGGCTATTATAATTATAACTCAGATTTGCCCTGATTTTTTTGGTATTATGATAATCCAGATTTGGGTTAATACTGTTCATCTCGTTAAGTGAAAAACTGGTAGACCAGTTTGAAAGGCTGAGCAGATGAGGTTGACCGGCACCGGATGGTGCTATTCGCATGTTGGTAAGGGCAAAAGATTTTCGTTCTACCACATCCTGAGAATATCGCTTGATGGAATCCCGCTCCATTTCATCACGGGCTTCTTCCAGTGCTTCTTTTAGCAGGATATCGGGGTCAAGAGGATTATACTGTGGATTAATAATCGACTTAGAATATCCAACATAAAGGGGAAGGGATACGCCGGCCTCATCATCGAAAATTTTACCAAAATTTACATTGGATGAGACGTCATATTGTATCACCTGTTCCTGTGCGCGTTCATTGACCTTTTGTTCGATACTTCCGAAACCGGGGGTACTTGTTGAACCGGCCAGAGTTACGTTACCAAGGTCTGCCAATTGAGCCGTTGCACGACCATTAGTTGCCCAACCTCCCTGTTCATTAAAATCTGTAAGTCGCAGCTCATTCAGCCATATCTCTCCCGTTTTCGGCATACCATCATCTATATCGAGGTTTGCAATGCTTCCACGTTTGGGATTTCGCACGCCAATCATTATGGTGCGGATATTACTTAGGTTTGGATTACCCGACACAGATACCTTATTCCCCTTCTCATCATAAATTGAATATACAGAATTAATGGTAACATTACTTGTTGGATCCGCCATTGCCCTGTTGCGCTCTTGTTTTGCCCTGGTCAATAATGCCATCTCAATTTCAAACCTGTTTTCCTCGGGCCATACAATGAGGCGATCAGCCTCGCTCTCATTTTCATAACGCCCATGAGGCGTCAGCACCAACGGTATTTCATACTCATAATAGTTACCCTGATAATCAGAACCCAGTCGTAAAAATGCTGTTAGCTCCTTATCCTTCAAGTCACCCTCAATCAATGCCTCTGCATGCGCCTCCATTTTAATTTTCCTGTACTGCCGCATATCCAGCTCAGTATTTTTATATGCAGCCCTTGCATCGCCATCGCCCAATTCCAGCACCTTCAAAACAATAGATTGTTCGTTCAACCGACGCATCTGTGGTTCTGTAGGACTCACCTGCCGGTCAAATCCAGGAGGAAGGGTATAATTAACGGGCTCTTTACCCGAGTTTTCTTCGATACTCACCGCTGAAATCGCAAGCGTACCCTCGGGTGGCTCTATACCTGTCCAATCCTCACCGCCTTGTATAAACGGCAGATTATAACGACGCCATTCCCCCCTCACAAGTTCAAGTTTTGCAAATCTTAAGTGTACTGTGTCCTGAAAACCAGTAAGAAACATTCGCATAAACCTGATTGTCTTAAAATCAGAAATCCCTCCTACTGCCTTCACATAATCTTGTATAGGAACCCTGAACTGATACCAGGCCACGTCTTCTTCTTTACCGTTTTTATATTTCACCCTGTCCACTACCTTGTCAACAATGTAATTCCGTCCAACTTCAAACTCAGTGGGACTCATATCCACTCTATACTCAAAATAGTTCTCACTCTCGGTTAGGGTGTTATCACGGTTAATATCTTCTATATCGGGTAATGTAGTCCCAGATGTAGCATACGACTCATCATTGTCTTCATCACTTGGAGAGTTTCCTTCCGGATTATTAAAGTTCTTATAACGATCAAGAATCCCAAACTCCTCCACATCATAGTCACTGCCACGGAAATAATGGTAGTCGTCGGAGGAAGGATCTTCCATAATCTTATCGTATGCTTCCTGAGATAGCGATCCACTATTGTAAAGCGCTTCGATTCGATTAATAAAATCATCATTCTCCGTTGCAAAAAACTGTGCCTCTTCCTCACTCGATAATCCGTCAAGTCCCACATCCTGGAACTTTCGTGCATCAGGATCGCTGTCAAACGCATTCACCAGTGATTGTACCACGGGAACGCGTCCCCATACCGTTGTGTCTACTTTTGTAACATTCGCACTGGCTGGAAGCCCGTTTTCAAATGTCTTTCTTGAATCCTTTAATATATCTTCCGAGACATTCCCCAGGTTAAAGTACAACTCTCCTCCCGGCGTTCCTTCCATGCCGGCATATGGATCCATTAACCAAAACTCAATAAACTCAACATTAGCCGCTTCAAAATCACTTGAATAAATCTCACGCATCATGCCTCCCCATCGCTTTTCAGGCTCTAATAATCTTCCTTCAGAATCTATACGGTCAACATCATAGTTATAAGGACCACGCTCACGTGGGTAAAAAGAAACATTAAGAACAGAAATATTGGTAGGTGTTCCATGTGGGTTCTCTTTTTCAGGGAAGATATCCCGCTCGTATAAATCATATACATAGGGATTAGACTGCAAGTCGGGATTATCTCTGATATGAGTAGGTGTAAACGCATTATTCCGCTGAAATATGGGGTCAATCTGGTACCATGCAAATTTAGCCCTGCCATACCCGTACTCACGGTCATTATTCAACTCTGATTCCGGGAAGTAACGGGGTGTACTGGCCAGGTGCCAGGCGGAGTAATGCTTCATGTCGATGGAAGTCTCACTCCCTTCAAAATCATCAATATAAGCATTACCCTCCTTTTCTATAGCCCGCGAATGACCGGGAATAAGATGTGCAAACTCACCTACAAAAGTGACCTTCGAGGGTGCTTTGGTTTCTATGAGCGGTAACTTATCCACAAGGGTGGTAATTAAAGGTACCGGTTGCGAAAATGAAGTGTTTAATCCCCATATTGTATTGGATATGGGCTCATTACCAATATTTACTTTCTGTGTAATCGGCCGTTCAGTGAGATGTAGGATGGTTGCCCCTACGTTAAAATTATCCGAAATAGTATAGTCGAAATGCGATCCCACCATGGTCTTTGTCTGGAAATTAAACAATGACTGATTCTCCAGTGCAACCTTCACCGGAGTACCCGATTCCAAAATTCCCTGATTAATGATCGTCACACGACCAAGTGTATAGTCGACTGTATAATCCTGACCCTCTGTAAGTTGTCTCCCACCGGCTGTAACCTTTACAGAACCCTCCGGCACATTCATGGCATTGAGCATGATCTCCGAACTGGTTGAAGATGAATATGTTCCCGACAACAGGAATTTATTCTTTTCTGCAATTTGCTGAGCCCTGGTTTTTGTACTATCATACAGCTCCTGGAATACATATTTGGAAACCACCTGGTCTTCCTGCTCATCTGAAATGCTGTCGCGCAATATCTTCTCAAGGTCCGATCCAAATGGTTCCAGCAGTGGAAATATAATGCGACCATTGGATGGTAAAATAGTGATCCCATTAAGAAAATCGAATACCCCATCGGGATATGGATCCTTTTGAGAATTCATGTTATCGAGGTTCAACATATCCAGAAGCGTAGATTTGTTTAAATCCCCTTCCGGCAGATAATTGATATTATTCCCGGTTTTATCATCCCGGTACATCACATCAAGCGTAAACTCTTCCTGCTGAATCTGAAACGCCCCAATGGCATACACGTTCTTCATCATCAGGTCCCATGTATAACTCCGTGGCGTAAAATTTGATGGCTTAATTAATTTTAATATCAGAGTCTGGGGAGCACTCACTCCTGAGGCATTGGATAGCTCACCCACACGGTAAGTCTGTCCACGATAAGTGAATTCATAAGCCACAGCAAGCACTTCGTCGTTATTCAAGACTGAATTCAGCGATATATATCCCAGTTTCTCATTGAAATCATATTCTCGCGGACTAAGCAGGCGTGCATTTTCAATTTTTTCATAATCTGTTCCCAGATTAAGTCCGGCCGCTTCTAACTCACTGGTGGCGTTCTTTATCTCCCGCAACCCGCCATAAGTTGTGCGAAGCTCTTCATAGGCCGTGTTTAATTCATTTCTGGGGAAAGTAACCTGCTGACCTGCATTGCTTTGAAACTGACCGCTAAATGACTCTGACTCTCCAAGTTCGGCTAATGCCACAATGTTCCTGGATTCTTCATAATTCGTGGTTTTATTGGTCACCCAAACCTCTAACTTGGTGATGGTAATATCCGACGTAATAACAGGAAGCCTTTTCATCGCATCATTGTAGGTGTTCTTGAAATAATCCGACAGGAAAAAGTGCCTGTTAGCGTCATACTCATCAATAGAAACCTGATACTCGCTTATCTGCGCCCCACCGGATGCCTGTATCACTTGAGATTCTCCCCGCTGTTGTGAAAACACACTGGTAACATTCAGTTTACCAAACTGCATCTCAGTTTTCAGTCCAAACAAACTCATCGAACCGTTAATAAGCGATCCCGAAAGTGGCAGACTGACATTACCCGCTTCAATTTTCTTAATTATTTCATCCTCCTCACCAGCATACTCCAATTTTGTTTTCTGATCAAAATCGAACGTAGCCTCCGTATTGTAGCTAAAATCCATATCCAGCTTATCCCCGATAGAACCTGTAACGTTCATAATTATTTTCTCATCGAACTGGAAAGAGGGTGAACGACGCAATCGCTCAGAAATATTTGGATTATCAACCTTGGAATAATTAAACCCAAAAATTAATTCAGCACTCCCGCTAGGTACAATATTTATCGTATTCGATCCAAACACTTTGTCAAATGCCTCTCCGCCAAGATTTATTGAAGGAATAAACGACGGCTGATCAAGTATTTCACCACCCGATTTTTTTGACCAGTATTCACGCACGGCTTTATTAAACTGATACTCGCGGAATTGCTCTGAACCCATCACATTCGGCGTCCGATAATCCCAGGACCCGATTTTTTTCTTGAAAACATAGGTGTCTGTCGATGGGTCATACACGATTTCCGACTCGATATTCGAGGGGTTATCGAGATACAGGGGTGAACGCTCTGAACCGGAAGTAGGATAATCATCATCCTCAAAAGGATATGGCAGGGTTGTGTCTGGTTGTTGAAAATAAGCCTTTGGAGCAGCTGCTCCCATAGCAGAAGCATAAACATTACCATGTAAAAAACAAAAACCCGCTATTAATAAAAATAACGAATATAGAACTATATGATTACGCCAAAGCTTCAACAGTTCGTAGCAGTTCAGGTTTTACATTAACTTGAGGGCACGTTTTACAAGTTCCTCGACAGTAAAATCTCCCTCCTTTATCACTTTGGAAAGGCTTTTATCAACTGTTTTTCGCGGGAAACCCAGTGCCACTAATGCAGATAACGCTTCTTCGCGCACAGTATTGCCTTCATGATCAAATAATTCATCCGATTCATCAGCCTTTCCAACTTTATCGCGAAGGTCGACAATGATTCTTTGTGCCGATTTTGCTCCTATACCCTTGATATTCTGCAATGCAGCCACATTACCCGACAGAATTGATGTTTTTACTTCTGACGGAGACATAGAAGAGAGTATTAATCGTGCAGTATTTGCCCCAACTCCAGAGACAGAAATTAACAGTCTGAAAATCGCTCGTTCCTCTTTATCGGCAAACCCATAAAGCATTTGTGCATCCTCTCTGACAACATGATGCACAAAAAACCGACCTTTGGCTTTATCGCCGATTTTCGAATAAGTGTTGACAGAAATATTTAACTGATAAGCAACAAATCCGGCTTGTAATACCAGGCTCGCGGGCGTTTTCTCAACAATTTCACCTTCAATAAATTCGTACATATCTTCTTTAAATCCTGTTACCCGCTAAGATACATAAAACAGGGATAAGTAGAGCATTATAATTAACCCCGATTTGTTAAAGTTTCTTCTTAACCTCTGTCTCCTCGTAAGCTTCCACAAAGTCTCCTGCCTTAATATCATTGAAATTTTCAATATTCAACCCACACTCGAGTCCGGAAACAACTTCTTTAACATCATCCTTAAACCGTTTCAAAGATCCCAGAATACCAGTATAAACAACAATTCCATCGCGAATAAGTCTTACTTTAGATTTTGCTTTAATTTTCCCTTCGCGCACAATACAACCGGCTACGGTACCGACCTTTTTAATCTTGAATGCTTCGAGTACCTCAAGTGTTGCAACAATTTCTTCCTTAATTTCGGGAGATAACATCCCTTCCATCGCTGCTTTCAGCTCTTCAATGGCATCATATATAATCGAATAGAGCCGGATATCGATCTGCTCCTTTTCAGCCAGTCGCCTGGCATTCATGGAAGGCCTTACCTGGAAACCTATCACAATGGCATTCGATGCAGCAGCCAGCAAAATATCTGACTCCGATATCTGACCTACAGCCTTGTGTTTAATATTTACCTGAATTTCATCGGTTGAGAGTTTGATTAACGAATCGGAAAGCGCTTCAACAGAACCATCCACATCGCCTTTGACAATCACATTAAGCTCCTGGAAGTTTCCAATTGCAATACGCCGTCCAATTTCATCCAACGTAATGTGTTTCTTGGTACGCAACTCCTGCTCGCGTTGAAGTTGCTCACGCTTGTTTGCAATCTCCTTGGCATCACGGTCGCTTTTCATCACATTAAACCGGTCGCCCGCCTGCGGAGATCCATTAAGACCAAGAATCATAATAGGTCTGGACGGACCAGCGGTCTCAATCTTTTTGCCTCTTTCATTAAACATTGCTTTTACGTGCCCATAATACTGTCCTGCAAGGATGATATCCCCGATTTTCATTGTTCCTGCCTCAACAAGCATGGTTGCAATGTTCCCTCGTCCTTTATCAAGCGTTGATTCAATAATAGTTCCAACAGCAGGCTTATCAGGATTTGCTCTTAGTTCAAGCAATTCTGCCTCTAACAATACTTTCTCAAGAAGCTCTTCAATGTTGATACCATTCTTGGCTGAAATCTCCTGCGACTGATATTTACCACCCCAGTCTTCCACCAGAAAATTCATGTTAGCAAGCTCTTCCTTAATCTTTTCAGGATTGGCAGTGGGCCTGTCAATTTTGTTAATTGCAAATACAATAGGCACTCCTGCCGCTGCAGCGTGGTTAACAGCCTCCACTGTTTGCGGCTTTACACCATCGTCAGCAGCCACAACAATAATAGCAACATCGGTAATCTGAGCACCACGTGCACGCATCGCCGTAAATGCTTCGTGGCCCGGTGTATCAAGGAATGTTATCCTTCTTTTATCTTCAAGTTCAACACCATATGCACCGATATGCTGTGTTATTCCACCCGCTTCACCGGCAACAACATTTGCACTCCTCACATAATCCAGTAACTTGGTCTTACCATGGTCAACATGGCCCATTACCGTCACAATTGGTGGCCTTGAAACCATGGCTGACTCGTCTTCTTCATCCTCTTCAACAATCACATCCATAACGTCGGCACTAATAAATTCAACTGTATAGCCAAATTCATCGGCAAGCAAGGTCATCGTCTCAGCATCCAATCTCTGATTAATCGAAACCATCAACCCTAGGCTCATACATGTAGAAATAACATCAGTTGGCGGCACATCCATCATTGAAGCTAATTCATTTACCGAAACAAATTCAGTTACCTTGAGAACCTTCTTATCCATTTCCTGCTGCTCTTCTTCTTCCTGAAGCCGCTGATGGATCGTATCCCTTTTTTCTCTCCGATATTTCGATGCTTTAGATTTACCGGTTGATGTAAGTTTCGCAAGGGTATCTTTTATCTGTTTTTGTACATCCTCTTCGCTTACTTCCGGACGGGAAGGACGCCGTTTCTTTTTACCTTTGCCTTCGCGTTTGCCCTTCGGCTTATCCTTCTCCTCAACATTAACACGTGAAGAATCTTTTTTGATTCGCTTTCTTTTCTTCTTGGAATCGGTGTCTGAATCCGCACTGGAAGCTACTGGCTTTTTCTTTTTCGCCTGCTTTTTCGGAAGGTCTATTTTACCAATAACAGTAGGTCCTGATAACTTCTCGTATTTTGTCTGTATAACTCCTTCATCTTTTTTCGCATCATTATCGGCAGTCCCGGATTCTGTTTCTTCCTTTTCCGGTTCAACGCCGGATGCATCATCCGCTTGCTTATCATCTGCTACCTTTTGAACCGATTCTTTATCTTCTGATTCTTTATCTTCTGCTGAAGCTTCAGCATGCTGCGCTTCTTCCTTCTGCTCTTTTTCCTTCTGTCCTGCTGAAACCTCCTCTTCTTTATTTTCACCTTCTGAAGGTGTTTCTGCTTCTTCTGCCTTCTTTTCACTGGCGGCAGAAGTTTTAGCTTCTTCTGCTGCTGCTTTCTTTTCTTCTTTAGTCTTTTTCTTCGGCCTGGTTTTCTGATTCATAGAGCTCAGGTCAATCTTACCTATGACTTTTGGTCCTCCCTCCATTTCTTCAGACTCTTTTTCAGCTTCCTGCTTCGTATCATCCTTTTCAGCCTTTGTTTCTGGCTCCTCTTTCTTTTCTTCAACCTTTGGTGTTTCTTCTGCTTCATCTTCTACAGAAGCGTCCTCTTTGTCTTCCGCTTCTTCCTCTTTATTTTCCTCTCCGGCAGTAAGATCCGTTATAAGTAATTCCTTTTCATCACTCACCGTTTCCTTCTCTTCCCGCTCTTCACCTTTCTTTTCATCCTCAGACTTGTCTCGAAATGACTTTAATGTAAGCTTCTCGGCATCCTTCTTGACACTAAGATCGGAGCTGTACTCATCAACCAATAATGCATACAAATCCGGGGCAATTTTAGTATTCGGATTCGAATCAATAGCATGCCCCTTCTTGCCCAGAAATTCAACAATGGTAGAAATACCAACGTTAAATTCCCTTGCTGCCTTGCTTAATCTTGTAGCCTTTTTTTCTGCCATACAACAATTTTTCTCTAATTACAACCTCATAAAACTCTGCTTATCAGGTTGACTTTTATTCAAATTCTGCCTTCAATATATGCATTACCTCATCAATGGTCTCTTCCTCAAGATCTGTCCTCTTAACAAGATCCGGAACAGTGAGGTTAAGTACAGACTTGGCTGTGTCACAACCAATCGATTTCAACTCATCGAGTATCCAACCATCAATTTCATCAGCAAATTCTTCGAGATTCACATCTTCATCATCTTCCTCATCCATCTCTCTGTACACATCAATCTCATATTCTGTGAGCTGACTTGCAAGTTTAATATTTAATCCGCCTTTACCAATTGCCAGTGAAACCTCCTTTGGTTGAAGATAAACCTCAGCTTTGTTCTCCTCATCATTAAGTTTAATGGAAGATATTTTGGCCGGGCTCAATGACCTGGTAATATATAGATTAATATTAGTTGTATAATTAATTACATCTATATTCTCATTTCTGAGTTCACGTACGATGCCGTGAATCCTCGAACCCTTCATGCCAACACAAGCTCCAACCGGGTCAATGCGTTCGTCATACGATTCCACGGCTACTTTTGCCCGCTCCCCCGGTACCCTTACAATCTTCTTTATGGTAATTAAACCGTCAAATATTTCCGGCACTTCCAATTCAAACAAACGCTCCAAAAACATGGGCGAGGTTCTTGAAAGAATAATCAATGGATTTGCATTTCTCATTTCCACAGCCGTGACAACAGCTCTGAGAGCATCTCCTTTTCTGAAAAAATCTGATGGTATTTGCTCAGCTTTTGGAAGGATTAACTCGTTTCCTTCATCATCAAGTACAAGAATCTCTCTTTTCCAAATCTGGTATACCTCCCCTGTAACAATATCACCAATGCGGTCTTTGTATTTTAAGAATATTGAGTTCTTCTCTAATTCCATGATTCTGGCTGATAGATTTTGCCTCAGTGACAATATTGACCTCCTTCCAAAATCTATCATTTTTACCTCATCAGTTACATCCTCACCTACCTCATAGTCTTCATCGATGAGTTTTGCCTGAGAAAGCGAGATCTGAAGATTCGGGTCTTCTAATTCAGCGTCTTCAACAACTTCCCTGTTTCTCCATATCTCAAAGTCTCCTTTATCTATATTAATAATAATATCAAAATTCTCATCAGAACCATAATTCTTTTGAAGGAGACTCCTAAATACATCCTCCAACACACTCATCATAGTGACACGATCAATATTCTTTAACTCCTTAAATTCCGAAAACGTGTCAAATAAATTCAGATTTTCCATTTTATCTCATATATTTCTTAAAACGTTATCACAACTTTGGTTGACTTTATCTCATCAAAAGAACAAGACTTTTTAACCAGTACATCCTTTTTCTTTTTCTGACTTCCACCAGCCAGTTGTTTCTCTGTTGTTTCTATTAAAATTCCATCTGCACTTACCTCCAGTAGTTTCCCTTTCTTCTTCTTGCCATCAGTAAAAATCACCTCAACATCCCTCCCGATGTTTTTTTCATATTGCTGCCTTATCATCAAAGGTGCATCCAATCCGGGAGATGATACTTCCAGGCTGAAATTATCACCAGCATCTTCCAATATCGCTGAAAGCCACCGCGAAATCTCCACGCATTCTTCTATACTGACACCCTCCATTGAATCAAGCAAAACCTTGATATCATTGGCTTTTCCTACATTTACATCCACCAGGAACAGCCCCTTATCAACGATATGCGACTGCACCATTTCCGTTATCTGTTCTTTTGTTATCATGCGTTCAATAAAATAGGGGACCAAAGTCCCCTATAGCTGCCTCATCTCTAACACGACGCAAAATTAACAATAATCATCTAATTAACAAAAACATCAACCTTTTTTGATTAGATTGATCAAATTCCTTTAATATCTTTAATTTTGTTTTCAAGATTGGGTCTGCAAAATAGGGTCCTGAGGAAAATTGCAAGATTTAGTACTTTTCTATATGGCTTCATAAGAGCTCCATCCGCCAATCATTGCAATTGTCTGGGTTACGGATGCTTGAAACTCCAGTCTGTAAACAGCAAAAAATTGCTGAATGTAACTCAAAATTAATGCTATGAGCGATCAGATTTTGAATAAAAAAAAGATTATCAATGACCCTGTTTATGGATTTATTAAAATTCCATTTGATATAATCTACCACTTAATTGAACATCCTTTCTTTCAGCGGCTCAGAAGAATAAGACAACTAGGTACGACGAATTTTGTGTACCCGGGAGCAAATCATACAAGGTTTCAGCATGCTCTGGGGGCTATGCATCTGATGGGTAATGCCATATCAACAATCAGATCTAAAGGCCACGCCATCAGTAATGAGGAAGAAGAAGCTGTCAATATTGCCATACTCTTGCATGATATCGGACATGGCCCATTCTCGCATACACTGGAACATACAATAATTCAAGGCCTTAATCATGAATTCATCTCCCAGATGATGATGGAAAAGCTGAATACTGATTTTGATGGAAAACTAACCCTCGCATTAAAAATATTCAGAAATGAATACCCAAAAAAGTTTCTTCACCAGCTTGTCTCAGGTCAACTCGACATGGACAGACTGGATTATCTGAGGCGGGATAGCTTTTTCACAGGGGTAACTGAGGGTACAATAGGTTCTGACCGCATTATAAAAATGTTAGATGTACATAACGACCGCCTGGTGATTGAAGAGAAAGGTATTTACTCCATTGAAAAATTTCTCGTTGCACGGCGACTGATGTATTGGCAGGTTTATCTGCATAAGGGGGTCATAGCAGCAGATCAGGTACTTGTAAACATGCTTTTGCGGGCCCGCCAGTTAACACTTGAAGGTGCCCGGCTTCCCGCAACAGATGCGCTTAAATTTTTCCTTGAAAAAGAAAATATTCAATACGAGGGTCAGTATAAAGATTCTTTCCTCAAGCAATTTGCCCGCCTCGATGATAATGATATCATTTGCGCAGCAAAAATGTGGAGTCAGCACAATGACCTTGTTCTTCAGCACCTAAGCAGTGGGTTCACAGACCGTAAACTATTCCGTATAGAGATAAACGACTATCCATTCAGCAACGACAGAATCAAGCGTATCAAACAGCAGGTCATCAACAGCTTTAAAATCGATCCAGAATTATCTAAACACCTTGTAGTTTCAGACGAAATAAGCAATTTTGCCTACTCTACCCTTGATGAAAACATACATATACTTGACAAAACAGGCAATGTCAGCGATATTTCAATTGTATCGCAAATCATCGATCTATCAACACTTTCTAAAAAACATAGTAAATATTACCTTTGCTATCCGAAATATATTAATTCATCACAATAGAAATGTGAAATTTACGTTTTAAATTGAATACCCCCTAAAGCAAAACCAGTCCATGAATTTTAGTGCTAAAGTGATCTCCGAATTTCTACAGGGAACACTGGATGGAGATCCCAATGTTACAGTCAATGATGTTTCAAAAATTGAAGAAGGCCGACCCGGAACGTTGTCTTTTCTTGCCAATCCGAAATATCAGAAATATGTTTACGACTCAGCCTCTTCAATTATCATTGTAAACAAAGACTTTATAGCTGAAAAACCTGTAAAAGCAACACTGGTTAAGGTTGATAATGCTTATGAGTCATTTGCAGCGCTGCTGAACCTGTATGAACAAAGTAAACCAAAAAAGAGCGGCATCAGCAAGCATGCATCCATCGCTGAGAATGCCATTACAAATAAAAACATCTATGTGGGCGATTTTGCCGTCATCAGTGACGAAGCAAATATTGGCGACGGCAGTTTGATATATGCCAACGCATTCATCGGCGAACGGGTAAAAATAGGTAAAAACTGTATCATTCATCCAGGGGTCAAAATATACCATGACTGTTCCATCGGTGATAATTGCATTATCCATGCAGGCGTTATTATCGGGGGAGATGGCTTTGGCTTCGTTCCCGATGAAAACAATGTCTACAGCAAAGTGCCGCAACTGGGTAATGTGATCATTGAAAACAATGTGGAAATCGGTGCAAACAGCACCATCGACAGAGCTACCATGGGTTCAACAATTCTAAGAGAAGGGGTGAAACTCGATAACCTTATCATGGTAGCACATAATGTTGAAATTGGTAAGAATACCGTCATAGCTGCACAGTCAGGCATTGCAGGATCAACCAAAATAGGCGAAAATTGTCTTTTTGGAGGGCAGGTTGGTATATCAGGACACATAAAAATAGCCCCTGGTGTGAAAATCGGTGCTCAGTCGGGCATAAGCAACAGCATTAAAAAAGAGGATGCAGTCATTATGGGTTCACCTGCTTTTGATCTGAAATCTTTTTATAAAAGCTATGCCGTGTTCAGAAAGCTTCCTGAACTCAGACAACAAATGAACGAGCTGGAAAATAAGACCCATAATAAATAAAATATTATTAGGGTTCTCTGGAAATAAAACCCTTAGAATTGTGCCTTACCCGAACAGCAGTAAACTTTCAAACCCGGTATTTGCAGACACTAAATTCAGCTGCAAGGTCCTGTCTCCTATCAATTTTTATTATCTTGCCGCTTTTTATAAACAGCATTAAAAGAATATGGCTGAAAAGCAAAGAACGATAAAATCTCCTGTATCCTTTAAAGGCAAAGGTTTACATACAGGTGTAGAAGTAAATTTAAGCATTCTCCCGGCACCCGAAAATCATGGATACCTTTTTAAAAGAACCGACCTGCCCGGCCAACCAGAAATTTATCCTTTCGCAGAAAATGTAACCGATACATCACGCGGAACAACCATCGAAGAGAATGATGTACGTATCTCAACCGTTGAACATGTGCTTGCTGCCATTGCAGGAATGCGGCTTGACAACGCTATTATTGAAGTGGATGGGCCTGAAACACCAATCCTCGATGGTAGTGCAACCAAATATGTCAAAGCCATCGAAAAAGCAGGAATTATAGAACAAAAAGCCGAACGACGTTATTTTAAACTCAAAGAAAAAATTGAGTACTATGACGAAGAAAATGGGGTTCACATTATTGCATACCCCGACCAGATGCAAAGTATTAACGTGTTAATTGACTATAATTCAGATTTTTTGGGTAATCAATATGCCACACTCGAAACATGGGAAGATTTTAAAGATGAGATAGCACCATGCAGAACTTTTGTTTTCCTGCATGAACTGGAGCAATTGGCAAAACTAAATCTGATTAAAGGAGGTGACCTTGACAATGCCATTGTGATTGTCGACCGGGAAATGCCCCAGGAAGATATCGACAGACTCTCGGAACTATTCAACCAACCACGGATTAAAGTAAAAGAAGGAATACTAAATAACCTTGAACTTCACTTCAGCAATGAACCAGCACGCCATAAACTCCTTGATATGGTTGGTGACCTTGCGCTTGTCGGAAGATGGTTTCAGGCAAAAATTATTGCAACCCGTCCTGGCCACCTTGCCAATGTTGAATTTGCCAAACTGCTTAGACAGGTGATGAAAAAGCAGATGATAAAAAAAAACATCCCTGTTTATGATCCGAATGTAAAACCAGTTTATGACATCAATCAGATTCAGCAAAAACTCCCCCACCGTCCGCCTTTCCTGCTGATTGACAAAACAATATACCTCGATGATAAAAGGGTGGTCTGCGTAAAAAATATTACAATGAATGAGCCCTTTTTTCAGGGACACTTTCCCGGTGAACCTGTCATGCCCGGCGTGCTACAGATAGAAGCACTCGCACAGGCAGGGGGAATGCTTATCCTCGGCTTAGTACCCGATCCGGAAAATTATTCCACCTACTTTGTTAAAATAGATAAAGTTAAATTTAAGGCAAAAGTTGTGCCCGGCGATACACTAATTTTAAAAATGGACCTGCTTTCTCCCCTGAAAAGAGGAATTGCCCACATGTTTGGCGAGATTTTTGTAGGTGAAAAGCTGGTTTGCGAAGGAGAACTGATGGCGCAAATCGTAAAAGATAAAAATATTGAATCATGACACAACTAAAAGCCAATATTCATCCCAAGGCAAAAATAGGCAAAAACACTGTTGTTGAACCGTTTGCAACAATATGCGAAGATGTTGAAGTGGGTGAAGGTTGCTGGATTGGACCCAATACCATTTTAATGCCCGGAACACGTTTAGGTAAAAACTGCAAAATTTTCCCGGGGGCAGTTATTTCTGCCGATCCTCAAGATTTGAAATTCGAAGGGGAATACACAACAACCAATATTGGTGATAATACTACCATAAGAGAATTTGTTACCATAAATAAAGGTACAAAAGCTAAAGGAAAGACTGTTATTGGAAATAATTGCCTCTTGATGTCGTACGTACATGTAGCGCACGACTGTGAAATAAAAGACCACGCCATCCTGGGAAGCTATGCCGGGCTGGCTGGCGAAGTGGAGGTTGACAACTGGGCCATTGTAAGTCCCGGAAACCTGGTACATCAGTTCGTAAGAATCGGTGCACATGTGATGATCCAGGGAGGAAGCAAAGTGACCAAGGATGTTCCCCCTTTCGTTTTGGCAGGAAGAGATCCACTGGCTTTCACCGGCATCAATTCCATCGGACTCAGAAGAAGAAATATCAGCAACGAGACCATATACGCCATCCAGGAGGTCTATAGAATTATTTACCAGCGCGGATTGAATATCTCCGACGCGATCGATTTTGTGGATGTAAACTTACCCGCCTCCAATGAACGCGACGAAATTGTGCTGTTTATCAGGGAATCAAAACGCGGTATCATTAAAGGGTATTTCGACGGAGAAGAAAAAAACTAACGATAAAAAGCCTGCCATCCCTGAGCCTGCAGTGCTATCCCGTTTCCTTCATTGGTCATAAGAATGGCCGTCCCCTTATGCTCCGTGATATTGCCGATAATGCTCACACCTTCTATTCCTGCAACCTTATCATGATCAGATAAAGGAACGGTGAACAACATTTCATAATCCTCTCCACCATTTAAAGCCGGAATCAAAGGCTCCATTTCAAATTCGGCAGAAACATTAGCCACATCGGTTGTGACAGGAATCTTATCCTGGTAAATCACCACGCCACAATCCGATTGGCGACAGATATGTAAAAGCTCAGAGGAAAGTCCGTCGCTCACATCAATCATTGAGGTTGGAATAATGCCAAGCTCTCTAAGCTTCGTTAGAACTTTTAAAGGAACATCCGGACGCAAAAACCGACCCACAATATATTCATAATCTTCCAACTTCGGCTGAATACTCTGATCCTCCTTAAATAATTTCTTCTCGCGTTCAAGAACCTGTAACCCCATGTACGCTGCTCCCAGGTCTCCTGTACACATATCAGGTTATTCAACTTTGCGCCACTTCGATAAACAACCTCATTTTTCGCTGCAGTTCCCATCGCCATCACCGAAATCGTCATGCCTGTTATGGAAGATGAAGTGTCTCCCCCCACGAGATCAACATTGTATTGCTTACAGGCCAGATTTACTCCTTCGTAAAACTGCTCAAGCGCTTCAACAGAAAACTTGCCGGATATGGCTATAGACACAGTGACCTGTCGCGGAACAGCATTCATCGCATAAATGTCGGAAACGTTCACAACTATCGCCTTGTATCCAAGGTGTTTCAGGGGAGTGTACATCAGGTCAAAATGGATTCCTTCAACGAGCATGTCAGTGGTAACGACCTGAAAGTGTTCGCCTGTTCCAATTACTGCAGCATCATCTCCCACACCTTTTATTGTCGATTTTTGTGTATTCTCTGTATCTTTTGTCAGGTGTTCAATGAGTCCAAATTCACCCATTTCCTCGATAGAATTTAATCGCTCTTCCTTCATAATAAATCTATTTTTTAGCTACTATCTGTCATATATCAGCAACTCGTTTACATGTTTTTAAT
>Ga0102940_1001094_pt1 | contig 17937 bp, 14 predicted proteins | sample SalPonR2_C_D1_MG_FD_78215 | JGI IMG/M metagenome (GOLD analysis project Ga0102940, IMG submission 78215) | Salt pond soil microbial communities from South San Francisco under conditions of wetland restoration - Salt Pond MetaG R2_C_D1_MG | ecosystem: Environmental > Aquatic > Marine > Intertidal... | reverse complement strand
GATCCCGTTGGGGGATTACTCCTTTCAGTCGTGATCCCGTTGGGGAGGGGCTTCAACACTTCATAAACCACGCAGCTCACGTTGTTCGCTGCTGGTTTTGTATTTCCAGGTCTCCTTACAAAAACTCCTTTCAGTCGTTTTTGACGTTGACCTGGAAATACAAAACCCGTTTAGAGCGCGCTCTAAACGGGTTTATGAAGTGTTGGCGGAGGAAGAGGGATTCGAACCCCCGGTACCGTGAGGTACAACGGTTTTCAAGACCGCCGCATTCGACCACTCTGCCATTCCTCCGGGCGCAAAATTAGTAAAATTTATCTATCTGAAAACCTTAAAATTTAAAAAATATGTAAAATACAGAAAATTAGACGTTTATAGAATAATTAATATTTAAGTGTTTTAACCGGGTTTTAGCTTGAAAGCCCGTCACATAGTGACTTTTGGTTATTTTAATTTGGAAAATAATTGCGAAAAACGACAAAACAACCCTGCTTTATTAAGAAAAACCTCTGTTTTATCAACAAATACGGGATTTTTTGGACATTTCTCTTGTGTGGGCAAAGAAAATCTATATATTTGTTAACATGTTTGGATTGAACATAAATTTATTACTAACCCTAAAATTTCATTTATTATGAACAAAGCTCAATTAATAGATGCTATTGCAGCAGAAGCTAACCTTACTAAAGCTGATGCTAAGAGAGCTCTTGATGCATTCATTTCAACAACAACTGATGCACTGAAAAAAGGTGAGCGTGTTGCATTGGTAGGATTTGGATCTTTCTCAATTTCTGAGAGAGGCGCAAGAACTGGCCGCAACCCTCAAACAGGTGCAGAAATTAAAATTTCTGCTAAGAAAGTTGTTAAGTTCAAAGCTGGTAGCGAATTGTCCGATGCTGTAAAGTAAAATATTTGAACTGACTTGATTGGAGCCGTCCCGGGTTGGGATGGCTTTTTTTTTATAGAGGAAATTGTAATTAGTATGAACGAATACGATAATGCCCTCATGAACTTTCTCATTCCCATGGTGAATGAGAAACGACTTGCACTTATAGAAAATATACTTTCCCTTCGTACCCGTTACATTACCGTACTACTTGAAGATATTTATCAGCCACATAATGCCAGTGCGGTGCTTCGTTCATGCGATTGCTTTGGTATTCAGGATGTTCATGTGGTTGAGAAAAGGAATACCTTTGAATTGAATCCTGATGTGGAACTTGGAGCTGCCCAGTGGCTGAATATTACCAAATACAATAATCAGGAAAATCCAACAACGGCAGCCATTAATTCGCTGAAAAATGATGGCTATCGAATTGTTGCTTCAACACCCCATACTAACGAAACACTACTGGAAGATTTTGACCTGTCAAAAGGTAAAGTAGTAATTATGATGGGTACCGAAATGCATGGACTTTCAAATAAAGCCATGGAAATGGCTGATGAATACCTTAAAATCCCCATGCTCGGATTTACAGAAAGCTTTAATATCTCTGTATCTACCGCAATTATACTTCACCATCTGAATCATAAACTTCGTAAAGCAAATTTTTCATACCTTCTGGATGATAATGAAAAGAAAGCAGTTCGATATCAATGGATTAAAAATTCAGTAAACCAAATCCATCTTATTGAAAAGGAGTTTAAAAAAAGGCATGAACATTGAATTTTTCTAAAAACATTATTTGGTATTAAATATTATTGTTTACCTTTGATTAATTGAGAGTTTTATATGGTTAGCACCCCGTTATAGTTGACTAAATTCCCGAGTTATGAATTGTATGATTTTGGATGATGATGATCTTTCACGCCGTATACTGGAAGAGTTCATTAATAAAACAGAAGGGCTGACACTTAAGCATTCCTGTTCTGAACCTGTTGAGGGAATGAATATCTTAAAAAAGAATGAGGATATTGATCTGATTTTTCTCGACATTGAAATGCCGGAAATGTCTGGTATCGATTTTCTTGAGACAGTGCATAATCCGCCACAGGTTATTATATTTTCATCAAAAGGGAAATATGCTGTAGATTCATATAATTATGATATTACCGACTACCTCTTAAAGCCGGTTACCTATAAGCGTTTTCTTCAGTCAATCGAAAAAGCTGAGAATCGAACAAATAAAGGTGCTCAGGAGGAGCAGCCGGATAATGAGATTTTCATTAAGAAAAATTCAACCCTCGTAAGGCTTAAATATGATGAAATACTATGGATAGAGGCCCTGGAAAATTATGTAATATTTAATACATTCAAAGATAAATTTACCATCCATTTTACGATGAAGGCTATTGAGCAAAAATTGCCAACCCGTAAATTTACCAGGGTACACAGGTCTTTCATTGTAAATACCAGTCGTATTGAGGTAATAGAAGATAATTCGGTAATCATCAGGACCGAAGATGCAGCAAAGTCTATTCCCATCGGGAAGTCTTACAAGGAAAAGCTAATGAAAGACATTAACCTGATTATCAAATAATTACCTAAACCATTCATTCATTACATGTCAGTTTCTCAACGGCAATTGTTCCTGAATCATGTTGGGCAGACTTCTTCAGCACCTGTGATGCTGGAGATTTGTCATGCTGAAGGTATTTACTTTCATACTACAAATGGGGAAAAATATATCGACCTGGTTTCGGGTGTTTCAGTGTCCAGTCTTGGACATAACCATCCCGCTGTTGTTGAGGCTGTGAAAAAACAGGCCGATAAATATATGCACCTTATGGTGTATGGTGAGTTTGTGCAATCACCGCAGACAGCCTATGCCGATTGGCTAACAAAACGCCTTCCCACGAAACTCGACAATGTCTATTATGTGAATTCAGGAAGTGAGGCTATCGAGGGTGCAATGAAACTGGCTAAGCGCTGCACCGGTCGATCCAACATTATTGCATTTAAGAACTCCTACCATGGGAGTACCCAGGGCGCAATGAGTATCCTGGGCGATGAAACATACAGGTCTGGCTTTCTGCCTTTATTGCCGGGTATTAGTCATTTGGATTTTAATGATCTTTCACAACTTGATCAGATCAATGATCAAACTGCAGCTGTAATCGTTGAACCCATCCAGGCCGAGGCTGGGATTGTTGAACCGGAAGATGATTTTTTAAAGAAGCTGCGTAGAAAGTGTGATGAAACGGGAGCAATGCTGGTTTTCGATGAAATCCAGACAGGAATGGGGAGGACAGGTAAGCGCTTTGCATTTGAGCACTATGGTGTGGTGCCTGATATTTTGTGTGTTGCAAAAAGTTTCGGGGGAGGAATGCCGCTGGGTGCATTTATAAGTTCACGTGAAGTGATGAAATCGCTGACTTTTAATCCTCCGCTGGGACATATCACTACGTTTGGAGGTCACCCGGTAAGCTGTTCGGCTGGATTTGCTGCACAACAGTGTATTGAAAGTGAAAATCTGATTTCACATGGCAGGGCGATGGCTGAGAAATATCGTACACTATTAAAACATGATGGTATCAGTAAGATACGTGGAAAGGGACTTTTCCTGGCAGTAGAGATCAGCGAATACTTGGATCCTGATAAATTAATGCAAAAAATATTCGAAAAGGGTATGGTTGTGGATCAGTTTTTGTTCTGTAGAAATGCGTTTAGAATTGCACCACCGTTAATTATTAAGGAGGAAGAGGTGCAGAATACCTCAACGCTATTGTTAGAAGCACTTGATGAATCGATTGCATAAGAATTTATTCATTGTATCGTTTATTACTATTATGAGGTTAAGTAAAAACACAATATTCACTTGCTTTTTGATGATGCTGTTTTTTACAGGTATGGCGCAGGATGAGCTTGCCTATACTGAAATTGTCAAGGCTGAAAATCAATTACAGAGTCTTTTTAACGAACTGTATAACTACGATTTTGAAGGACATAAACATGGGGTTGCCAGGCAAATTGACAGTTTATTTATTCATGCACTTTCGATACCCGGTTCATTCAATCATAAATGGAAAAAGTTAGACAAAATCGGTCGTCTTGAATCCGACGACGGCGCGTTAAAGGTGTTCTCCTGGTTATATAAGGTAAGTAATAATGATTACAGGTATTATGCTTATATGCAGTTTGCTGATAGGAACGAGTCGAAGCTATACGTTCTGAAGCCGGGAAATGCTGAAAATATCAAGGAAGAATCTTATCCGCAAGCCTTCGACGACTGGCATGGTAAGGTATATTATGAAATTATAACAACGAGGGAAAAGCGCAGGACATATTATACTTTGCTTGGGTTGGATATGAATAACGCAAAAAGTTCAATTAAAACAGTTGAGATAATCGCTCTTCACCGGGGTGAGCCTCAGTTTGTTGATCAGAAAATTCTTGATGAAGGAAAGGTGAAAGACCGACTGGTGTTTGAGTATTCCTCTGATGTGAATGCTTCATTGCGTTTCAATGAAATGCTCGATATGATCGTTTTTGACCATCTTACTCCATTGCATCCATTGTATACCGGTAACTACGAATTTTATGGTCCGGATGGTTCCTATGACGGGCTGCGTTTTACAGAGGGAATATGGGTTCGGGAGGCTGACGTTGATGCACGAAATCCAAAGTAGTATCTGACGGATTGTCAGGTATTCATGAATGGCATCCTGTTTGATTGGAACCTGCGGAATAAAATCATAAAATCATAATACGATGCAGAAAGGTAAAATCAATGTTACTACGGAGAACATCTTTCCAATAATTAAGAAGTTTCTCTATTCAGATCATGAAATCTTCCTCAGGGAACTGGTTTCTAATGCGGTAGATGCTACACAGAAGATGAAAACGCTGGCCTCAGTAGGCGATTATAAGGGTGAGTTGGGTGACTTGACCGTTAGGATAAATGTGGACAAGAAGAAAAAGACCATTACGGTTTCGGATGCGGGGATAGGTATGACAGCCGATGAGATCGAGAATTACATTAACGAGATCGCATTTTCAAGTGCCGAGGAGTTCATGGAGAAATATAAGGACGATACGAATGCCATTATCGGGCACTTCGGACTTGGTTTTTATTCGTCATTTATGGTGGCAGACAAGGTTGAGCTGATAACTAAATCGTGGAAGGAAGAGGATAAGGCAAACAAATGGTCGTGTGACGGGAGTCCTGAATTTACCATTGAAGAGACGACACGTGAACGCAGAGGTACCGATGTGGTATTGCATCTAGATAAAGACTCAGAAGAGTTTCTTGAAGAGTCGCGGATCACAGAGATGCTGAATAAGTACTGCTCTTTCCTCCCGGTGGAGATTGCTTTTGGTAAGGAGAAGGACTGGAAAGACGGGAAAGAAGTTGAGACCGATAAGGATAACATCATTAATGATACCAAGCCGCTGTGGACTAAATCGCCATCGGAGGTAAAAGATGAGGAATATAAGGAGTTCTACAGGAAGCTCTACCCAATGGCAGATGAGCCACTGTTCAATATCCACCTGAATGTTGATTATCCGTTTAACCTTACGGGGATTCTTTATTTCCCTAAAATCAGCAATAATGTTGAGGTTCAGAAGAATAAGATCCAGCTTTATTCGAACCAGGTGTTTATTACCGACTCGGTGGAAGACATTGTGCCAGAGTTTCTGACACTGTTACATGGTGTGCTGGATTCGCCGGATATCCCTTTGAATGTATCGAGGAGCTACCTGCAAAGTGATTCCAATGTGAAGAAGATTTCAACTCACATAATGAAAAAGGTGGCTGATAAGCTGGAGGAGATTTTTAAGAATGACAGAGAGCAGTTTGAGAAGAAGTGGGATGACCTGAAGTTATTCATCCATTACGGAATGATTACTGAAGAGAAATTTTACGACCGTGCATCAAAGTTTGCATTGTTGAAGAACACTGATGGTAAGTATTTCACTTTCGAGGAGTATGAGAAGCTGATTAAGGCAGAGCAGACCGATAAAGATAAGCAAGTGGTATACTTGTATACTACTGATCAGAATGAGCAGTTCAGTTATATTGAAGCTGCAAAGGCCAAGGGTTACGATGTGTTGATATTTGATGGTCAGCTGGATGTTCATTATGTAAACCATGTTGAAACGAAATTGGAGAATTCAAGGTTTGCTCGTGTAGATTCAGATATCGTTGAGAAGCTGATTCCGAAAGATGATACAACGACAGACACATTATCGGCTGAGCAGAAGGCTGATCTTACCCCGGTTTTCCAGTCGCAGCTGGAGAAAAGTGAACATTTCATTGTAAGTTTTGAATCGATGGGGGAGGCTGGTCAGCCTGTGGTGATTACTCAAAGCGAGTTCATGCGCCGAATGAAGGATATGTCGGAGCTCGGCGGAGGCGCTTCTATGTACGGGGCAATGCCGGATTCTTATAATTTGATTGTGAATTCAGACCACCCGCTGGTGAATAAGATTATCGAGGGAACGGATAAGAAGCTTGGTAAGGAAGTTTCCGAACTACGCGAAGAGAAAAATAAGATCAGTGATGAGCGCGCGGAACTGCAGAAAAAGACAGAAGGGAAGAAAGACGAGGAGATTGAGCAGGCCGACAAAGATAAACTGGAAGAGCTTCAGAAGAAGATCGATGAGTATGATAACAAGCGCGTTGAGAAACTGAAAAAATATGGCAGGAGCAACAAGCTTGTGAAGCAGCTGGTTGACCTGGCATTGCTGGCCAACAACATGCTCAAAGGAGAGGACCTTGCTAAGTTTGTTAAACGCAGCGTGGATTTGATTAAGTAGTGATTAATCTGTGGATGGTGATTTCTTAATCGGATAATGAAAAAATAATTCTTTCACCTCCTTCTTCAGGAAGTCAATGGCTGCCTGGGTAGGAGGTGTTTTATATTCCATCACATTTTCCAGGGCCATTTTACCAAGTGCCGCGCCACTGGCACCCTTATTGAGTTGTGTGTATGATTCAGCAAAAATTTTCAGTGTCATGTTCTTGGCTGCAAGCACCTTTTTCCAGGATTCATCGCTCACATAAGTCTGCTGAGTCATGTTATGTTCATACTCATGTCTGATGGTGTTTTGCAATTCTTTCAACAATTTTTCAGCAGTTATCCCCTGGGTGTTTATTCTTATCAGAATATTATCGGGGGAGATGCGTTCCATAAAGAGGATAATCCTTTCGTATGCCTGCAAACGCATAGGTAAAATATCATCCTGAAGATGCATGTTGAATTCATGTTTCCTTTTTTTGTCCTCCTGGGCCGACCATGTGCGAAGGAAGAAATATACGGTAAAAAACAGTATCAACGATGGGATCGTAAATTTCAGGATTTCAAGAAATACCGCCATGTGAATTAATTTTTGTAAGTAGGGTTATACAATATTAACGAATTTATAATTAAAACCTTATTTTTACGGGATCAAATCTGATTTGAAAAACTAAAAAAATTGAATTATGGAAAGAATATCATCACGTATTAAGGCTTTGTCGCCATCAGCAACCATTGCAATGAACCAGAAGGGTAGAGACCTGAAAGAAAAGGGGATAGATATAATTAACCTGAGTGTGGGGGAGCCCGATTTCTTCACTCCTGATCACATTAAAGAGGCGGCTAAGAAAGCCATTGATGATAATTTTTCGTTTTATGCGCCGGTTCCGGGTTACCCTGCATTGCGTCAGGCCATTGTCGACAAGCTTAAGCGCGATAATAACTTAAATTATAGTCCGGCCCAGATTGTTGTGAGTACCGGGGCCAAGCATGCACTTGCGAATGTAATAGAGTGTATTGTGGAGAAAGATGAAGAGGTAATTATCCCTGCCCCTTATTGGGTTAGCTATGCTGAGCAGGTTAAAATTGCCGAAGGAAAGAACGTGATTATCGACACATCCCTCGAAAACGAATTTAAAATGTCGCCCGACCAGTTGAAAGCGGCCATCACTCCGCAGACCCGGGCGTTACTGCTTTGCACACCTTCAAATCCTACCGGAAGTGTTTACTCAAAAGAGGAGTTGCGTGCAATCGCCGATGTGCTTGCTGAACACCCCGATGTGTTTGTTATTGCTGATGAGATTTATGAGCATATTAATTTTATTGGCGGACATGAAAGTATTGCCCAGTTTGAGGATATTCGCGACCAGGTGGTGATCATTAACGGTGTATCCAAGGCGTATGCCATGACAGGTTACCGGATCGGGTTTATGGCAGGTCCTGAATGGCTGGCCAAAGCCTGTGCCAAGTTACAGGGTCAGGTTACTTCCGGCGCGAATTCCATGGCTATGCAGGCATCGATCACCGCCCTCACAGGCGACCAGTCGTGCCTGAAAGAGATGAATGAGGCGTTCCTTAGAAGGCGCGACCTCGTCCTCGGTCATTTGGAAGGTATCGAGGGAGTGAAATGTGCCACTCCGGGAGGTGCTTTTTATGTATTCCCCGATTTCAGTCACTATTTTGGCACATCCGTGGGTGATCGCAAAATTGAAAATTCCATGGATCTTTGCATTTACTTGCTTGAAGAGGGGCATATTGCCACGGTTCCTGGATCAGCTTTCGGTGCTGAAGGTTGTGTTAGAATTTCTTATGCCAACTCAGATGAGAATCTTGAGAAAGCAATGGCCCGACTTAAAAATGCGCTGGCTGCACTGAAGTAAAAGTATTGGAACCTTTATGTTGTATTGCCCTCGATAAGCACGCAAACTTGGTTAATGTTCTTGTTATGTAGGTCTGTAGATGACGGTTTCACAGGTTTCAGGCAGTCTGTATTTTCCGGTTGATATAAGTGCTATAATCGACCACTATTGGCTTATAATCCTGCTGAAAATGAATTGAATCGATCATGAAGTCTGCTGTTGAACGGTTTGTAGCCGTAGGGATATTATACAGTGTGGTAATGCGTAAAAGGGCTTTTACATCCACATCGTGTGGCTGAGGTTGCATAGGATCCCAGAAAAAGATCAAAATATCTATTTTACCTTCAGCAATCATTGCACCAAGCTGCTGGTCACCTCCAAGCGGACCTGATTTTAATTTTGTGATCTGCAAAGGCATGCTGCTCCTTTTCTTTAATGCCTTCTCAATCATTTTGCCTGTTGTTCCTGTGCAAAACAGTTCATGGTGATGCAGTTTTGCCCAGTTATATTCAACCCATTGCCTCAGGTCTTCCTTCCTGTTGTCGTGTGCAACAAGTCCGATGTTTTTTATTGTGTTCATAATTTATCAATATTTTCAGATCCGTAAAAAGTATTTTGAATTGCGGTATGCAAAATTAGTCTATTTTATTATCCTCTTCAATATTCTATTTAAAACTTACGTTAAAGAATAAAAATAAATAATTGTATTTTTGCTATGTATTTTAGGCCATGCTGAAGGAAGTCATTTAGAGTAGGACACTTTTTTATTGAATGTAATTTGGCTTTTTTAGCCGATCATAATAAGATTCAGAATAATGTTAGAAAGAAGAAGATCAAGTGGGGCATCGAAGTATGTCAGGGTTTCGTTATTGATAGTATTCGTCGGATTGATGGTGAGTGTTATCATTGTATTTAGTAAATACCAGTCAGTTTTTAATTCGAATGTAAATATTGAAGATGGCAATGTTTATTTATACATTGAGCCTGGGAGCAGCTATGATGATGTTCGGGGAAATATAGACGATCTCGGATTTTTAGTGGATGAGAAATCATTTGATTGGGTGGTAAAAAGAAAGGGTTATGCAGCACTCGTTAAACCAGGGAGGTATAAAATCTCTGATGGCATGAGCAATAACGAATTGGTGAATATGTTGAGAGCCGGTAATCAGGAGCCGGTAATGGTGGTTTTTACTAACCATAGGACTCTTGCCCAACTTGCCGGTAAGGTTTCCCGGTATATTGCGCCCGATTCTCTGGAGTTGCTCAGGCACCTTACTAATCCTGAATTACCGGAACAGTATGACTTTACTAAAGAGACATTTATTGCCATGTTTATTCCCAACACCTATGAGATGTACTGGACTTCTTCACCAAAGGATTTTACCGATCGCATTGCCCGGGAGTATGAAAAGTTCTGGGACAAGCGCGACCGGAAATTATCCAGGGTTGGACTGACACGTGTTGAGGTATCAACACTGGCATCTTTGGTGGATGAGGAAACGTTGATTGATGATGAGAATCCAACAGTTGCAGGTGTATACATGAACCGTATACAAATGGGAATGCCCCTGCAATCCTGTCCGACGTTAAAATTTGCACTAAATGACTGGTCTATCACCAGGGTACTGAGTGTTTATAAAGAGGTCGACTCCCCTTATAATACTTATAAACACAAAGGGCTGCCGCCAGGACCGATTATGATTCCCTCTGTATCCAGTATCGATGGGGTTTTAAATTATGAAGACCATAATTACATTTTTATGGTTGCCAAGGCAGATTTCAGCGGTAGACACGAGTTTTCAAGGACTCTGAAGCAGCATAACAGGTATGCAGCAAAATATCAGCGGGAGTTAGATCGGAGGAAGATTTTCAGGTAGCAGAATGCATTTTTCTAGAGAACTGTCACTTCGCGCTGCAACTCAACACCAAATTTTTTTGCAACAGCTAATTGTATTTTCTTTGAGAAATTGAAGATTTCTTTCCCATGTGCTCCGCCATAGTTCACAATTACAAGCGGTTGAAGCGGCCAGGTGCCTGTATTTCCTTTTCTTACACCTTTCCACCCTGTTTGCTCAATCAGCCAGGCGGCAGGAACTTTCATATTGCCATGCGCGGTGGGAAAACCGGGGATGTCTGGATATTGATTTCTGAGGGTTTCGTATGCCTCGCTTGCAATGACAGGGTTTTTGAAAAAACTACCCGCATTGCCGGTTTTCTCAGGATCGGGGAGTTTGCTTTCGCGAATTTGTATGATCGCATCCCTGAGTCCCTGTAGTGACTGTTCCGGCATCTGATTGAATTTGTCGCGCACATTACCGTAATCGAGTTGAAGTTCACCCTGTTTTTTTAATTTGAAAAGAACATGCGTAACCACATATCTTCCGTTATCACTTTGTTTGAAAAAACTGTCGCGGTAACCAAACTTGCAGTCATTATTCAAAAATTCAATACACCTTTCAAGATTCGTATCATATGCTTCGACGCGTTCAATGAGATCCTTCGCTTCCACACCGTAGGCTCCGATGTTTTGTACTGGTGCTGCACCTACCGAGCCGGGAATCAGGGAAAGGTTCTCGGTACCATACCACTGTTTTTCCACGCAATATTGGGCAAAGCTGTCCCAGTTTACACCTGCACCCACTCTTAGCAAAACGCTGGTTTGATCCGATTCTAAAACCTCAATACCGGTGATAAGCGGATGAATGATCAAGCCATGATAGTCTTCCGTAAAAAGCAGGTTGCTGCCTTCCCCAATAATAAAATGCACAAGCTTATGCTCGCGTGCATACTGTAGCACTTCTTCCAGTTCTTTTACAGATTTGGGTTCAGCGAAAAGCGCGGCAACCGCACTGGTGCCAAAAGTATGGTTATTCCTGAGCTGATATTGTTCATGTATTCTCTGCATGCACATGTTTTGTTCGTCAAAGATAACGAACCTCCCAGAATATTTTTATCTTAGTCATCGTGAAGTGGTCAGGTTGCTTTAATTTCTATGCATATTTTAGCTGCAGACTAATCTCAGGAAGCAAGTTTAAGGCGAAGGGATACAGGATTATTTTTTTTCAGGTCATAGATCCTTCACCTGCTTCTGTAATTTATTTAAAAGATTTCATAGCACACATATACTTTGAAAAAGCGTGTAGGCATATCTGTGATCAATGACCTTGTAACCGATCAGCGTGTTCAGCGCATCGCGGGAACGCTTGACAGACATGGTTTTGAGGTTGTTCTTACCGGGCGAATAGTGAAAGGAAGTACTTCGTATAATGATCCCCGTTTTGAAATCAGGCGCTACAATATGCTTTTTCGGAAAGGTCCGCTCTTTTATGCTTTTTTCAATATTCGCCTGTTTTTTCGCTTGATGATTATCAAACGACCTTCGTTTTTTCTTGCGGTAGATCTGGATACCCTGCCCGCAAATTATTTAGTAAGTCGCCTGCGAAGCGTTCCATTATTATATGATAGTCATGAATACTTCACAGAAGTACCGGAATTGATTGGCCGTCCATTTGTAAAAAAGACCTGGGAGCAGATAGAGAGGTGGATTGTTCCGAAGCTTAAACATGCCATTACTGTAAGTACATCCATTGCAAAGGCATATAAAAAAAAGTATGGCACAGAATTCACTGTGGTTCGAAATGTTCCTCTATTGCATGAGCCGGTTTCGGAGCATGAAATTAATCATCAGTACCCATCAAAATATAAAATCATTTATCAGGGAGCTTTGAATCTTGGGAGAGGTGTTGAACTTATGATCAGTGCAATGCAGTACCTGGAGGATACAATTCTAATTGTTGCGGGTGATGGGGATATCACCGATGAGTTGCATGCGATGGTTGCGGAGATGAAACTCAGAGAGAAGGTTATTTTTCATGGCAGGGTAGTTCCCGAAGAATTATATGGAATAACTTGTCAGTGTAATGCCGGTTTATCGCTCGAAGCAGATATGGGACTCAGTTACAGGTATGCATTGCCCAATAAAATATTTGATTATATACAGGCGAGAATTCCCGTGATATGTTCTGATTTGCCTGAGATGTCTGCATTGGTTAATGATTTTGATGTGGGGATTATATGTGGTGAACGAGACCCGAGAGAAGTGGCAGACCGTATCAGGACAGTAATTGAGGGAGATAAAGGGCATTCCCCCGGTAATAAAAAAATAGATGAAGCAGCAAAATTGCTTTGTTGGGAGCTGGAAGAAGAATTTTTTTTACGTATTGTTGAGAAAATACTTGATGAAGTCTGATGCAGGCGTCGAACAAGAATTTGAAAATTATGTGAGTAGGGACCGGTGTGCCGGAATAACAATTTGGTGAGTAGAGTGTTATATTTACTGTATCAGGAAATGACTTGTCAGGTTGGGATGTCTGGTGCTTTTAATCGGTCTGGGCAATATATTGAAAAGGTTATATATTAAAATATAAAAATAATTTATAATAAATTAAAGTATAATATTATGAACTAATATATAATAAAATAATTTAAAAAAACTATAATATAAATAAAAATAACTTATGAAATTTGCATTCAGTTTACTTTTTAAAAAGACATTTATTCTTTTATTGATGTTTGGTATAGGACATAGTTTATATGGCCAGGTGGAGTTTCGGCATATCCATGCAAAAGAAGATATGGATAAGGTCTGGAGCGATGCTGCAAGCACAAACAAACCGGTTTTTGTGGATATTTATGCCACTTGGTGTGGCCCGTGTAAGTGGATGGATGCTAATGTGTTTGCGTCTGAAATTGCGGGTAAATATATGAACACTGAATTCATCAATGTGAAGATGGATGGGGAGTCGGAATATGGACGACAATTTGCCATGGAGGCCGGGTTAACGGCTTATCCATCCTTTTTTCTTTACGATGCAGAGCAAACGTTGATGAATAAATTCATGGGGGCAAAGCCGTGGGAGGAGTTTCAGCCGGTACTTACTTCCACGCTTGAATATTATCCTGTAATGGAATTATTACAGCGTAAATTTGAGTCGAATTTATTGGAGAAGGAGGAGTATTCAAAGCTTGTTAGTGTATTGCGTGAGATGGGTAAGGAAGAATATGGCAATACAGTGGCCGGGACTTACAGAAAAAAATACACCGATGAAGGAGCGTTTAGTGCTGAGGATATCAGTGTAATAGCCTTTTATACAGATCCCGGCACAAAGGTATGGGAGAAGATGATGACAGATATTTCGTTGGTTCGAGAGGCTTTAGGGGAAGATCTTGAGTTGTTTATTGAGCAATCGCTTACCAGTTCGATAGAGCTGGCAGCTGAAGACATAGATAAGGGAATTGTGGATGATTATACAGATAAGTTGCCGGCTCTGACAAAAAATACATCACTTGATCATTCGGAACTGACCGCACGTGCCAATGTCTATTTTTATCATTATACTGAGCAGTTTGAAGAGCTGATTGCATACATCGATGAAGGGTATTCTAAGCGTATGGGTGATCACGAATGGTTGTTTGAGGCAGCGTCGGATGCAGTTTTTCTCGATCCCAGGAACGCGCAGATGGCTGCTCAGGGATTAAAGTGGTTTGAGACATGCATTGAAGAGGAGCCTGTTCCGGATTATTATTATTCATTAGCGATTACGCAGTATTATTCCGGGGAGGAAGAAAAGTCAATTCCATCCCTTGAGAAGGCGAAAGAATTATCATCTGATCCTGAATTTATTACCAATGTAAACCAGACCATTCAGCAGGTAAAAGATGCTTTGGCAAATTAGTGTGTTATAAGCCAAGCAGCATATTTTCCGGTTCATTTCCTCCGAAAAGCATGGAGACCGGATTTTCAATAATTTCTTTTACTGTTTTAAGAAACCCAACAGAGTCTTTTCCGTCGATTACACGGTGGTCGTAGCTCAATGCGATATACATCATTGGTCTGATTTCCACTTTACCGTTTATAGCTACAGGTCGCTCGATAATATTGTGCATGCCAAGTATTCCAGATTGGGGCGGATTGAGGATCGGTGTACTTAACATGGAGCCGAATACGCCACCATTGGTAATGGTAAAAGTGCCACCAGACAGCTCATCCAAAGATATTCTGTTTTTACGTGCCCGTCCGGCGATATCGAGAATCTGTTTTTCAATGTCTGCCAGACTGAGCGTCTCGGTATTTCTGATGACAGGGACCATTAGTCCTTTGCCGGTCTGGACGGCTATTCCCACATCACAATAGTGTGGGGTAACGATCTCATCACCGTCAATATAGCTGTTTACATATGGGAATTGCTGAAGTGCCACGGTAACTGCCTTGGTAAAGAACGACATGAACCCAAGCTTTAGGCCGTATTTCTCAACGAATTTATCCTGGTGTTTTTCCCGCAATTGCATCACCTTGCTCATATCGGTTTCATTGAATGTTGTCAGCATAGCGGTTTCATTTTTCACCGCCACCAATCGCTCGCTGATTTTTTTACGAAGCTGACTCATTGGACTGCGGCTGACATCGCGTGATGTTTCTTTTTTTAAAAGTCCGCGTGTAGCAGAAGCATCACCACCCTGTTCCTTCACTGCTTTGACATCATCTGATGTGATTTTTCTGAGGCCATTTATGATGTCGTCTACAGAAAAACCATTTTCCTGCATGATTTTCCGGGCAACAGGTGTAACCTTAACGGCTTCATTTTCTTCTTTAGGTTGTACTGCTTTCTCTTCAGTTTTTTTTGTTTCTGACTTCTCACTTTTGCCTTCAGAACTTTCAGGAGTGCTTTTTTTATCTTCAGAAGGTTTTTCTTTCGTTTCTTTTTTCTCCTTTGTCGGTTCCTCCTTTTTATCTGGTTTTACTGAAGTGTCAATTTTACATACCACATCACCCACCTTCAGTGTGTCGCCAGGTTCGGCCAGCAGCTCAACCTTGCCGGCGTCTTCTGCAATAAGCGGTAAAGAGGCTTTTTCCGATTCTAGTTCACCAATTTCCTGGTCCTTTTGCACGGTGTCTCCATTCTCAACAAACCAGCTTGCTAGTTCAACTTCGGTAATGGATTCACCCGGACTCGGTATCTTAAGTTCAATGGTCATAACTGTTATATTTTTGCATTTTCGCTGTCAAAATAGAAATGTTGTTTCAGGATTTCTTTCCTGGAGCTTCCAATAACGCACTGTAAACCGCAGTATACATTTTGCAATTCGCAGTTGCACTCCCGGAATACTTTATCGATAATTTCTTTCTGACTGATTTCATGTAGTTTATGTAAACCTGTGGCGGGACTACCGGATGATCGTCTTGTGACCGGTATTACTTCATGATTTTTCATCTGGTTTTGAACGTAGTACCATGCGCCCATATTTTCAGGTTCTTCCTGTACCCACAGGGTAAGCATATTTCTCGAATACTTCCTGATTATTTGTTTTACCTCTTCATGGGGGAATGGGTGAAGCTGCTCAATCCGTATGAGTGCAATGTCTTTTACACCCAGCTGAGTTTTACGCTTCAACAGATCATAATATATTTTACCGCTACAGAAAACCAGGCGTCTCACCTCTTTTCGGTCATTGTTATCATCATCAATAACAGTATTGAACCTGCCGTCGTGAAAATCTTTCAACGGTGAAACACATTGCGGATGACGCAGCAGACTTTTGGGTGTAAATAAAATCAAAGGAACCCTGCTTGATTTCTTCATATGTCTTCTGAGAAGGTGGAAGAGGTTAGCCGGTGTTGTAACATTACAAATATGCATATTTTCATTTGCCGCTGTATTCAGGAAACGCTCTATACGTGCACTGGAGTGCTCTGGTCCCTGACCCTCAAAACCGTGGGGGAGGTAGAGTACCAGTCCGTTCATCACACCCCATTTTTCTTCGGCACTACTAATAAACTGATCGATTATTACCTGTGCCACATTAAAGAAATCTCCGAACTGGGCTTCCCAAATTGTAAGTGTCTCAGGTGTTGCCATAGAATACCCATATTCAAAACCCATAACACCATATTCATTCAGCGGTGAGTTATAGATGCTGAATGCAGCCTGTTTATCTGACACATGATGAAGGGGAATATAGTTTTCGGGAGAGTCTTCAATGACCAGTCCGGCATGCCTGTGTGAAAATGTTCCACGCATACTGTCCTGGCCGCTAATACGAACAGGGTGACCGTCAAGCAGTAATGTTGCGTAGGCCAGCTGTTCACCCAATGCCCAGTCGAGGCGGTCCTCCTTGATCATTTTTCGTCGTTCATCAAATAGTTTTTTAGTCTTATTGATGAATTTGTATCCATCTGGCAAAGTATTCACCATGTTTCCGACTTTTGTCAATAATTCTGAATCAACACTGGTATGGATATCTTCAGTAAAGTCTTCAGGTTTTGCATAGTGAAATTCTTCCCATTCATTTTTTAAGAATTGCGGGATGATTACTTTTTCAAGTTTACGGCTTTGGTCCAGTGCTGTTCCCAGTTCATTATCCAGTTCATCAATCAGTTTAGTGATGTGCTGTTCTTCAAAGACACCATCTTCTAGTAGCTTTTCGCTGTAAAGATCGCGCGGATTGGGGTGGTTGGCAATGGCTTTATACAAAAGAGGTTGTGTGAAGCGTGGTTCATCTCCCTCGTTATGACCATATTTTCGGTATGCCAGGATGTCAATAAACACATCGGTATGGAACGTTTGCCTGTATTCTACGGCCATTCTGATCACATGTACCAGGGCTTCAGCGTCGTCGCCGTGAACATGAAAAATTGGAGCCTTGGTTACTTTTCCTACATCGGTGCAGTAAGTGCTTGAACGGCCATCGAGGTAGTTGGTTGTAAAGCCAACCTGGTTGTTTATTACCAGATGGATTGTCCCTCCGGTTTTATATCCTTCGAGCTCTGACATCTGAATAACCTCATACACAACTCCTTGTCCGGCTATTGCTGCATCGCCATGAATAACAACAGGAATAAGTTGGCTGTTATCAGATTCATGCTTTTTATCAATCATTGCCCTGGCTACTCCCTGTATAACTGGGGTGGATGATTCGAGGTGGGAGGGGTTTGGTGTGAGGCTCAGGGAAATGGGCTTTCCGTTTGGGGTTATAATTTCACCACCATAGCCAAGGTGGTATTTTACATCACCGAGGGCGATGGTGTCCTCATATTCCTCTCCCTCGAATTCTTTAAAAATGCTTTTAAATGGTTTCTGGAGGACATTCGCAAGTACGTTTAATCTTCCGCGGTGAGCCATAGCGATGGTGAATTCGGAAACACCCATTTCGGCACCTTTTTCGATCATCTTATTCAGGGCAGGAATAAGAATTTCAGCCCCTTCAATAGAAAATCGTTTTTGTCCAACAAATTTTCTGTGTATAAATTTCTCGAAACCGATGGCATTTACCAGGTGCTTTAGGATGTCGTGCTTTTCCTGCTTTGAGAAATTGGTTGTATTCTGACTGCTTTCGATACGGT
>Ga0102940_1001093_pt1 | contig 17937 bp, 20 predicted proteins | sample SalPonR2_C_D1_MG_FD_78215 | JGI IMG/M metagenome (GOLD analysis project Ga0102940, IMG submission 78215) | Salt pond soil microbial communities from South San Francisco under conditions of wetland restoration - Salt Pond MetaG R2_C_D1_MG | ecosystem: Environmental > Aquatic > Marine > Intertidal... | reverse complement strand
CTCAAGGCTGCCTATCATCAGCAGTGCATGGGATGTCACAAGGAAATGAAGGTCGAGAAGCCCGCGGATACCGCGTGTATCGAATGCCACAAGGAACGAACAAACTAGGTTGAGCCTGGTCGAAAACGAGTAGGAGCGTATCCATGTTACGTAGAAAGTTTCTCGGCCTGCTGGGAACAGCGGGTGCCGGCCTTGCGGTCGGCACTCCGGCCCACGCAGCCGGCAACAAACATTTTGAAGGATATCCCGAAGGCAACGGAGTGCTGTTCGACGCCACCCGGTGCATCGGGTGCCGGAAGTGCGAGGCGGCCTGCCAGAAGGTCAACGAGCTGCCCGTCCCGGAAAAACCTTTTGACGATCTGACCGTCCTCGAAACCCGGCGTCGTACCGATGACGCCACTTTTACGGTGGTCAACAAGTACGGCAAGCCGGATCATCCGGTATTTCGCAAGGCCCAGTGCAACCACTGCCTGGAACCGGCCTGCGCCTCGGCCTGCTTTGTCAAGGCCTTTGAGAAGTCGCCCACCGGCGCGGTGGTCTATGACCCGACCGTATGCGTCGGGTGCCGCTACTGCATGATCGCCTGTCCCTTTGAAGTGCCCACGTATGAGTATGACGATCCCATTACCCCGCGGGTCCGCAAGTGCACCATGTGCCAGCCCCGTCTTCTGGAAGGCAAACTGCCCGGGTGTGTGGAGTCCTGTCCCAAGGAGGCTCTGACCTTCGGCCGGCGTGCGGATCTGATCAAGATCGCCCGCAAGCGGATCGAGAGCCGACCCGACCGGTATCTGGACCATATCTATGGCGAGAATGAAATGGGCGGCACCAGCTGGATGTATCTGTCCGGAGTCCCGTTCAAGACCCTGGGTATGAAGGAGCACCTCGGAGTGACTCCCGCTCCCCAGTTCACGTCCGGTGCCCTGGCCGCCGTGCCTGCAGTTGTCGGTCTTTGGCCCGTACTGCTGACCGGTGTCTACGCCATGAATAAGCGCAAGGTGAAGATCGCCGAGCAGGAAAAGCGGGAAGCCGTGTCCGCAGCCGTGAAAAAGGCCGAGCAGGAAGCCGCGGACAAGCTGGCTGCAGCCATGGACAAGGCGGAGAAGGACAAGACGTCCTCCATTGAGCGCGAGGTGGCCAAAGCCCTCAAGGAAGCCGCAGAAGCGCAAGATAAGGAGAATTCCTGATGTTTGCAGGTATTGATAAGAGAAAACTGTACACGCCGTTCAACATCGCCTCGGGGATCATCCTCATCATCGGTGCGGTTCTGACGGTACTTCGGTTCACCGGCGGCCTGTCCATGGTCACCAACCTGGATGACAACAACCCGTGGGGCCTGTGGATCGGGTTCGATCTGCTCTGCGGGGTGGCTCTGGCCGCCGGCGGCTATGTGACTTCTTCGGCCGTGTACATCTTCGGCATGAAGAAATATCACTCCGCGGTCCGGCCGGCCATCCTGACCGGGTTTTTGGGCTACTCCTTCGTGGTCTTCGCCCTGATGTACGATCTGGGGCGTCCCTACCGGTTGCCGTATCCCTTTGTGGTTCAGGCCGGTCCGACTTCGTTTCTGTTCGAGGTGGGCCTGTGCGTGGCACTGTATCTGACCGTGCTGTTCATCGAATTCTCTCCGGCGGCCTGGGAGTTCATGGGATGGAAGAAGATCCGAAAGATCGCCCACTCCCTGACTATCCCCCTGACCATCTTCGGTGTGGTGCTTTCCACCCTGCATCAGTCCTCCCTGGGCGGGCTGTACCTCATCGCCCCGTCCAAACTGCATCCGTTGTGGTACTCGGCCTATCTGCCCCTGTTCTTCTTCGTGTCCAGTATCGTGGCCGGACTGTCCATGGTCATGTTTGAAGGGTCCCTGGCCCACAAGTACTACCATGACAAGATGGATCGGACCCACCTCAACGAGGCTTCGGAAGTGGTTCTCGGGTTCGGCAAAGCCGCTGCTCTGGTCCTTTCCGGGTACTTTGTCATGAAGGTTATCGGCATTGCCGTGGACAACAACTGGCACTATCTGGCCACCGGATGGGGTGCCTGGTTCCTGGTGGAGCTTATCGGCTTCGTGGCTCTGCCGGCGTTGGCTTTTGCCATCGGCGTGCGGGAGAAGAACCGCAAGCTCATTCAGCGTACCGCGGCCTGGGCAGTGCTCGGCATTGTGGTCAACCGCCTGAATGTCTCCCTGATCGCCTTTAACTGGCAGCTGCCCGCGGCCGACAGGTATTTTCCGTCCTGGATGGAGATTATGACCTCCCTGTTCATCGTCACCCTCGGAGTGACTGTGTACCGGTTGATCGTCACCTTCCTGCCCATCCTGCATGAACACCCTGAATACAAGGATTCCCACTAGGATCCCGGAGGCGCAATCATGGATGCTATTTACTACACGCTTCAGGATTTCCTGACGTTCACCAAAGGGTTCACCTATGTGCTCATGGGCGTGGGCCTGGTCGGTTTTATCGGCTTCTGGCGGTTTCTGACTGCCCGGGACGATGATTGATCCGGACACCCAAGACGTTAATTCCCGGCTGAATTCAGGCTTTTTGAATTCAGCCCGTTCAAGGAGACTATCATGTATGAATTCCTGACGGGCCCCATGCTCTGGGTGTCCTTTGCAGTCTGCTTCATCGGCCTGGCGGCTAAAGTTGTCTGGTATATCAGAGGACTGGACTGGCGCCTCGACCGGGTCACCTATACCAAGAATGTCAAGTACGGGGTGCGCGGTGCACTCCGGTCCATCGGGTTCTGGCTGCTTCCTTTCGGAACCCGGAACTGGCGGGTGAAACCGATGTACACGATCCTGTTCTTCGGTTTTCATGCCGGGCTGGTCTTCGTTCCCCTGTTCCTGACCGGACATGCGGTCATCTTAAAGGAGCGGTTCGGCATTGACTGGCTGACCATGCCCCAGGGCGTGGCCGATTTCCTGACTGTGCTGGTCCTGATTACGGGACTGGGGATCATTATCCGGCGTATTGCTCTGCCCGAAGTGCGTATCGTGACCACTGCCTATGACTACCTGCTCCTGGCCATCTCCATGGCTCCCTTCGTGACCGGGTTCATGGCTGTGCAGCACATCGGCGACTATCAGTTCTGGCTTACAGCCCACATTCTGACCGGTGAGATCCTGCTCCTGGCCATTCCGTTCACCAAGCTGTCCCACATTGTCATGTTCTTCCTGTCCCGGGCTCAGATCGGGATGGATTTCGGCATCAAGCGTGGCGGCATGAAAAGCAAGGGTCTGGCCTGGTAGGGTCACGGCGCAAGAAATCGGAGGAACCGACAATGCCTGAAGGAACGCTTTGCAACAAGCAACCCGTCACCACCCAGGAGCAGCTCGACGCGCTGCTCAAGGACAAGGGCGGGGAACTGTACTATAAAGAAATGGAATCTCTGGATGTGGACACGGAAAAGCTGTGGGCCTCCATCCAGAAGACCTGTAAATCACGGACCAAAACCTGGCTCGACATCTGCGCCCACTGCGGACTGTGTGCCGACAGCTGTTTTTTGTATGACGTAAACGACAAGGACCCCAAGCAGGTTCCCGCGTACAAGATCCAGTCCACCCTGGGCGAGATCGTCAAGCGCAAGGGCAAGGTGGACAACGAGTTCATGCGTATGTGCATGGAAACCGCCTGGTCCAAATGCACCTGCTGCAACCGGTGCGCCATGTACTGCCCCTACGGCATCGACATGGGGGTCATGTTCGGCTACCTGCGCGGCCTGCTGTATTCCCAGGGGTTTGTACCGTGGGAACTGAAAATCGGATCCGGGATGCACCGGCTGTACCGGGCCCAGATGGATGTCACGTCTGAAGACTTCGTGGATACCTGTGAATGGATGGCCGAAGAGGCCGAGGAAGAGTGGCCGGGGCTTACGATTCCTGTGGACAAGGAAAACGCGGACATCATCTACTGCATCAATGCCCGCGAGGCCAAGCACTATCCTGAGGACATCTCCGAGGCGGCCACCCTGTTTCATATTGCCGGAGAAAACTGGACCGTTCCCAGCAACGGATGGGAAATGACCAGCCTGTCCATGTTCGCCGGAGACTGGGAGGCATGCAGGATGCAGGTGGAAGAGGTCTACGCGGCCATGGACCGGCTCAAGCCCAAGCGGATGGTGGCCACCGAGTGCGGTCACGCCTTTCGGGCCACGGTCACCGAAGGGCCGTATTGGGCCGGGCTTGAATCGGGTAAGCCGCCCGTGGAATCCATCCACTACGTGGAATGGGTGGCCGAGGCTCTGCGTACCGGCAAACTCAAGATTGATCCTGCCAAGAAGATCAAGGAGCCGGTCACCTACCAGGACTCCTGCAACTATATCAGGAACGCGGGCCTGCGGGACTGCGCCAGGGAGATCCTGAGCTATATCGCTGAGGATTTTCGGGAAATGGCCCCCAACGGCGACCACAACTACTGTTGCGGTGGCGGTGGCGGATTCAACGGCATCGGGCGATACCGCAAGCAGCGTAACAAGGCCCTGGAAAAGAAACGTGATCAGATTCTGGCCACAGGCTGTAAACTGGTCATCGCTCCCTGTCATAACTGCTGGGATGCGATCCGGGACCTCGAGGAAGAGTTCGATGTCGGTATCAGGTGGACCTTCCTGAAGCCCCTGCTTCTGGATATGGTTATTGTTCCCGAGCACTTGAAGCCGGAGGAATAATCGTACATCCCCTGTGAACGGGTGCCTGGTCACCCGTTCACCCCCTCGCGATAACGCAATCAAGGAGGTCCCGCGTGTTTACAAAAGTTCTGTTCGCCACGTCCGCATCCCCCTGCTGTGATGCTGCTGCCAGAGTCGCCTTTGACATGGCTGAGCGGTATTCGGCGGAACTGGTCACCTTTCATGTGTTGGGTGTCCCGTCCCGGGGCTACAGCCAGACTGTCACCGATGTCCGCACTGGAGATCAGGTGGAGGCTGACGAGGATTACAACCAGTGGGTTATGGAAGAGCTGAAGATAACGTATGAAAAGCAGTTGGCCGACTGTCCGGAATGCGAGCTGGCCACCGGTACCGGTGTTCCCTACCGGGAAGTGCTGCGTAAGGCGAGAGAGATCGATGCGGATCTCATCGTCATGGGCGCCAGCACCACCGCGTGTGAGATTCCCGAATCCCACCGGCGCGGTGTGGCCGGGTCCACCCTGCAGGCCGTGGCCAAGTCGTCCCGTTGTCCGGTTCTGGTCGTGAATCGTCCGTCGGCATCCTACTGGGGCGGTTTCTCCAATGTCGTGTTTGCTACGGACTTCTCCAAAGCCTCTGACAGCGCATTCCAGTTCGCTTTAAAGACCGCCAAAGAGATGGGCTGTACCCTGAATCTGTTCCACGCCGTGGATATCACCGGGGTCCATGCCGGAAAATCTCCGGATCAGGATGCCATCGAGGACCAGGTCATGGCCGCCCGGAAAAAGATCCGGGAAAAGTATGTCTGGCAGATGGACGGATTCAAGGAGTATGACATCGATGTCTGGGAAGGGATTCCCTATGTGGAGATCGTCAAATTCGCCCGGGAAAAGCAGGCCGACCTGATTATCATGGCGCATCACACCCATGAGATCGATGCGGAAAAGGCCGCCTTCGGGAGCACCCTGGAGCAGGTTCTGCTGCGGGCCACCTGTCCCGTGGCCAGCGTGAATCGACCGGACAAGATCTGAACCGGCACCCTTTGAAAAACGGAAGGTGCGGGGCTGTTTCACCTCGCGACCTGACGGAATATATTGCACATCAATAAAATATCCGGTTCCAACGGCCGGGTAAATTTTAACCCAGCGAGGTCTGACATGGCTAAGAAGATCATGATCATTGACGATGATCCGAACATCGTTTCCTATCTTCAGGACCTGTTTCAGGACAACGGGTACACGACCTGCACAGCAGCGGACGGCCAGGATGGACTTGAACTGGCCCGTGCCGAAAATCCCGATCTGATCACTCTGGATCTGGAAATGCCCAAAGAGTGGGGGCCGCGCTTCTACCGTAAGCTGACCCAGGAAGAAGGCGCGTTGAGCAGAATTCCCGTCATCGTTATCAGCGGACTGACCGGGAACAAGTATGCCGTGCCCAAGGCGGTGGCCTCTCTGTCCAAACCCTTTGACCGGGAGGAACTGTTGAAAATAGTCAAGGAAACCATTGGCTAGTTTCGGTTCCGGTATGTATTGAAAAGCCCGGCTGCGTTGTAACGCAGCCGGGCTTTTTGGCGTGTGGGCCGGATGATATTACCGGGGTGAAACGGGAAATCAATTTTTTCCGCCAAGGTTCTGTCATGCTAGACGTACTCGGTAATTCAGGGTAAGAAATTTCGAAAAATGAAGATGATGAACCAGAGTCATACACGTCCGTGTCCAATTATTTTAAAAGAATATTGTTTTTTGAGGAGACAATGCCATGCGATTGACCACACGCAGCCGGTATGGAACCAGAATGCTGATAGATTTGGCTCTGCATTGCAACAGCGGCCCGGTCAATATTGGTGATATAGCCACCCGGCAGAAGATCTCAAAAAAGTACCTGGAAAAGCTGATCAGTGAATTGCGCAAGGCCGGATACATCACGAGCAAGCGTGGCCCTCACGGGGGACACTCCCTTGCCGTTGCCCCGGAGGAGATCACCATAGGTGATGTGGTTCGGGCTCTTGAGGAAAGCTGTGCCCTCACGGAGTGCGCCGAATGCGTTTCCCCGGTATGCGGCGTGTGTTCCCAGGCGGGAGAATGTGTGACGCAGACCATCTGGATCGAGGCCAGCAAAGTCATGTTCGAAAAACTTGACTCCTATCGCCTTTCGGACCTGATCAATAATTCCCAGACCATTGTCAGCGAGTCCAAACGGGCCAGGCGTTCCTCCGAGCTCTCCCCGGGGGCAAAGGAGTCAGAACGTCCAGCCGATATTGATTGATCCGAATGTCTGGCCCTTCTCCTGCCCCTCGAATTCCCTGGTCCGGTAGACATGGGAGTAGCTCAAAGAGAGACCCTTGTAGGTCAGAGCCGCTCCCAGGCTGATATCGGCCACAAAATGTTTTTTGTCCACGCTGTGGCTGTCCTGCCACGTGTTTCCATCCAGGAAGATATTATGCAGCACCGCCCGGCCGTCCGTTCCTGCAAAGAGATGGACCCCGATGCCGTGGCGGAGTCTGCGATCTTTTTTGCTGCTCGGGGCTGATACGGATCCGCCCGGGCGGATCAGGGATGTCCCGAAATCATAGGGCAGCCTGTATCCGACCCGGATTTCGCCGCCGGCGTTGGCGTAGGTGGCGACGTTTCCAAGCGTGACCCCCATGTGGGGGATAAGATCCCAGGCCAGGCCGAATCCCAGATCCCGGCGCAGTATGCGCAGGCTTCTTTTCCAGGTCAGTAAGAGGCCGGGTTCGTCATGAAGCTGATTGTTCCACCCCTTGGCTGTGGACAGCCCTCGTACCTCGTGAACCGTGTTCTGGGAAAGTTCGGACAGTGCCGAGGGACCGACGATCCCGAAGGATGACTCCAATGTGTCCAGTACGGTTTCGTTTTTACTGTGCAGGGCCAGGGAAAAGTACAGAAAACCGGCATAAGGCCGATCCTCTTCGAGGAGTTCGGTGGTTTCGATGTCCGATGGGGTGTAGATATTCTGTCCGAAGGAGAGGCCGATATTGTGCAGGGCTTCGGGGTCGTTGACCAGCGGAGCCTGGTCGATGATCGGAAAGGCCCATTCGGGAATTCTGATGTCATCCCGGTACTCTTTCAGGTCCTTGCTTTGCCAGGTCAGCTTGACGGCATTGGTGTAATGCTGGTCCGTGTTTCCGAACAGATCGTTTTCAAAGTACAGGCTGACGGTTTGACTGGCCCCGGGTTCCGGTAACGCAGTCTGCAGGGATCGGGCGTTTCCCGAGACAGGATGGATACAAACGGCAGCGGTGCAGATGAAGGCTGCGAGGCTGCGTTTGAAATCAGGAAGGAGTGTCGTGATGAAATGTCGCACTATTTCGAGGTTCATGTTAGGTTTCCTGTTGGCTCTGGTGCTGGCCCGGTTGAGCTTTCCGGTGCCGGCATTCGCTTCCGGGGAGGACGCCACCTACTCCCGGGAGGAGATTGCCGCAGAGGTGGAAGGTTTTTTTGCCGGAACCAGCAAGGGGTTGGCGGAAATTGTCGAGAAAGTGTTTGCCGACCAGGGGCGCCCGGTGGGATTTATCAAGGGCGAGGAGGCCGGAGGTGCTCTGGTGGTCGGGCTCAGGTACGGCAAAGGGACCCTTCGGCTCAAGTCCGGTGGGGCGCGAACCGTGTACTGGCAGGGGCCTTCGTTCGGGTGGGATATCGGGGGAAACGTGTCCAAGGTGTTCACCCTGGTTTACGGCATGGCAGATATTGCGCGAATCTACCAGCGTTTTCCCGGGGTCGATGGGAGTGCGTATTTTGTCGGAGGATTCGGCATGAACTACCAGAAGAGCGGGCCCGTTATCCTGGCTCCGATCCGGACCGGTGTAGGGCTTCGCCTGGGAGCAAATATCGGCTATCTTCATTATACGCGGTCCAAAAAAATCAACCCTTTTTAGGCGTTCCGAACAGATCCGGATGCTTTGGCATCCTTAATTTTCACAAGAGCGGCAGGTTGCAGTTCGGCCCGACCGCCAGCATCGGGTTCGGGAGATGGGACTGGAGCATTTCCATCTTGCTTCCGAACATGAGGTCCTTGAGTCCGGAATGGCCCTGTGTTCCAGCCACGGCCAGGGCGTCGTGGGGCACGTCGTACAGGTTTTCCTGCAGGGAGTTGGACTGAAAAAAATGCCAGTTGCGAATACTGTGAGTCAGATCCTTTTCCAGGCCGGCCTGGTGAAGGATGTTCCGGTAGAAATTCTGTCCCTTTTTTTCGTCCTGGGTGACCAGATCCAGGGGAAGGTTTGATGCGTTACTGATGCGCAGGGCCAGTTTGAGGGCCTTGATGGAATTGGCCGAGCCTCCGAAAAAACAGGCCAGACTTTTCCACTCCTTGTGCAGGGCACTGGTCAGCAGTACCGGAAAATGGGCGGTGTTCAGGATACGTCGAACCCGCGGGCCGATATGCCCGAGTCCGATTCTGGAAGACATGTCGCTGACACTTCGCGGACAGCACATGAAATCGAGTTCCGTGGGGATGTCCGGCAGGGTCGAGGCCGTGAAGGAGGGGGGATCAATGAACGCCGCATCCACATTCGCCTTGGCCAGGAGAACGCAGGCATGGGTTTTGGCTGATTCCGGAGAGTAGAGATAGGAGTTGTCCAGGTCCACCTGGACCGCATCATTGTCAAAGTACATGAGGAACTGTTTTTGCGTGGGGATGTAGACCGACAACGAAATATCAACGGTACGGCAAAAATAGCAGGACTGCAGCAGTGTTTCCCGGCCAAAGGGAGTGTTTCGAAAAATATGCAACATTTTCAGCGCCATCTGTCCCCCTCGTTGTTTCAATTTTGCACCTCATAGATGGATGGGCCGGGTTTGGCAATGGGATTTTTTTCACGAAGATGATCGGAAATAACGTTGCGCGACCAGGCGCCGTCCGCTTTCGGATATCCGAAAGCGGACGGTCGCGCGTTGTTTCCCGGAACTCAGTCCTCTTTTTTCACCAGCTCCACGGTATCGCCGGGGCTCATGTGCAGCAGGCCGGTTCCCGGGGCATCCTGCTCCAGGTGCTTGCCGAACATTCCGGTGTCCTGCTCCAGGACCGGAAAGGACCCCCAGTGCATGGGCACGACATTTCTGGACCGCAGCAGAAGGCAGGCCAGGGCGGCCTGTTTCGGGTCCATGGTGAACACCCCGCCGATGGGCAGCATGGCCAGGTCGATGGGATACAGTCTGCCCCACAGGGCCATGCTGGAGAATACCCCGGTGTCCCCGGCATGATAGAGTGTGAATCCGTTGTCCAGGGTGATGATGTATCCTACAGGCGTCCCTCGTTCACAGGAGTGGAACGCCTGGGTCATGGTTATTTTGATCCCTTTGTATTCGACAGTTCCGCCGATATTGAATCCGATCCCGTTCAGGACCTGTTCCTGAGGCACGCCCTGCTTCATAAGGTGTCCGGCCAGTTCAACCTGAGCGGCCAGGGCGGCTCCGGTGGTTGTGCAGATTTCAAGGGCCTGTCCCAGATGGTCACCATGGTCGTGGGTTACCAGAACAAGGTCTACATTGCCGACATCAGCGGCCTTCAGCGATGCGGAAGGGTTTCCTTCGAACCATGGATCGATGAGAATGGACAGTTCCGGGGTCGTGATCTGAAAGTTGGCGTGTCCGTGCCAGGTAAGGGTGTAGCTCATGATTGCTCCTTGCTGGAAAATGTTGCTCTGCATCTTACAGGTACGTTCGGGTTCCCTTTGGTACTTTGCAAATTGCTGACTGATGTTACGCATCTCCGGTGAATTATCTCGCTGGTTCTGAAAGAGCAGCAAAGGTGACGGTTGGGTGCGTAACAGAAGGTACTAATTTTTTTTGGGTTCCTGCACAAGGGTTCCCGGGCGATTCCTCCGGGGATTGTGAAAAAAGTGACTGGATAATGACGGCAAAATTGATTAAAGGCTCAATTTCGTCATAACCAATCCCAAGACCACTGATCCGGCCGGTAGGGTCGGACTGAGCCAAGGAGAGACAATGAATAAGAAGGTTTATTATATCGAAGGTGATGGTGTCGGAGCTGAAATCTGGGCATCTGCCAGGCCCATTCTGGACGGAGCCGTGGCCAAAGCCTATTCGGATGGCCGTACTCTGGAGTGGGTGGAACTGCTGGCCGGGAAGAAGGCCTTTGAAGCCACCGGAAACTACCTTCCCCAGGAAACCCTGGACACCCTGGCTCAGGCCGAACTGGCCATGAAAGGACCTCTGGAAACACCGGTGGGCACCGGATTCCGCAGCCTGAATGTGACCATGCGCCAGACCCTGGATCTGTACGCCTGTATCCGTCCCATCCGGTACTTCAAAGGCATTGAATCTCCGGTCAAGCGTCCGGATCTTGTGGATATGGTGGTTTTTCGGGAAAATACCGAAGACGTGTACGCCGGCATCGAGTGGGCTTCGGGAAGTGCCGAGGCCGAGCGGCTCATCGCGTTTCTGAACGATGAACTCGGACAGAAGGTTGATCCCTCCGCCGGTGTCGGAATCAAGCCCATGACCGAAAACGGGTCCAAGCGGCTTATCCGTCGGGCCATCGAGTTCGCGGTTGCTCAGGGCAAGGAGAGCGTGACCATGGCCCATAAGGGCAATATCATGAAGTACACAGAAGGCGCGTTCAGAACCTGGGGCTACGAACTCGGAGCACAGGAGTTCGCGGACAAGGTCATGACCGAGGCCGAAGCGGGTGCGGGCGACTCCAAACCGGTGATCCTCAAAGACCGTATCGCCGACGCCATGTTCCAGGAAGTGCTCATTCGCCCCGAGCAGTACTCGGTTATCGCCACCACCAATCTGAACGGGGACTATCTGTCCGATGCACTGGCCGCACAGGTCGGCGGGCTGGGACTCGCGCCCGGGGTGAACATGGGCGACAAACTCGCCTTTTTCGAGCCCACCCACGGCACCGCCCCGACCATTGCGGGCAAGGATATGGCCAACCCCGGCAGCCTGCTTCTGTCCGGCGCCATGCTCCTGGAGCATGTGGGCTGGTTTGAAGCCGCTAAACTGATCTACGACGCCGTGGAGTCGGCCATCGACGCCAAAACCGTGACCGTGGACCTGGCCGGGCAGATGCAGGGCGCCAGGACCGTGGGCTGCACCGAGTTCGGAGAGCTGGTGCGGGCGGCGATTGAAAAGTAGCGATTTTTGACGGGTACGAAACAAAAGGCTCCGAAGAACATTGACGTTCTTCGGAGCCTTTTTGTTTTGTCGGCAGATGTTACGTATCGTTTCCCAACCTCCCTTCAGGGTAAGATTCTTTTACCGCGAAGGGCGCGAAGAAGCGCGAAGGAAGAGGGACATGGGGGCTATAATTCACTTGGGACCCATTTGCCTTTATCAGAGAAAATGTCGGCTTACTCAGCCGAAAAATAAATATCCCCGTACCAGGCCGTGGCCCGGCCGTCCGCGTTATCCGTGTCCGTCATCAGGGCCGTGGCGTCGATAGCGTCGATCTCCTTCCCGAAAAATCGCTTGTAGTCTTCCCGGATATTTCTTTTCTCGTGCACCCAGGTCCCGACCTGCGCATCACCTGAACGGATCGCGACCATCATGGCGTTGCCCGTGAAGGCGTTGGGCCAGGAGGTCCCGGCAGGGGAGGTGCTGGCCCAGACATAGTTCAGGGCCCGGGTGTTCCAGAAGGCGAGGCCCCCCTTTTTGACCACGTAGATCCGGGCCGGATAATCGTCGCCCGGTTTGGACTGTTCGTCCAGATTGCCAAGGGTGTTGTCGATCTTCCAGGACCAGTTCAGGTACGGGGTTTTGCGCAGGTCGATTTCCCGTTCGAGAAAAAGGCCCGAAGCAGAGCCGGAACTGGTTGCTTTGAGAACGCGGCCGGTGTCTGATTCCGCCAGGGTGTACCGGGTGTTGCCGAGGAACTCCTTTTCCTCCCATCCCTGCAGGGAACCCGAGGAGAAGTCGCCGACCGTAGTGACAACGTTTTGCTCGGCAGGGAGAGGGGGAGCAGAGAAGAAAGCGAGAGAAATGAGGAGAATGAATACGGGACGGAAGGAAGGGGTGGACATTTGTGAGTCTCCGTGAAGATGGAAAAAGATGTTCGGGCAGGGGGGCGATTTATTACCTGAAGTTACGCACGCGCCCCTGAGGATACAGTTCTTTCTTCCGCCCTGAAAGGGCATGCCATAACAGCCCGGGGCAGCGCCCCGGGGTGGAAGGCCCCATTTCAGTTAGCCCTTCTCGAAATGCTCCAGAAACCGGTCCGCCTCAGTAATAGAGGTCTGCATATCCCGGATCAGTGAGGACACTCCGAGTTCAATGTCGTCGGCCTCCTGTTTCAGGGCGCCGACGGCCCGGGCATTGAGGTTGTGCTTCAGGTACAGCACATAGTCGTTCAGTCGGCGCAGGACCGGGTCCATGCTCGCCCGGGACCGGTCCATGGACCGCTCCAGTCTGGCGAAGCGTCGTCTGGTCTCGGTCAGGTTGCTCCGACTCTGACTTTTGAACGTGGGGTTGGAGATCATGTCGATCTCGCTTTCCCATTCCGCGAACAGGTCCGCGCCGATGGTCTTCACGTTGTCGATGCGGTCTTCCAGGGACTCGGCCCGGTCCGCGCAGGAGTCGTAGTCGTCCCGGAGCTTGAGATAGAACGCTTCCAGTTCGCCTCCGTCAAATCCGTACATGGACTTGAGCCGGGTCAGCACATCCTTGAATTCCTCGGACGCCTGCCCCTGTTCATCGCGGACATCTTCCACCTGGTCGGCCAGCAGATGCCGCTTCTCCTTGCCCATCTGTTCCCAGGCCGCATAATAGGCTTTCTGACATCCGGTCAGCAGCATGGAGATGGACAGCAGGGCGAGCACAAGACGGAACGCGGAGTGGTGCATGGGGAGCTCCTTGGCTAAAATTTGAAAGGGGGGCCGGGGAGGGAGACCGAAGCCCGGAGCCCGGAGCCCGGAGACAGGAGACCGGAACAAAAGAAAACCGGAATTCTTCGTCTTATCCCGTCTCCCGTCTCCCGTCCTCCGTCTCCCGTCCCCCGTCTCCCTGCTACTTCATAACCCGCTGATACGCGGCAAAGGTGAGCCGGCCGCCCACGGCGCCGCCCACGGCCTGGATGATATTGGGAAGCAGCTCGGCTGCGGCTCCCTGGAAGCCGATGTTGGGCATCATGACTTCGCCGATGAAGTAGCCGCCTACCATGCCGAGTCCCCCGAGGCCAAGGAAAAGATAGTGACCGAAACCGGAACGGGATACGGCCAGGGCAGCGAAACCGGCCTCAAGGGATTTGGCCACGAAGGTCAGCGGCGCGAACATGGCGAATCCGCCTAGAATGTCGGCCAGGGCCGATCCCACGCCGCCGGCGGCAATGGCCCACAGCCATCCCCGTCCCGGGGCCAGGAAGCCGAGCACCAGGCCGGAAAAGACCACGGCGATGTCGCCGACATTGAAGTAGCCCCGGCTGGGCAGGGGAATGCGGATGAACAGGGTGATCAGACAGACCACGACCAGCAGGGCGATGCAGGCGGTTTTGGCGTTTTTCATGTATCTCTCCTCAGGTGACGTTGTTTGTTGGCCAGGACCAGGGTGATGGTCTCGATTTCATAGTACAGGAACATGTACGCGGCAATGATCAGGGACCCGTACATCTGCAGACGGACCCGGATGGTCTTTTTCCCGTGAAAGTGGGGAAAATCCTCGATGTCCTGTTTGAATCGTCGCAGGGCCCGTCCTCCCTTGGCCAAGGCGGCTTTGATGATGATCAGGGTGGTACGCAGCTCTGACGGCATGGGAAAGAGGATCAGGTCCCGGTAGGTGATGTAGGACAGGACGATTTTTAAAAAGAGAAAGGAGTTGGGAAACACCAGTCCCTTGATCAGGGAGTCCTGTATCCAGTCGGTGCGTCCCATGAGCTCGAAGAACTGGAAGATCGCTCCGAACAGAACAAGCATGAACACGAAGGGCCCCAGGAATTTTGCGGCCGCAATGGTGTCTGCGCGGGAAAATTTACGAGTGTTCCAGACCAGGAGCAGGCCGAGGAGAACACCCTGCAGGGTGGCCGCCTCGTACCAGGGGCCGAATACGAACAACCAGAAAAAGAGGATGATCGATGCGAAGAGGCCGATGATTTTAGCCGTCACCATAGGACTCGCTCCGTAACCTGCACGTGGGAGGTACCGGTATTCCGGTGTTTGTGGAGAAAAAGCTCCCGGCCGTGGGAGAAGGTGTGGCGCAGGGTTTGTTCTGCATCTTCAGGAGCAGTGTGCGAGACCATGATCAGGGTCTCAATGAAGGCGCCGGTCTTTTCCACGGCAGGCGCAACCTCTGCGACATATTTATCGTATTCGTCCAGAATGAGCACCCTGGCCGCGCTGCCTGTCTCCAGCCAGCTCAACACGGTTTCCTGAGGCGAGGGCCCGCTTCTGGGCAGGTCGAGCACGCCGAGCACGGCCCGCATGGGATAGACCTGCATGGCCAGGTCCTGGCCCACGTAGAGAAACGGAGTGGATTGCAGGCGTAACCCGGGCACAACAAAATGCTTGAGAAAGGAGGATTTGCCGGCCCCGTTTTCTCCGCGCAGGAAGTAAACGGTTTTTTCTCCCTGGAGTCGGAGATCGACGTCCAGGCGGTAGGTCAGTCCGTGGGTGGGCAGGTGGTGGTCACCCTTTGTGATGGTGAGCATGGTTCGGTATGTGTCCTTGTTGAAGCCGAAGATTCTGTAACTGAAGTTATGCATCTGCAGGTATCGGCCTTATAAGAGGCAGTCATTCCCGCGAACAGCCTGCCCTCGACCACGATCGGGGGCGGGAATCTCAGCGCCGGTGGCTACGCCCGACATTGCCCACACGTCTAAGATTCCCGTTTTCACGGGAATGACAGCTGGAGAATACAGGCGTTGCGCTAAAGAACACCCGTCAGGGAGAGCTGCGTAACTTCAGATGCTATCCAGCTGTACCGCCACCGGCTCAATTCCCGTGAACGTCTTCCCCCCAAGCGGAACAAGGGTCTCAGCAAATCGTTCCAGCACCCGCTCCCGGTTCTGCGGCGTCAATGTCTCCAGAATATTCACCAGCAGAATTTCAGGCTCCCTGGGTCGGAATGCATCCAGCACCGCACAGGTCAGCACCACAGCCAGTATGACCCGTTCACCTCCGGAAAAGGTGTCCAGTTCCCGCTCCGGGGCGTGGGGCAGCCCGAACCGCGTGCATCCGGTCTGCAGGGCGTCCATAACGGCATCGCCTTTGCCGCGGGTCAGCAGCCAGATCTCGTCGCGCAGGGTGGTTGCCGTGAAGAGGTGATCAAAATCCATGATCAGGAAGCGGTCGCCGTGGCGCTGGAAAAGTTCGCTGGAGTCGGGCATGGTGCGGGTACGGAAGGAGTTGAAAAGAGGTGAATTGTTCGGCCGTTATGTGAAAGACCGTTCCCTATCCGTTCTTGAGTCGCCCTGCAAGCGGTTTGAGGCGGAATGCCCCGGAGGTGCCGGGGAGGAAGGTTGGGAGGGAGTGAATTGAGTATCTGCACGCTACACAAAGAGTTCATAGGCGAGGTCATGGCATGAACGAAGTCGAAAGCCCCGTTGTTATTTACCAGGATACCGACAATGCCGTTGAGGTGCGGCTTGATATCCAGAGTGACACCGTCTGGTTGTCTCTACAACAACTCTCAGAACTTTTTGAGCGTGATAAGTCAGTTGTTTCGAGACACTTACGTAATATATTTAATGAAGGAGAGCTAGAGAAGGAGGCAACTGTTGCAAAAAATGCAACAGTTCGAAAAGAGGGGGCTCGTCAAGTTAAGCGCACCATCGAGCTATACAATTTGGATGTCATTATTTCCGTAGGGTATCGGGTGAATTCCCGTCGTGCTGTACTGTTTCGTCAGTGGGCCACCCGCATTTTGCGCGAGCATTTAATTAAGGGTTATACCCTCAACTGTCAGCGTTTTGAGCAAAATGCCCAAGAACTGGAAGCCGCGCTTGTCCTTATTCGCAAGGCGGCACAAAGCCCGGCACTGGATGCCGGCAGTGGGCGGGGGCTTGTGGATATTGTCGCCCGTTACGCACAAACATTTCTATTACTTCAACGTTATGATGAGGGTTTGCTCACTGATCCAAAGGTGTGTCCGGGAGGCTGTATGCCGACAATGAGGGAAGCGCAGGCGGCTTTGGCGGACTTGAAAGCCGAGTTGATGGCGCGGGGTGAGGCTACTGAACTGTTTGCCCGCGATCAGGGTAAGGGGCTTGCGTCGTTGTTTGGTAACCTCGAACAGAGCGTGTTTGGTGAACCAGCCTATCCCAGCGTAGAATCCAAGGCTGCTCATCTTCTTTATTTTGTGGTCAAGAACCATCCGTTTTTGGATGGCAATAAACGGAGCGCGGCATTTTTGTTCGTCGATTTTTTGTGCCGCAATGCACGTTTCTTCAATACTGTAGGTGAACCGGTGATCAACGATGTCGGCCTTGCAGCGTTGACATTATTAGTGGCTGAGTCTGATCCGGCCAATAAAGAAACCATGATTCGCCTGATAATGAATATGCTGGTAACTGAAGCTACTCATTTGTTCTGAAAATCGATGACCGGATCGGGGCTGTGGGGCGGCTGCAAGGGAAGGTGGAGGAGGTGCCGGGGAGGAAGGTTGGGAGGGAGTGAACAGGAAGGACAGGAACTTTTTTTGACGGGATCGTTGGGTAGTGGTATTGGAAATAATTTTTTGTAGTCAGCTTTTTAGTGAGTGCCCGTTCTCTGTTTTAAATTGGCAGTCAATTATCTTAAGAAATGAGAATGAGCAGCCGACAGGCTGCTAGATAGAGAAACCCAACGCATGGAGAATGTTATGCAAAACGAGACAGAAGACAGGGAAACGCATCCTGACGGCTCCGAAAGCAACGGTCGAAATCAGGCGGATGGAGAAAACACCTCCGGAGGAAAAAATGGAGGGAGGGGGTTAGGACGAGGTGGTGGTAAAGGCAGAAGGGATGGAACAGGAGGAGGCCGCGGTCGAGGCGGTGGCGGTAAAGGGGGGCGCCGGGGGTGACGGAAAGATGTTTTTTTCTGGGGATGGTTTTGGCTGATTGACTTGAATATGGGATGATGGCTGACTCCACCAGGGTGCTCTTTCTGCTGAAAGCGGGGAGAGCACCCTGTTTTTGGTGTGAAGGCAGGGTTTTGAAGATGTGGATGGCGCTGGAAGTGCTTTGGGAGGAGAGGGGGCTGTGATTTTGTTTTATTCAACTGTCCCTGGTTGTCCCGGATTCTCCTGGTTGATTGTCGTCAGGAGAGTGGCTTAACCCCAATGGCGTTAAGCAATTCCTGAGAGGTTGAATTTCAGGCTGGAATTGCACCTCGAAGGTCCCCCCTTGAGGGGGGTAGGG
>Ga0102940_1001091_pt1 | contig 17939 bp, 17 predicted proteins | sample SalPonR2_C_D1_MG_FD_78215 | JGI IMG/M metagenome (GOLD analysis project Ga0102940, IMG submission 78215) | Salt pond soil microbial communities from South San Francisco under conditions of wetland restoration - Salt Pond MetaG R2_C_D1_MG | ecosystem: Environmental > Aquatic > Marine > Intertidal... | reverse complement strand
GTCAATCTGAGCATCGTCCAGTGCTTTTTGTAATACTTCGCGGGCCATTACTTTTGTTGCCTTTACATACCGCTGGTTTTTCTCACTAAATGACATGGGTTGAAAAACCTCTTCGGCTGGCATGATTGCATAACGACGGTCAACTTGTGCATATTTGAATATGCGTTTTATTTTATCTCGAAACCGCTTTTCTTGACCCTCTAAAAAGGTGTCGAGATACGCTAATATTTCTTCCGTAGATTTCGTATACGGCGGGACCGTTGTAGCTGTTCCTATGATTCTTGCGTCTGTCGACATATTATTATTACTATTGAGTATTCCAATACTCAATATACAAGAAATTATGACCTGACCAGATGTCAAGCTCTAAAATATAAGACCTTTTTAACCTTGCTAAGTTCATCCCCTACGTCCTATTTGCTGTTACGCTTTCCATTCTTTCTTTATATTCTTTCTGTTCGAGCAACCGTCTGCAAATTTCTTTAGCCCATAGTTCATGAGTCAATTGAGAAGGATGTAAGCCATCACTAAAAAAATCTGCATATTGCAATTGACTGTTTGGTCTTTTTTCAAGCCATTCTCGAATACGAATAGGCTTATATAAAAAATATACTTTGTTTATGTTCTGGGTTTGACGCCGCAATGCTTGCTCATACCATTTTATCAAATTACCTGTGATAAATTTCATCAATGGAGAAAAGGCTGGAAACTCTTTGATGGGCGGCAAGTTAAGACAGACAATGATGGCATTTGGATGGTCTTCCTGTAAAATTCGTATACATTCTCGAATATCTTTTATCCATCTGCCCGGACTATTTAGTTGAAAAGCATCATTCGCTCCCACACCTAAAAAAAGAAGATCAACCTTATTTTCTTGTATCTTTGGAAGTACCTCCTGCTTAATATTCCGGACAGTATAGCCGCTTTTGGCATAGACATTCCACTCTATATTCACGTTCAACTCTTTCGAAAGTTCTTTACTTACGATACCTGTAAATGCATCTGCATGACTTCCTACTCCGACCCCTGCTATGGTGCTCTCCCCTATGGCTAGTAACCGAAGTACCCGTTTCGTTTCTCCATCGCCTGATACGTGTCCTGTAGGTCGTGTAGCTTCAGGTAAGGTAGGAATCTCCTTTCGTAAGCGTTTTCCCTGAAAATACAATAGAGGAAGCAGCGGTAGGATAAAAACGGAACTAAGGTAATACTTGATATCTTCTGAAATCATCTTCCCTCCAATTCAGCAATTACCACATAGCGAAAAGCCCACTTCCATTTCAAATCGTGAATATTACAATAAGGACTGTTGGCTAATAATTCCTTTAGTTCCTCGCGATGAAACCCTTTTTGAATGGATAACAATCCATCTTCTCGGGCCATTTCTGAGAATGATACTAGTTTAGTTGCCAGCTTAAATAAGCGATAAGCCCATTTAGATCGCTGAAGATCAGTGATAACAATATAACGAATTCCTAAATTTGAACAACTTTTGAAAATATCCTGAATTTCTTCTTCAGAAAAATGATGTAGAAATAGGGAAAAAAGAGCCACATCTGCGGGACTGCATGCTTGTATGTTTTCCTTTGAAAAAATATCTCCCTGGTGAAATTCGATTGCTCTTTTCCCGGCTTTTTCTTGCGCGTAATGCACAATGGAGGCATTGGCGTCCATTCCTTTGAATTGAATATCTCTTCCCTTTTTATGACTCCAATCATACATACTAAACAAACTATCACCACCTCCACACCCAAAGTCTACTATCCGTTGAATACTTTTATCCCTTTGCCATAGTTTATCCAGCAGTTGACTGCTTAGCTGATGGCCGCCCAACCAGCGATGGACTTTCGACAAGTCTTTAAGTGTTTGTTCCAGACGCTCTCCTGACATGTCGAGATCGTCCATTTCCTCCACCTCCCTAGACCGTTCATTCCAATTCATAATAATTCTTTTACGCGTTCCGGGGATCCATGAGTCAGCCGTATGGTACTCCGCAGAATCCAATCTGAGTATTTCATCAGTCTCATGGCAAGATTAGCCCTTTCCGGCCGTTCCATCAGCCCCTGAATATGTTTACCCCACCATAAACGGTTTCCAAAATAAGCCTTCCACTGTTTAGAATATGCGTTTTCTACCTCCATCCAGGATTTTCCATACTCAACCCCTTCTTTAATTTTATTTCCCAGCATGGCTCCACTGAGTAGAGCCATCGCCATCCCATTTCCACTTGCCGGCGGAATCATCGCGCGCGCATCTCCTGCCGTTAACGCTTGTAATAAGTTAGAATTCTTTTCGCCCAGGGTAAAATTAGAAACCGCTTTAGGTTGTTCCCACATCGCTTCCCCGTCAGTAATCAACTTTTTCATCCACGGATTACTATACAAGACCGCTTCCATCACTTTATCTATGTTTTTATATTCCATAAAGACAGATTGTTTGATCATGAAAGCCATATCAACCCAGCCATTTTCAACTAGTACAGCACCGCCGTATCCTCCTCGAAAACTATGCAAAGCAACCAGTTGATTAGGAAAATCTAGCTTGTAGTACTGCTTCACCCCCATATATTTTTCTTGGTTTGAGGGTTTGTGATCCATAAAAAACGAGGGTCGTGACTTTCCGTGACAGCTTACAATCCACTTTGCCTCATACTGTGCTTTACTTGATTCGATCTGAAAAAAGGTCCCATTTCTTACGACTTTCCGAACAGGCTCTTCCGTATGTACCTCAACCCCTCTGTCAACAGCTATATCAATCAATTTTCCATCCAAATAGTAGCGACTCACACCAATACCTCCAAGAGGTAAATCAACTTCTGTAAACGATCCATTGGGCGCAGAAAGTAAGGCTCGATTCACCCGGGGACGGTGTTCCAAATCCATTCCCCATGACTCTAAAAGAGGGAGCACTTCCGCGGAAAGGTATTCCCCACATACTTTGTGGCGTGGCATACTCCCTTTCTCCAGAATAAGTATAGAAAATCCAGGGCTTTTGCAAGCGAGGGCAGTACTCAGGCCCGATAAGCCGGCTCCTATAATAATGAGGTCATACATTTTACCAAGGTAATCAATTTCAAAGCATCTTTGTTGGCGACTTCACCCGATTCTGCAGACATAAAAAGCCAAAAATTCAATATTTTAAGATCAGTCTCATTATCCTCTTTTCCCCGGACTAGCGATGCGCAGCCATCCCGCTGCGCCCTAAGGCGCGCGGTAGTCCGATTCCCGAGGATCGCTGAAAGGGATCTCGAGGAAGAAGGACCGAGTGACGCTCCGGAATCGCGCTATTGCGTGATGAAGGAGAAAAACGGAACGAGTGGCGAAGCGTAGCGACCCTCGAGCGGCTCCGGAGGCGCCGCCTCGGGGGTAGGCCCATAAAAGCATACCCCAGGCTTCGCTAGATTTCTGACCATACTTCCATATCTACCATATTCTCAAAATCAAGAAAAGAAAAAATAGGATGAAAACGCGGTAAAACATACTTTCTTTTCTTTAATTTAAAATCCAATCTGTTGTATACTTCAGGACATTTTTGCAGTCTGCTTTGGGTTTAGTATTCAAATAAATAAAGGTAACCTACGTTTAACACAAATTTTTCCTTACTTTTAGATTTATAAGATAACCTAACAAAAAACAAACACATGCTTAGACCCTTACTCTTTACCCTTTTTCTTACTATGATGTCGGGATTTTTATTTTCCCAACAAGTTGACCGAATGGTCATCGTAGAAGAATTTACCAATGCTTCTTGCGCACCTTGCGCTGGGCAAAACCCAGCCTTTAATGCTCTATTATTTCAAAATACCGACAAGGTTATTCCGATAAAATACCAGACTGCTTTCCCAGGATTTGACCCGTATAATCAGCAAAATCCAGGAGAAGTTACAACGCGCCTGGCGGTATATAATGAAATAAATGGTGTTCCTACAGCTACTATTGATGGAGAAGTTCCAGACAATAACTATGGAGGCGGTGGATTAAGTACATGGATTGATCCTCAAGGAAATGGTTACAATGGAGGTCCGTACGGATATAATCAGGCCGTATTAGATTACGCCGCATCTGTACCTACAACAATAGGTGTTGAGGTTACAGCCAGCATACCCAATTTTGATGAAATGGGTTCTGTTTCCGTAACGCTTACAAATGTAGATACCTTGGCTTTTACAGATGATAGTCGACTTTTTGTACTATTAGTAGAAAAAGAAAATGAATGGCCTCAACCTCCAGGATCTACTAACGAAGCCGATTTTTATGATGTTATGCGTAAAATGTATCCTTCTGCACAAGGTATTGAAATAGGAGAAATACCCGCAGATACATCAGTAACTTTTGATGTGGATGTCATGTTACCTGATTACTTGTACAATCTTGGTGAATTATCATTTGTTGCTTTTGTACAAAGCCAAACGAATAGAACTATTTATAATGCTGGTCAAACAGATCGCCTTCCCGTTCCTACCATCTATCCCAATATGGCTTTCGTCCAAAACACAAGTGATGTAGAAGGAGGATTGTGTGACCGACTATTCAATGGTGCAATTGAAGTAAGTAATGAAGGAGCAGCACCTATTTCACAATACGATATAGTCCTAAATAATAATGGTAGTCCTGCATTTACTGAGACTATAACTGACACCCTGGAAGCAGGAGCAAGTCGCACAATTACTTTGGATCCAGTAGAACTAGAAGGAGGCTTATCTAATTTTACTTTCTCCATCGACAATGTAAATGGAGATATGGGTGCTCGTTTAGTAAATACACTCGGAACTGTATCAGAAACTATTTCTGCCCAAGCTGCGGAACAAACAGATGAAACAGAAATATCTTATTCCTTAGAAACGGATCCGGTAAATACTACCGCACCTGAAGGAATTATTTTAGATAATCCTGGAACATTTATGGCTGTTGTTTCTAGAAACAGCTTTCAAAATGCACCCGCTGCGACAGGAGGTTATGGTAATAGTGAGCAATCAATATGGGTTAATTTTTACCAATGGAATCCTGCTACCGCAGGAGCAAATAGGGGAGAAATTGTTCTAGCTCGTGAATTCACGATTGATCCGGATGCTTCTGAACTAATAGTAAGTTTCGATAGAGCACATGCTCAGTATGACCAACCACCTAGTAATGATGGTCTAGAAGGTTATATTTCATATGACTGTGGAGAAAATTGGACTCGAGTTTATGCAAAAGGTGGAGCCGAATTAAGTACCACAACTCCCGTTAATCCATTCTTTATTCCTACTGCTAACCAGTGGGCTACAGATAGTATCACCATTGAAGTAGAGCCTGGAGCAAGTTCTGCACTCTTTAAGTTTGAAGCGATATCTGCCTGGGGAAATAATCTATATCTAGATAATATTAAAGCCGAAGGTGCTGAAATTATAAGTAGCGTTGACCTCACTATTTTTGATCAAGAGCCAACAGTTTATCCAAACCCTAGTGCTGGTCAAAGTACGCTTCAATTTGAAGTTACAGAACGTCAGCGTATGAATATTAGTTTATATAATGCCATGGGACAGCCCACGCATACCATTGCAGACCGCGAGTTCCCCGCAGGAACATATCGCATGCCTCTAAGGCTAGGTCAGCAAAGTAATGGCATGTACCGCATTGTTTTCACGACTTCAGAAGGCACACAAACAATACCTTTCGTACTTACGCGATAAGATAAATAGTATCCTTCTATAAAATCGGCGCCTATGGATTCAATTCTGTAGGCGCTTTTTTATTTTTTGGGCGTACCCCCAGCCCTTTAATAAAGCAGTTTACAATACCTCCTTAAAATCATAAGCCATGTCGTTTAAATTCCCAAATAAAACACAGGCCTGGGGTCAGGCTGCTCCGGGCTATCGGTCACCCCAAATGACTTTGGGGCGACGCCTATGGCCCCTACACATCCTTTACGCACTTATCTTGTTAGTATTGGATAATTTTTTTCTACTATACTACATTTTTGAATATGCATGCAAATAGATAATTTTACATAGATATTAACATATATAAAAATTATAATTCTTTAAACCCTTATTTATAGGCTTATATATAAATATTTAAAGCTATATACTATGTGGAAAGAATATAGAACAAAAAGGTATAAATATTCCTAATTAGTATTATCAATACTTTACGTATATCAATAAAAACACATACTTTAATAACTGCTTTTTATCCAACATTTCTGCTCTTTGAAAGCCGTTTGCTTAACACTCTTCCATAAAAAAGTTATCAAATGATTCTTTATTTATGCTTATTAACAACCTTAATAAGTTATACAAAAATCAAGTTTTTATAGCGATATTATTCTATTCAAAAAGATAACTCCCTTTATAAAAACTTAGCAACTGCATGTGCAACTCTTTTCGGTATATTTTATCAACATATTAACATCACTAATAATAGGAGTAGTTTTTATTTAAATATATAATATCAATACTATTACAGTCAATTATTGTTGATAACAGAAGACGTATCTTTATCCCAAGGAAAAATGATAGATCTATGACCCTTGTAAAAAACAAATCTTGTTAATACCAACACATGCGATACGATAAAAAAATAATTTATTGGTTGTGGATAGGTCTTGGAATGGTCTTGATACAAGTGTTAATTGGGGGGATAACTCGTTTAACAGATAGTGGGTTGAGCATTACTGAATGGGAACTTGTGGAAGGGATTATTCCTCCATTAACAGAATCCTCTTGGGAAGAAGCTTTTGATTTATATAAATCTGCAGCTAAAACACAGTTTGACCGCTTGCATGCGGATATGACTTTGAGTGAATTCAAGTGGATATATTTTTGGGAGTGGATTCATCGTTTCTGGGCCCGATTAATGGGGTTTGTGTTTATTATCCCACTGATTTACTTTGCTGCAAAATCTCTTATAGATAGGGTCCTGCGTAATCATCTCATTGTTGTTTTCCTCTTTGCAGCCTCTGCTGGTATTTTTGGGTGGTTTATGGTAGCCAGCGGTTTGAATAATGATGATCGTACCTGGGTGAATGCCTACAACCTTATAACTCATCTTTTTATAGCTGCCTGCACGGTCTCTGCGATATATTGGACGCTATTATACGTTCGCACCCCAAGAGAACGCATCAAGTCAAACCTCGTGTGTCACCGTCTACTAATTGCATTATTGGTAATCCTTGGCATTCAATTTTTATGGGGTGGACTCATGGCTGGAATGCGAGCCGGATTATTGCATCCCCACTGGCCATTTTTTATAGAAGCAGATAGTTTTTATGCTGCTTTAGATAAAAAAACGCTTTTTTCAAAGAGCGATTGGATGGATTACGAACCTGCTGTATCAGTTAAAGCTGCAGTACAGTTGACTCATCGTATTATGGCTTATGTTGTGGCCTTATTATCTTTATATATTGCTCATCGTATGTACTATCAGTATTTCGATGATCGAATACGCAATATTAGTAAACGTATAGCAATCCTGGTTTTGCTTCAATTTGCCTTAGGCGTTATTACTGTTATCTTATCTATTGGTAGTATACCCGTTTTTTGGGGTGTAGTGCATCAATTTGTGGCGTTTTTACTTCTTTTATCAATTTTGAAAGCAAAATATTATATACGCGCATAGGATTCTTATCCTTCTAACCATTTTTTGAAGTCCGGGGATCGAAGGGTGCTGCTGCAAGGTTTTTCGTTACTCGGCGGAGAAGGAGATAAGGTAATTTCTACACGAGCTTTTGATGCGCGCTTTAACTCATCTATCGCTTTACGGTGTATAATAAACTGTCGGTTGATACGAAAATAATCATTATCTATACAGGTCTCTTCTACCTCATCTAAAGTCATGGATACGGGATATTTTTTTCCTTCAAAAGTCATGAGAAAGGGAAGATGATTATAGATAAAGTAGTATGCAACTTTACTGTAGGGTACAACAGTGAAGCGACCTCTTATTTCTATTAGATGGCGATTTCCAGCTATAGGCTGCTGACCTGAAGTTTCTTTCTTTTTGTTAAAGTGGGTTTTATATTTAGAAATCGCACGAGTAAGCACCTCTTTTTTTATAGGTTTTAAAATGTAATCAACGGTTAAATATTTAAAAGCCTCCAAACTGCGATCATTATAGGCTGTAGCAAAAATGATAGGTGCGTCTATATTTCGCTTTTCCAATAATTCAAAACTATCGCCATCCCCTAAAGAAATATCGAGGAAGATGAGATCTATAGAAGGAGGATTCTCAAAGTAATCAAGCGCTTCTTGCAAACTGTTAATAACAGCTATGATATTAACATCCCCATCTGTTTGTTGAATGAGGCGTCTCAATCGTTTAGCAGCAGGAAGTTCATCCTCAACGATAACGACATTCATAATTCTTTATTTTTAATGAGAGGAATACGGACTTCAAAGATTTCTTTTGTTTCTATGATATCTAGTTTTTTTCCATTCATGTTTATATACTGGCTATTGAGCGACTCTAAACCAAACGAGGTAGAGGCAGGCTTAATATTTAATTTTTGTTTATTATTACGAACAATTATCATATTGTTCTCTAGTATTATACCAATGCTTAAAGGACTAAGTTGAGTTACTTTGTTGTGTTTTACAGCATTTTCTACCAGCAATTGAATACTAAAGGGTATAATATAATTTTTAGGATCTTGTTGACCACTAATTTCGTAAACTAATGCGTCACCAAAGCGGTGTTTAAGTAAGAAAAAGTAGCGCTTTACTATATTCAATTCTTCTTCAATAGAAATTACATCATTTTTTCTATACTGGAGCATATCGCGGTAGAAATCGGATAGCTGTTCTATATAGTTGACCGCTGCGATAGGATCTTCTTCTACGATATTGATTAGGGTATTGAAATTATTAAATAAAAAATGAGGATTAATTTGACTTTTAATGGTTTCGAGTTCAGACTGTATACGGGCAGCTTTTAATTCCTCTATTCTCTTATTGCGTACAATGAAATAACGGGTAATCCCCAAAATTGAGAGTCCTAATAAAAGGCTCATAGCTATTTGAAACCACCCGCGCTGCCATAGCGCAGGTACAATAGTAAATTGAATGCTTTCTGTACGGGCTTGACTAAAGTTCGTGTTTAAATCGGCTTGAACAGTAAAGGTGTATTTTCCAGGAGGAAGGTTGGGGTAAACCGCACTATGATCTTGACTGTATTGCCAATCTGTATCATAATTTTCTATGCGGTACCTGTAAGTAAGTTTGGTCGGATCATTTATCCAGTGACCCTTGTATTGAATGCGAAAGGTGTTTTTTGAAAATGGTGAAACTATTTCTTCAAAAGGACGGAAAAACTGGTGGTCATCTAAAGAAGCAGATAAGATTTGAAGATCCACCTGGAAAGAAATATTTTCTTGTGCCTTGTATTTATAAAGGCTAGAACCTAAGGCCCACCAAATATAATTGTCATCATTTGATGTATGGGCATGTGTGTATTGATATTCTTCTTTTCCCATAAATTGAGGATAAAAGGGTACTGTAAAGTCTTTTTTTCTATGGTGGATAAACACGCCATTAGAAGAAAAAAAATACAAGTTTTTAAAACCATCTTCACTTAAGGCCAGGCAATTTTGATTTTGTAAAATAGGGCGACTCCATAAGGAATCAAGATGGAGATATTGTATGCCAGAATCAGGAGTGGCACAATAAATAGCTGAACTATCCAGTAATATTTGGTAAACTGTTGATTGACCCAAAAAGGAATCAATTTCACCATTGGGATGGATTCGGCGTAATCCTCGGCGATCTTTACCTAACCAAAGCATTTGATTAGAATCTATAACTGCATCATAAATATATTGTGACTGTGGGATGGAGTCATACACGTCATGAAGTGTTTGATGTGAAGCCAGGTCCATAATTGATAGTCCGCCCAAAGTAGCCGCTAGCATCCAGGAATGATGTTGTCGTAGATTGAGTATATTATTATTAATGAGGCCATCTTCTTGAGTAATATGATATAAAAGACCCGTATCTACGTTTAGCACATATATTCCATGACCAAAAGTAGCGCACCAGAGTTCACGGCGGGAGGGAATCCATTCAATATCAAGGATATTAGATGAGGATAAAGCATGTGTCATTATTGAGTCCCAACTTGGGAGGTATTGAAAAAGGCCGTTTTCCGTTCCCAAATAGATAAAGGAATCTGCAGCAGCCATGCATTGTATTGGTGGGGTTGGAGGGAGATATTTATTAAGATGGGTGGGGATAACAACGAGCTGACCTCGGGTATTAATCAACCATAATTGATTTTGATCATCCATTTCTGCCAACGTCCACTGATCTGATGGGTCTGTATATAGTAGATTGAAGGAATTGAGTTCATCTTTAAACGAATGCCATAAGGTGTCAGAAGTGATAATAAATATTTCGTTAGATGAATTTATATGAAGGTCTACAGGAGGAGAAGAAAGGGAGAAGATAGTATCGTTTTTATCGGATTTGATTGAAAAAATGTTCCCATCATAATCACCACCCCAAAAAAGACCAGAAGATTGAGTGGCGTTGACCAAATGCAACATTAAAGAGTTAGTTAAGGCAATGTCTAGTTCTTGGTCTTCTTGTAAACCTACAATACCTCGATCTGTGGCTAACCATATTTTTTCAGAATTAGAGTATATCACATCATAAATGTCGTCAGAGGGTAATCCACTATTAGTACTGTAGTGTATATAAGTGGAATCAGACTTTAGTACATATAGACCATCACCATAACTAGCGATGAGTATATTGCCCTCTGGGGTAGGAACGATTTTTCTTATCTCATTTGATATTGTAAGAACTTGTTCAAAATAGGATTTAAATCGATATCCATCAAAGAGGAGTAAATTGCCATTGCTTACACCTATTAGCAGAAAAGAATCATAACTGGCAATAGCAGTGATCGTTTGAGATTTAATAGAATCTGGTAAAGGAAAATGTTGCCAGTCGCGACCATCAAAAGAAAAAAGGCCCTGATTCGTTCCCAAAAATAAACCACTAAGTGGATCTTTATGAATAACATAAATTTCACTTTGTTTAGCTTTGGTGGGGAGGTCATAGCGCAGTTCTATTATCTGGGAAGTTAAAACTTCCGTAAATAGGAATAAGAAAATAACAATTGTTAAGCGATTCAAGGTCTACTACTATTTTTAGCTTGAATGCGAATTGATATTTTTGGTGCTATTTTTTTCTGTACTATGCGTGGTATATGTATATTATAATCTGCCAGGCGTATGAAAAAATCTGATGAAACAGAGATTCCGCTTTCTTTTATTGTTACCGTATTTTCAATAATTTCTTCCTTTTCTATGCCATGAATGCGAAATGAGCCTTTTGATTTTACAATATATTCGCCGGGGATATGATAAGATATATTCCCAAGAATTTTTCCTGTGTAACTTAATTGAGGATAGCGATTAGACTCCATGTAGTTTTCATTGAAATGTTGTCGCTGTAATTCTGAATTGAATCCCAAAAAGCTTTTGACTGGTACTTGAAAAGCAAAGGTTTTGCGAACGGTGTCGATTACACCGATTAGCTGTTCAGATTCAGCGCGTATTTGTTCTTGAGGAGCATCCGAATAGAAGTCTACGCGACCATTAAAATTTATTATGGATGATTGTGCTAAAGATGGAGTCAAACTACCTATAGCTAATAATGAAAAACAAAAAAGGATAGAATTCTTTGATATCAAAATAAGGTTATATAGAGGATTATGTACGTCAAAAAACAAATATACAGATAGTTTTTGTTCGGCACCAGAGCTGTGCTTCCCATCCAATGTAATATATTCCCATTCATTCACTTTAAATGGGTAAAAGCGGATGAATGGGTAACAATATGCGTAAACTTGTAGCATGAAAGGATTAGGAACCATTAGCTTATTGGTATTTATTGTATTAGCGATTGTGCTTATACCTTCATGCGTTCACGATCCCGTGTATGATATTGACGATACTATGAATCCGCCGGATACCACGGATGTTGATACCATGGACATGGATGATCCGTGTGATCCGGAGAAAATCTATTTTGAACGCGATATTCTCCCTCTATTACAAACGAATTGCGCTTTCAGCGGATGCCATAATGAGGCGAGTGCGCAAGATGGCGTGATTCTGACTACTTATGAGCAAGTTATGAATTCCGGTGTGGTTACTCCTTTACGTCTCGACAACAGTGACTTGTTTGAAGTATTAACGGACGATGACGAAGATGATCGCATGCCGCCGCCGCCCTCTCAGAGGCTTTCTCAAGAAGAGATACAGCTCGTCTCAAATTGGATATTACAGGGTGCTACAAATGATAGTTGCGATTACGATATGGAGTGCAATACAGACAATATTCGATTCAGCGTAGAAATACAGACGATTTTAGAGAGTGGATGTATTTCTTGTCACAATGAAGCGGCCCCATCTGCGGGTATTAGATTAGACACCTATGAAGAAGTAGTAAAAGTGGGTGAAAATGGTCGTTTACTAGGCGCTATACGCTGGGAAGTAGGATATGTTAATATGCCGTTTGGAGGTATACAACTTAGCGATTGCGCTATTAGTCAAATGGAAGGGTGGATTGCCGATGGAATGCCAAATAATTAAGAATCATGAGAATAATACTCTTAAATGTTGTGATTTTACTTTTTAGCTCATGTTATTATGATGTGGAAGAGGTATTGTATGCCGGAGAAACATGTAATGTGGATAACGTTAGTTACGATAGCGATATTCGACTTATACTGGACAACCAATGCATGATATGCCACAATGCTTCGAGCAATTTTGGAAATATAAAACTAGAAACATATTCGCAGGTAGTCACTCAGGTTGAGAACGGAAAATTGTTAGGCGCTATTCGACACGATCCGGGTTTCTCTGCTATGCCACAAGGCAATCCCAAAATACCCGAATGTCAAATTCGACAAATAGAATCCTGGATAGATAACGGCTATCCGCAAAACTAAGATAATGAATATTAGAAATGTTCTCATAGTACTTCTTATTGCTGTCCTTATCGGAGGTTTAATTGGATATCAACAATACAACAAACCACATAGGAATCTGATGTCAGAAGAAGTAACTGCCCAAGTTACAGCGCAAGAACTTTTTTCTGATTATGAAGAAGATGAATCAACTGCCAATGAAAAATATCTGGATGAGATGGTAGAGGTGACCGGAAAGATAGAACGCGTAAATGTAGAACAAGAAAAATCCACAATTCAATTAAAGACAGATCATATGATGGCGGGCATTATTTGTGAATTTGAGGCTGGTGAGCTAACTAATATTCCCGCTGAAGGCGATACGATTACAGTCCGGGGAATTTGCACGGGCAAACTTATGGATGTCGTGCTGGTAAGATGCATTTTAATGAACTCATAAAAACAAAAATGATATGAAAACTATAATAATAAGTGGTATTCTACTTCTTTTAGGAAGTATAACTTCGGTAGAAGCCCAAAAGTATTTTACAAGAGAAGCTCAAGTTTCCTTTTTCAGTGATACTCCTATGGAGGAAATAGAAGCACACAACGGAACGAGTACCTGTGTGGTAGATTTTGAAGATCAGCGAATGGAATTTGCTGTTTTGATTAAGGCCTTTCAATTTGAAAAAGCGCTCATGCAAGAGCACTTCAATGAGAACTATATGGAAAGCCACAAATTTCCAAAGGCTACATTCAAGGGAAAAATTATAAACCCAACGGAATTATCGGCGAAAAAAGGAAAGCAAGATGTTGAAGTTCAAGGGACTTTAACGATTCATGGAGTAGATCAGGAAGTTACCGCTCCTGGTACTATAGAATTTACAAAGGAAAATGTAATGGTTTCTTCTGTTTTCACGGTAGCGGTCAGTGACTATGACATTGATATTCCCGGCGTAGTACGAGATAACATTGCCAAGGAAGTGGAGATTACTGTAGACGCCACTTTAGAACCGCTGAAATAAAGGATATGAAGAGTAAAATATTGTTTGTCTTACTATCACTTAGCTTTTTCTATCGCGGTAGTGTAGTAGGACAAGATGATTTACTTTCTTTATTGGGTGAAGAAGAGGAGACAGTTGATTATGCTTTTGCGAGTTTTAAAGCGAATAGAGTTATAAACTTACATTCAGTAGAAAACACCTCTGCCGGTGTTCTGGATATTAAAATTTCTCATCGGTTTGGTATGATTAATTCAGGATTCTATGAGCTTTTTGGATTGGACGCAGCCAGTATAAGAATAGGAGGAGATTATGGAATTACGGATAATCTTACTGTTGGTGTTGGGCGAAGTAGTTTTCAAAAAACCTATGATGGGTTTTTAAAATACAGACTTTTACGGCAAAGTTCTGGAGCTAAAGTCATGCCCGTTACGCTTGCCATTTTAAGTAGTTTAGCGGTAGAGACTACGCGCTGGCCAAATCCGGCGCGAGAAAATTACTTTTCGTCTCGATTGTTTTATACTCATCAGTTAATTATCGGACGGAAATTCAGTGAAGCATTGAGTTTACAGCTCAGTCCCACTCTTGTACATCGCAACCTAGTAGAAACAGAACAAGAGGCTCATGATGTTTTTTCTTTAGGAGCGGCAGGGCGAATTAAACTGACAAAGCGAATGGCATTAAATGCAGAATACATTTATGTGTTTCCCGATCAATTGGCGCCAGGGTTTCGTAACTCTTTGTCCATCGGTTTAGATATAGAAACGGGAGGCCATGTTTTTCAGCTTCATTTTTCAAATTCTACCTCTATGATTGAAAAGGGATTTATTACGGAAACTACTGGAGATTGGGGAGGAGGAGGAGTTCATTTTGGATTTAATGTGAGTCGGGTATTTACGATTCGCCGGCCGGATATAAAGGAGTAGTTCCTATTTGTATAGTGTAAAAGATAAAAACCTACCCTATCATGCGAGACAGGCAGGCTGAATATTTGCCGTTATCCAAGGGCGAAAAATGCATGTATTTTTTCGGGTAAGGGCTATTTTCAATATAATTTTTTGGGCGTCACCCTCGTCCTCGAGAGCGCGAGGCGCTCCTCGGGACGGGGTCGGGCTATGCGGCACTACGGTCCTTTCCTGCTGCCTGCGCAGGCAGCAGAGACGGACGGCTTCGCCTGCCTACTATCCCTGACGCGGGGAGGAGATGTGCCCGATTCCAAAGCAGAGATCTCAAAAATCACGAACCGGCGGGGATATCTCCCCCGAGTCCGATGTTACGAAGAAATCGAAGAGTTGTATCACGGTTACGCCAGCAGATGAAAGCAGATGTATAAGGACACCCTCATCTCTGGGACTCAAAAAAGCCTCATACAATATGACTGTATGGGTTTTTTTTATGCGGTAATCTGTGAGTGTGAACAGAGTTAGCCCCGCAGCTATAATAGACATAATAACAAGCGGCTGAGAAATTTCTCACTACTTTGGATGAGTGCTTGGGAGCCCATCCCCGAACGATCAACGGATCGGCGATATGGAGCGGATTTGGCGATAGCCAATCTGATCTCATATCGCTTGTTATCCATAGTTTTTCATTTCATATTTAATTGTATTCGGTATTCTTTCTTCCAAAATTTCAATTAGTTCAGCCTGCATATAGTCAAATTCATCCTCAATATGTAAAACATAAATCGGCGGCAAACTTAGGTGTCGATATTGTTTTGAGATTCGTGCTTTGTGACCATCTTCCATTACCATAATTGCATCTGACCAATTAATTTTTGATTCACTTATTTGACTCGGACTTTTGGGACTTAATCCTGCCGATTGAATTTTGAACTTTGTTTCCTTTCTGAAAATAGACTCAGCAGTCTTACTTCTTCTTTTGTTCCTACCGCACACAACTAAAATTTTTATCTTTTCACCCATTCCTTGTAATAACTTCTTGATATTTCAAAAATGGAAAGGTTATTTTGTGGTGATACTTGTAAACTATTTCCCACTTTCCATTTGCGAGTTTTTCTAAATATGACTTTTTTGTTTCTCCGAACCTCTTAAATTCTCTTATTCTATAATTTCCTAAAAGGATTCCATTTACTGCCTCTTTGAAAATTTTGATAATTTCATCAGATAGAGGAAACCATGAACACCAAATTTGTCCTGTAGAAATGTGAAGCTCGTCATCATTTTGAAGATTCAGATTTATATCGAATATCAATTTATCTTGTTTTTTAATGTCCATCCCAATATCAACCATATATTGGTTATCATTGATTTCCATGTTGAACGTTGGGTTTTCATTCATAATCTCTATGAAAAGATTCTTCGCTGATTTTATGTTTTTTTCTCTATTCAATTTTTTAATTATGGATAACGGTTTGGCTATGTGCCGTGCGACGTTAGGAGCATGGACATCATAGCCTTTGTTCTCGGCTTTTTTTTCTTCATTTGGTATTATCTTCAAACCACGGTCGTTGGTAGTTTTCTGATTTACTCAACAATTGCATTATTTCGTTCTGCTTTTTGCTCCACTCTTCATTCCAAATTTGTCCATTCTCACCACTAACTAAATTGTAGGCTGATTCGTGAAGTCCAACCTCAATCAAATACCTAAGCAAAGAATCCTTCTCGTTTTCCTTTAATTCTCTTTCTGGATATTCAAAAGACATCAATTGAAAGAGCGTATCATTTACATATTCTTTATTCAATTCAAAATCTCCCTCAGCCATCATAATTTGCTTTACTTCTCGCACAACCCTATAAACTGTTTCAGCATTTTTTTCTTCAACTCTTCTTTGCCAAAATTCACGGTAATATTTTGGTGATTCTTGATGATTCGAATAGGTTATTTCAAGACTATCAATCATGTCTTTTGGACTCTTTTTTACATCTAACCACCAATTCCAACCACTTCGCCAATCATCTTTGCTAATCAGATTTTTGTATCCGATTTTCTTGAAGGTTTCGTGGAGCATCAAAATATTTTCAGGCTTCTTTATCCACTTATTCGATTTATCATAACCAAACCGTAGATGCAAAAAACTCAAATCATTTTCTTGATACGTCGGAATAGTTTTTTTCTCGTTGCTACCTCCGCAACTTATAAGAATCAGAATTCCTATTGTCAAGATGATGTCTTTCATTTTTCCTTAATTGCCGAGAACGGTTAGTATATGAAGCGTAGCGACCGAATGGGAGCTATGATTTCATATATATTGTTGTGCTTTCGTTATTTATTTTTCTTCACATTTTCTTTCTAATTGTTCTTTCAAGTCACCGATATCTTGTAGAAGCAAATTATAGAGCTCAATTTGTCTTGTATTTGCCCCAACGATTTCCAAAGATTCATTGAGTAATCTCGTTCTCATTTGTGAAGTAAGTAGGTCATCATCAAAAGAAAGAACGGACTCCTTCAGATCTTCATCTAACCCATTTTTGAGTCTACCATCTCTGACTGAAGCTTGTACAGAGCCATTTGCAAAGTAATCATTATGGGCAAAAGCAATATCCACAGCGTGTTTTCCATTAATCATAATTATGCTCTTTAACTCTTCAACTCTATTGAAATAATGATTCAGAGCTTTAATAATTGACTTATCACTGATTATGTTAAGGTTGGCTCCAGATTTCAAATCTTCGTAAGCTGAATTGTTTGGTTCAAAATCAGAATAGATAGCTTTACCTGACAAATATACTTGTGTCCCAATCCCAATTTTTTTGGAACTATCATTTAGAAGTAATCTGACAGATTCATTCGAAGCCACAAGGCGTTCTTCAGCTAACTGTAATAGATTTTGTATTTGTTCATTGTCAAGTTTAACATCATCCAATAATCGACAATAGTATTCCTTTTCTAATTTTAATTGTTTACGGTGGTCGTTCCATTCATTTAATTGTAGTGCGATAAGGATTCCAATAACTACAAGGATAATTTCTCCAGCTGCATATTTCAGATACTTTCCAGTTTCTCCATCTGAAAGCAAATTTTGTCTGATTTTTCTAAAGAATTTTATCATTGGTCATTAGTTGGTTATAATGAAGCACAACGG
>Ga0102940_1001076_pt1 | contig 18099 bp, 17 predicted proteins | sample SalPonR2_C_D1_MG_FD_78215 | JGI IMG/M metagenome (GOLD analysis project Ga0102940, IMG submission 78215) | Salt pond soil microbial communities from South San Francisco under conditions of wetland restoration - Salt Pond MetaG R2_C_D1_MG | ecosystem: Environmental > Aquatic > Marine > Intertidal... | reverse complement strand
TCCGGGCCCTTGGGGAGGTCGGGCTGAAGGTCCGCCTGGCCGCGCCCACCGGACGGGCCGCGAAACGGTTGGCCGAGGCCACCGGTTTTTCCGCATCCACCCTGCACCGCTTATTGGGGTTCAGTCCCGACGGCGGGTTCGAGCACTGCGAGGAGAAGAAGCTCAAGGCGGATGTGCTTGTGGTGGACGAGGCCTCTATGCTGGATTGTCGGCTGTTCGTCAGCCTGCTTAAAGCCCTGCCCCGGGCCTGCCGGCTGATCCTCATCGGGGACGAGCACCAGCTCCCCTCGGTGGGGGTGGGCAATGTGCTCGGGGACCTGCTCCACAGCGGGGTCATCCCGGTTTCCCGTCTGACCCGCATCTACCGTCAGGCCAGGGAGAGCATGATCGTGGTCAATGCCCACCGCATCAACGAGGGCAGGATGGTTCTGCCCGCGGTCAAACCGCCCCCTGAGGCTGATTTTTTCTGGGTGGAGAACGACGATATCCGGCGTGTGCAGGAGCTGATCCTGACCATTGTCTGCGAGCGGATTCCCCTGACCTACGGTCTGGATCCCATGCGCGACGTTCAGGTTCTGACCCCCATGCATAAAGGGGAGGTGGGCACCGTGGTTCTCAACCAGCTGTTGCAGGAGCGGCTTAATCCCGGGGGCACGTCCCTGAAGCGGGGCCGGGGTATTCTGCGGCCCCGGGATCGGGTCATCCAGGTCAGGAACAACTACGACAAAGAGGTCTTTAATGGAGACCTGGGGCGTATCAGTGCGGTGCTTCCCGGGGAAGGGAAGGTGGTGGTCGATTTCGAGGGGCGGGACGTGACCTATACTTCGGCCGAGATCGACGAGCTGCAGCTCGCCTATGCCATGAGCGTGCACAAGTCCCAGGGGTCGGAGTATCCGGCCGTGGTGCTGCCCCTTATGCCCCAGCACTACATGCTTCTGCAGCGCAACCTGATCTACACCGGTCTGACCCGGGCCAGACGCCTGGCCATCATGATCGGCTCGAAACGGGCGCTGACCATGGGGATCGCCAATGCGAAAAGCAGGCAGCGCTTTACCCATCTCCGCTACCGCCTGATGCATGCTTTTACGGAAGATTGAATTTTTGAATTCTGGGATTCTGGGATTCTTGAATCCCAGAATTTGCATTCAATTCCAGAATTTGTATTCAATCCCAGAATGAGAAAAGGAGCACAATATGACCTACGTTCCCCCATGCGTTTTGACCATTGCCGGATCGGATTCGGGCGGCGGGGCCGGAATTCAGGCCGATTTGAAGACCATGACCGTGCTTGGATGCTACGGTGCGTCCGTTGTTACCGCGCTCACGGCCCAGAACACCGTGGGAGTGCACAAAATTTTCGCCCCTGACCCGGACTTTGTTGCCGCCCAGTTGCGGGTGGTGCTCGAAGACCTTCCCGTTAGGGCGGCCAAGACAGGGATGCTGTTTTCCGCCCCCATCATCGATGCCCTGGTCCCCCTTCTGAAAAAGGTCGACTTTCCCCTGGTGGTGGACCCGGTCTGCGTCAGTCAGAGCGGGCACACCCTGCTGCAGGAGGAGGCCGTGGTCGCCCTGCGGGACCACATCATCCCCCTGGCCGCGCTCCTGACTCCCAACCGGCCCGAGGCCGAACTGCTGGCCGATATGCGCATCGACACCGAAGAGGACGTGGCCCTTGCCATCGGTAAACTGCAGGCAATGGGCGCAGAAGCGGTGCTTCTGAAAGGCGGTCATTTCGAAGGGGAATCCATGGTCGACTGGCTCGGTCTCCCCGGCGCAAAACCCATGGCCATTCCCCATGCCCGGGTGGACACCCGCAACACCCACGGTACCGGCTGCACCCTGTCCGCGGCCATCACCTCCTGGCTTGGCCGGGGAGCGGACATGGAGGAAGCGGTCCGGCGCGGTCAGGCCTACCTGCATCTGGCTTTGGAAAAGGGGTATGATATCGGGAAGGGGGACGGCCCGGTGAACCACCTGGCACCGATACTGGGTGTGTTCGAGTGATGATTGTGAATTTATGCCGTTTCCATTGTTGACAGCCCCTCTTTCCCTTGTTTAAAGAACCGGTTTCGCATATGCCTGCGAGGGTGGCGAAATTGGTAGACGCACTGGATTTAGGATCCAGCGGCTTGTCCGTGGGGGTTCGAGTCCCCCCCTTCGCACCATGCCACGAATTTTTGGGTTGCCCGGTACCTGCCGAGCAACCCTGTTTTTCATAAGGAGGATCGGGTTTCATGGATTACAAAATCGAAGAACTCTCTGCCGTGAAGAGACAGGTGAATGTCACTGTTCCGGCCGAGGAAGTGAATGCGTCCATCGGCGCGACCATCGCCATTTACCGCAAGGATGCCGACATCAAGGGGTTCCGCAAAGGAAAGGTTCCCGGAAGCATCATTGAGTCCAAGTTCCGCAAACAGATCTACGGGGAAGCCACCAATGATCTGATCAACTACCACATCAACGACATCCTGAATCAGAACGGGCTGGCTCCTGTGAACAGGATCGACGTGGATGCCGCGGAACTGGTCAAGGATGAGGAGTTTACCTACTCCTTCAGTTTTGAAGTGACGCCGAAGATCGATCTTCCCGAGTACACCGGCCTTGCCGTGGAAGAGGAAGACGTGGTTCTGGCAGGCAATGAGGTGGATGACGTTATCGAGCGGATCCGGGATAACGCCTCCAAGCTGGTCATCGTGGAAGAAGTGCGCAAGGCGCAGGACGGCGATGTGGCCGTGATCGATTTCGAGGCCACCCAGAACGGTGTGCCCGTGGAAGGAATCAGCGCCCAGAATTTCGAGCTTCCTCTGGGACAGGGCGGAGCCCTGAGCGACTTCGAGGACCTGGTCAAGCAGTTGGCGCCGGGAGAATCCGGAGAACAGGAAGTCACTTTTCCCGAAGATTTCATCAATGACCAGCTGGCCGGACAGACCGTAGTCATGAAGGCCTCTCTGCACGCTCTGAAGAGCAAGAAGCTGCCCGAGATCGACGAAGATCTGGCCCAGCTGGCCGGTGGGTACGACTCCGTCGAGCAGATGCGGGAAATGATCGAAAAGTCCTACATTGCCAGCCGGAAAAATCTGACCAAGAGCGATGCCCAGAAAAAACTTCTGGACGGACTCAAGGAAGGGCTGGAGTTCGAACTTCCTCCGTCAATGGTCGAATCCAATATCGATCAGATGATCTCGGAAATGCGCACCAAGCTGGAGCAGCAGGGAAAGAATATGGCCTCCCTGGGCAAAACTCCCGAAGAGCTGCGGGAAGAGTACCGGGAAAATGCCGAGGATATCGTCAAATCGCAGCTCTTTCTGCTGGCCGTGGCCGACAAGGAAGAGATCGAAGTCACCCCTCAGGAAGTGGACCTGGTGCTGCAGAAGATGGCCGCTTCTTCCGGATACGACTTCAATGCGGTCAAGGATTACTATGAGGAGCACAACCTGCTCATCCCGCTGCGGGACAAGGTTCGGGCCGACAAGGCCATGGACCTGATCTATGAAAAGGCCGAGGTCTCGATGGTCGCTCCCAAAGCCGGGAGTGAGCAGGACGCCGCGTCCGATCAATAGTCTCCCCCTTTGCGAGGGCCCTCTTAAAGGGGGCCCTCGTGTTCCGCCTTTCCCGCCCCATCTCCCCCGGTTCTTCGAGATAGCCTTTATTTCACTTTACTGTTAGAAAAGAATGCATATGTATTCTTCTTGATCAAAAATTCTGATCGGACGACGTTTCGGAGTCGGACCGATCATTCCTTTTTTTACAGCTGCCCGGTGCAGCATACCCGTATACTTTTCGTCACCAAGGAGAGAGTGCATGAATGTCCCTATGGTCATTGAGACGTCCGGCCGCTCGGAACGGGCGTACGACATCTATTCCCGCTTGCTCCGGGACAGGATCATCCTGCTCGGTACCCCCATCGACGATCACGTGGCCAACCTGATCTGCGCCCAGCTGCTGTTTCTGGAGTCGGACAACCCGGAAAAACAGATCAATTTATATATCAATTCGCCCGGGGGATCCGTCACCGCGGGCATGGCTATTTACGACACCATGCAGTATATCTCCGCGCCAGTGGCCACCCTGTGTATGGGGCAGGCGGCCAGCATGGGCTCCCTGCTGCTGGCCGCCGGTCAGGAGGGGATGCGTTACGTTCTGCCCCACAGCCGGATAATGATCCATCAGCCCATGGGCGGATTCCAGGGCCAGGCCACGGACATTGACATCCATGCCAGAGAAATTATTCGCTTGAGATCGAGCTTGAACGGGATCCTTTCCCGGCACACCGGCCAGCCCGTGGAAAAGGTCGAGCAGGACACGGAGCGGGATTACTTCATGAGCGCTGCGGAAGCGACTGAATATGGGATAGTGGATTCAGTCCTCACTTCGCGGCAGGAAATCCAGGAGCCGTAACCCTTTTTGAGGTAGGAGAATGGCAGACAAGAAAGAGAGTAAAAAACAGGAACTGCATTGTTCCTTTTGCGGCAAGAGCCAGGAAGAAGTGCAGCGGTTGATCGCCGGCCCCAACGTGTACATCTGCAACGAATGTGTTTCCCTGTGCGAAGAGATCATCGGTCAGGACGCGGTCAAAGAGGAGTTTTCCGAGGAAAGCATCCCCCTGCCGCAGGAACTCAAGCAATCCCTGGACGAGTACGTCATCGGGCAGGATGAAGCCAAGAAAATCCTGTCCGTGGCCGTGTACAATCACTATAAACGGGTGCAGTACGTCGAGAAGAAGGGCAGCGACGTGGAGCTGGACAAGAGCAATATCCTCCTGGTCGGCCCGACCGGCTCTGGAAAGACTCTGCTGGCCCGGACTCTGGCCCGCATCCTGAAGGTTCCCTTTGCCATTGCAGACGCGACCACCCTGACCGAAGCCGGTTATGTGGGTGAGGATGTGGAAAACATCCTGGTCCAGTTGGTGCAGAATGCTGACTACGATGTGGAAGCGGCCTCCAAGGGGATCATCTATGTCGATGAAATCGACAAGATTTCCCGAAAGGCGGATGGCCCGTCCATCACCCGGGACGTTTCCGGAGAGGGCGTTCAGCAGGCGCTGCTGAAGATCATCGAGGGTACCGAAGCGAGTATTCCACCCAAAGGGGGCCGCAAACACCCCCAGCAGGAATTCATCCGTCTGGACACCTCGAACATACTGTTCATTGTAGGCGGAGCGTTCATCGGACTCGAAGACATCATCCAGCAGCGCCAGCAGGGACGCGGCATGGGATTTGGAGCCGACATCGCCTCCAAAAAGGTTCGGGCAGGCGGAGAGCTCCTCAGGGACATCCACCCCCAGGATCTGATCAAGTTCGGTCTGATTCCTGAGTTCATCGGTCGTATCTCTGTGGTTTCCTCCCTGCAGGAACTGGGGGAGGAGGATCTGGTGCGTATCCTGGGTGAGCCCAGAAACGCCCTGGTCAAACAGTACCAGACCATGTTCGAGATCGACGGCGTTTCGCTCCGATTTACAGGAAACGCACTCAAGGCCGTGGCCCGCAGGGCCATCGAGCGCAAGACCGGGGCAAGAGGATTACGCAATGTCCTGGAGTCGATCATGCTGAACATCATGTACAGCCTGCCTTCCATCGACAATGTCAAAGAGTGCGTGATCAATACCGCCGTGGTCGAGGAGGGCAAGGAGCCCATGATTCTCTACCATCAGGAAGTCAAGTCGGCGTAATACACAAGCCGGGCGGCCCAGGTCGTCCGGCTCACATCCATATGGTGAACAGATGATAGGTAAATCCGGTCGACTGCCCCTGATGTCTCTCAGGGAAGTGGTCATGATTCCCAACACCATCACGCCTCTTTTTGTCGGGCGCGAGGGTTCCATCAAGGCCATCGAGACGGCCTTGGACGACTATGAAAAGCAGATTCTGCTGGTGACCCAGAAAGACCCGGCCATGGAGTCTCCCGGGGTGGACGATCTGTACGCCGTCGGAACCGTGAGCCGGATTCTGCAGATGCTTCGGTTGCCGGACGGGACGATCAAGGTCCTCTTCGAGGGACTGTACCGGGCTCGGATCGGGGTTTCCGATGCGTTTGAAGCCGAAGTCCCTCTGGTCTTTCCCATTCCCGTTCCCGACGAGGACGGAGATGGTCCTGAGGCCGATGTCCTGGTCCGGGCCGTGCAGGAATCGCTGGTTGAATATGCACAGGTGAACAAAAAACTCACCAAGGAGACCCTTGAGGCCCTTTCCGGACAGAGCAAACCCGGAAAACTGGCCGACGCCGCCCTGTCTCACGTCCGAACCGGATTTGAACGGAAACAGGCGGCCCTGGAGGAAATTCACCCGGTGCGTCGCCTGGAGATGGTCTACGGTTTTCTTGAGGAAGAGGTCGAGGTCTTTTCTCTTGAGAAAAAGATCAAGAACCGGGTCAAGAAGCAGATGGAGGACAACCAGAAGGACTACTACCTCGGGGAACAGCTCAAGGCCATCCACAAGGAGATGGGCAAGGATTTTGATCCCAAGGCCGAGGTTCTGGAACTGGAGACCCGTCTGCAGGAAAAGGTGATGCCGGACGAGGCCAGGGAAAAAGCCCTGCAGGAAATCCAGAAGCTGCGCATGATCCCTCCGGCTTCGGCGGAATACTCGGTGGTCCGCAACTATGTGGACTGGATCCTCGAACTGCCCTGGGGCGAGCTCAAAGAGATCGAACATGATCTGCCCCGGGCCGAAGAGATCCTGAACGAGGATCATTTCGGTCTGGACAAGCCCAAGGAGCGGATTCTCGAGTATCTTGCCGTGCAGAGCCTGGTGGAGAAGATGCGCGGCCCGATCCTGTGTCTGGTCGGCCCCCCCGGAGTGGGGAAGACTTCTCTGGCCAAGTCCATAGCCCGGGCCACGGGTCGGGAATATGTTCGTCTCTCCCTGGGCGGAGTGCGGGACGAGGCTGAAATTCGCGGCCACCGGCGGACCTATGTGGGAGCCATGCCCGGAAAGATCATCCAGTCTCTGAAGCGGGTCAAGTCGAGCAATCCGCTGTTCTGCCTGGACGAGGTGGACAAGATGAGCACGGATTTCCGGGGAGATCCCTCCTCGGCTCTGCTCGAGGTTCTTGATCCGGAACAGAATTCCTCCTTCAATGATCATTATCTGGACCTGGATTACGATCTCTCCTCGGTGTTCTTCATCACCACGGCCAATTACCTGCAGAATATTCCTCTGCCGCTGCAGGACCGCATGGAGATCATCGAGCTGCCCGGATACCTGGAAACCGAGAAGGCTGCCATTGCCAGAGATTTCCTGCTGCCCAAGCAGAGGACACGCCACGGTCTCAAGGAGGGCAATCTGCACATGGATGAGCAGGCCGTTCTGGAGGTCATCCGCAGGTACACCCGTGAGGCCGGGGTCCGCTCCCTGGAGCGGGAGCTGGCAGCTATCTGCCGTAAAGTGACCCGCAGACTGGTGGAGGAGGATGCTCTGGACCGCGAGGTCTCCGTGGACAGCGAGGCTGTCTCGGGCTTTCTGGGTATTCCCAAGGTGCGTCACGGCGAGCGGGAGGAGTCCCCCCAGATCGGGGTGACGACCGGGCTGGCCTGGACACAGGTGGGTGGAGAGCTGCTCATGGTCGAGGTTGCCCTGATGCCCGGAAACGGCAAGATCGAAATTACGGGCAAGCTCGGGGACATCATGCAGGAAAGCACTCGGGCCGCCCTGAGCTACATCCGTTCCCGGGCCGATCTTTTCGGGCTGCGTTCCGATTTCTATAAGGAAGTGGACATCCATGTTCACGTTCCGGAAGGGGCCACGCCCAAGGACGGGCCCTCAGCCGGAATCACCCTGGGAACCAGTCTGACCTCGGCCCTGCTCGGCATCCCCGTGCGTCACGATCTGGCCATGACAGGAGAGATCACCCTGCGTGGACGGGTACTGCCCATTGGCGGGCTCAGGGAGAAGCTGCTGGCCGCCCACAGGGGAAGGATCCGCACGGTGCTTATTCCGGCGGAAAACAAACGGGACCTGGAAGAGGTCCCTGAAGCCATCCGTAACGATATCGAGATCGTTCCCGTGGAACACATGGACGAGGTTCTGAGCAAAGCGCTCCTGACCGAATCTCCGGAAAGCCTGTTCTGTGGCCGAAAGGACGTGGTTCCTCTGTCTTTGGGGCTGCTTAAAAAGGAATACCGGCACCAGCCGCAATAGCATGGGCGGGTGTGTTTGAAAAAAAACGGGGATCGGAGTATATGTACTTCCGGTCCCCGTTTTTTTGTCGTTGCCTTTCAGAGTGTTTTGGGGGAATGGTTTCCTTCAGGCCTGCAACTGTTTTTTTTGACACCTTCATCCTTCAGGAGGAGATTAATATGGAAAAGAGAACCGGCGTAGTGACGTTTACGGGCAATCCCCTGACCCTGCTCGGCCCTGAAGTCAAAACAGGAGATACGGCTCCGGACTTCACTCTGCTCGACAATGACCTGAACCCGGTGTCTCTCAAGGATCTTGCGGGAAAGGTGCTGATCATCTCCGCGGTCCCTTCTCTGGACACACCGGTGTGTGATATGGAGACCAGGCGATTCAACCAGGAAGCGTCCTCCATGGGAGATGATGTCCGGATTCTGACCGTGAGCATGGATCTGCCCTTTGCCCAGAAACGGTGGTGCGGAAATGCCGGAGTGGATCGGGTCCAGACCCTGTCGGACCACAGGGAGGCCTCCTTCGGCACAGCCTACGGCGTCCTTATCGAGGAGCTCCGGCTTCTGGCCCGGTGTGTGTTTGTGGTGGACAGGGCGGGAACCATTGCCGGGGTGCATATGGTCAATGAAGTGACCGATGAACCGGACTACGAAGCTGTACTGGAAATGGCCAAGAACGCCCTGTAATCCGGTCCGTCTGTCCTGAGAATGAATAATTGTCTCGCAGTGTACCCGGATCCGAATCACTACACGAGGAGAAGCACGTGATTACTGAGAAAATGGAAAAGGCATTGAATGAACAGGTCAACGCGGAGTTCTATTCCGCCTACATGTATCTCTCCATGGTCTCCTATTTTCAGGAGATCAACCTGCCCGGGTTTGCCTCCTGGATGAAGGCCCAGGCTCAGGAGGAAATGTTTCACGCCATGAAGATCTACGACTACATCGCCGAACGGGGCGGTCGGGTCCTGCTGGCCCCCATTGCCGGGCCGCCCACCGAGTGGGAATCTCCGGTGGCGGTCATGGAGGCCGTACTGGAGCATGAGCAGAAGGTCACCGCGATGATCAACAATCTGGTCGACCTGGCCATGGCTGAAAAAGATCACGCCTCGAACATCTTTCTGCAGTGGTTCGTCAGTGAACAGGTCGAGGAGGAGGACAGTGTCGGTGACGTCCTGAGCAAGGTCAAACTCATGGGCGGGACCGGTGGAGGCATGTTCATGCTCGACCGGGACCTGGGACAGCGGGTTTTCACCCCGCCCCAGACCGGCGAATAGATCATGTGAGACATACCAGGCCACCCGGAGCATTTTCCCCATGCTTCGGGTGCCGTTGTCTGAGAGGGGGAAGGAGCGTACGCGATGTCTGATTCGATCCGAAATATCGTCATTGCCGGGGAGGCGGGGCAGGGCCTGGTGACCATCGGCCAGATGCTGGTCAAGGGACTGATCCGATCCGGGCACGAGGTGGTGGTCACCCAGGGCTACCACTCCAGAATCCGCGGGGGGCACAACACCTTTGCCGTTCGATACGGGGCGGGGCCGGTCCACGGCCCTGTACGGGAGATCGACGTCCTGGTCGCCCTGAACCGGGAGAGCGTGGATCTGCATGCCCCGGACATGGCCGATGACGGTATGATGCTTGGCGATGAAGCAGTGCTGGAGTCCGGACCGGGGCGGAAGAGCTTTGCGCTGCAGGAACTGTCCGGGGACGCTGGATACGAAAACGTGGTCGCTCTCGGAGTTCTTGGGTCTGTGCTCGGTATCAGGCATGAGGTGCTCAGGCAGGAACTTGAAGAGCGTTTCGGGGCCAAATCCGAGAAGATCCGCAATGAAAATTTTCAGGCCCTGGACCGGGCGCGTGGTGCGGCGCAGGGGGTGACCCTCCCCTTTGTTCCGCCACAGGGGCGTGTCCCGGATGAAAACAGGGCCATGGTCAACGGAAACGAGGCCATAGCCCTGGGGGCCATGGCTGCAGGGGTCAACTTTCTGTCCTATTATCCAATGACCCCGGCCACCAGTATTGTTTTTCCCCTTCTGGCTCATGCCCAGGAACTGAAGATCGTCGTCGAGCAGGTCGAAGACGAAATTTCCGCTGTGAACATGGCCGTGGGGGCGTCCTATGGCGGGGCCACCTGTCTGGTTCCCACTTCCGGTGGCGGGTTCGCCCTGATGACCGAAGGGGTCAGCCTGGCAGGTATGACCGAGACCCCGCTCTGTGTGGTGGTGGCTCAGCGTCCCGGACCGGCCACCGGACTGCCGACCCGGACCGAGCAGGGGGACCTCAACCTGGTCCTTTATGCCGGGCACGGGGAATTCCCCCGGGCCGTGTTCGCCCCGGGGTCAATCGAGGAATGTTTCCGACTGACCCGGCTGGCAGTGGAACTGGCCGAACGGGTTCAGGGGCCGGTATTTCTGCTTACGGACCAGTTTCTGGCGGATTCGTATCGGGCCGTGCCTGTATTTGAAGCCGGGGAGCTTTCCGCTCCTGCCCGGGCTCTGACTGCCTGGGAAGGGGATTCTCCCTATTTCAGGTATACGGTTACGGAAACGGGGGTCTCTGCGCGTCTGGCTCCCTGCGTTACGGAGTCGCTGGTAGTGGCCGACAGTGACGAACATAGCGAGGACGGGCACATTACCGAGGACCACGCGGTCCGCGTGACCATGGTGGACAAACGGCTCAGAAAGGAGCGAATTCTCGACGAGGCGGGGCTGGCGCCCACGGTCGAGGGCGATCCGGACCCGGATGTGGTGCTGGTCTGCTGGGGGTCGAGCCTCGGCCCTGTCCGGGAAGCGCTGGAGGCCCTGGAGCAGCTGGGGACGTCGGCAGCACTGGTGCATTACGCGCAGGTCTGGCCCCTTGTGCCCGTGGAGCAGCTTGCAAAGCGCAAGGGGCGGCGGGTCGTGGTCGTAGAAGGGAACGCAACCGGGCAGTTTGCCGATCTGCTCGCCCGGAAGCTGGAAAGGGGGTTTCCGGAACGGATTCTCCGTTACGACGGACTGCCGTTTACGGCCCGGTACATCCTGGATCGTTTGGACAAGGGAGCGTAACATGGTCGACAAAAGTGCCTTTGGAACATTTGAAACGGCCTGGTGCCCGGGATGCGGTAACCACATGATTCTTGACGCCCTCAAGGAAGGGCTGGCGACCCTTGATCTTTCGCCGCATCAGGTCGTGCTGGTCTCCGGAATCGGACAGGCCGCCAAGACCCCGCATTATCTCAGGGCCAATGTGTTCAACGGTCTGCATGGCAGGTCCCTGCCCGTGGCTACCGGCATGAAACTGGCCAACCCCGATGCGGTGGTTGTTGCCGAAAGCGGTGACGGGTGTCATTACGGGGAGGGAGGGAATCACTTTCTGGCCGCCTTGCGCCGCAATATCGATATTACGGTTCTGGTTCACAATAACCAGATTTACGGATTGACCAAAGGGCAGGCCAGTCCGACCACGGCTATGGGGCAGGTTACCAAGGCCCAGCCGGGCGGGGCCCCCTCGGAGCCGTTCAATCCCGTCCAGGTGGCCGTGGCCATGGGGGGCGGGTTTGTGGCCCGGGGGTTTTCCGGAATGAAGGAGCATCTCTCGGACCTGATCTGTCAGGCGATCCGTCATCCCGGGTTTTCCCTGGTGGATATTCTGCAGCCGTGTGTTTCTTTTAATACGGTCAATACCTTCGGTTGGTACAAGAAGCGGTGTACACCCCTTGGAGAGGAGTACGATCCCTATGACCGGGCGCGTGCCGTGCAAACGGCGGAAATCTGGGGAGAGACCATTCCGGTGGGGGTCATCTTCAAAGGTGATCGGGAGCGCTTCGCCTCGAAGCTGCCGGGGTGGGACGGTCGTCCCCTGGTGACCCGACCCTTTGATCGGGAAAAGCTGCAGCGGGTTTTCGACGGGTTTCGGGTTGTATGACCAGCAGATTCAAAAGGAGAAGAGCATGAGAAGAGCTTTTTTGGGGTGTGTGTTGTGTTTTGTCGTGATGCTTTCCCTGACGGGATACGCCGGGGAGACACCGAAGCAGGGGGATTTCTTTCCCGATCAGACGCTCCGGGTTCTCGAGGGGGACGGAGCACGCGCCTATCTCGGCCTGGAGGCCGGCGTCGAGTCCTTTGCCGTATCCGATATCGATGCCGACCTGGTACTGGTGGAGATCTTCAGCATGTACTGCCCCTACTGTCAGAAGGAAGCCCCTGAGGTGAACAGGCTTCTGGCTCTGATCAGGGAGCAGGGCCTCGGGGACAGGGTCAAGATTCTCGGTATCGCTCCGGGCAACTCGGACTATGAAGTCAGTGTGTTCCGGTCCAAATTTTCCATCGAGTTTCCCTTGTTTTCGGACCCTGACTTTTTGTGGCACAAGCGGCTGGGAGAAGTGGGAACCCCGTATTTTTTTCTTTTGAATAACAGGGAAGGCGCAAGCCGGGTTCTGTATTCAGAAGTGGGGAGCTTTGGGACCGCCGAGGAGTTTTTGAAAAAAATTCTGGTCATGGGAGACCTGCATTGAGCGGTGCCCGGTATTGGGGACGATCAAGGAGAGCGCTGTGAAAAAAATTCTGTTTTGCATGCTGTTGGTTTTGTTTCTGACGCATCCATCCGCTGCCGGAATTTCGGCAGCGGACGTGTATCCGGTCGGCACGCTGAAGCCGATTGACAGTCGGGTCAAGGTCCGCGTAGGGGATGTTGCCCCTGATTTCAAGCTGCCTACCTTTGGTAACGAAACCGTGACGCTCAGTCGGTACAGAGGCAGGAAGAACGTGCTCCTCTCCTTTGTGCCGGCGGCATGGACCCCGGTCTGCTCAGACCAGTGGCCGGGCTACAATCTTCTCAAGGAAGAGTTCGCCGCCCTGGACACGGTTCTTCTGGGGATCTCCGTGGATAACATCCCGACCCTGTACGCCTGGACGCAGGAAATGGGAGGGCTTTGGTTCCCGGTTCTGTCTGATTTCTGGCCCCATGGCCGGGTTGCCGAAACCTACGGCATCCTGCGCAGCGACGGCACTGCCGAACGGGCCATCATTATCATCGATAAAACGGGCGTGATCCGCTACCTGGACGTGCATGACATCAATGCCCGCCCACGACTGGAGCCGATCATGACCATGCTCAAGAAGCTGCCCTGATCCGGCTCTCTGTCCGTTTTCCCGTCTGTGGGGGGAAGGGGAGGCGGCGGATGGGCTCATGTTGCGAACGGGGAACCTGATTGAAAAAGTTTTGGATCGCTGTCGGGCGATGGGTCCGATTCGGATACTTGCGGGTCGTCAGGATCAAGGCCTCCTCGCACACCGTGGCTCTTGGAATGGCCGTGGGAGTGTTTGTCGGATGTCTGCCCGTGATTCCGTTTCAGACAGTTATTGCCCTTGGACTGGCCGTGGTGCTCAGGTGCAACAAGTTGAGCGCAGCTCTTGGAACCTGGGTCTCCAATCCGTTGAACGTCCCCCTGGTGTATTACGGGCTCTACCGGGTCGGCAGTTTCATTGTTCCGGAGGTGCACTGCACCCTGGATCTCAGGCACCTTGCCCTGCGGGAAATGTTCAGCCAGGGCGGAGAGCTTGTGGGACTGATGACCGTTGGTGGCGTCGTGGTGGGATTGCCGCTGTCCCTGATCACTTATTTCGTGACTTTGCGGGTGGTGCGAGTCTACCATGCCCGTCGGGCCACCCGCAGGTTGAAAAAATGAAATACGCATATCAGGATCGCCCCAAACGGAGTTTGGGGCAGAATTTTCTTCAGGACGGAAATATCGTTCGTAAAATAGTGGATGCCCTGGCCCTTCGCAGCGGGGAGCCGGTTCTGGAGATCGGCCCCGGACGCGGTGCGTTGACCGCGGTTCTCCTGGAGAGGACCCCCCGGGTCATGGCCCTTGAGAAGGACCGGGATCTGGCCTCGGCCCTGGTCCGGAAGTGGCCTTCACTGGGGGTGGTCAACGGGGACGGGATGTCGTTTTGCTGGGAAGGAGTCGCTCCCGAAGGCGGGATCAAGATCGTCGGCAACCTGCCCTACAACGTGGCCTCTCCCATGATGTGGGAGATCCTCAGCCGGGTCCCCCGACTGACGCGGGCCGTGTTCATGGTCCAGAAAGAGGTCGCTCTGCGTCTGGTGGCCGGTCCGAGCACCAAGGCTTACGGGGCGCTGTCCGTCTGGGTCCAGAGTTTTGTCCGCCCGGAACTGCTGTTCACGGTCCCTCCCACGGTTTTCGTGCCCCGCCCCAGGGTGGACTCGGCCGTTGTCGCTTTTGTGCCTGCCGGCCCCGGGGTCCCCGCAGCAGACCGTCCCGCACTGACGGCGACCCTGCACCGATTGTTTCAGCAGCGTCGGAAGCAGATCGGGTCCACCCTTAAGGGGGCCTGGTCCCAGGGGGTGGAGGCCTGGGCCCGGGAAAACGGGGTGGAACGGGCCATGCGTCCCGAGAATTTGACTCCGGCCCAGTTTCTGTCCCTGGCGGTTCTTTTGCGGGATCAGGAGCGGGCAACGACGGGCTGACGGGGAGGGGCCGGGTTTTTTTCCTTGACTTCATTGTTGAAATCCTGTCAGTCCCATTTGTGCTTGGCAACGGCCGATATTGGCTGTATGAAAGGGCTTACGTCGCTTTCAGCCCGCTCCGAACACGAGCTTCGCCATACGTTCGAGACCTTGTGCGAAAGTACTTTTCAATTGACGTTCAAGGATTTTTTCGCAAAATCCTTTCGAGTATCTGCGAATTCATTATACAGGAGGAAGACTGATGACGAAGGCTGACTTGGTGGTCAAAATGGCCGAAATGGCCGATATGACAAAGGCGGACGCGGAAGGCGCCCTGAAAGCCGTGATTGAAGCGGTGGAAGAGATTCTGGTGAGCGAAGGCAAACTGACCCTGACCGGATTCGGAACGTTCGCCGTTGAAGAACGCAAGGCCCGTACCGGCCGCAACCCCCGGACCGGCGACGAGATCGCCATCCCGGCATCCAACGTTGTCAAATTTCGTCCGGGCAAGGTGTTGAAAGACAAGGTTGCGAAGTAAGCGGATTGATGTGCTGATGATCCGGAAAAGGCGGGTCCCGATCAGGATGCCCAGCGGGGTATGCGGGGCCGGCTTTTGTTTGAACAGCTGAAGAGGGTTCTCCGGGTCAGGATCGAAAAACGCTAACCTTTCTGGGAGGTATCGATATGATTCACGGAGAAACCGTACACAGCCCCCTTCCCTGGGACCTTCCGTGGTGGGCCCCGGATCACGCGGTTTTTTTTGGAGTTCTGTACGCAGTTCTGTTCATCATCGGAAGCGGAGTCGGGATCGTTGTCCTGCAGTCTTTGGTAGACACGTTCTCCTCGAAAAAGAAATAGTTCTCCGCCTTTATTTGAATGGCATCTGACAGGGATTCGTGATTTCACGAATCCCTGTTTTTTTTCTTGCCAATTTTCGAGATCGTGGTTAGATAAACTCTTTGCATTTGTCGAACGGCAGATGACATCGAAACCGGGAGGTGATTCGTTTGCCAGGAGTACTTTTAGGTGAGAACGATACGTTTGATTATTCGCTTCGCAAGTTCAAGAAGCAGGTCGAAAAGGCCGGCATTCTGTCCGAGCTGAAAAAGCGTCAGCACTTTGAAAAGCCCAGCATTTCAAAGAAGAAGAAGGAAGCCGCCGCACGGAAGCGCTTGATCAAGAAAATGAGAAAACTTCAGATGATGTAGTGTCATGAGCCTGCAAAAGCAACTCGAGAAAGATTACATCTCGGCGCTGAAGGCCAAAGACCAGGAAAAAGTGGCTGTCTTGAGAATGCTCAAGGCGGCCCTTAAAAACCTGCAGGTACAAAAACGCCGGGATGTCACGGAACAGGATGTGCTGGACGTGCTGGTCAAACAGGCCAAGCAGCGCCAGGATTCCATTGTTCAGTTTCTGGCCGGGGGTCGTCAGGACCTGGCCGATGTGGAAGCCGGGGAACTGGCCGTCATCAAGGCCTACCTCCCGGAGCAGCTGGAAGGGGAAGACCTTGAGGCCGCCGTCCGGGACTGTATTGCCGAAGTGGGCGCCAAAGGCCCGCAGGATATGGGCAGGGTCATGAAGGCGTTGCTGGAGAAATATTCCGGCCGTGTGGACGGAAAGGCTGCCAGCGCCATGGTCCGCCGCCAACTTTTAACCTGAGTTTTTTAAAATATGGAATCCAGGTCTCTACAATTACTGGAATTTCCAAAAGTTCTTCTGTCTCTCAGCCAGTTTGCCGCCTCCGAACCCGGCAGGCAGGCCTGTCGAAACATCCAGCCCCTCACGGACGCTGATCGCTTGCGAGTCCAGACGGAACTCCTGCGCCAGGCCATCGCCTGGATCGGAGAACGTCGTTTCCGGCTCGAGTCTTTCACGTCACTTGATGGGCTGTTTGCGTTTCTGGACAGGCAGGAATCGTTTCTGGAGCAGGATGGCCTTTGGGCAGTTTCACATGTTCTGCAGGTGGCTCGAACCGCTCAGGAAGCGGTCCGGGAGATCGGCACGGATCGTTTTGCTCTTTTGCAACAGGGAGGCGACTCTCTGGAGTGGCCGGCCAGGGTCTGGTCCGGGCTGCGCCGCTGTCTGGGCGGAGACGGCAACATCCGGGACGAGAGCTCGCCCGAACTGTTCTCTGTCAGGCAGGAGATCCGCCGCATCAACCAGCAGTGTACCCGCAAGGTGCATGATTTTTTTGCGGACCGGGACATCGCACACATCCTTCAGGACGACTTTCTGACCATATCCTCAGACAGGTATGTGCTGGCCCTGAAAACGAATTTCAAGGGGCGTCTCCAGGGGATCGTGCACGACTATTCTCAGACCGGTGAGACCTGCTATTTCGAACCCATGTTTCTTGTGGAGCTGAACAACTCCCTGCAGGAGCTGAAGCGGGAGGAACGGGCCGAAGAGGAAAAGGTGCTCCGGTATCTGACAGGATTGATCCGGGACGAGCGTCCGCTTCTGGAGGGAGTCTATACCTGGCTGGTGGAACTTGACGTGCTCCTGGCCAAGGTCTCCCTGGCCGGTAAGATCGGCGGAGAGGGGCTCGAGATGACCTCCGATGTCCCGGTCAGGCTCCTGGGGGCCCGGCATCCGCTGCTGGCTCTGGGTGATGGACCGGTGGTGCCTGTGGATATCGAGCTCGAACCCGGGCAGCGGGTGCTGATCATCACCGGAGGCAATGCCGGGGGAAAGACCGTGGCCCTCAAGACCCTCGGGCTTATCGCCCTGATGGCTCTGGCCGCGATACCCGTGCCCGTGGATGAAGGGAGTTCGCTTCCCTTTCTGGACAAGGTCTTCGTGTCCATGGGGGATGAGCAGAGCCTGGAGGAGAACCTGTCGACCTTTACGGCCCAGATCAGACATTTCAGCCGGGTCTGGCCCCGGATTGACCACAGGAGCCTGATCATTCTGGACGAATTCGGCGTGGGTCCCGCCCCCAGTCAGGGGGCGGCTCTGGCCCAGGCCGTGGTCGACTCTCTGCTTGAGTCCGGAGCGTATGTCGGGGTGGCCACCCATTTTCCGGCCCTCAAAGCATACGGACTGTCTCGGGACGGGGTTCGTGCCGCATCGGTGATTTTTGATCCCGAGACCAAAAAACCTCTGTTTCGACTCGGCTATGATCAGGTCGGGGCCAGCCAGGCCCTGGATGTGGCCCGGGAGCAGGGGCTTCCCGAGCCCATTCTGGCCCGGGCCCAGGAATATCTGTACCTGGACGGGAACGACTCTTCCGAGGTGTTTGACCGGATCAATGCCGTTGCCGCACGCAAGGAAGATGAGCTTCGGGAGCTGGCCCGGCGCAGGGAGGTGCTGGAACGCAAGCACGCCAAACTGCAGGAGCGTCTGGAAAAAGAGCGCACAGTGGTTCTGTCCGAAATCAAGGCCCGGGCCCAGGAGATTGTCCGCAAATGGCAGCAGGACAGGCAGAGCCGCAAGGAATCCCTGCGCAACCTCAATGCGCTGCGGGAAAAAATCGGTCGTTTCGAGGATGAAGCAGAACCCGCCACCCGGGCCCCGGATCTCGG
>Ga0102940_1001075_pt1 | contig 18105 bp, 14 predicted proteins | sample SalPonR2_C_D1_MG_FD_78215 | JGI IMG/M metagenome (GOLD analysis project Ga0102940, IMG submission 78215) | Salt pond soil microbial communities from South San Francisco under conditions of wetland restoration - Salt Pond MetaG R2_C_D1_MG | ecosystem: Environmental > Aquatic > Marine > Intertidal... | reverse complement strand
TCCGGGGTTTTATTGAGTTTGACCCAGTTCTCACCATTCACATAAAACTGATAAAAAAAACCTTTTGATGCAGCCCAGCCACTGAAATCAAACTCTCCCGGGTTTCCCTGATTGGCAATTAAATCTGGTTTAGCTTTCAATAAAAGGTAATCGCCTAAATCGAGGTTCATTGAATCCTCCTTAGAAAGATAAACAAATGCATTGCCCCTCATCTCTTGCCTTCCTGAATCCGTAATTTGCCAGCCCAAATCCAGTTCTAATTTGAGACTATTCTTTGTGCTATCAGGGTAATCAGAGATTTGAGCTGAAAAAATCACTTCATCTTCATATTGTTGCAGTTCCACAACTGCATCTGCTGATCGGTTAACTCCAAATAAAAAGAATATCGAGATTATAAGCAGGTCCTGTAGCCAGATAAATCTGTTTATTGCAAACAATAATGTAAACCCCCAGATGCCAATCAGAACATAAATGATATAGGTAGTAACCTCATCAAAGGATGAGTTAAAGTAAGCTCCCAGCAATATGCCTGCAAGGAAAGGTATAAGCAACCGCAGAAACGGGTTATTGCGAATAATATCCTGCATTCAGTCAACTTGTTTGCCCCAAAAATAAAAGAATGCACTGTAAGTAACAAAAAAAGGCCGTCCAAAATTTAATGGACGGCCACTTTATAAACTATATAAGTTTTTAGCTTTTATTCGGTTTTGGAAGTAATGCTTTACGCGAAAGCTTTAACTTACCATTATCGTCAATATTCAACAGTTTTACTTCGATTTCCTGACCAACTTCGAGTACATCCTCTACTTTACGGATGCGATTCCAGTCGATTTCAGAAATATGAAGCAACCCATCTTTATTCGGCGTAATCTCTACAAAAGCACCATACGTTTGAATGGATTTCACTTTTCCTTTGTAAGTAGCACCAACTTCAAGAATACCGATAGCCTCTTTTATGCTTTCAATAGCATTGTTGATGGCCTCAAGGTCGGAAGCAACCACTTCAACATACCCGCTATCGTCGCGTTCTTCGATAACGATGGTGGTGTTGGTTTGCTTTTGTATTTCCTGAACAATTTTTCCTCCGGGGCCAATTAATGCACCAATAGATTCGGTTGGGATAACCATTTGCTCAATATGCGGTGCATGTGGTTTAAGTGCTTTGCGCGGCTCTTCAATGGTTTCTGCCATACGATCAAGTATATGCAGACGACCTGCTTTGGCTTGTTCAAGCGCTTTTTTAAGCACATCAAATGACAGTCCGTCGACTTTAATATCCATTTGAGTGGCCAGAATACCATCACGCGTACCTGCAACTTTAAAGTCCATGTCGCCAAGATGATCCTCATCACCCAGTATATCGCTAAGTACAGCCCAACGGTCATCTGAATCTGTAATTAGTCCCATGGCAATACCTGACACAGGCTTACGAATCTGAATTCCGGCATCCATCAGTGCCAAAGTTCCGGCACATACGGTAGCCATCGATGATGAACCATTTGATTCTAAAATGTCAGATACTACGCGCACAGCATACGGAAAGTCTTCGTTGGGTAACATACGTTTCAATGCTCTGTGAGCAAGGTTTCCGTGACCTACTTCACGACGACTAACACCTCTTGCCGGACGTGCGTCACCTGTTGAATATGGTGGGAAGTTGTAATGCAACAAGAATTTATCTTTTCCCTGACGCATCACCTCATCAATTATTTTATCGTCGAGTTTGGTTCCCAGCGTAACTGTGGTTAAAGACTGAGTTTCACCCCTTGTAAATATGGCTGATCCGTGAGCTGTTGGTAAATAATCTACCTCACTCCAAATGGGTCGTATTTCATCTGTTTTACGGCCATCGAGGCGAATTTTTTCGTCAAGAATGAGATTACGTACAGCTTTTTTCTCTACATCGTGAAAATAGCGGCCTACAAGTGATTCATTAACTTCATCTTCTTCTGTAAACTGCTCAAGAAATTCATCTTTCACTGCAGCAAAAGCCTCCGAACGCTCCTGCTTATCGGCCATTGCCTTTTGTGTAACAGCATACACTTTATCATAAGTTTCGTCCCAGACTTTTTTCTCCAGGTCTTCGTCATTTTCTTCGTGCGAATAGGTGCGTTTTTCAGTGGTACCTAATTCTTCAGCCATTTCAATTTGAACCTGACATTGCTTCTTAATTTCTTCGTGAGCAAAACCAATTGCTTCAATCATCTCTTCTTCACTGACCTCATCCATTTCACCTTCAACCATCAGGATATTATCTATGGTTGCGCCAACAAGAAGGTCAATATCGGCGTTTTCCACCTCTTCAGAAGTAGGATTAACCTTAAACTGACCATCAATGCGTGCTACGCGGCACTCTGAAATGGGTCCGTGAAACGGTACATCTGAAACGGCTAATGCTGCTGATGCTGCCAATCCGGCCAACGCATCGGGCATTACTCCCGCTTCAGCACTGATTAACTCAATTGTGACAAAAGTATCAGCATGATAATCAGCAGGGAACAGTGGTCTCAGCGCCCGGTCTACGAGACGGGCAATAAGTATTTCATTATCTCCCGGACGTCCTTCACGACGTAAAAATCCGCCTGGGAAACGACCTGCTGCTGCAAATTTTTCTTTGTACTCTACTGAGAGTGGCATAAAATCCACATCTTCTTTGGCCTCTTGAGCTGAAACAACTGCTGCGAGCAACATAGTATCACCTAAGCGCAAAACAACTGATCCATCAGCTTGCTTGGCCAACTTCCCTGTTTCGAGCGTAATTTCTCTTCCGTCTGCCAGGGGAATTGTTTTTTGAATAATGTTCATATAAAAAATGTTAATTTGGTAATTATATACAAAAAAAGGCAATTTCCATTGCCTTTTTTATTACTTGCGAATCTTGAGTTCTTTAATTAAGGAACGATATTTTTCAATATCTTTCTTCTTAAGGTAATCAAGCAAACTACGACGCTTCCCTACCATAGCAAGTAGCGCACGCTGCGTACCAAAATCCTTACGGTTTGTTTTCAAGTGTTGCGTAAGATGACTAATACGTTCTGTAAAAAGCGCAATTTGTGCTTCTGTAGCGCCAGAGTCGTTCTCATCCTTACCGAACTTTTTGAAAAGCTCTCTTTTCTTTTCTACTGTCAAATTCATATCGCTCTTAACCTTATTTAATTTCATATTTTACAGACCGCAAAGATAGAATAATTTTTACAAAATCAATCATAAACCATATAAAAATCCAAAAATGTGCTTTTAAGTATTGCTTTGATACTTATAAAAATAAGCACACATAAGCGCTCCATTCTTTATGCACTATTATTTTGGCATAAGTATTGTCTTTTATTTCTAATTAAATTATATTTTTGCCTGAAAACATTAGCTTTCTATTAATTTTTCAACACAAAAACGTTATAACATGAAATTTTTTATTGACACTGCAAATCTTGATCAAATTCGCGAAGCCCAGGACCTTGGTGTGCTGGACGGTGTAACAACTAACCCTTCCTTAATGGCCAAAGAGGGCATCAAAGGCGAAGACAATATCAAGAACCATTATAAAACCATTTGTGACATTGTTGACGGCGATGTTAGCGCTGAAGTAATTGCTACTGATTTTGATGGCATTGTTAAAGAAGGAGAAGCTTTAGCTGCACTTCACGAGCAAATCGTAGTTAAGGTTCCGATGATCAAGGATGGAATAAAAGCCATTAAATATTTCGCTGACAAAGGAATACGCACAAACTGCACATTGGTGTTTTCACCCGGCCAGGCATTACTTGCTGCAAAAGCTGGTGCAACCTACGTATCACCTTTCATTGGCCGTCTTGACGATATTTCTACCGATGGAGTAGAGCTAATCAGGCAAATAGCCGACATGTACAACTATTATGGATTTGAAACCGAAGTGCTGGCAGCATCTATCAGGCACACCATGCACATTATACAATGTGTTGAAGCCGGTGCTGATGTCGCTACATGTCCGCTGAATGCAATTCTTGGCCTGTTAAAACACCCATTGACAGATGCCGGGTTAGAAAAATTCCTTGCCGATTACAAAAAACTTAACGGATAATTTTAGCACATGTCAGACTATATTAAACTCTACCAGGAGGCAACTGATCAGGGCCTTGTAAGAAATGTGGCCGAAATACTTGAAGAAGGGGCGATAGTAATATTGCCTACTGACTCAGTGTATAGCCTGGCATGTGATATTCAAAATGAGCGTGCATTAGAGAAAATGGCGTGGCTTAAGGGGCTGAAGCTAAAAGAAGCTGAATTCTCAATTATATGCGAAAACCTTAGTCAACTTTCAGATTATTGTAAACCAATCAATAATCAAATTTTTAAATTATTAAAAAAGAATCTCCCGGGACCATTCACCTTTATACTCGAAGCTAACAACAATATCCCAAAAATCTTCAAAAAAAACAAAAAGACAGTAGGGATACGGATTCCCGATAATAATATTACCCGACAAATAGTAGGTGAACTCGGGCGGGCTGTAATCGTTACATCTGTAAAAGACGATGATGAGATACTCGAATATACAACCGACCCGGAATTAATTTATGAGCAATACGAAAAACAGGTCGATATGGTTGTTGATGGCGGATTGGGTCATATAAAACCCTCAACTGTAGTTGATTGCTCATCAGGCGATGTAGAAATAATTCGTGAAGGAATTGGAGAACTCAAATTATAAGTTATTAAGCCACTAATCCAATATAACCATAATAGCTCCGAATACCATTATTGAGATCGCTATAGCCTTAAACATTAACCGCTCCTCTTTAAAGATATACCCACCAATAAGTGCTGCAAAAAAAACTGACGTGCGCTTTACCGAAAGGGCCAAAGCCACAGCACCTGTTTTTACAGCCCATATGTGTGCATAACGATATAAAATGGTTACAACTGCCACTAACAGAACCAATCGCCACACTTTTTTTAAATCGGAATGTAATGCTTGCCTTAATACTTTACCTGTAGCGGCAAAAACCGTAAAAAACAGAGCCATAAAAAAATGCTGTAGAGGCAGAAAAACCTCAGGACTTAACTTATAAGAACTAAGCAACCATTTATCGAGCAGTGATGTCAATGTAAAAACTGCCAGCGCTCCAACAATATACCAGTACCCTTTTTTAATAAATGTAATACGCAACGGCTTAAGCAAATTGCTAAAACCACCAGTTTGCAACATATAGGTGCCGGCTAATAGCAAAATCATACCAAATATTTCGGCTCCGGTTAATATATCGCCCAAAAATATCCAGGCAAACACAGCCACCAATCCCGGTGTCAGCACCAAAAGTGGCAGGGCACTGCTCAATTCAAGACGTTTAATACCCGACATAACCAGCAAGAAGGATATACTCCCTAATAAAGATTTTAACGCCACATACAAATATGTGGTCAACGTAACGGCAGACAAGTCAATAAAGAACAAAAAAGGCAAAGAAAAAACGGCATTAAATAAAGCAAGTAAAAATGAGAACGACAGTGCTCCTGTTTCAAAAAGCACCCGCTTTTCAAAAATAGCCGCTGTTGCAGATAACAAAGCTGAACTTAAAGCAAAATAAAACCACATAAGCTCAAAATGTGCATGCAAAGTTATTTTTTTTGTTGTATAAGAACTAAAAAAAAGAGGAATGGTGACTAACCATTCCTCGCAGCATCCCAATAACTATTCAACACCTATAAATTTTTTTGGATGCTATACTCAAACAATGAAACATACAAAAAGTTTCATTTGTTCCGTAATATCTCTGATTAGATTCAAAAAAAAATCGTTTTTTTTTAATCAATACCACATTTTAATTTCACAGATCATGCTCTGTGAACTCCCTATTGCAAAAGCATCAGGTTTAAAATGTCATAATAATCATAGCCTCAACCAAAATATTAAAAGAATTACCTTTTCCAAGGCTAAAATATTATATTTGTTTGAAACAAAACAAAACCAAACTTATCATGGGAAAAACAATAATTGAAAAAATACTGGCTTCGCATTCTGCCAAATATGATGTAAAACCCGGAGACATTGTAGATATTGAAATTGATGTAAGAGCTGCCAGAGACTTTGGTGGTGCCAATGTTGTAAAAAACATCAGAGACAACAACCTTACGATTGTAGATCCGGATAAAACCTTCTTTACTTTTGATACCAACCCCACCGGATCGGACCAAAAATATGCCGTTAACCAGCAAATTTGCAGACAATTTGCCCGCGAATATGGCATAAAAGTTTATGATATTGATAATGGAATCGGAACCCATACCATGATTCACGAAGGTCTGGTATATTCAGGACGCACAGCCATTACAACAGACTCGCATGCTAATATACTGGGTGCTGTAGGAGCCTTCGGTCAGGGCATGGGCGATAAAGATATAGCTGCAGCCTGGGCAAATGGTATGATTTGGTTTAAAACTCCAAAATCAATTAAACTTAATTTTACAGGTAAACGTCCGGAGAAAGTCACTGCAAAGGATATCGTACTTAACCTGCTTGAAAAATTTGGGGCAAATACCCTACTTGGATACTCCGTGGAGTTTTATGGAGAAGCAATTGACGAGCTTACCCTCGATGAGCGCATTACAATAGCCTCAATGGGAACCGAAATGGGCGCAATCACACTAATATTTCCGCCTACAGAGCAAATCTTAAAATACAGTGAAGAGCGTGCAGGACATAAGATAGAGCCCGTTTTTGCAGACGATGATGCCGGGTATGACCAGGAAATCACCCTGGATATAAGCAAATTCACTCCAAAAGTATCATTGCCCGGAGCACCCCATGATACGCAAAATATCGATAAATTAGACAAAATAAAAATAGACTCTGCCTTCCTTGGTAGTTGCACCAACGGACGTATCGAAGACCTGAGAACTGCTGCAGCCATCCTCAAAGGACGACAGGTTGCACCGGGTGTTGTATTTAAAATCGTGCCTTCGACCAATGAAGTTTGGGAACAAGCATTAGAAGATGGCCTGCTACAAATCTTTAAAAATGCAGGAGCATTAATCTCAAATGCCGGTTGTGCAGGATGCGCTGCCGGACAGGTAGGGCAAAATGGCCCCGGAGAAATTACTATTAGCACTGGTAACAGAAACTTCCCGGGAAAACAGGGAAAAGGAGAAGTTTACCTGGCTTCTCCGGCTGTAGTAACGGCATCAGCAGTGGCTGGTTACATTACCACACCTGAAAATATACCAGACGAACCCTTACTTTTCGACACCAATTACGCACCAGAACCAAAAAGCAAAACAGAAAAGAACAAGACCGAAAATGAGAAAAAAACCGTGGTTGAAGGCCGGGTCTGGTTTATTGAAAGAGACAATATCGATACCGACATGATTTTCCATAACCGGTATTTATCTATTACAGATCCCCAGGAAATGGGTCAATACGCCTTCGACAACCTTGAAGGCTACGAAAAATTTGCCTCACAATCAGAACCCGGTGATATTGTGGTTACAGGTAAAAACTTTGGTAGCGGTAGTTCGCGACAGCAAGCTGTAGACTGCTTTAAAGTACTTGGTATACAAGCCATAATTGCAGAATCATTTGGTGCTATTTATGAGCGAAACGCCATTAATGCTGCAATGCCCATTCTTGCTTATGATGATATTTCAAAACTGGACCTTTCAACCGGTGACAGGGTGAAAGTAAACTTCGAAACAGGGCTGATGGAGAACCTCACAAAAAATAAACAAACCCAGATTAAACCTTTTAGCGAAGTACAAATGGAAATATATCAAAGAGGCGGATTGTTTTAATGAAAACCAATAAGTTATGAGCAACAATAAACAAACTTTTGTAGAAAAAATCCTGGGCGCACCAGTTGGCAGCATCGTTTTTAAAAAGCCCGACCTGGTACTGACACACGACAATAGCGCCAGTATAAAAGGCACTTTTGAAAAAATGGGTGGACAAAAGGTGGCCAATCCCGACCAACTCTTAATGGTATTGGACCATAATGCTCCTCCCACCAATGCAAAACTGGCTACGCAATATCAAACCATCCGGGACTTTGCATCGGAACAATCGGTAAATAAATTTCATGATGTAGGTGATGGTATATGCCATCAAATCATGGCCGACCATGCCAGGCCCGGAATGATTATCGTTGGGAGCGACAGCCACACCTGTACAGCAGGAGCATTTAATGCCCTGGCAGCAGGAATAGACAGAACAGAAGCTGCAGGTATTTGGCGACGCGGAGAAACATGGTTCAGGGTACCTGAAACAATCAAAATAAACCTCTCAGGGAAATTACCCGAAGGCGTTTATGCCAAAGACCTTTCGCTGTATATCATTGGCATGATCGGTTCTGCCGGAGCCAACTATATGAGCATAGAGTATCATGGAGAGGGCGTAAAAACCCTTGACATATCAGAACGTATGACCATTGCGAATCTGGCTTCAGAAATGGGTGGCAAGAATGCTGTATTCCCCCCGGACGAAGTGCTGGAAAAATGGATGGGTCAGAAAATAGCCAATGGTTTTTGGGCCGATGAAGGAGCCAATTATACACGCGAAATAAATATTGACCTTTCCGGGCTCTATCCGCTCACGGCTGCACCGCATAATGTAGATAATGTAAAAACCATTGCTGAAGTCAAAGGAAAATCCATACAGCAGGCACTGATAGGAACCTGCACAAACGGCCGCATTGAGGACCTGAGAATTGCAGCAAACATATTACGTGGCAAAAAAGTTCCCGCAGATGTGCAATTACTCATAGCCCCGGCCTCGAAAAAAATATATCTGCAGGCCATAAAAGAAGGTCTGATCAGCGACTTTATTGAAGCAGGTGCCAACGTGCTTGGAGCAAGCTGCGGACCTTGTCTGGGTACAGGCCAGGGCATACCAGCCGACGATTACACCGTGATATCAACTGCCAATAGAAATTTCAAAGGTCGCATGGGTAACAAAAACGCAGAAATTTATCTTGCTTCCCCTGCTGCTGTAGCACTAAGTGCCTTAAATGGAGAAATAACTGATCCACGTGACAAGCCCGGAAACGAAAAATTCCCCTATCCAAAAGCTGAAGGCAATACCATTGAAATACAACCCGGCGATAACAGGCACATCAACGGTGTGTGGAACTATGCCGATGCAGACAACCTGAATACAGACCAGATGTTTGCCGGAAACCTCACCTACAACATTATGAGCTCTGACCCTGAGGCTATTATGGAGCACCTCTTTGCTGGTTTCGATGAAAATTTCGCCAAAAATGTACAGGAAGGAGATATTATTGTAGCCGGAGAAAACTTTGGTTGTGGTAGTTCCAGAGAGCACCCTGCAGTCGGACTGGCTCATGCAGGCGTAAAGGCCGTGATTGTAAAATCTGTAAACAGAATTTTTTACAGGTCGTGTATCAACCAGGGGCTATTGCTTATTGTAAACAAAGATATCGTTGAACAATACAGCCCCGGTGATCAAATAGAGGCCAACCTTGCGGATGGAAAAGTTACAGTTGGAGATAATACTTTTGATATCCCGCCATTACCTGAAAAACTAATGGAAATTATTAAAAAGAAAGGACTGGTAAACTGGATAAAAAACCAGGCATAGTGTAAAAAACAATAGAGGCTTCTTTCGTTTCAATATATTGAAGCCTCTTTTCTTAAATCTTCTCCAGGTAAAATGTTGTGCCGCTACCCGGTGTAGATTCAACATCGATTGCAAAACCCAACAAATCGGCCAGGCCCATGACAATAGTAAGACCGACCCCTGTACCGCTGTAGAAACGATCATTATGGATTGAAAACTTATGAAACTTATCAAAAATTCTGGGCAACTGCACAGGATCAATTCCCGATCCGGTATCTCTCACAAACACCTGTAGCACATTATTAATTAATTTATAACCTATAACAACCTCACCTGCTTCGGTAAACTTAAATGAGTTATCAATTAAGAGACTCAACATTTTCCGAAAATAAAACAGGTCTGTTTGCAGCGAATAAGCTTCTGATGCATATTCTGTTTTAAAATCAATCTTGCTCAATTTATCCGGAACCATCTCTCTGAATTGCATAATCACTGTGTCCATAAGTTCATTCAAATCAACCTTTTGATTGCTGATCGTAACCTCCCCACTCTCAAGCTGCGAAAATATTATCATACTCTCAATTACGCTTGTTAACCTGTGACTATTGGCCAAAATATCGTTACTGTATTCTTGTATTTTCGGGTCAGAAAATTCAAGAGCCAACAATTCGGAATAACCGTTTATAGCATTCAGCGGTGTACGCACTTCATGCGAAATATTGGATACAAAAGCGGTCTTAAGCCTGTCGCTTTCCTCTGCCTTTAATTTAGCCTCGAGCAATTGTTCTGTTCTGCTTTTCACCTCACGTGAAAGTGTTTTGTTCCAGAAAAGAAGTAATAATGCCAGACCTGCTGCCATGAGCCCTGTATATAACCAAAAGCTATATTGCCTGTAAAAAGGAAGGTACCGCTGGTATGACCATTTGTTTACCAATTTAGCCAAATCATCTTCTGATATTCCATTAATCGCTTTTGAATAAATTTGGTAAAGCATAGCTTTATCTTTCTGAACCCCGATAGATAAAATCGTATTTGCAGGAATATCGGTAATAGTTACAAGGTTATCATTATTCTTCAGGAAATACCGAACAGTATATTTTTGAGACATAAATACATCTGCTTCTCCTCTATTCAGAGCTTTTATGCATTTTCTATCATCTGCATAATACACTATTTTATGTTGATCAAAAGTATTGAGCAAATAATCAGTGATAAAGTAATCTTTTACTGCAGCTATTCTTAATTCAGGATGCTGTTTTAAATCAGCAAGGCTTTGTGGCTTTTTAGTGTCTTTGCGCACGACCATTACATGTGGGTCCATAACTACCGGACTTGTAAAACTTAAATAAGTCCTCCGGTCTGTAGTAGGAATAATCGGATGAATAACATCTATATTACCAGCTTCAGCCGCTTTCAGATAATCGGCCCAGTTTGGATAAAAAACCTGCTTGTATCTGAACCCCGTAGCATCGTCAATAATCTGCTGCAATTCATTAAATAAGCCCGTTATCGATTGCTTCTCCTCTACAAAAGCATATGGAGGATATAAGGGATAAACGCCTATTGTAAACTCATGCTTTGCAATCCATTCTTTTTCTTCTGGTGTAGGCTCATAAGAGGTAGTTACTTTATTACAACCAGCTAATAAAAAAAGAACCCAAATGATTAGCAATATTGGTTTAGTCATAAAATACCTGGTTTATTTCTACAGACAATTTACGAATAAATCAGGAAAAAAACGGGCTTTTTTACTCAAATGGTTTTTCAGAGCAGGTATAATTACGGTTTGGAAATATCAGTAATATGAATTATATTCACCTATGTAAATATTTTTATGTGCAGCATTTTAAATAGAATGTTTCTTAATAATAAGAACGCTGCCAACAAATGAAGATCTAATTTTGTTAAACAACCAAAATAAAATATACTTCTATGCTGTTTGATTTAGACTTAATAAAAAACGTATACGCGTCATTCGAAGACAAACTAAAAGACGCCAGAAACACATTAAACCGACCACTAACCCTTACGGAAAAAATTCTCTATTCGCACCTGCACAAAGACCAACAAATAAAAGAGTTCAAGCGTGGGGAGGATTATGTAAACTTTGCCCCTGACAGGGTTGCAATGCAGGATGCAACAGCGCAAATGGCGCTATTGCAGTTTATGAATGCAGGCCGCAATAAAGTAGCCGTTCCTTCAACGGTGCATTGCGATCACCTTATTCAAGCGCAGGTTGGTGCTGAAAAAGACTTATCAACAGCATGGAACCAAAACAGTGAAGTTTTTGAATTTTTAAAGTCTGTTTCAAAAAAATATGGAATTGGTTTTTGGGAGCCCGGTGCTGGAATTATTCACCAGGTTGTGCTCGAAAATTATGCATTCCCTGGCGGCATGATGATTGGAACTGATTCGCACACAGTAAACGCCGGCGGACTGGGAATGGTGGCTATTGGCGTAGGCGGAGCCGACGCCGTTGATGTTATGGCCGACATGCCCTGGGAATTAAAAATGCCTAAACTCATTGGGGTTAAACTTACTGGTAAACTCAGCGGCTGGGCATCTTCAAAAGATGTAATTCTAAAAGTGGCCGAAATTCTTACCGCAAAAGGAGGAACAGGCTTTATACTGGAGTATTTTGGCGAAGGAGCAAATTCTATAAGCTGTACAGGTAAGGGCACAATTTGTAATATGGGCGCAGAAATTGGTGCCACCACTTCTCTGTTTGGTTATGACAACAGAATGAGCGACTACTTGCAAAATACTGGCAGGGAGGATGTAGCCGAATTAGCCAATCAAATGAAAGCCAACCTTACAGGTGATAAAGAAGTTTACGACAACCCGAATCAATACTTCGACAAAGTCATTGAAATAAACCTCTCGGAAATAGAGCCGCTTGTAAATGGGCCATTTACACCAGACCTTGCTCACCCTATAAGCAAGCTAGGCGACAACGCCCAAAAGAACGATTATCCGTTAGATATTGAAGTTGGATTAATAGGCTCTTGTACCAACTCATCCTATGAAGATTTAACACGAGCAGCATCCATCGCAAAACAAGCAAAAGAGAAAAAACTCAAAGTAAAAACTGAATTTATGGTAACCCCCGGGTCAGAAATGATTCGATATACAACCGAAAGAGACGGGGTACTCAAATATTTTGAAGATATTGGCGGAGTTGTATTGGCTAATGCATGCGGGCCATGTATTGGACAATGGAAAAGACATACCGATGACCCTGAACGTAAAAACACAATTCTGACCTCTTTTAATCGCAACTTTGCCAAGAGAAATGATGGTAATCCAAACACACACGGATTTGTGTCTTCACCCGAATTGGTTACAGCACTAACAATAGGTGGCACACTTACATTCAATCCAATGAAGGACCCACTCATTAATGAAGATGGTGAAGAAGTATATCTCGATCCTCCAACAGGTGAAGAGTTCCCGCAACAGGGCTTCGATCTAAAAGAGATGGGCTTCATTCCTCCGGCGAAAGACAGTAGTGACGTCGAAATTGTGGTAAAAGAAGATTCAAACAGACTTCAATTACTTGAGCCTTTCCCGGCTAATAATGAAAAAGATATAAAAGATTTAAAGCTTTTGGTTAAAGCCAAAGGTAAGTGTACAACTGACCACATCTCCATGGCCGGTCCATGGTTGCGTTTCCGCGGCCACCTTGATAATATTTCTGATAATTTATTGCAGGGTGCAGTCAATGAATTTCATGACAAAGCCAATTATACCAAAAACCAGGTCAATGGTGAATATGATAAAACACCAGGTGTAGCACGAGCATATAAAGAAGCCGGTGTACAGTCGTTCATTATTGGAGATGAAAACTATGGCGAAGGTTCTTCACGTGAACATGCCGCAATGGAACCCAGGCATATGGGTGTCAGGGTGGTTATAGTAAGGTCTTTTGCACGCATACACGAAACAAACCTTAAAAAACAAGGTATACTTGCTTTAACCTTTGCCAACCCTGCTGATTATGACAAAATAAAAGAAGACGACACTATAAATGTACTTGATATAGATAAACTGGCACCAGGCAAGGATGTGACTGTAGAAATTAATCATAAAGACGGGGCTACTGAAAGAATTATGGCCAAACATACTTACAGTCCGGTACAAATAGAGTGGTTCCATGCAGGATCTGCCTTAAATTTAATTAGAAAACAAAATAAATAAAATATATTCTATGAAAACGTTCAAAGAAACACTAGCCGAAAAGATAGAAGCATGGCGACCAAGAACTGAGCGCCTTATAAAAGAGTATGGAGACGTAGAAGTGGATAAGGTTACCATTGGTAAAATTCTTGGCGGAATGCGCGGCCTGAAATGTCTGGCTACAGATATCTCATACCTCGATCCGAACGAAGGTATTCGATACAGGGGGTATACCCTTCAGGAAGTTTTCAAAAAACTCCCCAAACCACCCGGAAGCGAAATGCCATATGTAGAAGGTGTCTTTTATTTGCTGGTAACAGGTGAAATGCCTAATGAAAAGGAGCTGGAGCATGTGCTCGACGAATTTTCCAAACGTCGGATATTGCCTCGTTATGTATATGAAGTTATTGATTCATTTCCCTGCTGCAGCCATCCAATGTCAATTTTCTCTACCGCTATACTGACGATGGGTCGTGAGTCATTTTTCGTTAAAAAGTATCATGCAGGGGTCAATAAAAAAGACTACTGGGAGTCTACGTATGAAGATGCATTAAACCTTCTGGCTAAGCTACCCGAAATTGGTGCATATATTTATGCTAAGCTTTACCGCGATGGTAAGCGAATACACAGTAATCCCGATCTTGACTTTGGAGCAAACTTCGCACACATGATGGGTAAAGAAAAGCCTTACGACGATGTTTCGCGCATGCATTTTATAATTCACAGCGACCATGAAAGTGGTAATGTAAGCGCGCACACCGGACACCTTGTAGGAAGCTCACTAAGTGATGTCTATCTTTCCATCTCATCAATGGTCAATGGTCTTGCTGGTCCGCTTCACGGGTTAGCCAACCAGGAAGTTCTGCGCTGGTTACAACAATTAATGGACCGCATGGGAGGAAAAATTCCTAATGAGGAAGAAATGAAACAATTTGTGTGGGATACATTAAATTCAGGTCAGGTTATACCAGGGTATGGTCACGCAGTATTGCGCAAAACAGATCCACGTTATGCATTGCAAAGAGAATTTAGCCTTAAACATCTGAAAGATGACCCGCTATTCAAATATGTAGACATGCTCTATAAAGTTGTTCCTCCAATTCTCAAAGAACAAGGTAAAGCCAAAAACCCATGGCCTAACGTCGACGCACAAAGCGGAATAATACAATGGCACTATGGCATTACCGAGTATGACTTTTACACAGTACTATTTGGAATAGGAAGAGCTATAGGTATTACAGCCAATTTAATTTGGGACAGAGCTCTTGGCTATCCACTTGAAAGGCCCAAATCCCTTACCACAGAAATGTTGGAAGAGATAGCTGGAATCAAAAAAAATGATAAGTAGTTGTCTTTCAGGCAACTAATCGCAAACAAAGGATTAACTATTGATTATTAAGGCAATATATAGTATTCTGTTTTTATAAATTAGACAAAAAAAACCAGTTAAAATTTGCAAAAGACGAGAAATGGCCTATATTTGCAATGAACTGGTACATAAAATTTGGTTAAACGTAAAAATTTTAGGTTTATGAACAAAGCACAATTAATAGATGCTATGGCATCTAAATCAGGTCTTTCAAAAAATGACAGTAAAAAAGCGCTAGAAGCTTTTGTTGAATCAGTTACCGACTCACTGAAATCAGGTGATCGCATTCAATTAGTAGGATTCGGTTCTTTCTCAGTAGCAGAAAGAAGCGCAAGAACAGGTCGCAATCCAAGAACAGGCCAAGAAATTAACATCCCAGCTAAAAAAGTTGTGAAATTTAAAGCAGGTAACGATTTAGCTGACGAAGTAAGCTAGCATACTGCTAAAAGTTTAGAAAAAGGGTCCCTTTAATCTTGGACTCTTTTTTTTTTGCCCCAAATGCTTAATTTTGAGACCAAAATTATGGATATTTCATCTAAGCATAGAAGTAGTGAAACAACTAATAGAACAACTCAAAGAATTTATCTCAGAAGAACGGTTTAATCTGTTTGAACAAATCTTACAAAACCGTACAAACTATATAACTGTTGCCATAGAAGACATATATCAATCGCATAATGCCAGTGCAGTATTGCGCTCATGTGATTGCTTCGGAATTCAAACAGTACATGTGGTAGAACAACAAAACGAATTTATTCCAAACCCTGAAGTGGCAATGGGCTCATCAAAGTGGCTTAATATAAATCACTACAAAGATAAAAACGCCCTACCAAATGCCATCTTAACATTAAAGAAGCAAAATTACCGGGTTGTGGCTACCACGCCCCATCAAAATGACACCTTATTACCAGACTTTGATCTCGAAAAAGGCCCTGTAGCATTACTTTTTGGTACTGAAATGCGCGGATTAAGCAACCAGGCCATTGACCTTGCCGATGAATACCTGAAAATTCCGATGTATGGTTTTACAGAAAGCTTCAATATATCGGTGTCAGTAGCGATAATATTGAATGAGCTACGGCAAAAACTTAACAAATCTTCTATTCCATGGCAATTGAATGAACAGGAATACGAAGAGACCTTGTTTAAATGGATCAAAGCTTCGATAAAAAGGCCAGAACTTATAATAGAGCGCCTGCAACAAAATAAAAAGAATAATCTGACAAGTTGATATCAAACAATAAACTACGAATTAGAGGTTAAAAAGTGTAAAATTCGCTCATTCTCATTACTTTTGCCTTCAATTTAGCTAAAACAGAACTTAATGAAATTTGAAGCATTCCAGTTGAACGAACAGTTACTTGAAGCCATTTCCTACATGGGCTTTGAAGAAGCTTCGCCAATACAACAATTAGCCATTCCGCCAATTTTGGAAGGCAAAGACCTAATAGCCTGCGCCCAAACTGGAACAGGCAAAACAGCTGCATTTATTTTACCTGTAATAAATCAAACCATTGCATTAGAATCAGAAGGAGTACATACACTTATACTCGTTCCAACGCGGGAACTGGCAGTACAAATAGATCAGGAAATTCAGGGAATTGGTTACTTTGCCGATGTTGATACCATCGCAATATACGGAGGAGGCAATGGTACAGATTGGGACCTTGAGAAAAAGGCACTTACAAAAGGCTCAGGAATTGTAGTAGCAACACCCGGCCGCTTGCTTGCCCACCTAAAACTGGGCTACGTAAATTTCAGTCAGGTAAAAAACCTCATCCTTGATGAAGCCGATAGAATGTTGGATATTGGCTTTTTCGACGATATCATTAAAATCATATCTCACCTTCCTAAAAAAAGGCAAAGCTTGATGTTTAGTGCCACTATGCCTGGCAAAGTAAGACAATTGGCAAATAAAATACTGCACAAACCACTTGAAGTTAATACAGAAATATCTAAACCGGCAGAAGGAGTGCTGCAGGGTACTTATCTTGTATACGACAAGCAAAAATTACCTCTGCTAATTAGTTTAATTGCAGATAACCCCGAATATGAAAGTATTCTGGTTTTCACTTCCACAAAAAAGAATGTAAACACTATAGTGAACCAGCTTAAAAAGAAAGAGCCCAGTACAGAAGGAATTTCTTCAGATCTGGAACAAAACGAAAGAGAAAATGTGTTGCTTAGATTTAAATCTAAAAAAACGCGCATTCTGGTTGCCACTGATGTGTTGAGCCGGGGTATTGATATTAAAGATATCCACCTGGTTGTAAATTATGATGTACCAGGCGATGCCGAAGATTATGTACACCGCGTTGGACGTACGGCCAGAGCCAAATCAACAGGGGTTGCCCTCACGCTGATCAATGAACAGGATATGTATAAATTTCACCGCATTGAGCAACTAATTGAACGTGAATTAATCAGGATTCCACTCCCAAAAGAATTGGGCGATGGCCCGCAATGGAGTCCCAAACCCGATAAAAAATTTCGGAAAAAACGGCCATCGGGACGCAAACCCGGCTATCAAAACCAAAAAAGAAGAAAAAAGTAACTATTTAAATAAAATGAATGCAGAAGAGCAACAAATTATTGAAAACCTGAGCCTAAAGCCACACCCTGAAGGCGGTTTTTTCCGGGAAACATACCGGGCACCAATCTTTGTTGCAGGTAAAAACTTACCCGAATCGTTTGGAGGAAGACGCAACCTGTCAACATCAATTCTTTTTTTTCTACCAGCCGGCAATTTCTCAGCATTTCACAGGCTAAGGCAGGATGAAGTTTGGTACTTCCATTATGGCAAAGGACCTGTACTGCATTGCATATACCCTGACAACACATACAAAAAAATTACACTGGGACCCGGCATTGAACAAAATGAATACCCACAGGTTGAGATTCCGGCAAATACATTGTTTGCCGCCCAGACAATCCAAAGTTTTGCGCTTGTAGGATGTCTGGCCACACCGGGATTCGACTTTGCCGATCTGGATATGTCTCCTGCAGCACAACT
>Ga0102940_1001073_pt1 | contig 18125 bp, 16 predicted proteins | sample SalPonR2_C_D1_MG_FD_78215 | JGI IMG/M metagenome (GOLD analysis project Ga0102940, IMG submission 78215) | Salt pond soil microbial communities from South San Francisco under conditions of wetland restoration - Salt Pond MetaG R2_C_D1_MG | ecosystem: Environmental > Aquatic > Marine > Intertidal... | reverse complement strand
CTTTTTCTCTTCCCTGGTAATTTTGGGTGATTATTTTTGTCATCCCCACATTCGAAGAGTATTCAAATACTTGTTGTACTGTTATTTTTCCATACCCACCTCTTTTTGAGTCTCTTATTGTGTGGTCGTAATATTTTACTATGCCGTCTTCAGTATCGATGCTATCTGTTATATCTACATAATTATCTTCAATGGCTGCCATGAGTACGGGTAACTTGAAAGTACTTCCCGGTTCAGTTTTTTCTCCAACTGAGAAGTTGAAGGCTTCATAATAGTTGTCATTTTCATTTTTCTGTAAATTGGCTATTGCCAGTATTTCACCGGTTTGAACTTCCATGAGCACTGCGGCACCATGCCGGGCATTATGCTTTTTAAGTATGCGCAGAAGTGCATTGTGTGCCACATCCTGAATATTGATGTCAATAGTGGTGATAACATCCATTCCGTTTACAGGGTCGCTAGTTGCATCATCACTTACTGGTTTCCAGTAGTTTCCTGCAATGCGTTGTTCCATTCGTTTCCCCGGAACTCCTGACAATATACTGTCGAAAGCAGCTTCTATTCCAACACCTCCGGCTCGTTCTCCGGGGAAGGTATATCCGATGGTTCGGCTTGCAAGTTTATCGAATGGCTTTTTTCTTTCATTTTTCGATTTTACGATTAAACCGCCTTTGTATTGGCCCCTCCTGAAAATTGGAAATTCTTTCAGTTGTTTTAATTGATGATAAGTAACATTGCGTTGGATTAGGTAGTAACGCTCTTTGCGGTAGCGCGCAGCCATTAAATCCTTTTTGTAGGCATCTTTACTTTTATCTTTAAATAGTTTGGATAGCGATAATGCAAGCGAATCAATTTTTGCTTTGAATATATCTGAAGTCAAGGCCTCGGGTACCATGTCCATTCTGATCTCATATTCGGGCACAGAACTTGCCAGCAACCTGCCGTCTCTGGCTCTAATGTCACCACGGGTAGGGGTAATGGTTCGCTCACGAAAGTTTACTTTTTCGTGTTTGAGCCATTTCTCCGCCTGGCCGTACTGAATATTTAAAATAGCACCTATGATTATAAGCGCTATTACCACTACAGCTCCGTAGACAAAGCCTATTCGACCTATTATTTCTCCGCGTATGCTCATTCAATAGCTTTTTTGTCAACTACAATTTTTATGGGCGGCTCTCTTGATTCAATTAAATCCAGGTTTTTTTCTTGTAGCAATCTTGCAACCTCACTCTGATTGCTTTGTTGCATAAGTTCTGAGGAGGTAGCAATTGCTTCTGGTTGCAATTCTTTGAGTTCCTGTTCCAGTTTTTTAGTTTTGCGTACCATTTTCTCAGCATGGTAATTATTCCCGATGTATAATATGCCCAAAAATGTCAGGAAGAAAATGAATGGCAGATTTGACACAAAAAACTCATTGGTCAGTACTGAACCATCAACAATGTCTTTCAGGATGTTTCGTCTGTTTGATTTTTTTTGCGATTGGCCCTGAAAGTCATCAAATTCCTGATATTCTGCTTGCCTGTCTTCCATTATTTCTTTTCTGCTATTCTTAGTTTAGCGCTTCTTGATCTTGGATTTTGCTCTATTTCGTCCTGATCTGGAACAATAACGTTTCGTGTAATTACTTTATACGGCACTTCGGGGTTTCCATAAAAATCTTTTTTAATATGCCCCTCCAGGTTACCCGATTTGAAATAATTTTTAACCAGTCTGTCTTCAATTGAATGGTATGTAATAATAGCAAATCGGCCGCCAGGCTTAAGCAACCGTGTGCCGTCAATAAGTAATGATTTTAACGCCTGTATTTCCTGGTTAACTTCTATGCGAATGGCCTGAAAAAACCGGGCTAAAAATTTATTTTCTACTTTTCGTGGAAACAGTGGCGCAATGAGTTCTTTTAGCTGCCCCGTTAGTTCAATTCTTTCTTTGTTCCTTGCCTGAATTATTACCTGGGCGAGCTTTCGTGCGTTGCGCAGTTCACCATAAGTTCTGAATATTTCCATCAGTTCTTCCTGTGCATACTCATTGATGACCTTCTCAGCTGTTAATGTTGCTCTCTGGTTCATGCGCATGTCCAGTTTGGCATCGTATCGAAAAGAAAATCCACGATCGGCAGTGTCGAAATGGTGAAAAGATACGCCCAGGTCGGCCAGAATTCCGTCAAGCTGTTCCACATTGTAGAAACGCATGAAGTGTTTTAGAAACCTGAAGTTGTGATGTACGAATGTAAATCTTTCGTTTTCTGGAGCATTTTTAAGTGCATCATCATCCTGGTCGAAGCCAAAAAGGTGTCCTTCCTGGAGATGTTTAAGTATTGCCGCACTATGCCCACCTCCACCGAACGTGGCATCTACGTAGGTGCCCGACGGATCGATTTGCAGCCCGTCTATACAAGCTTGCAGTAATGCCGGTGTGTGGTATTGTTTCATGCTTCAGGATTTAAACTATCTCCAATAACTTCTGCGGCCAGGTCGGAGTAATCAATTTTTTGACTAAACAATGCTTCGTAATGGTCTTTAGACCAAATCTCTATTTTCCCGTTTTGCCCTGCCAGAACCACCTCCTTGTCAATATTAGCATAGTCCAGTAATCGCTTTGGAATAAGTAAACGACTACTTCCGTCTAGCGATAATTCGGCAGCACCCTTTGCGAATCCCCTTAAAAACATATTGTGTTTTGCATTAAAGGGGTTGAGTTTTTTTCTTAAAATGGAATTTTGGCGTTCCCACTCTTCCATTGGATAGAGTACCAGGCATTTTTCAAACAAATCTTCTTTTATCACAAAGTTATCCTGTGCAGATGAATTTATCTGCTTCTTGAGGGCTGATGGAAATACCAATCTCCCTTTAGCATCTATTTTTAAATTGAATTCGCCTATAAACGTTACCATTCCGCACAGAATTTACAAAAGTAAAATTACAACAAATTTCCCCACATGCAACCACTCTTACCCACTTTTTCCCACATTGTTGATAACTTTTTGTCGTGAATTAGGAACAGAAATTGATACCTGGTAGGCAGAAACGCTGAAATCACTGGATGAAGTTTATTTTTTTCTAATTTTGTCGTGATATAAATTTGTGTCAATACCAGGTTGGTAGAATAAACAGTATTTGGATAATATTAAACTTGCTAAAGCTAAAATTTGCAATGGAAGAAAAGAAGAGTATAACGCCAGTTCAAATTGACTTAAAGGAGGCTATTGCTTCGAAAAATAAAGGTTTAGCCAAAGCTATACCAGGTTTTGTGATGCGCTATTTGAAGCGTACAATTCATGAAGAGGAGTTAAACCGGATATTATATGATTACGCAGATAAATTTGGGATTGATTTTGTACGCTCTATACTTAAGGATTTTAATGTAACTTATACCGCGCACAATGCTGAAGCTGTTCCACAGGGAGGGCGATATATTTTTGCATCAAATCATCCGCTTGGAGGGTTTGATGGTGTGGTAATGGCTGATTTAATTGCGTCAAACTGGGGAGAGCCAAGGTTGTTAGTGAATGATTTATTGTTGTTGATCAAGAATTATGAACCATTGTTTTTGCCCATCAACAAACATGGGACTCATAGCCGTGAAGCAATTCAGGTAATTGATGAAGCCTTTAAAACAGACTATCCAATTCTGGATTTTCCTTTCGGTTTGGTGTCTCGTAAAGTGAAGGGAAAAATTCAGGACCTGAAATGGAACCGGACTTTTGTGAACCGTGCAAGAAAATATGAGCGCGATATTGTGCCGGTGTTCTTTGATGGTCATAATTCTAAACGGTTTTATCGTGTTGCACAATGGCGAAAGCGTTTGGGCATAAAAGCGAATATTGAAATGTTTTATTTACCCGATGAGGTGTTTAAACAGCATAATGAACATTTTGATGTCTACTTTGGAGAGCCAATCTCTTATAAGTCATTGACTAAAGAAAAAACAGCCGATGAGTGGGCTGCTGAAATTAAAAAAACTGCATATTCTCTCAAGCCGAAAGAATGATAATCATTATATTTGGGAAATTACAATAATTTGCAGATGTGTAAATTATTCTTTGAGTAGGATTAATTGTTTGTAAATTAGATTTTTTGGGGATTAGGTCAAGGTAGTAAGTGGCTATTCCAATAAAAAATCAGACTTGTTTTTAACTATTTGGGATTGTTTTTGCAGACAATGTTATATTTTGTAGCCATCCAAAATAAACATTACGGACTGTTTTTTGTGTAGAATTAGAGGACAAATTGAATTGAATGGATCCAATTATTGAACCCATACCAACAGAATTACTGGAGAAAGAGCTTACTCCTGATAAGTTTGTGCGTAAAACCAATTACGGCAATAACGAAATTTACACATTTACCTACCACAATGCACCTAATCTTACAAAAGAGGTTGGGCGGTTACGTGAATTAACTTTTCGTCTGGCTGGGGGCGGGACTGGAAAATCTATCGATCTGGATAAGTTTGATATGCAGGAGGAGCCCTATTACCAGCTAATAGTGTGGTCGCCTGAAGAGCGTATTGTTCTTGGAGGTTATAGATATATTGTTTGTAATAAAGCACAGCGTGACGAAGATGGGGTTTTACAGCTTGCAACATACAGGCTTTTTAATTTTAGCGATAAATTTATACAGGAGTATTTACCATATACCATAGAGTTAGGTCGGTCTTTCGTACATCCGGATTATCAATCCTCCAGTTCAACCCGTAAAGGTATTTTTGCGTTGGACAATCTTTGGGATGGTTTAGGTGCACTTGTCATAGAGTATCCTGAAACAAGGTACTTTTTTGGCAAAGTAACCATGTATCCACATTTTAATACCGAAGCGCGCAATATGATTCTTTATTTCCTGCAAAAACAGTTTTCGGATGATGAAAATCTTATGGAGCTGATAGAGCCAATGGAATTAGGTATAGACTATGAAGCATACGATGAACTTTTTACAGGCTCAACCTTTGAGGAGAATAAAAAAATACTGAGTCAAAATGTACGGAAATTAGGGGAGAATATTCCACCGCTGATCAATGCCTATATGAATCTTTCACCCTCAATGAAAACTTTTGGCACTTCCTTTAATAAATATTTTGGCGGGGTGGAAGAAACGGCCATTATGATAAAAATTGAAGATATTTATCCTTCCAAAATAGAAAGGCACGTGAATAGTTATATTCAAGAAAAAAAATCCCGCTAGTGAGAATTGGTCACTAACGGGGCATATTTTAGACAGAGTTTTTTATTGAGCTTTTGCCAACTTTATTTTCCTTAATGAAACTTGTAGCTCAAAGCGTTAATATTCATCCCTGCACCCACAGATGCAAATACTATTGTGTCGTTCGTTTTTAAATTGTGTGACTCGAGTTCACCTCTTAATATTAAATCAAGTAAAGTAGGAATGGTAGCTACAGAACTGTTACCCATCCATGAAATAGTCATTGGCATGGTATATTCAGGCACCTCTTTAATGTGGTAAAGCTTATACAGCCTTTTTAAAATCGCTTCATCCATTTTACCATTAGCCTGATGAATCAGTACCTTCTTTACATCTTCAATCGGGGTCCCACTTTTTTCAAGACAACTTTTAATGGCCTGGGGTACATTTTCCAGGGCATACTGGTATAATCTCCGGCCATTCATTTTTAAAAATATATCATCAGATGGTTCGTAAGTGCTTTTATATGATTTATCCATGTAGAGCATATGCGAGTACTCAATAGTATCAGATCGTGTTTTGTGTGCAAGAATTCCGGTTGGAGTTTCGCTTTCCTGGGCTTCTAAAATTGTAGCTCCGGCTCCATCGGCGTAAATCATACTGTCACGATCATGCTTGTCCGAAATACGTGATAAAATATCTGCACCAATTACTAAGATTTTTTTTGCATCGCCCGATTTGATATAGTAATCTGCCTGTATTATGCCCTGTAGCCATCCGGGGCAACCAAATGCTATGTCGTAGGCCACACATTCAGGCTTTTCTATGCCTAATTTGTGTTTTACTCTTGCTGCCAGAGATGGTACCAAATCTGTCCTGTTCGATCCGGGCTTTACATCTCCGAAATTGTGCGCTACAATTATATAGTCTAAGTCTTCTTTGTTTATGGAGGCATTCTCAATAGCCTTTTCACTTGCAAAAAAGGCAATGTCAGAGGTCATTAAATCGTCTGATGCATACAAGCGCTCTTCAATTGTTGTGATTTCGGCAAATTTTCGAATAATTTCCTCATTGGTTTTTTCAATCCGTTCTCCATTAGATTCATAAAACTCATTGACTAAAAAATCTTCGTTTTTTATTCGTTCAGTAGGTATATAGCTCCCCGTTCCTGTAATGATACTGTAAATAGATCTGGCCATGCGCATTTCTTTTTGATGGTTAATTGTCTACTCATGAGTAAACGTTTGGTCTAATTTTTCAATAATTTGGCGATAAAATACTTTATGCCTAGAAACTTCAAGTTGGCTTTGAGCCTGTAAAGATTATTGTAATAAACAAATTAAACAACTATAATAAGCAAAAGTTGATTGGTTTTATGCTATTTGGTTTTAAAACGCATAAATATGTTATTAATTATCAGAATTCCCAGTGCAATTGCAGATGCCGCCATAAAAACAAAAAAGAATTTTTCTTCTATATAGAAAAGGGCCATCACCACAGGTCCCATTGATTGGCCTATACGCAACACCATGCTGTTTATCGACATTATGGAGGCTCGCTCCCTGACAGATGCAATACCGGCCAGTAAAGTCTGAATTGTTGGAATAAATAATCCCTGCCCAAATCCATATATAATAACTGCAATTATAACCATTGTAATTTTAGATGAAAAGGCCAGTAATGCAAGAGCCAATATATACGCAATTGACGAGGTCGATAAAATTTGTTTTTTATTGAATAGCTTTGAGATTCTACCAAGTTGAGTTGCTGTGATAGCTGTGGTTATTGACATGATTGACATAATGATTCCAATTTCAAAAGAGTCAGATTGGAATTTTGTCTCCAAAAATGAAGGGAGGAAGGTTAAATAGGCTCCATATAGTATGATAAATACAAAAATATTCATGGAAAATAAGGCCCATACATAGGGCTGATTCACTATTTTCCATAAACTATTGAAATAGGATTTTACCGTTTGGCCATTTTCTGGTCTGGGTGTGGGTAATGTGGTCAGTGCCCAGATAGCAATGGGTATGGCTAATAATGGTAGGTAAAAAATGAATTTCCAGTTAATAAGTGCCAATGCGCCACCAATGGCAGGATAAAATGCGGTTCCAATACTAAGTACACTTGCATTGTAGCCCATTATTGTGGTGCGTCGGTTTCCTTCAAAAAGGTCTCCAATTATTGTAATATTTAGTGAACCCAACGATGCTGCACCGAGTCCCTGAAAAACTCTCAGAATAAGCAATGTGTTGAAATTGTTTGTATGAGCACAGGCAGCGCCGGCCAGTCCGAAAAGAACTAATGATGGTATTAACACAGCTTTACGTCCCAATCTGTCGGCTAGTATCCCCATCAAAGGCGCCATAAAAATACCCGGTATGGTGAAAGCTGTAATTAATAAGCCTATTTCATCCATATTTAACCTGAAATGTCGTGCTATTGTGGGGAATGCTGGCGTTAAGCTTGCTACACCCATCACGGCTAATAATGTAATTGAGAAGATTATTATTATATTTTGTTTGTTGTTTCTAGCCGGCATAATCAGTGCTATATAGGTTTTTTTAATATTGTGCAGGCAAATTGCCTAAAAATTGCTTGGAGTCAATTTATTTTTTATATGTTTGAACAAATTACAAAACTATCAAAAATGAAACAGCTATTCTTTCTTATTTTGCCTTTTTTATTGGTTTCATGTGCATCGCATCATGGAAATATTAACAATACCCATACCCGGGCTGGAGAAAATCACACTTACGTCGATTTGGCAGTTGGTTACAGTAAGGCTACCTATATCTTCGGTATAGGTGGTTTAAGCAAGGATATGCTTTTTGCAGAAGCATACAGAAATATGCGCATGTCATATCCATTGAAACCGAATCAGACTTTAGAAAATCTAGTGGTGAATTCAAAACATACCTGGGTTGGCCCTTTCCTGAAGCATGAAGTTATTACTATTGCCGATGTTATTGCCTGGGATAATGATTTGCATATTGTTTATGCCGATCAGTATTTAAATCAATTTTCGAGGAACAAAGTTTTATCAACTAATGAATTTAAGCTTAATGATCAGTTATTAATGTTGGAGCAGAACAAAATTTATTCAGTGCGCGTAGTATCTCTGTCAGATAAAAATGCAGTTGTATTTTATACAGATAAAGGTGGCGATTTTCAATTGAAGAAAATAAGACTTTCAAATCTATTCTGGGGTGAGGATGCAAACAAACAATACAATAATTTTAAAGTTGGAGATACAGTAATATTTAAAAAACCTGTGCAACAAAAAATTGAAGAGATCGAGGCTTTTATAAGAGGTTTCAATCAGCAAAAATTACTTGTTTTTATTCAGGGGAAAGGACTCCATAGAGTAGAGTATGATGACATAAAGAAACCAGAAAAAAAAATGGAAAAGTAAACAATGAAATTTAATAAGAATCTTATGCATGGTCGTCTTATAAAAAGATATAAGCGCTTTTTAGCCGACGTTAAACTTGATAATAGACAGGAAGTAACTGCCCACTGTACGAATTCAGGCACTATGAAAACCTGCCTGGAAGAGGGCGCAGAGGTTTATTTAAATCCGGTAGACGATCCAAAACGAAAAACGAAGTTTACGTGGGAAATGATAAAGATTAACAAACGATGGGTGGGAATAAATACGAACCATCCAAATCTTTTGGTATACGAAGCAATTAGTAATAATGAAGTACCTGCACTGGCAGGTTATAATGAAGTAAAAAGAGAAGTAAAATTTCAGGACAGCCGCTTTGATGTGATGGCTACAAACGATCAGGAAACCTGCTTTGTAGAGGTTAAAAACGTAACTATGAAAGATGGCGATTTTGCATTGTTTCCTGATGCTAAAACTGAACGTGGAAGAAAGCATTTGGAAACACTGATTCGTGTGAAAGAGGAAGGAATGCGTGCGGTAATGTTTTATGTAGTTCAGCGCATGGATGTTGCCAAAGCAGGACCTGCAGCTGATATCGATCCAGCCTATGCCGATGTTTTAAAAAAGGCTATTGATTCAGGCGTGGAGGTCATCGCTATGCAGGCCGAAGTTTCTCCTGATGGAATTGACCTGGTGAAGGAGATTCCATTTCAATGGCCGCATTAAAAACCCGAACTAACGTTTCGTACCAGTTAAATTACCTGTGATCATAGTAAATTTTACTGACGATACGCCAACCCTCATTAAATCTATACAAGGATAGATAATCTGTAAAGATTTTTTTGTCGTCCTTGTAGAGTTCAACCTTTGCAATTGCAGCGTTACCCGTAATGTCTATCATAGGATACTTTGCAATGGTTCTTGATGCTCTTTTATCTTCAGACTTTTCTCTGCGCTGTTTGCTCGATTCTAACCAGGAATATATTGGGAATTTAGTTAGCATATTATTACGCACACCAAGTAAATTAAACCCGGGGTGGAAGCTGGCTGCTGTTTTATTAAGATCGCCCTTGTTATGCAGACCTTGAACATAACCTTCTTCAATTACCTTTTGAATCATTTGCCTGTCTTTTTGACCCATGCTGGCTGAAACTGCAAAGGTTAGTGTCATTAGTGTAATTGCAATTCTGATGTAAAACATACTTTGAGATTTTTGATTATTCTGCAATTTATCTAAAAATTTCCAATAATGTAATTTTTTATAACTGGGCTTATTGCTTCTTTGCCTGATATATTTGTATTTATCGATCGGGATTGTGAACCATGGTTCACAATTTATATTCAGTATAAATTATATATATGATTGCGAAAATGTGTTTAAATCTCAGATAACAAGAAAGTTAGGCCTATTAGTATATTAGCATAATGTACTCTTAATCTCTAAATATAAATATAATTATACATCACAATGCTTCGATATGTTGTACAATACTGCTAATTTTGCAGTATCATTTTAATAATAATAAATACAATGAAAACATACGACGTAATAATTTTAGGAAAAGGACCAGCCGGAATTATAGCTGGTGTGACAGCAAAAAAGCAAAACCCTGATAAAAGCATATTGATGATTGGTGAAGAAGATAAAGGTCTTGTGCCTTGCGGAATTCCTTATGTTTTTCATCGGTTAGATGATGTTTCGAAAAATGCAATGGGCCCCAAGCCCTTTCTGGATGCAGGAGGGGAGGTAGTTGTTGACAAGGCTGTTGGTGTCGATCTGGATGCAAGAAAAGTAAAAGTAACATCTGGAGCCGAATTTGGGTTTGAACGCCTTGTTTTTGCCACGGGATCGGAACCTGTAGTACCAAAGTTTATTAAAGGTTATGATCTGAAAGGTGTTTTTTATGTAAAGAAGAGCTACCAATACATTGAACATTTGAAAGAAAAAGCTAATGAGGCTAAAAATATTGTAATTATTGGTGGCGGTTTTATTGGAGCTGAAGTGGCTGAGCAGATGCATCTGGAAGGAAAAGCAAATGTATCATTGATAGAACTCGAAGAACAGTGTTTCAGTAAGGCTTTTTCTAAAGAACTGGCTGCTATTGCCACTGATAAACTTAGGGATACCGGATTGAATGTTTTGACTTCTACCAAAGTCGATCATCTGGAAGGAAAGAACGGGGTGGTTGAGTCTGTTGTTACATCTGGAGGTGAAAAAATTCCGGCTGATATGGTGATTATGTCAATTGGATATAGTCCCAACACTGCCCTGGCTAAAGATGCTGGTGTAGATTTGAATAGCATTGGTGCAATTCGTATTGATAATTTTGGCAGAACCAATAAAAATCATGTTTATGCCGTAGGTGATTGTGCCGGTACAATAGGCTTTTTGACTGGCCGGGAGGACAATATTATGTTGGCCTCAACAGCAACAGCCGAAGCGCGTATTTTAGGATACAATATGTTTGGGATAAAAATTAAACGCTGTTTTTCAGGAACACTGGGCGTTTTCTCAACTGAAGTGAATGATCTTTCAATGGCCTCTGCCGGGGTTAATGAAAACACTGCAAGCGAAGCTGGGGTTGAATACCTGACAGCAAAGTTTTCTGATGTAGACCGTCACCCTGGTACATTAGATGATACACAGCCACTTACAGTGAGGCTCTTTGCCTCGGTTTCTGATGGAAGTGTACTCGGTGGAGAAGTTTGGGGAGGCAAATCTTCAGGCGAAATTATTAATACCATAAGCATGGCCATTCAAAAAAGGGTAACAGTATACGAGTTGGTTTCGTTCCAGATCGGGACGCATCCACTTCTAACAACTGCACCCACAAAAAATGTGATGATCAAGGCGGCTGAAGGCATTATTGCTCAGCTTCACAAATAGTTTTATTGATTTTAGTTAGCAAGGGGCATTGCAATTTTGTAATGTCCCTTTTTATGTATAATTGGAGTTATCTTTGTTTATTACTCTCCTTTTTTTCTTTTTGTACAAAAAAAGACCTGTTAGCCACAAAGCAATGCTACAAAATATTTTTAAACTGTTGAAATAAAAATTGTAAATTGCTGCAAAACCAGAAAGCATTGGATTTGTCTTTTAATCTGAAAAATTTCTCAAGGAGAAAAAGCTTACTGTATATTGCGCTAATAGCTCTGTTTGGGGTTTTTGTAGTGTTTTATACCATAAATGGTGTACACAATAAAATGCGTGACGATTTATTGCAACGTGCCAAAATTGTAGCTTACGGCATTAACATAAATCGACTTAAAAACTTATCAGGCGATACATCAGACCTTAATTCAGCGGATTATTTACGCATTAAACAACAACTTACGGATATTCGTACTACTCATGATCCATGCAAATACTTGTATATAATGCGAGAGAACACAGGTGGCGATATTGTTTTTCTGGTAGATGCACAAAAACCATCATCAGAAGATTATGCACCACCCGGATTAATTTATTCAGAGGTCCCGAAAGCGTATTTAACTGTTTTTAGAACCGGGACACCGGCTACTGTGGGTCCAATTACAGATCGGTGGGGGAAACTATTTACTTCACTTATTCCTGTTAAATCAGAAAATGGTGAAATACTAGCTGTGCTTGGAATGGATGTAACAGTGCAGGATTGGAATAAAACAATTGTTTTTCGCCTGATACCTTTAATTGCAATTGTTTTAGTTACGGTAATACTGGTGTTTTATATCCAGCAGGTTCGTTACCTTCGAAAAGAGCGCGACGCTAAGGAAAAAGTTCGTAAAAGCCGGCTTCATTATAAAGCGCTATTTGATCTTGCTGCCGATGGTATTGTTACCGGAGATTTAAAAGGCAATATTACCAGGGTTAATAAGAGTTTTTGCCGTATAACGGGATATGATGAGGCTGAGCTTATCGGAAAGCCTCTTGATAAACTGTTCCCGGATGAGATTTTAGAATATAAACCCCTGGATTACCAGCGTGTGCTTGAAGGAAAAACTTTGCGCAGAGAGCGGGAAATGACACGGAAAAACGGAGAAAGAATTACTGTTGAAATGCATTCCAGTCGAATTGATAGCGAAACACTACAGTCTTTTTTTCGAGATATTAGTCGCCGTATTCGAAATGAACGCATTATCAGAGAGAAAAATGAAGAATTAATGGCTGCCGAAGAGGAATTGCGCACATCGAACACTGAGCTTCGAAGTACCAACCAATTGTTGGAACAACAAAAATCTATTTTGGCACAAGCCAAGCTTAAGGCAGAGGAGAGTGATCGTTTGAAGTCAAACTTTTTGGCCAATATGAGCCATGAAATACGTACTCCAATGAATGCCATTATCGGTTTTTCTGAATTAATACTGGAAAGCGAAGCTCTTGAAGGCACAGATGCCGAGCCTTATCTCAGTACAATCATTAAGCAGGGCAACCACTTACTGCAATTGATTAATGATATTGTTGACCTTTCAAAAATTGAAGCCAACCAAATTACCATTACCCGCAAAGAGGTTAATGTCAATGAAATAATAGACGACTTATTCGATGCCTTTCAGATGAAACGTTTTAATAAAGATCAAATCGAAATAAAGAGCGAGAAAAGTTTACCCGATGAAAAAAGCTGGATTGTTACAGATGAGTTGAGACTGAAACAAGTCTTCAATAATTTGCTTGGTAATGCGCTGAAGTTTACTCGAGCGGGAACAATAGCATTTGGCTATAAAGCTGATAGTTATGGACAAATAACATTTTTTGTCAGCGATACCGGAATTGGTATTCCAAAAGACAAGCAAGCTCAGGTTTTTGAACGTTTTCATCGTTTGCATGATGGGCATACAAGCAATTACGAAGGTACAGGTCTGGGGCTGTCAATTAGCAAGAGCTTGTTAGAGATGCTCGGAGGAAATATTACAATCGAATCTGAAGAGCATCAGGGATCCCGGTTTGAATTTACTGTTGCTCAGCATTGAGCTAATTTAAGCAAGACCATGCATTTTTATTAATTGAGAAATCTCTTCTTCAAATGTGCTTTTCTGGTGGTATTCCTCCTGTTTTTTTATGTAATCTATAAGCTCCTTCTTTTCTTTGAAAGAATGTGTAAACGCCGTATATCCATCCTGCCACCCTGCAAAGGCAGGGAACAGGTGGCTTTCGCCGATAAAATCAGTACTCGATTGTTTTATATCTTTAATTAGCGCATCTAAAGGGATGATAGGTGAAATATTCACCGCAAGGTGAAGGTGATTCGCTGTCCCGTTAATTCGTAGAAGCTCACAATTTTTATTCTTTAAATGCTCCCATATGTATTTGAAAAGTACGCGCTGACCGTTTTTTACCAGGGTGTTTTCATTATTTAGGGTGCTGAGAATAATGTGATAAATGCTTTGGGTTTGAATATTCATGGCTGCTGCATTTTGTTTTGCAAATATATGCAATGCAGTGAGAATATAAAAAGGGAATGGATGACAGGCTTTATTCTCTTCGGTTATTTCCAAGTTGCCCCCTCATCATATCTACATCTTCCCTTAACTTGTTTACGGTGGCAATAAGGTCTGTTTGCGGCAATCGCGGTTCGGGCATATCATTGCTAATGAAGTGCACAAAGCGCCACACTTCCAGAATATCGTTCACAGGTAAATCGTAAGGTTCATAAAGCGTATTGAGCGAATGTAAGCGGAACGATTGTTTGTCGCTGAGTTGGTTTTCCACAATCTTAAAAACAACGCCTTCGTCGCGGGTTACAAAAATGCAGGGCGTATTGTCATTGATGCTGCTCCAGTCCTGAATGTACTCTCCCGTAATCCATGCGCCTTCGGGTACAGGGAGCATTGAGTCGCCACTTACCTGAAAGGTGCGGTATTTTTTTTGGCGGTCCAGAAAAGGAAGCTTGAAAACCGGTAACTCGCGAATGTATTCCGGATCGGCATAACCTGTCGTATAACCAGCTTTGGCTTTTTCGGGGACCAGTTCAATGTTTTCATCATTATCGCTGTCAACCGTGGTGGTGAGTACGCGCAGGCGACTGCCTTTCACGAAAATATCGAAACCACGTTCCAGTTCCGAAAGTTGGCTTTCGGAAAGCTCTGCCATGTTGACCCGGATTAGTGTATCAATGGCAATTTCGAAATAATCAGAGAATCCGGCCAGCGCATCCAGCCCCGGTGAAGCCACGCCATTTTCATATCCGCTTAAGGTAGAGCGCTTCATCTCCAATGCAGCTGCCACCTCGTCTTGCGTGCGCTTACGACGCTTGCGCAGCAGTTTAATATTTTGAGCAAAAAATGTCGATTTCATTTGCACGATTAATATAATTTGATTAATTTATAATCATAAAAATGATTAAATACTAATCAAAAATACGTAAAAATGTTTCAAGTTCCAAGTTTCAGGTTAAAAAGTTTCATGTTTCATGTTTCATGTTTGTTCTTACTGCGAAGATTGGCACAAGTATAGTTTTCATCGGCGAAATAAAACGAACAGTAAAATTACAAACGGAATAACCTGAAACATTGAACCTGAAACCTGAAATCTGAAACCAAAAGTAACCTGAAACTAAATTATAATTATATGGCAAAAATAAGTCGTTTTGAAGATTTGGAAACATGGCAATTAGCCAGAGAAATTTGTAATGTGGTATACGAATTTACAATGTTTGAATCTTTTTCGAGAGATTTTTCATTGAAAGATCAGATACGCAGATCGAGTGGCTCCGTAATGGATAATATTGCAGAAGGTTTTGAAAGAGATGGAAGAAAAGAATTTCGACAATATTTATCAATTGCTAAAGCATCTTGCGGAGAAACAAGATCACAATTGTACAGAGCTTTTGATTTAAAGTATGTCTCAAAAGAAGATTTTGATACATTATATGATCTGTTAATTGTTGAAAGTAAAAAGATAAGTGCATTTATAAAGTATCTGCAGCACTCAGAATTCAAAGGAAACAAGTACAAGAATTGATAGGTTTCATGTTCGAAAGTTTCAGGTTTCAAGTTGTCCTTACTGCAAAGATTTGGTGCGTGCATAGTTTTCATCGACGAAATATAAAGAACAATAAAATTAAAAACGAAATAACCTGAAACTTGAAACCTGCAACATGAAACTTAAAGTCGCAGCGTGAGGTTACAAATGAATGATTCGAAAGAAATGATTTGAACTGCACCTTTTTAACTTACTCACACCGCGACTAACCTGCAACCTGCAACCTGCAACCTGCAACCTGAAACCTGAAACTTGAAACCTGTAACCTGAAACCTGAAACATGAAACATGAACACTCGAAACATACTCCATCTCGACCTCGATACCTTTTTCGTATCGGTAGAGCGACTGCGGAACAGTGCGCTGAACAATAAACCCATCATCATTGGCGGAACATCTGACCGCGGTGTGGTGTCGGCGTGCAGTTACGAGACACGCCCGTTTGGTGTGTACTCCGGTATGCCCATGAAGATGGCGCGCAGGTTGTGTCCCGAGGCGCTGCAAATTCGTGGCGATATGGATCAGTACTCAAAATATTCGCACGTGGTGACCGATATCATTGCTGAGGAAGCCCCTTTGTACGAAAAAATGTCCATCGATGAGCATTACCTCGACCTTACCGGTATGGATCGCTTTTTTGGCACGTTGAAATGGTCGCGGGAATTGCGGCAACGCATCATAAAAGAGAGCGGGTTGCCCATTTCCTTTGGTTTGTCGACTAACAAAAGCGTAGCCAAAATTGCCACAGGCGAGGCCAAACCCAATGGAGAGCTACAGGTGGCACAGCAGCAAGTGTTGCCGTTTCTGAGTCCGTTGTCCATACGCAAAATACCGGGAGTAGGGCACAAAGCCTTTCAGACTCTCCGCACCATGGGCGTCGATACCATTGAGACGTTGCGTATGGTGCCGCCGGAGATGGTTACACGGGTGCTGGGGAAGAATGGTAAAGGTGTGTGGAAAAAAGCCAATGGCATTGATCCGACCCCGGTAAAGCCGTATCGCGAACGAAAGTCTATTGGTACGGAACGCACTTTCAGTGAAGACCGTACCGATACAGCGCGTCTGGAGGAAATTATTGCTGCCATGACCGAGAAGCTGGCTTTTGAACTGCGCCAAAAGCAGAAGGTGACGGCTTGTGTAACGGTGAAAATTCGTTATGCAAACTTCGATACACATACCAAACAACAGCGTATTCCATACAGCGGACTCGATCATCAGTTGATTAAGGTGGCGCGGGAGCTTTTTCGCAAAGTGTACGATCGGCGTATGCGTGTGCGGCTCATAGGCGTTAAATTTAGCCATCTGGTGCATGGCGCGCACCAGCTCAACCTGTTCGAAGACACCAGCGAAATGGTGAAACTGTACCAGGCACTCGACAGCCTGCGCAACCGTTACGGATCGCATATTGTGCACAAAGCGCTAGCGATGAAACGGCTGTAATGTTCCAGGTTTATAAAGTTTCAGGTTGCAAGTTCTAATAAATAACCTGCAACCTGAAACCTGTAACCTGAAACCTGAAACATTGAACCTGAAACCTGAAACCAAATGTACCTCGCTGCCCGCACATATTACAGTCTCCGCTACGGAACATTGTCGCCGGAAAAACTGGTGCAGATGGCCGCGCAAAAAGGTATCCAGGTCGTGGCGCTCACCGATATCAACAACAGCACCGGTATGCCCGATTTTGTGAAGGCCTGTCGTAAGTATGGCATCGCACCTGTGGCGGGCATGGAGTTTCGCAGCGGCGATACATGGCTTTACACGGCGCTCGCACGCAACGAAAACGGTTTTGAGCAGATCAACCGGTTCATGTCGTACCACAACATCAACAATCTAAAGTTACCCGACCGTGCGCCACAACTCGAAGATGTGTTCTTTATCTACCCGTTTTTAAATTTTCCCGACCGCCTGCGCGACGATGAGTACATTGGTGTGCGGGTATCGGAGCGCAACAAGCTGGTGACCATCAGCGATAAACTCATTCGAAGCCGTTGTGTGATGTTTCATCCGGTTACATTTGCCTCCCGTTCCGACATGGAGCTGCATCGTCACCTGCGCGCCATCGATCGCAATATGCTGCTTTCAAATCTTACAGATGAGATGGTGGCCAAAGGCGATGAGGTGCCCGCCACTGAAGCGCAATTAGCTAAAGCCTACGAATTTTTCCCCGAATTGATTGACAATACGCAAAAACTGTTGCTGAAGTGCACCTATCACATTGACTTCACGTCGCTCAAAAACAAGCAGGTGTATTCTGCCAGCCGTTACGATGATAAATTGTTGCTCCAGAAACTGGCACGCGAAGGTTTCGAAGAACGTTTTGGGGCAGGTCATACGTATGCGCGTGAGCGACTGGAAAAAGAATTGCATGTGATCGATAAGCTGGGTTTTGCGGCTTATTTTCTCATTACCTGGGATATTATTCATTATTCCATGACCCGCGGGATTTACCACGTAGGTCGGGGGAGTGGCGGCAATAGCCTGGTGGCCTATGCGCTGAAAATTACCGATGTAAACCCGGTGGAACTGAACCTCTATTTCGAACGCTTCATCAACCCGCAGCGTACCAGTCCACCCGATTTCGATATCGATTATTCGTGGCGCGATCGCGACCAGGTGCAGGATTATATTTTTAAACG
>Ga0102940_1001070_pt1 | contig 18154 bp, 12 predicted proteins | sample SalPonR2_C_D1_MG_FD_78215 | JGI IMG/M metagenome (GOLD analysis project Ga0102940, IMG submission 78215) | Salt pond soil microbial communities from South San Francisco under conditions of wetland restoration - Salt Pond MetaG R2_C_D1_MG | ecosystem: Environmental > Aquatic > Marine > Intertidal... | reverse complement strand
GACGGGGCATTGCCTCGTCTCGAACAGAGGCGACCGATGGAGAGACAGAGGGACGGGGAGACGAAGAGACGGCCGTAGAGACGGGGCATTGCCTCGTCTCCAACAGAAGCGACCGATGGAGAGACAGAGGGACGAAGAGACGAAGAGACGGCCGTAGAGACGGGGCATTGCCTCGTCTCCAACAGAAGCGACCGACGGAGAGACAGAGGGACGGGGAGACGGGGAGACGGGGAGACGGTTCCTCGCCAGGATGTACAAGCAAGAAAACGACCTCCGAGAGGTCAAAAACCTCGGTAGCTCAAGGCATCCCCGGTCAGGATACGACTCCGGAGGAGTCGAACCTGCCAGAGAAGATGGCAGCACCAGACAAGATATAGATAACGCACCACCTTAGTGGCGGTACACATACAACATAAAAAACCGAAAAAACACACCATATGTACGACTACTTATTCACCGAAGAACATCAGCTATTCCGACAGGGGTTGCGAGACTTCATACAACAGGAGGTACTCCCCAACATTGATCAGTGGGAAGAAGAGCGCCGCATCCCCAAAGAACTGTGGAAGAAATTTGGCGATATGGGCTATCTGGGCCTGAATTTCCCCGAAGAATACGGTGGCATGGATGCTGATTTCTATTTTTCCGTGATCTTTCTGGAAGAAATCGCCCGTTGCTACAGTGGTGGGTTTACCATCACCCCCAGTGTTCAGCAATACATGGCTTCCCCTTATTTGCTAAAGCATGGCTCCGATTTTTTAAAAGAGAAATACCTGACCAAAGCTATTGCCGGCGAATGGATTGCATCGATTGCCATTACCGAGCCAGGGGCCGGTTCGGATGCTGCGAATATTCAGACGCGAGCCGAACGAAAAGGCGATCATTATGTTGTTAACGGGGCCAAGACGTTCATCACCAATGCATACTATGGTGACTTTATGATCACCGTGGTCAAAACAGATCCTGAGCAAGGGGCCGCCGGTGTTAGCCTTTTGGTAATTGACCGGAATGCGGAAGGAGTCTCTGCCCGCAAGTTGAAAAAGCTGGGCTGGCACGCTTCGGACACCGCGGAATTGAACTTTGACGACGTAAAGGTACCAGTAGAGAATCTCATTGGTGAGGAAGGAATGGGCTTTTACTATTTAATGGGGGGCTTACAGCTCGAGCGTCTGGCCGGAGCTATCAGTGCCGTTGCTGCCAGTGAACATGCCCTTGAATATGCCCTGCAGTACATGTCAGAACGGGAAGCTTTCGGTCGTCCCATCAATAAATTCCAGGTATTACGACACCGGGTAGCACAGTTAAGTGCGGAAATTGAAAGTACCCGGGCGTTTGTCTACCACTGTGCGCGCCTGCATCACGACGACGAATATGCTGTCAAGGAGTGCTCTATGGCAAAGCTGCTGGCAACAGAGCTTTCCGATAAAGCCACCTACCAGTGCCTTCAGTTTTTTGGCGGATATGGGTATATGGAAGAATACAAAATTGCGCGTATGTTTCGCGACAGCCGCATCGGAACTATCGGCGGAGGCACCTCCGAAATTATGCGGGAAATCATTGCCAAAATGGTTATTGATGACCAACAATACAACGGAAAAAGCAATACCCCTGCCGTATCATCGAACCGGCCACCCAGGGCAGCGGTGGCTCATACCACAACCGGACAAGCATCTTCTTTAACTAACCATAAAAACGAAACAGACATGGAAATGAATGAAGTAATGGATCAAATAAAGCAACGAGCCGCTAACGCTTCGCCCCTCGGCAATACCCTTAAATTTAATATGGGTGGGCAGACAGTCTTCCTCGACGGCACCGGCGATGCCAATACGGTCAGCACCGACGACAAGGATGCCGATTGCACCGTAGAGATTGCCCCCGACGACTTTGCAGCCCTTATGAGCGGTGACCTCAACCCTATGAGCGCTTTCATGAGTGGCAAGATCAAAGTAAAGGGGGACATGGGCGTTGCGATGAAGCTACAAAGCCTGTTGGCCTAGTATAGGAGCAAGGAGGAGGTTGGGGAACTCCAGCCACCTCAACCCAGATACACCGCTCAGAAAACAGCTGCACTGCAGTCATCTGCTTCTTGAGCGGATACCTGCAAGGGGGGATACGCCAATGTGTATCCCCCCTTACCAGCACGGATGCTTATACGAATTTCCGCATACTCATGATAACACCTAAATGAAGGCCTTCGTGCAGGTTGTTGAACGAAATAGCTTCTTCCACAGAATGCAGGGTGGTCCCGAAACTAGTCTCGTAGGCTCTATATTCCGTAAACAATCCATCCTGATAATCACGCCTGGATTTTTCGGGCACCTCAATTAAGGCATTCAGGATAGCATTAGCCTCCTTTTCTTCTACCTTAGCGGTAGGACGACTTCCTTTACGGTAAGTTTCTACCCATTCTTCGGATACTAACATTTTTTGTCCAGACAACCCATACATCAATAGTTGTTGCGTTACCAGTAAATGTGCAGCGTTCCAAAGCAAATTATTCGAAAACCCGTCGGGGATAGTATTCCATTGGTCCAGAGAATATTCCTGCAGTATGGATATTACATTACGACGATTTTGATCAAGTAAATCGAACTGTGTACTTATATAGCTCATATATTCGTTTTTCGACCGGGAAGGTAACCAAAACCATCGGTTTTCTACCACTACGCTCTTCCCGCAACGATATAAATCCTAAATGAATTTACCCATTACCGATAAAGGCTGACTATGATGTCAAAAAACCAAAAGAACCGTATCCTGTCAGGCAGCGTTTATCCCTTTTGAAGCCTCTTGATAAGGGAACGTTTTTTCGCCGTAAGGCACACTTGTAAACCCCGTTCAAGAGATTATTCTATTTTTGGCAAAAAAGAAAAGGCTGCATGTACATATTATTAGTTTCCATCATTATCGCCTTGTTCGTTGCCATGCTATTTGTCAATCTTTACTTTCGTTACCGGGTACTTAAGACGTATCGTATTCTGGTAAAAAACCGGGTAGAATTTGGTGCCCGACACTTATTTAACCCGCAAAAAATGGAGGAAGAGATTTACCCTCGCTACCCCCATCTGAAAGAAGAAATTAGTGTTTTCAGCCGTCACATGCGGTATTCTATTCGAATGGCAACGGTGCTTATTGCACTGATCACCCTGTTTGGAGCCGTTTTAATGTACTATCGTGACGTGTAAACGCAAGGCTATCGACCAAGTTATAAAACCAACATACCTATGCTAAAAATCGGCGTACTGGGCGCAGGACATTTAGGGAAAATACACTTGAAATGCATCAAATTGGCTGATCAGCACTTTGACCTGATTGGATTTCATGATCCGGATCCGAATACTGCCCGTGCCGTGGCCGAGCAATTCCATACCCGGGCCTTTGACAGCATCGATGATTTGCTGCAGGAAGTTGATGTCATTGATATTGTAACTCCGACCACCACCCATTTTACGGTTGCCCAAAAAGCAATGGAAGCCGGCAAGCACGTATTCATTGAAAAGCCCCTAACGCATACGGTAACGGAAGCCGAAAAATTGCTTGTATTAAGCCAGGAAAAAGGCATTAAAGTGCAGGTTGGCCACGTGGAACGGTTCAATCCGGCTCTCCTTGCCCTGGAAGGTATAGAGCTCGACCCTATGTTTGTCGAAGCACACCGGTTGGCTATTTTTAACCCTCGCGGTACCGATGTTTCGGTTATCCTGGATTTGATGATCCACGACCTGGACATCGTTTTAAGCATGGTGAAAGCCCCGGTAGCACAGGTCAGCGCAAGTGGTGTTGCGGTAGTCAGCGATACGCCGGATATCGCCAACGTCCGGCTCGAATTTGCAAACGGTGCGGTCGCCAACCTGACCGCCAGTCGCATTTCGCTCAAGCAAATGCGTAAAGTTCGTCTGTTCCAACAGGAAGCCTACATTAGCCTCGACTTTCTGGAAAAACAAGCCCAAATTGTGCGACTTTTTGATCAACCCCAGGAAGATCGGCAGAATATGATGGAATTATCCACCAAGGACGGCACCAAATATATCACTGTCGATATGCCAGATATCGAGCAGGTCAACGCGATCAAACTGGAACTGGAGACATTTGCAGAAAGTATTATCCACGACAAGCGCCCCCGGGTAGCGATTGAAGATGGTTATCAGGCTCTAAAACTAGCGCATCAGATTATTGATGTCATTGAAAATCAAACCAATAAAATCCTACCCTAAATTCAAATGCGTCCCTCCCCATCCCAAAATAAACTATGCCATATTAAGCAGGCTGTATTGCTCATAGCACTGGGGGTTACCGTCATGCACTGTACGAAAGAACATCTCCTTGAGGCATTTCCTTCGTATGTTACCATAAACGACATTAAATTGACCACCAATCAATCGACACAAGGATCAGCTTCCGCAAATATTTCAGAAATATGGCTGTTTGTGGATAATGCCTTCCTGGGAGGATATAGTACTTCGGCCACGATCCCCATACTGGAAAGTGGTCAGGTAAATATTCGATTTGAAGCAGGTATCCGCGATAATGGGGTTTCGGCTACGCCGGAGCTTTACCCTTTTTACGCTCCGGTGACAGTAAGGCCAACCCTGGAACCGAAGCAAATCGATTCATTTAACTTAACCTTTCGCTACCGCGAAAACACTCAATTTGCCCTACTGGAAAATTACGAAAACGGGGTAACTGTTTTTCAAGACCTAATCGCAGGATCCTCTTTCAACCGGCTCAGGCCCTCGACCGAGGCCGCTTTCGAGGGTCGGGAAGGTGGATTGATTGAGCTCAATACGGATTTCCCGACGGTGGAGCTCGCCTCTATTCGCAGGTTTAGCGCCCTGCAGGAACGCGCAGTACCGGTCTATTTAGAAGTCGACTACCAATCCGAAGCCCCCGTACAATTTGGTGTCATCGGCTTTGCCGCCGGATCGGAAGTGCCCGTTGATGCGCGTTATGTGGCCGGATTTAATCCATCCCCAGAGTGGAAAAAGATCTATTTCAATTTAAGCCAGGCAATGGCAGAGAGTCAGGGAGAAGAATTCAAACTAATTTTACAAACTTCATTACCAACCGAAAACGATGGTACGTACACCAGGAACACGGCAAAAGTTCGGATCGACAACCTCAAGCTCCTTCACTTCTGAGCAGGATGTTATGCGACAACGAGGACGCCGCATGACCAGGCGCAGAAAAAGGCATACCAATGCCTATAAATTAATGGACGTACTTACGGCTTTAACCGCCTGGGTGCTATTCTTTTTATACCGTAGTCAGGTAGAAGGGAAGGTGCTATCTACGGCTATCTTTCAAGATCCTAATTTTTGGTACGGTGTGACCTTAATTCCGGTGGGGTGGTTTCTGTTTTACTCTATTTTTGATCAATACCACGACATCTATCGCATGTCTCGCCTGGCTACCCTGGCCCGCACCCTGTTTCTTAGCTTTTTTGGGGTTACCTTTCTATTCTTCACCCTAATCCTCGATGATTTTGTAGCGGACTACCGCACCTACTACAGCTCTTTTCTGACCCTGTTTTTTCTGCATTTCAGCCTGACCGCTTTCTCTCGTATGGTTATACTTACCCGGGCCAGCCGGCGCTTAAAAGCGGGTAAAATTACCTTTAACACCTTAATGATTGGAGGCAATAAGAATGCCGTTGAGCTCTATAAAGATGTTCAGCAACGCACTAAAAAACTGGGGCACCGATTCATTGGATTTATTGATACCAATGGCGAAAGTACCAACGAACTTATTACACACTTACCCAAGCTTGGTAAAATTGAACAAATAGCCCCTACCATCCACGATTATGAAATTGAGGAAGCCATTATTGCTATTGAGACCTCAGAACACAACCGCCTGCGTCGTATCCTGAATATACTATTTGACTTTGACCGGGTGCTGGTGAAAATCATCCCTGATATGTACGACATTATGCTGGGGACGGTAAAAATGAACCACATCTACGGCGCTGTCCTCATTGAAATCCGTCAGGAATTAATGCCCAAATGGCAACGACTGGTGAAACGGGGCATAGATGTGGTGGCCAGTATTATTATGCTGATTTTACTTACTCCGCTTTATGCCTTTATTGCTTTGCGTGTGCGGTTGTCTTCCCGCGGGCCTATCTTCTTCCAACAAGAGCGCATTGGGCAGCATGGCGAACCCTTTATGATCTTTAAGTTTCGGTCTATGTATACCGATGCGGAGTCTCAAGGACCACAGCTATCACAGGATAATGACGACCGTTGTACCCCCTGGGGGGCCATTATGCGCAAGTGGCGACTAGACGAGTTACCCCAATTCTGGAACGTTTTACGCGGTGACATGTCACTGGTAGGGCCACGGCCGGAACGGCAATTTTATATCGACCAGATTGTTCCGCGTGCCCCGCACTATAAGCACCTGCTAAAAGTGCGCCCAGGTATTACCTCCTGGGGACAGGTCAAGTATGGCTATGCTTCTAATGTCGACCAAATGCTGCAACGCTTGAAATTCGATATCCTTTATATCGAGAATATGTCTTTAGCCCTGGATTTTAAAATCTTATTCTATACCGTTTTAGTGATCCTCCAGGGAAAAGGAAAGTAATGGAAGTTTTTGAGGTGTGAAGGTGGAAGCCCGGCCCGACGCCTTGAGAGCGATCGGCCGGTAGTCTGAGGTGGAACGTTGCGATTGAGCTTACGTGCTCATGCTCCCCCTCAAATTCCCCGAATCAGATAAAGAACCTAACCTTAGCCTACGAATTTATAGCCTACCCCACGCACACTTAGGAAATACTCCGGATTTTTCGGATCCTGCTCAAAGTATTTACGGAAAGACAGGATAAAGTTATCAATCGTGCGGGTCGACGGATATACATCATAGCCCCAAACCGACTGCAGAATTTGCTGCCGAGATACCACTTCGTTGCGGCGATCCACGAGCAATTTTAACAACATAGCTTCTTTCTTGGTCAGCGTAAATCTGCCGGGGTTTCCGTTGGCTTCGTAGGTCACGAAGTTGACAGAATTGTCGCCAAATTCATAGGTTTCCGGGCTATTTTCAGGAGCCTTACTGGTACGTTTGATAAGGTTATTCACCCGGAGCAGAAGCTCTTCCAACACAAAGGGCTTGGTCAGATAATCATCGCCTCCTTTTTTAAGTCCCATAATGCGATCCTGGGAAGCATCCTTGGCAGTAAGGAAGATGATAGGAATATCCATATTCGTTAGCCGGATCTGCTCACAAACCTGGAACCCATCTACCTCGGGTAGCATGACATCGAGGATAATGAGATCAAAATGCTGCTCTTTAAAGAACTTTATGGCTTCTTTCCCCGATTCGGTCGCTACAACCTCGAAATCTTCCATTTCGAGATTAAGCTTGACCACGTCGCGGATATTTTCCTCATCTTCCACCAAAAGGATACGATTCATAGTTGGGATTTTCTAAGTAACTAACTTTCAAAATGTATTGAAAGAACACACAACCCCCATAATGGTTTAGCTGGCTTTACGTGCTCCATCCTGAGCGGGCTGCAGCGGCTGATTTGCCGGCAACTGTATCCGAAAGCGCGTACCGTGGGGTTGGTTATCCAACACGGATATTTTACCGCGATGTGCCCGCACAATTTCGGCTACGATATAAAGCCCCAGGCCGGTTCCTTTACTCTTGCGGGTATCTTCATTACCCACCCGGTAAAATTTTTCAAAGATTTTCTTTTTTTCCTTATCGTCAATTCCGATGCCGTTATCGGCAATTTCCAGAACAATTTCGTCGCCCTGAAAATGCAGGTTGGTATCAATACGCACAGGGTGCTGACTATACTTCACTGCGTTTTCCAGTAAATTAATAGCCACGGAGGTCATGCCCGTTTTGTCGCCGTGCAAGTAGGGAATATTACCATCCTGGGAATAGGTAAACTTAACATTTGGATATTTACTGCGGAGTTTTTGTAGTAAGTCTTCCAGCAACTCACTCAGGTCAATATTCTCCCGATGTGGCTGATAGGCATCTTCTAGTTTAGCCGAGAGCAATAAATCATTGACCAGGCCATTCAGACGTTGCGTATCCGACAGGGCATTATCCACCAGGCGTTCTTTAAGCTCGGGTTTGAGGGTCGAGCGCCTTTTCATTGTTTCCAGGACCAACTGTATAGAGGCAATGGGCGACTTCAATTCGTGCGTAATGGAAAGCAGGAAATTTCGTCGCTGCCGGGCGGCCATCATCTCTTTATTATATCCCCGGTTAATCAGGTACATACCGATGAGCAGGCTAACCACAAAGACTCCCGCCTCGCCCATAATCATATATTTCTGTGCCTCGTAATTCTCTTTCAACTCCGCGTATTCGCTGGTTTCGCGAAACTGAGACTGATTACTCACCAAGCCCTCAGCCACCATTCCGATAAGCAGCAACTCTCGCTTGGCGTAAAAGGCATCCTGGTTTTTTTCGTACAACAGTACCGACCACCAGGTGAAGGCCAACAACATGTAGGCAATCACGAGGTAAGAAAGTAAGCGGAGCCGAACGTTTAGTTTGTGTTCCATGCTATTCGTAAACAATGTCCATCGCCTCCTTGATCAGGCCGGCCGCCTCCTGCAGGTCAGCTTCCGTATGGGCAGCACTAACAAAGCCTACTTCGTATCCCGAAGGACCAAGATAGACCCCGCGTTGTAGGAGTTCGTGGTGTAGTTTTTTAAAGATCTCCATTCCTGCCGAATCAATTTGATCAGAGCGCATCACGCGCTCGTCCGAAAAAGCAATCCAAAAGATAGAGGCAATCTGTTGCAGGTGTGCTTTATATCCCTTTTGATCAATGTGCTGCTGTATATCGGCGACAAAATGACGGGTACGCTTTTCGAGATCATCGTAAAACCCTGGCTGCAATAATTGTTTCAGGGTAGCATAACCAGCCGCCATGGTAACCGGATTAGCGCTTAAGGTTCCCGCTTGATAAACGGGACCGTCGGGTGCGATGTGGCTCATAATTTCGGCACTGCCCGCGTAAGCACCTACCGGCATACCGCCACCAATAATTTTGCCGTAGGTAAGAATATCGGGCTGAATACCGTAATGCCCGGCTGCTCCTTCAAATCCAACCCGAAAGCCGGAAATAACTTCATCAAAAATAAGTAGTACGCCGTACTTGTATGCTTTTAAGCGCAAGCATTCCAGGAAGGAAGGATCTTGCAGTAATAATCCATTATTAGCGGGTACCGGCTCAACGATGATGCAGGCAACATCATCGGCATGCTCTTGCAACATATCATCCAACGCCTTGCGATCGTTGAGGGGCAAGACCAGGGTTTCCTGTGCGAAAGATGGTGGAATACCCGCCGAAGTGCTGACGCCAAAGGTAGCCAGGCCCGACCCGGCTTTCACCAACAGCGAATCGACATGGCCATGGTAACACCCTTCAAACTTAATTACCTTATTTTTTCCGGTAATACCCCGGGCAAGCCGAATCGCCGACATGACCGCCTCCGTCCCGGAACTAACAAAACGGATTTTATCAATGTAGCGATGGTTTTCCGTGATCAATTTCCCCAACTGATTGCCCAGACGGGTAGGCGTACCGAAGGATGTCCCTTTGCTGACCGTATCCATGACTTCCTGCTTCACCTGCTCGTTGTTGTGCCCTAAAATAAGCGGACCCCAGGAACAGCAGAAATCAATAAAACTATTGTCGTCCTCATCAGTCATGCGGGCACCATGCCCTTCCTTGATAAACAAAGGCGGCCCTGATACCGACTTGAAGGCGCGAACGGGAGAATTAACGCCACCCGGAAAATAGTGTTTGGCCTCTTCGAAAAGTTTTTCGGAAGTATTGCGGTTGATCTGTTTGCTTATATCCATATGTTTATTACTCTATTTATGAAAGGGGCCCGGCAGCAAAATTAGCTCCCCACATCCATGTAAAGACTGCACAACGTTAACAAAAGTACAGTTTTATCCGATGTACGGTTGGTACCCTCCGGTCAATTCACGGTCAATATAAGATAGGAAAACAGATTTATACAAAAAACCCGAACGATACCCGTAACCAATGGCTGGGGAAACTGCAGGCCAGTTCGAACCGAATGGATCGTCAGCAGCAGCCCTCTGCAAAAGTATTTTTCCCGGTCCCTCCTTTCTCATAGCCGGCAAATTGATGGAAAAACCCTATTTTGGTGATTAGAAACCGTAGAACATGTCAGTACAAGTTGATCGCTACATTGCAGAGCTACTTTACGAACAGGATAAAGTTACCGTGCCCGGGCTGGGGATTTTCTCCCTGAACTATAAATCGGCACAGACCGATCCGGCACAAGAAATACTTACACCTCCGGCCAAAGTTGTGTCTTTTCGCCACAGCCCCGAGAGCAGTAACGATCGTAGCCTGATAAACCACATCAGTACAATCGAAGGCATTAGCCAGGAACAAAGCCGGCAGGCCGTAACGGACTACGTTCGTTCGGCCCGGGAAAAATTACAACGCAAAGAGCTCGTACTTATTGATCAGGTAGGCCGTCTGTATACCGACTTTGAAGGAACGCTACAGTTTTTAGCTGATGCGACCAATTTCGACACGTCTACCTTCGGTCTTCCCCCTATATCAGCCAAACCAGTTCCCACGCCACCCGAGTCGGTCAATGCCGGGCTAGCCACCCAAGCTGCAAAAGCAGCGGATACAGCGCCCCGGACTACCTTCGTACAGCGGCACCTGGGGACCATTATTACGGTGGTGCTAATTGTTATTGTAGCTATTATTTTCGCCTTATCATATCAGCGCTTCTTTGGAGAACGCTCTAATGACCCTACCGCCAATGTACCCGAGGATCGCCACAACGTAGCGCCTCCCCCGGCTGGGGACGAGGAAGGCCTGAGCGATGACCCCGCGCTTGATTTCCCAATAGATGATGCCAATAACCATGAAGTTGCCCCCAACAATTCGGAAACGGAAGACTTTGACGATAGTGAAACCGAAGCCATAACTCCCGCGCCCAACCAACAAGAAGCAATTATTGCGATTGGTATTTTCCAGGATAAGGAAAACGTAAACAGCCTGGTCGAGCGCATTTATAAAACCGGATATGAACCTTACCTCGACGAACGCAATGGCCGCACCCGGGTAGGCATCCAACTCTCCTACCAGGAATTTAGTGAGGTGCAAAAAGCACTACAGCTAGCCCGACGAGAATTTGCTCCCGATGCCTTCATTATGGAGCGCTAGCCACGAAATCAGACGCGCTGCCAAACTTTTTTCTACCTTTATACCTTATTACCAATAACTATACTATCATCCCCCAAGGTTCTTTACGTTATGTCGAATACACGGAGCTTATTACATTATAAAACATATCTGCACGACCACTCCGATGAGTGGCTCGTCTTTATCCACGGTGCAGGTGGTAGTATTGCAACCTGGAAATACCAGGTGGAAGCCTTCAAACCTTATTTCAACCTCTTACTTCTGGATTTACGTGACCACGGCAAGTCCAAGAACTTAGAGCCCGCTTTCAATAATTACAATTTCGATATCGTAAGCGACGATATCCTGCGGGTAATCGACCACCTTGGGCTGGAAAAAGCCCATTTTATGTCCATGTCTCTGGGGAGTGTCATTTTGCAAAAAATTGATGAGAAACGTCCCCAGCTCATTGATAAAATGATCATGGCCGGAGGCGTATTCCGGGCAACCTGGAAGATTAAGCTATTTGTCCATTCGGCAAAGTTTTTGTCTTATCTGCTGCCGTACCGCACCATGTATAACCTCTTTTCTTTTGTGGTCTTGCCGAAAAAAAACCACGAGTACTCGCGCCGGATTTTCCGTATGCAATCACAGAAGTTGGCCCCCAACGAATATTACAAATGGATTGGCCTTTACAAGGATTTTTTTCGGTTGCTGAAAAACTTCTTTAACCGCGAATTAGAAAAGCTGAGCCTCGTGGTCATGGGCGAAGAAGATCACGTATTTTTTAAAGCTGCCCGCCGGTTCACCAAAGTACACCAAAAGGCCAGTCTGGTAATTTTTGAGCAGTGTGGGCACATCTGCAATATTGAGCAGTACGAGCAATTCAACGATACGGTTTTGTCCTTCCTGCTGCCCGACGATGCTTCTTCCATGTCAAAAAGGACGGGATAAAGTTCCTTACCGCAATAAGGTGATTGACCCGCTTACGCGAAAACGTTGGCCCCGGTCATCCATAAGCTCTGCCTGATAAACGTAAACTCCGGCTGGTTGATCGCGACCTGCCAGGGTTCCATCCCAGCCTTCTTCTCCGGTATTGGGCGCCAAATCATTACCTTCAAAAACCAGCGTTCCCCACCGGTTATAGATACGCAAAACCGTAATTTGCCGCAGATCACCTCCTCCATAGAGCGTGAAATAGTCATTCTGGCCATCATCATTTGGACTGAATACATTAGGAGCATAATAAACCTCCGGCCGCTCTTCAACCACAACACGCACCGTCTGGGAAAGCATACAACCACTCCCCGTAGTGGCGGTCAACCGGTACAGCGTAGTCCGCTCTGGTCGAGCAATAGCCGTCAACCCATCTTCCGACAGGCGCAAAGTGGCTGTATTGCTCCACTGTAAGCGGACCGGGGTAAAGTTCAGTATAGCCTCCAGCGCCACGCTATCGCCTTGCTGAATAATTCGTTCGTCCCCCAAATCAATATTAGCAATGAGCGTACTATTGAGCAACGTCAGCGGTTCGTTCAGTCTACAGCTTTCCCCATCATCCAGGTAAAGTATATCCGCGGTGGGGGGAAGGTCCACGATGACCACCGGAAAGGAAGCAATGGGAATAAAGGTATTCCCGTCTAAGCTATATCGATACGCCCCGGTCCCCCCCGTAATATCCTGTATAATGACCCGGTCTTCTTCCTCCGGACATACTGCCGGCTCTTGCCAGATAGAGGCCATCAGAGGCTGGGGAGCAACCAGGTTTGCCGAAGCCGCGGCCTGACATCCTGCACCATCGGATACAGACACCGAATAGGTACCCGCGGCCAAATTAGAGCGCACGGCATTCTGCTGCCCCGAACTCCAGACGTATTGGTAGGGCGCTATTCCTCCTGTTGCCATGGCTTGCAGTCGCCCGCCGGTTGGGTTATCGCAAGCGGGAGATTCTATAATATTCATCTGTACGCCCAAATCACTTACCGCTATTCTGGCCGATAAATCTAAATCAAGTGGACACCCTGCTGCTTCTGGCTCTAACCGCAGTAAGCGGTAAGTTGCCGTTTCTTTGGGGCTAATTGGAATGCGATATGTTCCCTGTACTCCGCCAACCGTTATGGGAGGGGCCTGCCCCAGTTGGTAAGTTAGGGTATACGTTTGATCCCCGGGCAATCGGGCAATCAGATCCACGACCTCCCCGGGACAAACCCGCGCGGGAGCATCAAAGGATACCAGGGTGGCCGGCTCAATATAAACCAGATCGACCTGAATGATACTATCACACCCATATTGACCACCACCAGCTATTGTGTCGCGTCCCGTTGGATTACTTTCGTCATAACGTATGCCATTCACCGTGATACTCTCCCCCATACACAGGGTATCGGTTATGGCATTGATCGCCGGCCGATGAACTGGCAGGTCAAAAATCGTACTCAATCCTGTTACACAACTCTGATCGCTTAGACTCCGAAAAGCAATAGCCGTTGCCTGACCAAAATCCGGGCAAATCAGAAGGGTGGTATCCCCGGTTTCCGATGGTAGAAAAAAAGGTTGCCACATGTCGTTAATCAATAACTCGTACTGCAACGTAAAAGGAGCTATACCCCGCATTTGTAAGCCCACTTCATGGCACTCCCCCGGACAAATAAGCCCATCGCCGAAGGCACTCAACCGGGGTACCGACGCCACCTCCAGAACTACGGGAATAAGGCCCGAGGTGCACAACCCATTTTGGACCTCAGCGTAGAGAGTTCGGGAATTAGACTGAAAATTACTACTTACCATGATGGATTGAGTACGCAAAGAATCAACATACCAAAGTATCGTATCTTCCGCACTACTGCGCAGGTTATTCCCGAGAGCAATGAGATTAAAGGCGGCCGTGCCATTACCCTGATCACAGGCCCTTTGCACAGGGGGCGATGCTACCGCTATATCCTGCCCGGCCTGTAGGCTCAGCAGCAAGGTGTCTTTCAGCGCAATCGAACACCCCTCCGCATCTTGCACCGATAGTAATTCAATTTCGACCGCGTCGCTTACGTCAACCGGATAGGTAGACCCCACCGTATAATCCGCAAGCTCAGTGGTATCGCTACCAACAGCAAAGCGCAAGGTGTACGGTTCACCGTCAGCCGGAAGTGAGAAGCCGATTTCTTCCCGGAAAGGCCGACAGCTCTGACAAATAGAACAGGTAAGCGCAATAGATGAATTATCCAAAGCAATTTGCCGGGGCGGGAGCGGAAAACTACCGCACCCGACCGCAGTCGACCAATTATCCGGATCAGAAAGGCGGGTAATCCATGTCAACTGCGTGGCCAACTCCTCCGGGCCGTCGTAGTATAAATAGTCTGAACTGCCCATAGCCGGCGTCATGTTATAGCACCCTTCCAGGCTTTCTGGCAAGCCCGAGTCATTAGAATTATCCTGTAGGGCGCTCCAGGTATCTTTGGTATTAAACCCAAAGAGTAATCGCCCTCCACTGTAGGTGGCATTATTCAAAAAACCCGCAAAACCGGTATCGCCATCATTCCAGGTACCGCCCTGCATGAAAATCAACTGATCTCCGGAAGTATTGAGGTTGACATTATTATTTTGCGTGCTCAATCGGGTAAGACTCCAATCGTTATCGGGAGCAACAAACCGTATCTGCCCGCCGACAGCTGGCAACACAACCGTCACAATGGTACCAGCCGGGATCACCGCCCCGGTACGAGTAAACCGAAAAGTCCCTTCCTGATTACCAAAAAAGCCGGTATTTTCCCGTTCCCAGCCATTATCCGTAAGATCAAAGGTTGTTCCAGGGGTGATATCTTTAAAAAATACGAGGCTGATCCGATCCTCCCCGGCAAAGCCGCTGCAAAAGCCATTGTTGGTATTGGCACTAATCACCGCCAAATCACCAGGAAACAGCATCGTTTGTCCAGTAGAAACGGTGTAGCCGACAAAGACAGTCAGACAAATAGTAAGGCCTCGCAAACGGAAAAGCATTAAGGACAAAACAGAGTTAGATACTGTCAGTAATCGGTTCATGGATATATGCACATTATTGATTGATCACAAAGGAGGAACGTTTATTCCTCTATCTGACGTACATGCTTATGAAAAACGACAACAATTTCTTCGATGTGTCCCCTTCCCCAGCCCTACTACAGATAAATTGAAGAGTATTCGATCGCATGGCCTTATTTTGCTGCAAAGCTAAACCGCAACGGGGAATTGTGCGCACACCTGCCAAAGCTATTGGTAAAAAAATTGAAGGGTCAATCGCATTACCATGACATCACCACACCAATAAAACATCGCCCTTAATAGCCTCGGTGCGTCCGTCGATCAGGCGTACCGCTGCTGAATAGATATACACGCCTCCCGGCGCAGCTTGCCCGTCAACGCGTCCGTCCCAGCCTAATGACGGCTCATTTGGCGGAATATGGTGTGCCGAGAATAATAGATTTCCCCAGCGGTCAAAAATACGCAGACGTTCCACCTCCTGAATCTGGTTGCCACCAAAAATGGTAAAGCCGGCATTACCACCGTCCGAATTTGGTCGAAAGATATTCGGCACATAAGCCTGCAATCGCCGATCAACAAGGATACGCGTTGCTGTTGTTGCCGTGCATCCAGCCCGATCCGCCGCTTCTACCCGCACCTCCATATTTTGCGCAGGGGTAATCACGGGACGAGATACCGATGGTATGCGGAGAGGAGGATCTGCTATCCAGTTTATGTCGACTGGCGTGAAATTGTATTGCGGGTCCAGCATAATAGAATCTCCCTGACGGACGACAATTTCCCGGGGCAGCTCCATACTGGGCAAGGTCGGAGAGAATACAACATCTACCATAAGCAGACTATCACAGCCAAACTCACTACCCGCCGGTAAGCGGATTACTCCCGAAGGCCGCTCCGGAGTAAACGTCTCCCCAAACAACGTATAGGGTTGATCCGGACAGCGTAGCTCCTGAATAAATCCGGTATCCCGGGGATAAAACTGCAACTCTACCTCAACGATGGAATCACAAGCCAGGCGATTACGGGCAGGAATGACTTCAGTACCCCGGGGATGGTACACATCGTAAACGCTACCGTTCACCAACACCTGCTCTTCCGGACAAAGGACAGTTCGAATTACCGTATCCCTGCGCTCCCGAAAATCCAGGTCGACCACTACCGTCGAATCACAGCCATCGACAGCAGTATGCGAAAAAACGACCTGCCCCCGGGGCCGAGAGGCGTCAAACCGTTCTTCGCCCACGAGCAGGCTGTCGCCAAAACAAAGCACCTGTTCTATTTTAGTAGTATCCAGAGGTAGAAAATGCGCTCTGATGTGTACTATCGAATCACAACCATCCCTGCCCCGACCGGGAAAAAGCACCGTACCCGACGGAGAAAATTGGTCGTACTGATGATCGCCCACCATTAGGCTTTCCCCTGCACACAATATAGTATCCAACTCAACTGTATCGGTGGCATAGAATTGCACATCGACCACTACCGTCGAGTCACAGTACGCGGGCCCGATTCCCGTAAACGTTTCACGTCCCTGGCTTTCGCCAAAAAAATATTGCTGCCCATTAACCGTGAGCGTATCGGTACGACAAAGCAGTGGTGCCAGAGTATCTCGCTTTTCCGCCAAAAACTCTGCTTCGATACGAATGAGCGAATCACAGCCATTGGCCGCCATTTGAGGCAATCGCTCCAGCCCTGCGGGGTGATGGCGGTCGTAAACCGTATGGTTAACTACCATGGAGTCATCGTAGCAAAGGGTAGGATTCAGCCATGAGGTATCCTGCCGCTTAAAGTGTAAAGCAACCGATAGCAGGGAATCACACCCACTGCCGGCAGCTCCGGGCAATACAATCAGCCCCGCCGGCTGCCGGCGATCAAAGATATTCGACCCAATTACCACACTTTCCTCCGGGCACACCAACGTATCCAATTGTGCTGTATCGGGCGGTGTAATGACTGTTTGCGCGCGCTGCACGCTATCGCCAGGACAGTATGCATCCGAAAACGCAGTCACCACGTACGACAGTGTATCTCCGGTCAATCCAGTCCCGGGAAGACAAAGCGGGATACTGATCTCGCCCTGTCCTAACTGATCACCTGCTGAAAACTCGATGGGAATAACGATGGTATCAGTAACATCGCTTATGGCAAGATTGGCTCGAAAAGGCCCCACTCCCCGGCCGCTAAGCCTTACTGTGTCACAGCCATTGGCACATACCCTACTTCCATCAGTAGTTATTGCATATTCCGGTGTGGCATGGGCCGTGGTCACGACCACGGAATCAACCCTACGGCACCCCAATGCATCCTCTACCTGTACCGAATAAATGCCGGGAGACAGCCCATCCCGCAGGGCACCTGACGCCCCGTCGGCCCAGGTGATATCTATTGGTGCTACGCCGCCCGTGGTGCGCAAGCTAAGCTGCCCGTCGTGCGCGTCCGGACAACGTTCAGGGCTGACATCTATGTGCAGGTTAAGCGCACAATCCGGGTCTGGCAGATACAAACTGCACTCGGCGACACACCCACTATGATCAACTACCCGTAGTACATAATCACCGGGCAGCAGGTTAGGGAGTACCACCGGACCGTTTGAGGCCGTTAGGCGCACGCTATCGTTTACCGGCCCACTGTACATTATCGTGTACGGCAGACGCCCGCCTCTAATATCGAGTATGGCAGCTGTGCTATCGTAACTACATGCCAGTGTCAGGGGTTTGGGGTCGGTTAAGACCAGGGTAGTATCGTAGGTGCAGCCATTATCTCCGGTTATAGTCAGACTGTAGTTGCCCGCCGGCAGGTTTTGGGCGAAAGCCCGGCCCTCCAGGCTATCTAATGACCAGGTATACTGATAAGGCCCGGTACCTCCGGTAGGTGTGAGTACAATGCGCCCATTATACTCGCCGGAACAGTGGGGAGGTACAACCGATGGATTACCCCGCAGATCACAGGGAGGAGCGGTGAGTGAAGTAAAACACGCTACGCTACACCTATTCCCAT
>Ga0102940_1001069_pt1 | contig 18156 bp, 13 predicted proteins | sample SalPonR2_C_D1_MG_FD_78215 | JGI IMG/M metagenome (GOLD analysis project Ga0102940, IMG submission 78215) | Salt pond soil microbial communities from South San Francisco under conditions of wetland restoration - Salt Pond MetaG R2_C_D1_MG | ecosystem: Environmental > Aquatic > Marine > Intertidal... | reverse complement strand
CGCGCTTGCGGCGGCTGTTGACTGGATTGTCGCGGCCAAGTTGGTCACACGGCAAGTGCCTAGTGTAGACAAGGCAGCCGCCAACGAGTAAGCGCGGCCTGAGGATCAGGGACTGGGATAGGTTGCCTCGCCCGCCATGCCTGCTTACATGCACAGTCAATTGCTGCTTTAGCGGCTGTCGGAGGCGCCGTGAAAGGACCCGAGACGATGTCGGTCAAACCTGCCGCTGCGGCGCCCATGGGGGCATCGTCAGCGGAGACGCCGTCAGGCAAAGGGCCTGGCGACGAGAATTTCCCGGTTGGCTCCCTGCTGATCGCGGTGGATCTCCGCCCGCATGTGCTGTGCTACTATGGCTTCGCCCGCGCAATCGACGACATCGCCGACAACCCGGACTTGGCCAGCGATGAAAAGATTCGCCGTCTTGATGCGTTTGAGGCGGCACTGAGGGATGCAGCCGAGTTGGCGCCCGGTTTCGAGAAAGCCGCCGCGTTGCGGCAGAGTCTCGATGAAACGGGCGTGCCGGACCGCCATGCCCGCGATCTGGTGGCTGCATTCCGGCAGGATGCCGTCAAGCTCCGGTACCGGAATTGGAACGAACTGGTCGGATATTGCGAGTTGTCCGCCAACCCGGTCGGCCGTTTTCTTCTCGACCTGCATGGCGAGTCGCCAGAGGCGGTGCCCGCCTCCGATGCATTGTGTACGGCGCTCCAGGTTCTGAACCACCTGCAGGATTGCGGCGAGGACTACCGACGGCTTGACCGCGTTTATCTGCCGATGGACTGGATGGATGCAGCAGGCGCGCAGGTGGAGGATCTGGCTGGCTCGGCCTTGACCCCCGGGTTGCGGAGGGTCCTGGATTTTGTCCTCGCCGAATGCGACACGCTGCTGGCACAGGCGGCTGCTTTGCCCCCCCGCCTCCGTTCGCGTCGCCTTGCGGCCGAATCGGCGGTGATCATCGCATTGGCCCGGCGTATCTCGGCGCGCCTGAAACGCGAGGATCCGCTCGCCGGGAGGGTAGCTCTTTCGAAACCGGCCATGGTGGTGGTAGGTGCCGCCGCGGGCTTGAGATCGCTGGCCCAATCGTCGTTTCCTTCGACGGGGAGGCGCACGTGACCTCTGCCACCGTTGTGACCGCGCCGCCCCCGCTTTCACCGGCCGAGGCGATGAAGTGCGCCCGCGCCATTGTCGAGAATTCCGGCTCGTCCTTTGGCTTTGCGATGCGGATAATGCCACGGCAGCGTCGCGAAGGCATGTATGCCATCTATGCGTTTGCCCGTGCCGTCGACGACATTGCGGACGGTGATGCGCCGGCCGACGAAAAACGCCGTCTCCTGCAGGATTGGCGGCAGGAGATTGCCAGGGTCTATGGGGGTACGCCCCAGACGCCTGTTGGAATGGCCCTGGCCAAGCCGGTGGAGCGGTACAGTTTGCCGGAAGAAGAATTCTTGCTCCTGATCGAAGGCATGGAGATGGATGCCAACGGGCCGATCCGCGCCCCCAGCCTGGATACGTTGTTCCGCTATACCCGCCGGGCTGCTGGCACGGTCGGCATCCTTTCCATGCGTGTCTTCGGGGTTGCTGCATCACCGGCAGCGGATCATTTCGCCCTTTCGCTCGCCGATGCATTGCAGTTGACCAATATTTTGCGCGACGTGAGGGAAGATGCGGAGATCGGGCGGCTTTACCTGCCGCGGGAGATGCTGGACGCTCAGGCCATTAGCACCTCTGACCCGATGGCCGCTCTCCGGGAGCCGGCGTTGAAAAATGTCTGCGCTGACCTGGGAGATGTGGCGGATATTAAATTCGCAGAAGCGCGCAGCGCGATGCGCGGGCTCGACCGTGCGAAGCTGCGGCCTGCCGTGATGATGCTGGGAGTTTACGAGGCGTATCTCGACCGGCTGAAAAGGCGCGGTTGGGCTCTCGAAGGGCCACCTGTGACCATGACCAAGCGCGAAAAGCTGACACGCGCCTTGCGTTACGCTTTCTTCCCATCGTTGCGCTCATGACGGAACTGCCGACGCCGAGGGTCCATGTTGTCGGTGCTGGCCTTGCAGGCCTTGCGGCGGGCGTGCGCCTGGCCGGGCGTGGGTTACCCGTTGAGATATACGAAGCCGCCGGCCATGCAGGCGGGCGGTGCCGCTCGTATTTTGATCCGTTCCTGGAGCGGACTATCGATAACGGCAACCATTTGCTGTTGAGCGGCAATCCTGCGGCAATGGAATTCCTGGAAACTGTCGGCAGCCGCGAAGCGATGCATGAAGGGTCGCCCGCAGAGTTTCCTTTCTATGACCTGAAGCAAGGGGTCCATTGGAGCCTGCGTTTGAGTCCCGGAGTTGTGCCCTGGTGGGTGGTCAGGCCGGGGCGTCGTGTTCCCGGAACCAGGGTGACCGACTACCTCTCCATCCTTCGGTTGGCGAAGGCGGGACCGCAGCGGTCCGTCGCCGATGCGGTCGGAGCCGAAGGGCCGTTGTACGAACGCTTTTGGCTCCCACTGACCTTGGCGGTGCTCAATACCACGCCAGAACACGCGAGTGCCAATCTGCTTTGGGCAGTAATGAAGGAGACAGTCGCCAAAGGCGAGCGCTATAGCCGCCCGATAATCGCCGAACGGGGATTGGGGGACGCGTTGATTGACCCCGCTGTCCGATATATCGAACAGCGAGGCGGGAAGCTTTATTTCGGCGCGCGCTTGAGGGAGTTAGCCCTGGATAAAGGCCGCGTTGTTGCCGCGAAAATCGGTGGCAAAGAACTCAAACTGAGTTCGGCAGAGCGTTTGATTCTGGCTTTGCCACCGTCTCGTCTCGGGCAGGTGTTGCCGGAGATGCAACTGCCGGATGACCGGTCCGTGATTGTAAATGCGCACTTCCGGCTCCCGCGTTCAATCGGCGGTCCGCGCTTTCTGGGTTTGCTGAACGCGACCGCTCATTGGGCGTTCGTCCGCGAGGACGTTATCAGCGTGACGATTAGCGCCGCGGACCGCCTGGGACTGGCGGATTGCCCTGAGGACTCGCTTCTCGCGGCGCTCTGGCCAGAGATGCAAGCGGCGTTCGGGTTAGAGGGCCAACAATATATGGCGGCGCGATTGATCCGGGAGCGGCGCGCTACCTTTGACCAGTCCCCCACAGCATTGGCCCTGCGTCCGGAGGCGAAAACCGAGTTGGCGAATGTGTATCTCGCCGGGGATGCGACGGGCACTGGAATTCCGGCAACGATTGAAGGAGCGATCCGATCCGGGTTCCGCGCAGCGGATTTGGCGGCGGAACGACTCACGTTCCCGTGAGTCTTAACTGATTGTGGATTTCGAGCGATTGCCGATGCTGTAGGCAGACTCTACCCTCAAGAAGTGACGCTCCCGCTTGGAAATTGAAAGCATTGAGAAGGAGGGCTTTATGGAGTTAAAAGGCGGCAGCATGCCGCAACCGGGTGAAGAAACAGAGTATTTGCCTAAAGGCCCGGCGGTTTCCCTGCAGGGGTTGGTTGAGCAACAACTCCAGCGTCTCTTCGAAGTGCAGTTGCCGGGTGGAGAATTCCTGTTCGAGTTAGAGGCAGACTGCACCATTCCGGCCGAGTATATATTGCTTGGTCACTTTATTGGCACACCTGACAGTGCACGCGAACCTAAGATCGCCGTCTACGTTCGGCGCCATCAGAATCCGGATGGGAGCTGGCCGCTTTTCCACGGCGGCGAGGGCGAGATATCGGCTACCGTCAAAGCCTATTGGGCGCTGAAGCTGGCGGGCGACTCAGTAGACGCACCCCATATGATCCGGGCCCGCGAGTGGATCCTGGAGCGGGGGGGGGCCGCCTGCGCGAACGTGTTTACTCGATATATGCTGGCGCTATTTGGGCAAATTCCATGGCGAGGGGTGCCGGCAATGCCCGTCGAAATCGTTCTGCTGCCGCGCTGGTTTCCCTTCGATTTGTACAAAGTCTCCTACTGGTCCCGAACTGTCGTCGCACCACTGTTGATTCTTTTTGCCATGCGGGCCCGTGCCGAGAACCCGACGGGCATCGATGTGCAGGAACTGTTTGTCACGCCGCCGGAGCGGCACCGGCAATACAATACCAATCCAACCGGGTCGCGAATTGGAAATGTTTTCCTTGGCCTGGACAAAATCCTTCATGTCGTAGAGCCGCGGGTGCCTTCCGCTTTGCGCCGGCGGGCAATCGAACGTTGCAAAGATTTCTTTGTCGAGCGGTTGAACGGCGAAGACGGATTGGGCGCAATCTATCCGGCCATGGCCAATGCGGTGATGGCCCTGCACACGCTCGGCTATCCGCATGACCATCCGCTTTCGGTGACCGCGCGGCGGGCCATTGAACTGATGATCGTCGAACGGGAGGACGAGAGCTACTGCCAACCCTGTTTGTCGCCGATCTGGGATACAGCCCTTGCTGCACATGCCATTCTGGAGGCAGGCGACCGGAATGATCCGCATCTGAAGCGGGCGCTCGATTGGATGAAATCGCGTCAGATCCTCAACGTAGCAGGCGACTGGGCTGTCAGCCGTCCGGGGGTGCGCCCGGGAGGATGGGCATTCCAATACTGGAACGATTATTACCCGGACGTCGATGATACGGCAGTGGTCGCCGCAGCCATGCACCGCCAGGGCGACCCTGCCTACCGGCAAGCAATCGATCGCGCCTGTGAATGGCTCGTCGGCATGCAGAGTTCAACAGGGGGATGGGGGGCCTTCGATCCCGAGAACGAATATTATTACCTGAACAGCATTCCTTTTGCCGATCACGGCGCACTGCTCGATCCGCCCACGGTCGACGTTACGGCACGCTGCGTCAGCTGCTTGGCGCAGGTTGACGCCAACACTTATGCCGAACCAATTGCGCGGGCAGTAGCCTATTTGAAACGCCATCAGGAGCCGGACGGTTCATGGTTTGGGCGCTGGGGAGCCAATTATGTTTATGGAACCTGGTCCGCCCTTTGCGCCCTGAACGCCGCAGGCGAAGACATGAGCCAGCCCTACATTCGGCGCTCGGTCGAGTGGCTGAAACAGCGTCAATGCAAAGATGGCGGCTGGGGCGAAGATCTTGCCACCTACTGGGATCATCGGCGGACGGAATGCAAATCCTCCACCCCTTCCCAAACCGCTTGGGCAATGCTGGCCCTAATGGCTGCAGGAGAAGTCCATAGTCGAGAAGTTGCACAGGGCGCCCGGTACCTCGAACATACCGGTTGCGAGGGGCCGCGCTGGCGTGAAGAATATTGGACCGGTGTCGGTTTCCCCCGCGTCTTCTATCTCAAGTACCACGGGTATGCGGCCTACTTCCCTCTTTGGGCTCTAGCTCGATATCAACGGCTAAGGAGTGCGAACGACCGGCGTGTGGCTTGGGGGCTTTGATGGCGCGCAACGGTGTCCGGTCTTTTGTCCGCTAGCTATCGCCGCAAGCTCGGGATCATCTGTGGCCTGCAGAGCGAGGCGGCTTGCCTCAGTCGGTTCGAAGGGGAGGTGCGTGTAAAGATCCGCGTTGCCGGGGCATCGGAGGGGAGAGCTGCCCAATCCGCGGAAGAATTGCTCCGGGATGGAGCCTCCCTTTTGATTAGCTTTGGCTTGTCTGGCGGGCTGGCTCCGACGGCGGTGGCAGGCGACTTGGTCTTGGCAGCGGAGGTTGTGGATGAAGGCGGGAAACGTTGGCGGGTTGACAGGTCAGGGTTCGATGTCGCCTCCGCCGCCTTGTTGAGCCGCGGCCTCCGTCCGCGATGCGAACCAGTCCTGGGCCGGGGAGAAATCGTTGCGGGCCAGGAAGGAAAAGTAGCGCTCTACCGGGAAACCGGCGCCATGGCGGTGGATATGGAAAGCGGCGGCGTGGCACAGGTCTCGGGATCGGCAGGGGTACCTTTCCTGGCACTGCGCGCAATTGTGGATCCCGCCTGGATGTCTATTCCGTCGGCGGCCTTTGACGCAATCCGGCCGGATGGATCGATACGAACTGGCCAGGTGCTCCTGCGCACACTCATCCGCCCGTGGCAAATCCTTCCGTTGCTGCAACTGCAGCGGCACAACAAACTTGGCCTTCAGCGCTTACGGGACGCAGCCGAGGCTGTGCTACCGGCTGTGTTGAACCGGCTTTAACGCCCAGGCGGGTTATTCGGCCGCTCGGCTGTAACCCGACAACTCTTTGGCCACAATTTCTTCATGAACGTCTTCGGCCGGGCGCTGTTTGTCCAGCGGAATCTCCGCCACCATCGGTCCGGTCGTCTTTGGTCCCCTCAAGGCAGTCCAGGCCAATTTCAATGGATTCTTGATACCGTCGTTTACGGCGGTCGGTTCATAGCCACAATGTGCCATGCAGTCGGCGCATTTTTCGTAGCGACCAGTTCCGTAGGAATCCCAGTGAGTGGTTTCCATCAATTCCTGGAAGGTGTCGGCATATCCTTCGCTCAGCAGATAGCAGGGCCGCTGCCAGCCGAAAACGTTGCGCGTTGGCATTGCCCAGGGCGTGCAGTGATAACGCTGGTTACCTGCCAGAAAGTCCAGATATAGCGAGGAATGCGACAGGGTCCATTTGCGGTCGCGGCCTCGCGCGAGCAATTCCCGGAAAAACGTTTTGGTCTTGTTGCGAGTCAGGAAATGCTCCTGGTCGGGGGCCCGCTCATAGGCATATCCCGGCGAAAGTGAGACACCCACGCCGAGATCTCGACAGAAGTCAAGGAAGGAAGCCAGATCATCGACGGGATGCCCGTCGAATACGGTGCAGTTGACGTTAACCTGAAAACCTTTCTCCTTCGCGGCCCGGATTGCGGAAACCGCGCGGTCAAACACACCGGTTTGGCAGACCGCCTGATCATGGTGGGCTTTCAGTCCATCGAGGTGAACGGAGAAGAACAGATACGGCGACGGTTCGAAGAGGTGGAGCTTCTTCTCCAGAAGGAGGGCGTTTGTGCACAGGGAAACGAACTTCCGTCTGGCGACAATGCCTGACACGATGGCGCCGATGTCCTTGTGGAGAAGCGGCTCGCCGCCTGGAATCGCTACCATGGGCGCGCCGCATTCATCTACTGCATCAAGGCAGTCGTCGACGGACAGCCGCCGATCCAGAATCGGCTTCGGGTAATCGATCTTGCCGCAGCCAGCGCACGCGAGATTGCACCGGAATAGGGGCTCCAGCATCAGCACGAGCGGGTATCGCTTACGTCCCAGCAACGCTTGCTTGAGGACGTATGCTCCAACCGTAACCTGTTGCCTGATCGGTACCGGCATCTTGCCTCCCTTAGCCGACATTCAAATAAGAACCATGCCCCATCGCCGCCGGGGGCAACACCCCGAAACCAGCGGCGCGATGGCACAGCGGTGGTGCACATCCCGGAAACTGCATCCGGTTGATAAAATCCGAACTCCACCTCGTCCGGTTAAGTCTTGGGGACGGCGGCGAGTTTTGGCGGCAACTTGAACAATGCCGTTTCTTCCGGGCCGCTTTGCGGCTCGACACTGACGGCGCGCAGCCCAGCCAAGCGCTCGATTGTTTCCTGCACCAAGTCTTCAGGCGCGGATGCTCCCGCCGTCACGCCGACACTAGCGACTCCCTCAAGCCACATCGGGTCCAGCCGGTCGGCATCGTCGATGAGATAGCTTGGGATTCCAGCGTTTTCGCCAATCTCGCGCAAACGATTAGAATTGGAGCTGTTTTGGGCGCCGACAACGAGGAGAAGATCGACCCGGTCGACGAGGTCAAGCACAGCCATCTGCCGGTTTTGGGTAGCGTAGCAGATGTCCCGCGTCTCCGGCCCAACCAGCGATGGAAAACGGTCCCGAAGCTTGGCGATCACGTCTTTGGTGTCGTTCACGCTCAACGTCGTCTGCGTGATGAACGCCACCTTTTCCGGATCGCTTATTTGCACCGTTTCCACTTCCTCCGGTAGGCTAATTACGTGCAGCCGCCCGTCGATCTGGCCGATCGTGCCCTCGACCTCCGGATGCCCGCGATGGCCAATGAGAACCACGTCGTAGCCGCGCTCCGCATAGCGCTGCCCTTCCTTGTGGACCTTCGTCACGAGGGGGCAGGTTGCGTCAATCACGTCCAACTCGCGCCCTTCTGCTGCTGTTTCGACTTTCCGGGCAACACCGTGAGCACTGAAAATCGTTACGGCCCCAGAAGGGATTTCGTCGATTTCCTCGACGAACACGGCACCGCGGGCGCGTAGGGTTTCGACAACCCGCTTATTGTGGACAATTTCGTGACGAACATAGACTGGCGGCCCGTATTTCGTGAGCGCCCGTTCAACAATATCTATCGCCCGCTCAACGCCGGCGCAAAAGCCCCGCGGGCTGGCCAAGAGAACTTTCAATGGTTGTTGCCCGTGCATCGCTCCGATCCCTGTAACTAAGTTTCCTTGGCCCGCGGCCCGTTGCATCGGATCATAATACAGACCGTTCTGATGGTACGCATGCAATAAGACTCTCAAATGAGATTAATGTCCGGTACGTCAATGGCGATCACAAGATCGTGTTCGCGTATTTCGGAATAACAAACAATATAGGTTTCCCGAACTCAAGTGTTAAATATTTCATATTTTGTATTAAAAATAATATAGATGAAATATCTTATTGAGGACAAAATTCAATCATAGAATCTGGTGCTTTTTTTATTGTTTTGTTATTTTGCGAAAGGGAATGTATTGTTATTCTGCAGATGAATTTGGCGTCAAAGGGCGGATAAACTAGCTGGCGGAACGGGTTGCTGCTTTGATGGTGCTTTGTATACGGAAGGCAGTACATGGAACACGAGGCACCTCTCTTGCGCCGTAGGGCACCTTATCTCCATGTGTGTGTTGAGACTTCGGACGGGGAAATTACTTGGCTTCGGGCTGTTGGCGTGGCGCAAGCGCGGCGTCCGGATAGGTTGGCAGGGTTTTCGGAGGCAGAGAATGGAAGACAGCGCACCCCGAATCACGCGAGATGCCCAAGCGGCTTCTGCGAGGAGCGCCGCGCCGATTCTGGACAAGATTCGGTTTCCTGAGGATTTACGCGCCTTGCCCAAGGCGATGTTGCCGAACGTATGCCGCGAGCTGCGCCAAGAAGTTATCGATATCGTCTCGCAAACCGGTGGTCATCTCGGGGCGGGATTGGGAGTCGTGGAACTGACAGTCGCCCTCCATTACGTTTTGCAAACGCCGCAGGCCAAGCTACTTTGGGATGTCAGTCACCAATGCTACCCGCACAAGATCCTCACTGGCCGCCGCGAGGCCATGCGGACAGTGAGGATGGACAGCGGCATCTCGGGCTTCACTTCCAGGCAGGAAAGTCCTTACGACGCATTCGGCGCGGCTCATAGTTCGACCGCCATTTCTGCCGCACTCGGCTATGCGACGGCGCGTGATTATTCCAGAGACGATTTCCCGGTGGTGGCTGTTGTCGGCGACGGCGCTCTCTCCGCAGGAATGGCTTATGAGGGTCTCAACAATGCCGGTGTGTCGGGACGCCGGATGATAATCGTCATCAATGACAACGACATGTCCATTGCCCCGCCCTCCGGCGCCATGTCCGCTCATCTGCGCGAGCTGCGCAGCCGCCTACCAGAACGAGGGCATCGGATGCAGGCCCTGGCAGCCGGGTTGCTACCGTCCTTTGCCGGTGCCCCGACCCTTTTTGACGACCTTGGCTGTACCTATGCGGGGCCGTTTGAGGGCCACGACATTGGCGAAATGGTGCAACTGTTGCAGACGGCGGTGAACCATGAGGGAGGCCCGCTGGTCCTGCACGTGCTGACGGAAAAGGGGAAAGGCTATCCGCCTGCCGAGCGTGCAGCCGACCGCTATCATGGCGTTTCGCCATTTGATGTCGTCACTGGCGAGCAAACGAAGATATCCGGGAAAACCCCGAGTTACACGAACGTGTTCGCCAACACTTTGATTGAGGCAGCGCGACGCGACGACCGGATCGTGGCGGTGACTGCCGCCATGCCCTCCGGCACGGGTCTGGACAAATTCGGGAAAGAGTTTCCCGACCGTACCTTCGATGTCGGCATCGCGGAGCAGCATGCCGTGACGTTCTGCGGAGGTCTCGCTTGCGAGGGGTATGTTCCGTTCGCGGCGATTTACTCCACCTTCCTGCAGCGTGCCTACGACCAGGTCGTCCACGACATTGCCATTCAGCGCGTGCCGGTGCGCTTCGGGATCGACCGGGCTGGCATGGTCGGCGCCGACGGCGTTACCCATCAGGGCTCGTACGATATCACTTATCTCGGCGCTCTGCCGGGGTTCGTGCTGATGGGAGCGGCCGACGAGGCCGAACTGGTCCGCATGGTGGCCACCGCCGTCGCGATCGACGACCGGCCGAGCGCTGTTCGATATCCTCGGGGGGAAGGCGTCGGCGTGCCCATGCCCGCCTACGGGGAAACACTGGAAATCGGCCGGGGACGGATCGCGCGCGAAGGCACGAGGATAGCCATTCTTTCTTACGGCGCCCGTCTCGCTTCCGCACTGCAAGCGGCCGATCAGTTGGAGGAATCCGGCGTGTCGGTGACGGTAGCGGATGCCCGTTTTGCCAAACCGGTGGATGCAGACTTGGTCTTGCGGCTGCTTCGGGAGCACGAATTGGTGGTGACGGTAGAGGAAGGAGCGATCGGTGGTTTCGCGGCGCAGGTGATGAATGCTGTCGTCCAATGCCGCAGGGAATCCTTGCTGCGAAAGTTCTGCCCGCTGTATCTGCCTGACCGGTTTATCGATCAGGGAAAGCCCGCCCATCAAGTGGCCCAGGCGGGCCTTGACGCAACGGGCATTATCTCGGCTGTCAGGGCGCGCTTGAATTAATAGTCCGGCCGTGTGGATTGGTGCCGGTCAGGGGGTTACAGATTGCCTTGCTTGCGATCGCCGCATTTTGGTGCACGGTTGTTTTGGCAAGCTGATCCGGCCGCGGGGAGGGCTGGCTGTGTGTCGGAAGCCCTCACCGAATGCTTTTCGGCGGCACCGCCAGGATGTCCCGGTCCGCATTTCGGAGCACCTCTTCCGCCACGCTTCCGAGAAGAAATTTGGTAATGCCGCTCCGCCCGCGAGTTCCGACCACGACCAGATCCGCTCCCGCCTCCTTCGCCGCGGCCAGAATCTCGTCTGCCGGCGTTGTGTTTTCGTACCGGACCACTTGCTTCATGCGCCCTGCACCCACGGAAGCTGCAAAGGCCGAAAGCTGGCGGGCGGCGTTTCCGCGTTCGTCCTCAATGGATTCCTCGGCGTCTTCCTTGGGCATTGAATGGCTCATGCCAAGGCGAAGCGCGGGCGCTTCGAAAACGTAGCAAAGCGAGGCATTCACGCGGTCTCCAAGGCCCAATGCGAGAAAGCTCTCGACCGCATGCCGGGACCCGTCGGAAAGGTCAGTGGACAACAGCACGTGGCGGTAAGGGCCGGCAGGCGGTGCGTTGGCCATCAGGGTTGGGCACGATGCCGCCCGTATCGTCCGCTCCGCCGTCGTGCCCAGGAACATATCGCGCAGGGCCTGCCGGCGATGGGGGCCGAGTACGAGCAAGTCCGGCCCAATCTCCTCGGTCGCCTGCACGATCCCGGCGAAGGGCGGGGCAAGAATCACCTGCGTGAGGCAATCAATACCGTCCATGCTCTTGAGGGCTGTTGCCTGTTCGCGCAGCAGCTTTTGGGCTGCGCCGCGCTCGCTGTTCACGATCCGTCGCGGCTGGTCGTCATCAACCACATGCACGAGGTGGAGGATGGCGTCCGACTGCTTCGCAAGGAGGGTGGCACGGCGTAGCGCCCGGTCCGACCGCTCTGAAAAGTCGGTGGCTACCATGATCGTCTCCATCGCATCCCTCCTTTGGCCCTTGTCCAATGAGCCGGTTTTCTCCCGGAACGAGCGCCAGACTGCGTCAAACGGTGTCTAATGGGGCTTAACATCGCTATAATAGGCTATTGTATGGAAAATCACGCAAAAAGGCATTCATAATGCTCCGCGATCAATATGAGACGGTGAGGGAGGTCGCCGACCTACTGAAGGTCAGCGAAGCGACCGTTCGGCGCTGGATCAAAAACGGGGAGCTCCGCGCGATCGATATTGGCAAAGGCTGGCGGATCGCGGTGAGCGACCTGGAGGCATTCCTTCAGGGGCATGCAACCATGCCGGCACAGAGCAAACCGGCCCCGCCAAACGACCATTATCAAGGCTGAGCAACCGACCTCTGAACGAGATTGGCAGGAGAGCAAATGGGAGCGATTGTTCAGTCTCCGTTCGGAGAGGTGGCGGCTCTGCTCGTCATGGCCGCGGTCATAGGCTTTGTCGGGCTCGTCTTGCGGCAGCCGCTCATCGTCAGCTTCATCGCAGTCGGGCTGCTATCCGGCCCTTCGGCACTGGACGTCGTGCGGTCAGACCAAGCGATTGGCCTGCTGGCCCAATTGGGAATCGCGGTCCTGCTGTTTCTTGTGGGGATCAAGCTCGACGTGAAGCTGATCCGCTCACTCGGTCCCGTTGCGCTCCTGACCGGCCTTGGTCAGGTCGCATTCACCTCGATCTTCGGCTATCTGATCGGTCTTGCCCTGGGGCTCGACTATGTCACCAGCCTGTACGTTGCGGTGGCACTCACTTTCTCCTCCACCATTATCATCGTGAAGCTGCTCTCGGACAAGCGCGAGATCGATTCCTTGCATGGGCAGATCGCGCTCGGCTTTCTGATTGTGCAGGACCTGGTTGTCGTGCTGGCGATGATCGTGCTGTCCGCGATCGGCATCGGCGCCGGGGACGGGCATGGCGGCTCAGGCTCAATTTTCATCGTGCTGGTCTCCGCGGCAGCGATGGTTGCCTTGGTCGTGCTGTTTATCCGCTATGTGGCCAATCCTCTGACCGAGCGGCTGGCCCGGGCGCCCGAACTGCTGGTGATCTTCGCCATCGCGCAGGCGGCGATATTCGCAGCCATCGGCGATTTCGTGGGCCTTGGCAAGGAAGTGGGTGGGCTCCTGGCTGGCATCTCACTCGCCTCCAGCCCCTATCGTGAAACCATCGCCGCACGGCTCGCGCCGTTGCGGGATTTCCTGCTTTTATTCTTCTTCATCGCCCTCGGCGCGACACTGGACCTGTCCCTCCTGGGAGCCCATGTCACCGGCGCCATCGTCTTCTCGCTGTTCGTGCTGATCGGCAATCCTCTTATTGTGCTGGCGATCATGGGAGCGATGGGATACCGGAAGCGCACGGGTTTCCTGGCTGGACTGACCGTCGCCCAGATCAGCGAATTCTCGCTGATCTTCATCGCAATGGGCGTGTCGCTCGGGCATGTGGAGCAAGATGCGCTCGGGCTCGTCACGATGGTGGGGCTGGTGACCATCGCGGTCTCCACCTACATGATCACCTATTCTCACCAACTCTATGCCGTCTTTGAACCGCTTCTCGGGCCGTTCGAGCGCAAAGGGACGCCGCGGGAGCCCAGCGAGGCGGAAGCGCATAAAGCGGAGAGTTATGAGGTCCTTATCTTCGGTCTTGGCCGCTTTGGTACCGCTATCGGTATGCGGCTGAAAAGGCGCGGTGTCCGCGTTTTGGGCGTGGACTTTAATCCCTTCGCGATCCGGCGCTGGCGGGAACTCGGCCTCGATACGGAGTTCGGCGATGCGAGCGACCCCGAGTTCCTCGCTGGACTGCCACTGGCGCGAGCTCAGTGGATCGTATCCACTATCCCTATATATCCCACGGGGCTCAGTCATGAGGACACGCGGACGACGCTGATCCAGATCAGCCGTGCACACGGCTTCCGGGGACGCATCGCCGTGGCGTCGCATAATGCTAAGGATACGGAAGAATTGTTCGGCTCCGGCGCCGACATCGTGCTCGAGCCATTCCAAGATGCGGCCGATCGAGCGGTGGAACTGCTATGCGGAGCTGAGGAAGAGAAGCGGACGCAGATTCCCACGATTCAATCGGAAGAAAAGCAGGCATCATGACAAGGAAAGTTACTGCGCCGCAAGAACCCCGTTGAAAGGCATCAGATGACCGAGGAACATCTCGAACATCCGTTCCATGCCCTTCCAGCCGACCAAGCGTTTTCGACCTTGAGAGCAAGTGACCAGGGGCTGGCATCAGATGAAGCGGCGCGCCGGCTGCAGGTACACGGGCCCAACCGGCTGCCCGCGGCGCCACGGCGTAGCGCAGCCCGGCGGTTCCTCGCACAATTCCAAAACGTTCTGATCTACGTTTTGATTGCCGCCGCCGCCGTCACCGCGGCGCTGGGGCATCTGGTGGATGCCGGCGTCATTCTGGCCGTCGTCATAGTAAATACAACCATTGGTTTTATTCAAGAAGGCCGCGCCGAGCAGGCGATGGAGGCAATTCGGAAGATGCTCGCTCCACGCTCCTCCGTGCTGCGCGACGGCCGTCGGCAGCAGGTGGATGCTGCAGAGCTGGTGCCGGGCGACATCGTCCTCGTCGAGGCCGGGGACCGGGTCCCGGCCGACCTCCGTGTGATCGAAGCGCGCGGGCTCAAAGCCGAAGAGGCAATCCTGACGGGCGAGTCTATCCCGACAGACAAGGGAACGGCGCCCGCGGCACCCGACGCGTCCTTGGGCGACCGGGTCTCCATGCTATTCAGCGGAACGCTGGTAGCCGCAGGCACAGGCCGTGGCGTCGTGGTCGCCACGGGGATACGGACCGAGATCGGGCGGATCAGTGGCATGCTCTCGCAGGTGGAGACGCTGACCACACCGCTCATCCGTCAGATGAACACCTTCGCCCGCTGGCTTACCCTGGCCATTCTGGGACTGGCCGCTTTGATCTTTGTCTACGGCGTCATGGTCCGTGCCGTGCCGTCGGTAGAAATGTTCATGGTCGTCGTCGGGCTGGCGGTTGCCGCTATCCCTGAGGGCCTGCCGGCGATCCTGACCATCGCGCTCGCTATCGGCGTTCAGCGTATGGCCGGGCGGAATGCCATCATCCGTCGGCTTCCCGCGGTGGAAACCCTGGGCTCCGTGTCGGTCATCTGCTCGGATAAGACGGGCACGCTGACTCGCAACGAGATGGTTGCCGCCTCCCTCGCGGCGGCAGAGCACGTCTATTCTGTCGGCGGCACCGGCTATGCGCCAGAAGGCGCTGTCCGCTGGCGCGCCGCCGACGCCGACCCGGGCGAGCATGCGGTGCTGATGGAATTCGCCATGGCGGCCGGCCTCTGTAACGATGCGGTGCTGCACCAGGCACAGGACAACTGGCAGGTTCATGGCGACCCAATGGAAGGTGCGCTGATGGCGCTTGCCGGCAAGATCAGCCGGCAGGGGCCCGAACCTTTTCGGGAGTGGACCCGCACCGATGCCATCCCGTTCGATGCAGCGCACCGTTATATGGCAGTCTTGCATCATGACCACGAAGGGCATGCGTGTATCCATGTAAAGGGGGCGCCCGAAGCGGTGCTGGCCATGTGCGCGGACCAGCGCGCGACGGACGGTGGCACCGAACCGCTCAATCTCGATCACTGGCACGGAATGGTGGAAGAGTTGGCTGCGGAGGGGCAGCGAGTCATCGCGGTGGCGACGCGCTCGGTGGAACAGGCGCATGTCGTCATGAACACCGCCGATCTCGACGGCAATCTGACCTTGATCGGCCTCATTGGCCTCATCGACCCTCCCCGTACCGAAGCCATTGAGGCGGTCGGCGAATGTCACGCCGCGGGCATTCGCGTCAAGATGATTACCGGCGATCATGCTGCGACGGCGCGTGCCATCGCGGCCAGGATCGGGCTGAAAAACGCCGAAAAGGTGCTGACTGGTGCCGATATCGAAACGATGGACGACGCCAAACTTGCCAAGGCCGCCGTCGACACCGACGTCTTCGCGCGCACCAGCCCGGAGCACAAGCTCCGTCTCGTGACCGCACTGCAATCCCATGGCATGACGGTTGCGATGACTGGCGATGGCGTCAACGACGCCCCGGCGTTGAAACGCGCCGATGCCGGAATCGCCATGGGCCAGAAAGGCAGCGAGGCGGCAAAAGAAGCGGCGGAGTTCGTGCTGGCCGACGACGATTTTGCCTCGATCGCCGCCGCCGTGCGCGAGGGCCGGACGGTTTACGATAATCTCAAAAAAGCCATTGTTTTTCTGTTACCGGTCAACGGTGGCGAGTCGTTTGCCATCATCGCCGCCGTTCTCCTCGGTTACACACTCCCGATCACGCCGCTGCAGATCCTGTGGGTGAACATGGTGAGTTCGGTCGGTCTTGCCATTGCGCTTGCCTTCGAACCGGCGGAGCGCGACGTCATGCGCCGACCGCCGCGGCCAGTGCGGGAGCCGATGCTGTCCGGATTTCTTGCCTGGCGGATAGCGTTCGTTTCGGTACTGTTCGTCGCCGGATTGTTCGGCATGTTCGCGTGGTCACGCGCCAGCGGCGCCACCCTGGAGGAAGCGCGTACCTACGCGGTCAACACTCTGGTGGTGATGGAGGTATTCTATCTGTTCAGCGTCCGCTACCTGCGTTCTCCCTCGCTGACCCTGACCGGCGTGCAGGGCACGCGCGCTGTCCTTATCGCCGTCGCGGCCGTCGTCGCCCTGCAGGCCATCTTTACCTATGCGCCATTCATGTCCGCCCTGTTCGAGACGAGGCCGGTCGATTTCGCCCACGGTGCCGAAATCATCGCCATCGGGATTGCCTTGTTCGTGATCCTAGAGATCGAGAAATGGGCGCGCCTGCGCTTGAACCAGCGCACCGAGCCTGCGCCAGACCCTGCTGATGGCTGAAGCTACTGGCGCTGGGACCCTGATGTTCGAGACGCGCCGGAAGCGGGGCCTGTTGCATCAATAGAGGCTTGAGGCTCGCTGGCTCCATCGTCCAGCTCTTGGGTATAGGCCGTTGCTTCGTTGGACGGGAGCCATATCTCCACACAGGAATTCTTTGCGGACTCGGCAAATCATTTCAGTGAGCCAGGGACCATCGGTCGTTCCTGCCCGGCAGAGGAATTGATGCGATGAGCAGCAGTCAAATCTACACCGTTTTAGGCGGCACCGGGTTTCTGGGCAGCCGCATTGTTCGGCATCTGTGTGCGGGCGGTCATCGGGTGCGTGTCGCGGCTCGGGATCCGTGGCGAAAGCCAGAGCTTCTTCAGTCGGACCGGGTCGAACCGGTGCGAGCGGATCTGTTCGATCCCTTGACGCTTTCGACTGCCTTGCGGGACACGCATGGCGCGGTGAATGCAACAAGCCTGTATCTGGAGAGGGGTAGCCTCACTTTCGACGCCTTCCACGTCGAGGGCGCCGAACGCCTGGCGCGGATCGCGAGGGAAACGGGCACAAGCCGCTTTGTCCAGGTGTCCGGCATCGGCTCGGACCAGAACGCGGACGACCGCTATATCCGTGCCCGGGGCAAAGGCGAGACCGCTGTGCGAAAGGCCTTTCCGGCCGCGACTATCGTCAGACCTTCGGTGATGTTCGGTCCGGATGACGCGTTTCTGACCGCGATCCTGACGACGGCGCGGCGCTTTCCCGTCTATCCCCTGTTCGGCAGCGGTGAGACCCGGTTGCAACCCGTTCATGTCGATGACGTCGCCCGCGCCATCGCGCAAGCCCTCCAGACCGAACAACCCGCAGCAGCATGTTACGAGTTCGCCGGCCCCGATATCTTAAGCTATCGGGAACTGGTCAATGCCGTGACGGAGGCTGCCGGCCTGCGGGTACGCTGCATAGCCGTGCCCTTTTCGATCTGGCGGCTCTTGGCCTTCGTGACCGAACGCATGCCCGGCGCGCCACTGACGCGGAGTCAGGTCGCATTGATCGAGCGGGACAATGTGGCGGCAGATGCGTTGCCCGGCATTTGCGACCTAGGGTTGTCACGCCAAAGCATCACGGATTTCGTCCGCAAAAAACATCAAATCGATGGCTCCGAGACCTAGCCACCGAAAAATCGAGGTCCCTCCTGTCGTTTGAAAACAAGCTGCATTTAAAGCAATCGATTCAAACGCGCTTTCGCTAATCTCCTGCACGAGGGCGCCGGCGCGCCAAGAGAGCAGCGATATCCTTGTCGGGTCTCGCATTCCCTTCGCGCACCAGCACATAGATCTTGTCGGCTTCGATCCTGACGTCGGGCATTGGATTGATGATGATGTCTTCCCGAATCGAGCGGCGAAAGGCAATCGGCACGCCGATATCCTCCTTCACCAGGGCTGAGACCAACTCTCCCCATGGCCAGCCGGAAACGCAGACGTCATAGCGCCAGACCTCGTCGCCCCTGCTGGTAAAAAGAT
>Ga0102940_1001068_pt1 | contig 18173 bp, 12 predicted proteins | sample SalPonR2_C_D1_MG_FD_78215 | JGI IMG/M metagenome (GOLD analysis project Ga0102940, IMG submission 78215) | Salt pond soil microbial communities from South San Francisco under conditions of wetland restoration - Salt Pond MetaG R2_C_D1_MG | ecosystem: Environmental > Aquatic > Marine > Intertidal... | reverse complement strand
TGTCTGCAGGTGCCTACGGACTGCTCTCGGGTAGTCTGGGACATTACAATAAAGTGGGCGATAAGTTCGGATACTCACTTTCGGCAAATTATTTACATCGCGACGGATATTACCTGAACAGCTATATGGATGAACAGGTAGATAAGGTGCATTCATTCGGCGCAAGAAATAAGCTTACCTGGCGCCCTGACAGCCGACTGGAAATAACAAACATTGTTTCAATGGAAAATAGTTATGAAGGGGGTTACCCGTATGCCATGCTTAACGATTCACTGCAAGCAGCAGACGACATCAATTATAATCAGCCCAGCTCATATAACAGGATGCTTTTCTCCGATGCATTCCTGATGCGTTACAACACTGAGAATTTTGAAATTCAATCAACCACTGCTTACCAGTTCCTGGATGACCAACAAAACATTGACCAGGATTTCACTTACGACTCATTATACTTTGTCGTACAGGAACAACAACAACATATGATTTCCCAGGAGCTGATATTGCGCTCACCAAAAAATAAAAGATACAGCTGGTTATTTGGTGCATACGGATTTATGCAGCGTTTTAACAAGCATGTGGATGTGGACATATACCAAAGAAACATGACCGTTTTTAAAAAATACGATAAAACCATCGGGGGGGCTGCCCTCTTTCATCAATCCACATACAATGACTTCCTTTTTAACAACCTCTCGCTTACAGCCGGAATCAGGCTCGATTTTGAAAAAAATGTGCTTGATTATATTTACGATATCGACGTGGCCGGAACCTTTATGCCTCAGACCGACACAATTTATCCCGACCTCTCTTATACCGAAATCCTGCCAAAAGTCGCACTGAACTACAAATTCAACAGAAGCAGCATTTATGCAGTAGTAGCCAAAGGTTATAAAACCGGCGGTTTTAACAGTACATTTTATAAAGATGAAGACCTTTTCTTTAATCCGGAATATAGCTGGAGTTATGAAATCGGGACCAAATCGGTGCTTTTCGGAAACACATTATACGCCGACTTATCACTCTTTTATATCGACTGGCAAAATCAGCAGATTTACCAACCGGCATTTTACCGTGACAACACACCTGCGCCCGGTTCATTGCTGAAAAATGCCGGTCGCTCTGCCAGCAAAGGAGGCGAAATCACACTGAAAAGCATACCCATTTATGGATTTTCTCCCACTTTTTCATACGGTTTTACGCATGCCACTTTCACCGAGCATATGGTCGACGATGCCACAGATTATAGCGGCAATTTCATACCGTATGTGCCCATGCATACCGTAAACGCCCAGGTAAAAAAGAATATCTACCTTAAAAACAACAACTTCATCGATAAAATTGAAATGATCATGATGTATCGCGGCGTGGGGGATATCTGGTGGAATGAAGAAAATTTCTACAAAACAGATTACTACAGCTTATTGAACGCCAAGATTGGGTTCTCCCGCGGAAAACTTGCCTTCGAATTATGGGGTAAAAACCTGCTTGCAGCCGATTACCAGGCATTTTACTTCCAGGCCATCGGAAATCAATACATCCAGTCGGGCAAACCCCTGCATTTCGGCATGAATTTAAAATATGAATTCTAATGGCTTTTCAACATATCACCCAAAGAATAAACAACAAATGACCGAATCGAAAAACTGGAAAAAGTTTCCTACCCTCTTTAGCCTCTATATCGCACAATCGGTGCCCATGAGCTTTTTCTCCACCGTGGTGCCCGTCATTATGCGACAGGAAAACTATTCCCTCGAGTCTATCGGCCTGCTCCAGCTTGTAAAACTCCCCTGGATCATCAAATTCCTCTGGGCACCCTTTATCGACAACCATTCCCGCAACACAAAAGACCTGAAAAAGTGGATCGTCCTCTCGGAAGTATTTTACGCCATAGTGATTTGCAGCATCGCCTTTCTCAACCTCCAGACCGACTTCACACTCATCGTGGTCCTCATGGTCATCGCTTTCACAGCATCAGCAACGCAAGACATCGCCACCGATGCATTTGCCATCCTCATTCTCAAAAAAGAAGAACGTAGCCTTGGCAACAGCATGCAAACCGCAGGCAGTTTCCTGGGAGCGCTACTCGGTACGGGCGTTCTGCTCATCGCATACAGCTTCTTCGGCTGGTCGGTATTCCTTTTCATTCTAGCCGGCTTTGTGCTCTTTGCCATCATCCCTCTGAAATTTTACAAAATCTCACGAACCATTGAAAAACGACCCGGTTACCGCGTCACACTCCCCGAAATCGGCAGGTTTTTCAAGCAACCCGGCATTCCCAAACGCGTGCTGCTCCTGGTGTTCTACTACTCCGGTTTTATTGGTGTACTTACCATGCTCAAGCCTTTGCTGGTCGACCTGGGCTACAATATCAAACAAATCGGTTTTATGTCAGGTATCGTGGGAACATCAATTGCAACCGGTAGTGCGTTGCTTGCCGGACTGGTATTGAAAAAAACCGGTATCAAGCCTGCAGCCATTTTACTCAGCCTGGTGGGAATCTCTGCAGCCTCCTACTTCTGGTGGCTCTCCGGCATTAACGCCCCAACATTATTTATGGTATACGCAGGTATAATTCTTATCTGGGGAACCTATGGGGCATCATCAGTGATTATTTATACCTCTTCGATGGAGGTTGTCCGTCCCGGTGCTGCCGGAACTGACTTTACCATGCAAATTGTGATCACACATATCAGTAGTCTGGCCGTAGCAGTGAGCAGTGGAAAAATTGCCGATACCATTGGGTATCAGGGACTCTTTGGGGTGGAAATCATATTGGGAATCATCACCCTGGCAATTGTGATATTTACTCTGCCCAAAACAACGAGAAAATGAAAATTTTAGACATATGGAAATTAACCACACACTAATAGAAAAATACAACGTGCCGGTACCACGCTATACCAGTTATCCACCTGCCAACCATTTTACTCCGGCCGAAGATCCCTCTGAGTATCAAAAAATTCTTGATGCATCTAACAAATGGGATCCGGCACATGTAGCTCTCTATGTCCACATCCCATTCTGCAAAAAGATTTGTTTTTATTGTGGCTGCAACGCATGCACGATTAAATCTGGCAATGAAGTAACTGACTATGTAAACGCCATACATCGCGAAATCGCTTTATTGGCTCAGCATATCGATTCTGTCCGAAAAGTAACACAGCTCCATTTTGGAGGAGGAACACCCAATGCCATTCCCTCTTCCATGGTCACAGGAATTGTAAGAAAACTCAAGGACACATTCAATTTTTCTGATGACGCAGAGATTGCCATTGAAACCAACCCGGCATACCTCGACCTGACTTATCTTGACCAATTGCTGTTAGCAGGATTTAACCGCTTTAGCTTTGGAATACAAGATTTTAATACCGATGTTCTGAAACTTGTTAACCGCGAAATTCCGGCCATCCCTGTCAATGAGCTCATTGACCATGTTCGTAATCAAAACCCTTCCGCAGCTGTCAACCTGGACTTCATCTACGGACTACCCGGACAAACGCCGGAATCTTTTTCTGAAACCATAAAAAAGGCAGCATCATTGTCGCCCGACCGGTTGGTGACCTTCTCATACGCACATGTTCCCTGGCTGAAAAAACATCAGCAAATCCTGGAAAAACATGGACTACCTGGACCTAATGAGAAAACCGAAATGTTTCTCGCAGCGTATAAACTCTTAAACAAGCGACAATATGAGCCCATCGGACTCGATCATTTTGTAAAACCAGAAGATGAGCTCTTTAAGGCCCAAAAAGCTCAGCAGTTGCATAGAAATTTCCAGGGATACTGCACCCGAAAAAGCTCTGGACAAGTCTATGCCTTAGGCGTAACAGGAATCAGTCAGCTCGGCAGGGCATACCTCCAGCATACCAAAGACCTCAAGGAATATATCAGCGAAATCGAAAAAGACAGGATTCCCATCGATAAGCAGATGAAAATCTCCCCGGATCAATTTGTGATCCGGGAGGTAATCACACAATTAATGTGCAATAAAGAAATAAAATGGAAGCTACTTGCAGATTTGCTTGATTTGTCAAGGGAAGAACTTTTATCCACCATACGATATGATAAGACTGCACTGAAACATTTAGCCAGTGACGGGATAATTGAATTTGATGGGTCGGGAATAAAAGTTACAGAAACAGGATCACTGTTTATACGGAATGTGGCAGCCTCACTCGATCCGGCCTATGAAAAAGAGATTAATAAATATTCAAAATCAATATAACAATTAGAATACGTAAACGTTTCGATCAAAAGTGTTTGACTGAGTGGATTATAAGTGACTAAATTTATGGCACCAAAAAAATATGATGTAATAGTTGTTGGCGCAGGGTTAACCGGACTGACAACTGCGTTTTATCTGATAAAAAATGGCTTTAAGACCGCTGTCATCGAAAAAGAACCCAGGACAGGTGGTGTTATCAGAACCATCAACAAAGACGGGTTCATATTCGAAACCGGTCCTAATACCGGCGTATACTCCTCTGCCGAACTGGTCCGCCTGTTCGATGATCTACAGGGAAAAGTCACGCCGGAATTTGCGAATCATAAAGCAAAGCAGCGATGGATCTGGAAGGGCGGTTCATGGCATGCATTGCCATCAGGATTGGGTGCAGCCATAAAAACGCCCCTTTTTTCAACGAAAGATAAGTTCAGAATTCTTCTTGAACCTTTCCGCAAACGTGGTAATGATCCTTACGAATCTTTAGCGGGCTTAGTAAAAAGGCGCATGGGTAAAAGCTACCTTGATTATGCTGTAGACCCCTTTATATCAGGCGTATATGCTGGCGATCCCGATAAACTCATTACACAATTTGCATTGCCTAAGCTATACCGCCTGGAACAAAATTATGGCAGTTTCATCAAAGGATCGATTAAAAAACGTAAAGAGCCAAAAGATGATCTGACCAAAAGAGCAACCAGGGAGGTTTTCTCTGTAAAAGGCGGACTACAGGCTCTTACCGATGCCCTTGCTGACAGCATCGGGAACGAAAATATTTTCGTCGACAGTTCCGGTTTAACCATCAGCAAAGAAAATGATGCCTTCACTGCCCATTTCACCATGGAAAAGCAGAAAACCATTTTGCAGTCACCCGAAATCATCACTACAATATCCGCGAATGAACTGACTGAAAGGTTTGATTTTATTGATAACGATACGCTACAGCCTGTAACAGATCTGCCTTACGCCCGGGTAATTGAAGTGGTTGCTGCATATAAAGCATGGAAAGGGATTCCGCTAAATGCCTTCGGCGGACTCATTCCCTCCAAAGAAAAACGCAAAGCCCTCGGCATCCTGTTTACCTCCTCCATCTTTTCAGGAAGGACACCGGAGGGAGGCGCCATTCTCTCTGTTTTCATGGGAGGGATGAGACATCCGGAAACGATTGATCTCAGTGACGAGGAAATCCGGGAAATTGCATTAAATGAAATTAAAGAAACGCTTCAAACTGGAGATGAAATGCCCGACCACCTGAAAATATTCAGGTACAAACATGCCATACCGCAATATGACATCACCTCAGAAAAGCGTCTAAAAACCATTGAAGCGCTTGAAAAAAAACATCCAGGTTTAACACTTGCAGGAAATATACGTGATGGTATCGGAATGGCCGACCGGGTAAAACAGGGATATGAACTGGCTCAAAAGGTAATTTTCGAAACCAGTAGCCACTAAATTTCAGGCGTTTAATCGCCCAACCCAATTTCAATAATTCAGAGAAATAAATCTCCATGCAGAATCTGCCAGATAAAACAGCCCTCATACTCGTTAATGTAGGCACGCCAGATGCCCCTACCACCAAAGCCTCAAGGAAATATCTCTCCGAATTCCTCAACGATCCGCTCGTAATTGATATCCCCTACCTGATCAGGAAAATTTTGGTCAACCTGATTATTGTACCATTCAGAGCCCCTGTATCTGCAAAAAAATATAAACAACTATGGACTTCTAAAGGATCCCCTTTACTGTCAAACATGAACGAACTGACTTTAAAAGTACAACAGATTATTGATGATCAAACAGATGTATTTGGACTCATGCGCTATGGAAATCCATCACTGAAAAAGTTCCTTGAAGGATTACAAACCAAGAACTATAGCTCAGTTATCATTTTCCCGCTATACCCCCAATATGCATCTTCCACAACCGGCTCGGTAAAAAAACTTGCAAATAAATTTCATGAAAAAATTGGCCAGCAGATCAATTTGCAATTTATAGAACATTATTATAACCATCCGGCATTTATCGATACACTCGCCGGAAAGGTTATGAATCAGCAATACAGGGATTATGATCATATCGTCTTCTCATACCACGGATTGCCAACAAGGCAGGTTGAAGCCATGCATCCCGGGCATTCACCACATAATTGCACATGCAAAACATCCATGCCCTCCCACGGTAAAAAATGTTACCTGGCACACTGTTATGAGACAACACGGTTATTGGCAAGTAAACTTGCGCTTACTGAGGACAGTTACTCAACCACCTTTCAGTCGAGGCTGTCACGAAACTGGCTTAGACCATTTACAGATGAAGCGCTGCTTAACCTGGCTTCATCAGGCAAGAAAGTACTCGTTGTACCAGCTTCTTTTACAGCCGATTGTCTTGAAACAATTGTTGAGATCGAAAATGAATACAGTGAACTGTTTTATTCAGCGGGAGGGGAAAAACTTACCATGACCCGCAGTTTAAATTCGGATGAAGCGTGGGCAAATGCAATCGTTCAAATAATGAGTGATTATACACATGCATAAATATGCAGATTCTGTCTGTCTGTTTGGGTAATTTTTTAATTTGTGCAAATTATGTGAAGATATTTGTTCAATTAATTGTATTGCTTAAATGGTCTGTGTAATTTAGTAGTCGTGAATCTAACGTACTTTTATAAATTATTTTTTTAGTCTCTGACAATAGAGTTGGCATGGCTGGATCATTAAGTTTGAGAATAAGGCCTCGCCTGCCTTAGTACCTAAGTACGGCGGGCAAGGCCTCGCCTGCCTTAGTACCTAAGTACGGCGGGCAAGGCCTCGGAAACTACAAGTCGCTGTATATTATGATGTTAAAGGATTTAGGATTTTTACAGCAACGCAGTTACCGGACTTTATGAACAGGCACTATCTGGCAGTCGAAAACTTATTGCCCGGTATTTTGTTAATGAGTAAGTATTTTAGTTAAGATAAAAAAATAGGTAAGCTTTTCTCAGGCTACCTTTATTCAATAAGAATTAACAATTATGACAGCCCTTTACAATCCTTCAGAAGCAGAATTCAAAGAAAAATCGGTACTTATTGCTGAAGATGAGGAAATTTCGCTTTACTACCTTACTGAATTATTGAAAGACAAGTTCAAAGAAATTTACACTGCTACCAATGGCAAAGAAGTAATTGAGCAGTTAGAGCAAAATGATATTGACCTTATCCTTATGGACATCAGGATGCCTGTAATGGATGGACTTGAAACTACCCGTCAAATTCGGGAGAAAGATGATAAGCTCGTAATCATTGCGCAAACGGCCTACGCCATGAAAAATGACCGCGAAGAATCAATCGCCGCAGGGTGCGATGAATGCGTTACCAAGCCAATCAACGAGGAGGAATTATTTACAAAAATGATTTCGCTGTTGAAGTGATTCTTGTTCACGAAGGTACATCCCTGTAAAGATCAAGCTACATTAATTTTTATGGCATTTTTAATTCAATCCTTCCGGGATAACTTCTTCTCTATAAATCTTCGATTAAGCTGTTTATTTAAAATAAGTTAACTTTTTCTAACAAGCCCTTTGTACTAGTTGCCTCACCCCTTAATTATTTTTTAGTGGTGTTCAGGCCCCTACGCTAAAGCCTCGGCGACAGCGAGCGAAGCGAGCTCGCGAGTACCGTTAAAATAAATTTCTGCACGAGCAACCTCATCATATTAACTATCAGTGCTCTAATATCATTTAATGATGTCCTTCTGTCATTGCTCCGTTAAAATCTTTGCTCAATGATGAGGGTTCATTTATTTAAAATTATCTTAGTTTTTCAAATAATCTTTTCAATTTTGCTACACATATTGCATTGATTCGTTAAGCAGAATAGCAGTAATACATCCAGCAGCTGATCCATTATACGCCATGGCTGTTGAATGATAATATAGCTTAAATAAACACCTATTATAAACATGAGTAAACCAGGTAATTACGGACATCAACTGTATATAGTTAAACCCAGGGTATGGAGAAAACTCAGAAAGAATAATCTGATTGACCGTCGTTACAAATCCAGAGCCCGCTCTATTACATGGATGTCAACAATTTCTGCACCCCTGCAATACTTGCAATCGGTCTGTTTCGATAAAAAAATAAAGAATTTTTCACTGGATGGTTATCCACCTTTATTCATTTTAGGCCACTGGAGAAGTGGCACAACGCATCTCCATTATTTACTTGCAAAAGACCCCAAATTTGCATTTTTAACAAATTTTCAGACCTTTATTTTCAATATTTCTTTTTTGAGCAAGAAGAAAGTCAGAGACCTAACGCGTTTTTTTATTCCAAAAACACGTCCCCAGGATAATGTAGTCCTGAGTCCGAATTTACCTGCTGAAGAAGAACAGCCTTTTTGTACAACTTCCAGTCGTTCAGGAATTCTCAGTTTTTTCTTTCCAAAAAATCTGGAATACTTCAATAAGTATAATGTATTTAAAAACATTACAGCAGAAGAAAAAAGAGCCTGGCAAGATGATTATATGTTTATACTGAAGGGCATAGCGCTTTTTAATAATAACAAAAACCTACTGCTTAAAAACCCACACAACACAGGCCGGGTCAAGGAGCTGCTCGAGCTGTTTCCGGATGCAAAATTTATTTTTCTGCACAGAGATCCATATGTCGTATACCAGTCCACACGCCATCTGTTCAATAAATTGGTGAAAACACAGTTTCTTCAACATCTGGATGATAATGAACTGCACCAGTTTGTCATGCACCTGAGCAGAGAAACATTGCAAAAATATGTAGATGAAAAACACCTCATACCCAAAGGCAATTTGATAGAGGTGGCTTATACAGATTTAGACGAGAATCCCATGGCGGTGATGAGAGATATTTATGAAAAACTTCAGCTACCAGGTTTTGAAGCGGCAAGTGTGCCAATGAAGGCATATCTTGAAACACAACACAATTACAGAAAAAATAAATTCAGTTCACTTCCTAAAAACGTGCAAAAAGATATAGAAAAAGAACTGTCTTTCTTTTTTGAGGAATATAATTATAAAAAAAATGCGGGCTTATAAAATCTATTAAATGGATAGCCGGCAGATTTTTATTTTCAGAATAATTAGCCTACTTTGTGCGAGACTATTAAGATGAGTTGCATGAGTATTACGGTTAAACCTGTCGTTTCAAGACAGGACATGAAGAGATTTATTCATCTTCCTGCTAAAATCCACAAAGGACATTCAAATTGGATTCCGCCTTTGTATTCCGATGAATGGGAATATTTTAATTCAAAAAAGAACAAATCCTTTGAATACAGTTCGGTAACGCTGCTTTTGGCATACCGGGAAAACAAGGTAGTCGGCCGGGTCATGGGCCTTATTAATCATAAGCACAACGAACAGCATGGGGAAAACAATGCCCGGTTTAACTTTCTGGAAGCCTGGGACGACAAAGAGGTGATTGAGGTGCTGATCCGTCACGTCCAAGAGTGGGCCCGTTTGAAAGGTATGGATAAGCTGGTGGGTCCCCTGGGATTTTCGGACAAGGACCCACAGGGTTTTTTAATTCAGGGATTCGATGAGCCCATTCCCATTGCCTCCCATTGCAATTTTGAATACATGATTGGTCATTTGGAAACACTGGGCTTTACAAAGGAAATTGACCTGGTGGTTTACAAGATAAAAATCCCTGATCAGACCCCGGAACTCTATCTGAAAATGGCCGAGCGGGCCCGGCGGAATAATAAGGAGCTCAAGCTTATGGAGTTTACCAGGCGAAAGGAGCTAAAACCCATGGTCAGGCCTATTTTCACTTTAATTAACAACACCTTCAAAGATATTTATGGCTTCATGCCCTTTACTTTGGAAGAAATGGATGATTTTGCCAACCGCTACCTGCTTATTATGGATCCCGGCCTTATTAAGGTGGTGGTAAACAAGCACGGCGAGTGTGTGGCCTTTGTGATTGGCATGCCTGATATCAGTAAGGGGATTAAGAAATCCCGTGGTTACCTGATTCCTTTCGGATTCTTTCAAATCCTGATTGCCGGACGGCGCACCAACCAATTAAACCTCCTGCTTGGGGCCATTCATCCGGATTACCAGAACCGCGGACTCGACACCCTGATGGGAGCTGCCATGCTCGATTCGGCCCGGAAAAAGAAGATGAAGTACATTGACAGTCATCTGGAAATGGAAACCAATAAGCGGGTCAGGGCAGAGATGGAATACATGCAGGGTAAAGTCTACAAAACCTACCGGGTATTCAAAAAATCATTGACAGACTAGGATGGATGCCATTGGAAGTGGTATACTTTCGTTCAGCTCCTTAGCTACTATTGACAGTCTCCCATCATGCGGCTCTTAATATACAAATCTATCCGCTTTAGTGAGAAAACCCAGGTTGCCAGTGGTAAAAACAGATTCGGAAATTGTTTCCTTTCCCGGTTAAGCCATCCGCATGCTCTGGTTAAACGCGTTCTGCAGCGTTTATAAAAATACTGCAAGAAATATCTTTATCAATTTAAAACCGGATATTCGATACCTGTATCGCTTTTTGCTCCTCAAACGCCAACATGGCATTAATCAGCCTGAACTCCCTGAAACTGTGAATATCATGCAGCGCAATATGGGCCTCCGATATAACCCCCTTATCGATCAACCTTTGTCTGCATGTTCCGGCTAATAGCGGAGATGCCGGGGTAATCCATTTTGAACCATTGCAAAAAACAATGTTGGCATAGGAGGTATCGGTCACCAACCCCTTCTTTACAATTAGAATGTCATCGCAGTCCTCCCGCTTCTGATAAAGCGCATTGATGGCATCGCGATCCGTGTATTTAAATGAATAGTTAATGTTTTCCGCAGAAACCACCCTCAGGCTGTGTATTTCTCTCCGACTGTAATGGCTAAACGCCAATTCGAATGTCATCGCATCATATAAAAACCGCGCTTTCACAATGCCCGATTGAAATGCCGCAGGAACACTCAATAATTCAGTCAATTCATGCGAAGCAGCATCCGCATAAAAGTGCCTGAAGGTCCGATCGACCCTCTGCTGATGCCATTCCAGGTTCAGTGGCAATCCATCTTTAACTTTTATGGATTCAAAAAATTGGTACATAGACTTTATTCAGCATTTCATTATACTCCTCAACCGGATTACTGCGGCCGGTAATGCCTCCCCCGCTTCTGTACTGAAGCCCGGCCGCTGTCTTTTCAATATAGCGTATCATCACCGCACTGTCAACCTCCTCTCCATCAAAAATACCGAAAATACCTGTAAAATATCCTCTTCTCTCCTGTTCTGCAGCAGCGATCAGCTCCAGCGTCTTCTTCTTCGGTGCCCCCGAAACAGACCCGGCCGGCAACTGTCGCACCAGTATCTCGCCCAGCACAGACTTCCAATCACCTGGCAACGCCCCGCATACCTCAGAGCTCACCTGCAACAATTCCTTATCAAACGTCCTCAACCGGTCGATATACCTGAACCTGCTCACCTCAACGCCTTTCGCCACCATCGACAAATCGTTCCGTATCAGATCAACAATGGTATTGTGCTCCCACTGCTCCTTCGTATCAGCCAGGATTTTCTCCGCTGCACCCTCAATACCCGCATCAATGGTTCCCTTCATCGGATACGACCAAATCTTCCCCTCTTCTATCTTTATAAATGTCTCGGGGGAGAATACTGTAAACCGGTTGTTGAACAGCAATTTATACTTTGCCCGGCTCCTCATAAAAATATCCTCAAGGGTGAGGTTCGTCGTTACGCTCGTTGGAAAAGTCAGGTTCAGCAAAAATGAATTCCCGTGCATGATATGCTCCATTACATAATTAAATGCCCGTAAATAAATATTATAATCCATCGGACTCTTTTCAAAACGCACCGCTTTGTCCATCGGACCAATTAACGAGTGCCCCACATTCGTATGCTTTGGTGTTACGTAATATATTTTCGCAGGATCAACCTTATTCAACTCATAAACATGAAAGCGTTGTAGTTCGAAATCAACGACAAACAGAAAAGGAACGGATTGCTCTGCCAGGGAATTACAAGTTGCTATAAAAGTGCTTCTATCCATTTTAACAAACCAAAATCAATTGTCTGAACCATCCGACATGACTGTCCGGCACCGTGTTCATGGCACAGATTAATAATTGCTGTTGCCGCCTGATCTGTTTATCAGCAGCCCTGCAAAGATAATTCCTACAGTTGAAGAATATGCCGTAAAAACGGTTCATTTTCGCAATCAGTAGCAATCAGTAGTAAAAAGACATAAAATATGAAAGCAGACTGGTCTGGCCAGGCGAATTCAGCATTTTTATTTAAGTTTGCACCCACAATATTCAGGCATGTTCAATAATCCATATCTGCAACACCCCTCCTTCGATGAAATCAACTCGGTTTTGTCCGCGAAAGGAATAAAATTAATCCACCTGAAAGGACTAACAGGATCCTCGAAAGCGGCATTTTTCCAAGCGGTAGTCTCGAAACTCAAGGGAAACCATTTAACCTTATTCCACGATAAGGAGGATGCGGCCTATTTTTATACCGACATCACAAACCTAGAAGGTAAGCACGACCGCACGCTCTTCTTCCCCTCGTCATATAAGCGATCGGTTCAGTACAAGCAGACCGATGAAGCCAATATCATCACACGTACGCAGACCCTGAAACGTCTGAACGAACAGCGGGTATCCAACTATATTATCACCTATGCAGAGGCGCTGCTCGAGCGGGTGCTCACACGGGCCGAACTTGGGAGGCATACCCTGGAGGTTAAAAGCGGGGAATCATTATCCACCGACTTCCTTGAAGAGGTACTGCATACATACAAGTTTCAACAGGTAGATTTTGTATACGAGCCGGGTCAGTTTGCCATCAGGGGAGGGATTATTGATATCTTCTCATTTACGGCCAGTAATCCATACAGACTGGACATGTTTGGCAGTGAGGTAGAATCAATCCGCACGTTTGATGTTGAATCGCAGCGTTCAGCAGAAACTTTAAAGCGCATCTCTATCATCCCCAATGTGCAGTGGGAGCAGGATCTGGGTGAAAAGCGGGTGTCATTCCTGGAATATATCCCTTCAAATACTACAGTCTGGATCGACGACCTGGACCTTGTATTATCGCAGATGGAGGAAATTTATGACAAAACTTCATTCGCGCAGGACGAAAACAACGGTATAGGGAAAGAAGAGATGCTCACAACGGCCGAGGACCTTGAAAAAAGAGTCAGGTCATTCAACATCGTTGAGTTTTCGCGACCTGTATTGTCCTCCCCCGATAAAATACTTCAATTTAACACAGCGCCTCAACCCCCATTACAGAAAGATTTCAATCTGCTTTCAGACATTCTTGAAACGAATAGCCGGGAACATGGCATTCAAAATTTCATACTTTCAGAAAGCACCGGGCAGCTGGAAAGGTTAAGAGCGATATTTTCAGAGATTAATCCTGAAGTTGAATACACAGAGGCACAGATGGGCCTGCATGAAGGGTTCATCGACCATGATCTAAAAGTGGCTGTATTTACCGACCATCAGATATTTGAGAGGTACCATAAATTCAGGTTGCACGACCGGTTTACAAAGAAAGAAGCACTTTCTGTAAAAGAACTTGCCGGTCTGAATCCTGGCGATTATGTGGTGCATGTTGACCATGGCATTGGGAAGTTTGGCGGTCTGGAACGGCTTGATGTAAACGGGAAGAAGCAAGAAGCGGTAAGACTGGTATATAAAGATAACGATGTGCTGTATGTCAATATCCACTCCCTGCATAAAATTTCAAAGTACAAAGGGAAAGAGGGCGCTGAGCCCAGGATATACAAACTGGGTACGAATGCCTGGCAGAAGCTCAAGCAGAAAACGAAAAGCAAGGTTAAAGACATTGCCGAAGAGCTCATTGCTTTGTATGCCAAAAGGCGCGAGCAAAAAGGAGTGGCATTCTCCCCCGATACCTATCTGCAGAGAGAGCTGGAGGCCTCTTTTATTTATGAAGATACGCCCGACCAGGAAAAAGCGACTACCGATTTTAAAACAGGAATGGAGGCCGACTTCCCGATGGACAGGTTGATATGCGGGGATGTAGGGTTTGGGAAGACAGAGATTGCGATCAGGGCCGCTTTTAAGGCGGTGAGCGACAGCAAGCAGGTAGCGGTACTGGTGCCTACAACGATACTTGCGTTCCAGCACTACAATACATTTAAGAACCGGTTGAAGAATTTTCCCTGTAACATTGATTATATCAGCCGGTTCAGGTCATCGGCCGAGCAAAGTGCCATCTTTAAGAAGCTTAAAGACGGCTCCCTGGATATTATTATCGGTACCCATAAACTGGTGGGTCAGAATGTCGGGTTTAAGGATCTGGGGTTGCTGATTATCGATGAAGAACAGAAATTCGGGGTGTCGGTGAAAGAGAAGCTGAAAAAGATTAAGGTCAATGTGGACACACTCACGCTCACTGCCACACCGATACCACGGACCCTGCAATTTTCGCTGATGGGTGCCAGGGATTTATCGATTATCAATACGCCACCACCCAACAGGCATCCGATTATTACCGAGCTGCATCCGTTTAATGAAGAGATTATTCGCGAGGCGATTGAATATGAGGTTAGTCGTGGCGGACAGGTCTTTTTCATCAACAACCGGGTGCAGAATATCGGCGAGCTGAAGGTGCTGGTTGACAAGCTGGTTCCGGGAATCAGGAGTGTCATTGCGCACGGTCAGATGGACGGGAAGACGCTTGAAAAAGTGATGCTGGAGTTTATGAATGGCGATCATGATGTATTGATTGCAACTTCCATTATTGAATCGGGACTGGATATCCCCAATACAAACACTATATTGATTAACAACGCGCACCACTTCGGACTCAGCGATTTGCACCAGTTGCGGGGTCGCGTGGGGCGGTCGAATCGGAAGGCATTTTGTTACCTGCTGGCGCCACATATTACATTGCTCACCCAGGAGGCACGGCGGCGGTTAAAGGCCATTGAAGAACATTCTGGTCTGGGAAGTGGATTTAACATCGCCATGCAGGACCTTGATATCAGGGGAGCGGGCAACCTGCTGGGGGGAGAGCAGAGCGGATTCATCTCCGACATTGGGTTCGAAACGTATCATAAAATTTTGAATGAAGCCATCACCGAACTGAGGGAAGAACGGTTTCCTGAATTGGTACAGACAGATCAGAATAATCAACCCGCAGGAAAAAGGTTATACACAACCGATTGTCATATTGATACCGATCTAGAGTTATTATTGCCTGAATCGTATGTTGAGAATATTACCGAGCGAATGAACCTTTATCGTGAACTGGACAACCTTAAAAGTCAGGACGAGCTTGACATATACAGAAATATGCTTGAAGACCGGTTTGGTCCGCTGCCCAAAGAGGCCGATGATTTATTAAAGGTGGTTACCCTTCGACGGACAGCCATGGAAGTGGGTGTTGAAAAAATTATATTGAAAAATAATATATTGATCACGTTCTTTGTAAGTAATCCGGATTCACTCTTTTATAAGTCTGAAGATTTTCAGAGAATAATTGCAAATGTACAGCAGCATCCGAATTTATTCAGGATGAAACAAGCTAAAGACAAACTGAGCCTTCGTACCGGAAATGTGGGTACGGTAGATAAAGCAGTTGAGATGATAAAAATGTTAGAGCCGGGATAATCATGAGTGAGGCAACCAGTACCAGAAGGTAATAATAATATATACCTCATTTTGAAGTTATAGCTTAAACGAAGATATATAAACTTATAGATATGAACCTTGTTATTGATCTGGGGAATACAACCTGCAAAATAGCAGTTTGTGAGGGTATAGAAATCATAGAGAGCGCTGTTTCTGAAAAAGTTTCTAACAGGGAAATTGCATACTTCATCTCAAAATATGATGGAATCAGGTCAGTCATTTTTTCCAGCGTAACAAACCATTCAAGAGAATTAACAGATTATCTTCGATCGTCGTTTGATTACTTCCTGGAACTAAATCCCTCCACTCCCCTTCCCATCAAAAATCATTACCAAACGCCAAAAACACTGGGTTATGATCGAGTTGCCGCAGTTTCAGGCGCACATACTATTTTTCATGATCATGACGTTCTCGTTATAGATGCGGGAACAGCGGTTACATTTGATTTTATAACAGCAAATGGAGAATATATGGGCGGTAATATCTCTCCCGGATTAGAAATGCGGTTCAAGGCACTCAATAAATATTCAAGCAGATTGCCATACCTGCACTACCATGAGATGCAATTAAAAGAATTGGGAGAGACAACCGAACAGGCTGTTATTTCAGGGGTATTTAACGGATTATTGTACGAAATAGAATATTATATTTCTCTTTTTTCTGCCAAACATCCTGACTTAAAGACAATAATTACCGGAGGAGATGCAATTTCTTTTGATAAAAAACTAAAAAATAGCATCTTTGTGCTTTCGCATCTGAACCTTATTGGATTAAACAGAATTTTAGATTATAATGCGCAGAAATTTTTTAAGAATTAGTGCTATTGGTGGATTTATTTTTTTTCTAACCATATCGGTTAACGCTCAATTCAGCACTAATTCTCCCTACACAAGGTTTGGACTGGGTGATATCGCCCATGGCGGCTTTGGACAAAACAAGGCCATGGGTGGTACCGGGCTTGCAATCAGTGATGCAAATAAACTTAATTATATGAACCCTGCAGCTTACTCTGCTAGGGACAGTATGTCGGTACTGTTCGATTTCGGATTAAGTGCCTTTAGAAATCAGTATATCACCTCATCAAGCGAAAATGACATTATATGGACCAATGCAAACCTCGATCATTTTGCATTATCCGTTCCCATTGGAAATACATTTGCCATGGCTACAGGTCTGGTGCCGTATAGTTCTGTAGGATATAATGCAAGACAGGAATATGATGAACTGGGAACGGGTGATGCCATTGACCTTTACTACAAAGGCGACGGCGGAATTCTTAAATATTTTCTGGGTATGTCTGTAGAATTTTTCGACAGGGTTTCATTGGGCGTAAACATGAATTATCTGCTTGGAAATATTAACCGACAAAGGGCTCTGATTTTCCCCAGAAACAGAGGATTCGCGCAAACTACAGCCTTGAATGAGATAAACATAAGTCACACCTATCCTGGCTTTGGATTTCTTTACAAAGAAATTATCAATGATAAGTTCTTCTTTTCGATCGGTGGGGTTTATGACCTTGAAACAAATCTAAAATCAACGTTCAAACAAACGGTTACAAACAATTTTAGCGGGAATGCTTCTTACCTGGATTCATTATACATTAATACTGAATATGATATCACCGAACAGGAAGATGATGGACACATTACCATTCCTGAACGATTAGGTGTAGGACTTTCATTAGGCATACCAAATAAACTTACTGTAACAGCAGATTATTACAAACAAGATTGGGCAAGTGTAAATAATAGCAATATTAATGCAGAAGGTTTTGAACTTGCCAATTCACAATCCTTCCATGCCGGATTAGAATATACACCCGATTTTGAAGCATTCAGAGGTTACTATAACCTCATGAGCTACAGGGTTGGGGGATACATGAAAGACGCCTATGTTCAGGTTGATGATTTTCAACTTAAAGATTATGGCATGACATTTGGGGTTGGTCTACCACTGGGTAAGACCAAATCGTCGATGAATATATCATTTACCTATGGCACAAGGGGAACGACAGACAATAATTTGGTAATGGAAAATTATGGTATTTTAACATTTAATGTAACTTTGCACGATCTGTGGTTTTACAAGCAAAAATTTGACTAAGAATCTGAACAAATATGATTATAAAACTGATAATTAAAGATTTGGGGAAATGGGAACTTTAACAATTAGATCGATAATTTTTACACTTACGCTTTTTTTGGCATTACCTGCAATTGGACAAAAAGGCGTTGAAGATGGATCGAAATATGGGCACGGG
>Ga0102940_1001067_pt1 | contig 18183 bp, 9 predicted proteins | sample SalPonR2_C_D1_MG_FD_78215 | JGI IMG/M metagenome (GOLD analysis project Ga0102940, IMG submission 78215) | Salt pond soil microbial communities from South San Francisco under conditions of wetland restoration - Salt Pond MetaG R2_C_D1_MG | ecosystem: Environmental > Aquatic > Marine > Intertidal... | reverse complement strand
CGATCTGGGTTCGGGCAGTTCCGCGGATCAGGTCGAGCGGCTGTCGTTTCATCCGGGCGGGCTGCCCGGCTATCCCGATCCGTTCATGTATTGGGTCAGCCCCGGCACCGACCGGCTGATCACACTCGATGCCGACCTGAGCGGCAGCATCGAGGTAATCGTCATCGACTTTCTGCCGTCCGGAACGCCTGCGCAGGGCGATCCGGTCGATGCCGCAATCGATCTGCAAGGGGTGGCCTATGTGACCGACACGCGACGAATCTACGCCTTTGATTTCCTCGAGCGCAATTCGAGCAACGCGCTGGCCTTCCTCGATCGCGTCGGCGCGCCGCTGAGTTCGGGTACCGGGAGTTACGGCCAGGCCTGGGACATGGACATCGATTCCATGGATGCGCTGTACATCAGCGACTGGGGCAACAGCCGGATCTACAAGTTCGGCGCCTCGACGATCGATCGCAGCGTGTCGCCCCCGGTCTTCACGGCCGGCGACTTCGTCGGCTGGCTGGGTCGCTGCGACAGCGACAATGCGCCAGGCGATGCCGCCGTGTGCGACGTGGCACGCCAGCGCAGTATCGGCTATTCCTGTACCGACTCGACCTGCGGCGCGACCCAGACCGCGGGCGATCTACCGAGCCAGTTCAGCCGCCCTCAGGGCTTTGCGATCGATCCGAACGACATCCTGTACGTGGCCGATCGAGGCAACAACCGCATCCAGCGCTTCACGCCCGAGGGCTTCTTCGCCGGCCAGGCGCAGTCGGACTGCGAGGCGGTCAACTGCTTCGTCGTTGGCGAGTTCGGCGTGGCCGAGGATGTCACGGTCAACTCGACCAGCTTCTTCGTGCTTGACTCCAACACCGACATCCTGCACATCTTCGCCGCCGACCCGGTGACCATGACCGGTCCGGACACCGGCTACGTCACCTACCGCTCGAACAACAACTTCCTCGGCCTGGATACCTTCGACTGGTTTGCCTCCGACGGCCTGCGCATCAACGGCGAACTGGTCCGCAGCAACGTGGCGACCGCCACCGTCGACGTGGCCCAGAACCAGCGTCCGCCCTTCGCGACGGTCGGCATCACGGCCCAGGTCACGGAAGACCAGGCCAAGGCCATCCTGCTCGACGGCAGCGACCCGGACATCGGCAGCACCTATCCCTGGGAGCCGCTGCAGAGCCTGTCCGCCGTGCTGATCACGCCGCCGGCGCGCGGCCAGGTCAGCATCAACGGCCTGACCGCGACCTACATCCCGAACGCGGACTACAACGGTCCGGACGCCTTCGAGTTCGCGGTGACCGACGGCATTTCGACGTCCGCCCCGGAAACCGTGACCGTCGAAGTCCTGCCGGTCAACGATCCGCCGGCGCTGACCCCGGCCAGCGACCCGGCCGACCTCATCGCCGGCATCGGCTACCCCTGGGAGCTCAACGTCGGCGTCTTCGATCCCGATCCGGGTGATTCGCACACGATGCTGGTCGCCTGGGGCGACGGCACGGCCGAGCCCGAGGGCGAGATCCTGAACGACGGCACCATCACCGGCCCGCTGCTGGACTTCAACGCCGGCGGCGAAGGCCTGGTCCACGCGCGGCATGTCTACGACTCGGGCGGCCCGCGCTCGGTCCAGACCTGTGTGACCGACAGCGCCCCGGCACAGACCTGCACCTCGTTCTCCATCGACGTCGTGCCGATGACCGACCTGGCCGTGTTCGAGCGCGATGCGCCGCGCGCGATTCCGCTCGGTCAGCCGATCAGCTACGAAATCGGCCTGTCGAACTTCCAGGGCGAAGGCGGCGCCGGCATCCCGGCGATCGGCGTCACGCTCGAGGTCGAGCTCGATCCGCGCCTGACCGTGCTCGGCATCAGTGGTGCGAGCTGCGTCGAGGACGGCAACACCCGCGTCTGCGCGATCCCCGACCTGCTGCCGATTCCTCGCGGACAGTCCGACGGTACGCCGCCGATCGACCGGCAGGTCACGATCAACGCGATCGCCGATCCGGGCCTGCCGCTCGGCACGCGGCTGGCGTCCCGAGCGCGCGTCTATGCCGATCCGATCAACCGCAATTCGAACGTGTCCGCGACCTTCGAACGCGTCCTCGTGGCCGCCGGCGACCTGACCGTGGATCCGCTGCAGGAGGACTCGGTCGATGTGAATCCCGGCGACGGATTCTGCGAGGACGACGGCGGGCGCTGCACGCTTCGCGCCGCGATCGAGGAAGCGAATGCCCTGGGCGGTGCGCGCACGATTGCGTTGCCCGACGGCCTGTTCCGTCTCGATCAGGGCGGCGTGCCCGTGACCGGTGACCTCACGCTGATCGGCCTCGGTGTCGGCCAGAGCGAAATCGTCGCCGAGGGGGCCCAGCGCCTGTTCGAGATCGCTCCGGGCGGACGCTTGACCCTGATCGCATTGACCCTGTCCGGCGATGACTATGTCGGTGGCGTTGCGGGCCTGATCCGTAACGACGGCGACCTGTTGATCGAAGATGCCTTGCTGCAGAACGGAGACGCCACGAACGGCGGTGCGATCTACAGCACGGGAAGCCTGACCGTTCGCCGCAGCACCTTTACCAACAACATCGCCAGCCTGGGTGGCGCCAGCGGGGGCGCCATTGCCAACTTCGGCCTGGCAGTGATCGAAAACAGCCTGTTCCTCGCCAACGAAGCGAGCAGCGGCGGGGCGATCACGAGCGACCCCAGTGAAGGGGCCACGCTGTCGCTGGTGCACGTCACGATGACCGGCAACCGGGCCCGTTCCATCGGCGCCGCCCTGTTCGACGAGTTCTCCTTTCAGCCGATGGCGACCCTGCAGAACACGATCCTGGCCGGCAACACGGCGGCGAATCCGGGCGGGGCTGGCTGCCTGAACCAGCTCGTGTCCGCGGGCGGCAACCTGATCAACGATGATCTCGAAGGCTGCCCGTTCACCCCCGTGGGCGGCGACCTCGTCGACGTCGATCCGAGACTGGAGCCGGCCGTGGTGCTCGACAACGGCCGCATCGTGCTCGAACCGCGCGCCGACAGCCCGGCCGTCGACGCACTGGCCGGTCCTTGCATCGCGACCGACCTTCGCGGCCTCGATCGTCCCCAGGGCGGTGCCGCCTGCGATATCGGTGCCTTCGAGCGCGGCATCGCCTCCGATGTCGCGATCTCGCCGGGCCTCATCGACTTCGGTCCGGTTCCCCCGGGCCAGGTCAGCGATCCGCAGCTGCTGACGATTTCCAGCACCGGCAACCTGCCGCTGAACGTGTTGTCGATCGAACAGCCCGATGCGCCGTTCATGACCACCGGCGGCGACTGCCCGCTGCCGCCCTTCGAACTGGCGCCGGGCGAAGCCTGCACGGTGGCGCTGCGCTTCGTGCCGGTCGACGCAACCCCGGAAGTCGGTGAAGTGTCCGTGGCCGCGCAGCTCGAGACTTCGCTCGGCGCGATCGAGCTCTGGGGCAATGTCACTCGACCCATCGCTGTTCTCGATCCGGGAACGATCGACTTTGGCGAACTTCCGATCGGCCAGCCGCCGACCGACCGCCTCGTCACCCTGGGCAACACGGGCGATTTCGTGCTGGACGTCCAGTCGCTGGCGATCGTCGGTCCCGCTGCCGCCGACTTCGAACTCGTCGCGAGTCAGGATGGATGCAGTGGAAACGCCATCGACCCCGGCAACGCCTGCGCCTTCACCGTGCGCTTCGATCCGGAGGCCGCGGGCGTTCGCCGGGCCCGGCTCGTCCTGAACAGCAACGAGCCCGACGGACCGCGCGTCGTGAACCTGTCCGGCACGCAGGACGTCCTGTTCTTCGGCGGGTTCGAGTGAATGGAAGGCGACGATACGGAGGCTGTGAGCTGACTTTGGCCAAAGCCGATTCACAAGTCCGCCGTGGTTCCTGCTTCTTCGGGTCGAATGACCATCGAGGCCCAAAGCCCGAGGCCGTGCCGGCGACTGGGCCGGCGCTTCGCCTTCGGTCGAAGCTCGCGCATTGGGCTCCAGCGCCCCGATCGAGCGACCGGGTCAGTCCGGGGGCGTCGCCTGCTCCAGGGTCTCCTGCAGCGCGCGCAGGCCGTTGTCGTAGGACCGCATCGCGACGCCGTCGGCCTGGTGAAACGCCTGCGCGATGCGGTGTGCGTCTTCGATCAGCGGACGGGCTTGCTGGACCTCGCCGATCTGCAGCAGGAAGCGCCCATAGCTCATCATCGTCCGCGCGCCGGCAATGCGGTCTATCGTGTCGAGGTTTCGGTGAATGTCCAGCGCGGATTCGAACAGGGCGCGCACCGGCTCGACGTCGCCTTTTGCGTACAGCACCTTCGCCAGGCCGTCGATCCGGCGCGTGACCAGGTGGTTGTTCTCGCCGTAGACCTCGATGTAGAGCGCCAGCCCCTCCCGTGCATGGGACTCGGCCTCGTCGAGCAGGCCCAGGTTGCGCTCGATATCGGCGAGTTGGCTCAAGGTCAGGCCGATCCGGGCCGGCGCGCCCCCTTCGGACCGCTGCATCGCCAGCGACCGGAGCGCGAGGGTTCGTGCCTCCTCGTAGCGGTCCAGTGATCGGAGCGTGCGCGACAGGTTGAAGTAGCTCGCGGCGAGCGGCAGTGAGGATTCGCCGTCGCGCTCGATATGAAGCTTGATCGAGCGACGAAGCGATCGCTCGGCCTCTTCGTACTTGCCCAGGTTGCGCTGGACGATCCCCAGACCATTCAAGGCCTGGGACAGGCCGATCTCCCCTGCGTCGTCGCGCTGCAGTCGTTCGATCGACGCCTGCAGCAGGGCTTCGGCTTCGTCCAGCTGAGAATGCTGTCGCAGGGCGTCGCCCAGGCGAGAGCGTGCCTGTGCGGTATCGATGCTGTCTTCGCCGGTTTCCTCGAGCGTGATGTCCAGGGCCTCTCGCAGGATCCGGATGCTCTGCTCGAAATCGCCCAGGCCGGCGAATGCCATGCCGACCTGTTCCATCAGCCGCGCGCGCACCATCGGCTCGCTGGCAAGGGAATCGGGCAGCCGTTCGGCTGCCGTGTTCAGCAGGTCCAGTGCGCGAAGCTCGGCCGGATTCTGCAGGAGCGGGTCCGAGTCGAGAAACAGCTGCAGCATGAACTGCGCCGATTCGTTCGCCACCTGCGCTTCGTGCGAGGCGCGGTCGCGTTCTTCGGCCAGGCGATGGGTCTGCCAGGTCATCGTGGCGGAGAAGCCGATCAGCAAGACGAGCCCCAGCGACCCGAAGAGCGCGCCGAAGGGATGCCGGCGCAGGAAACGTCCAGCCCGGTACAGCGTGCTTTCCCGGCGGGCCTCGACCGGCCGTCCGTCGAGCCAGCGTCGCAGGTCGTCGGCCAGTTCCCGGGCGCTGGCGTAGCGACGCCCCGGGTCCTTGTGCATGGCGCGCGCGATGATGCAGTCGAGATCGATCGTGTTGCGCCCGCCCAGCGGCGGCGGTTCCGTCTGGCAGACCACCCGTTCGATGTCGGACGGCCGACGGGTCGGAAAGTCGTAGGGGCGGCGGCCGGCCAGCAGTTCGAACAGCAGCACGCCGAGCGAGTAGACGTCCGAGGCCTGCGTGACCGGCTCGTGGCGCACCTGTTCCGGACTGGCGTAGTGCGGCGTCATCGTCGAGGCCACGGTCATTGCCATTCCGTCCTCGGCGCCCGCGTCCTCCGGTTCGGTATTGTCGATCAGCTTGGCGATGCCGAAATCGAGCAGCTTCAGCTGGCCGTTGCGGTCGATCAGCACATTGGACGTCTTCAGGTCCCGGTGGATGACGAGGTTGCGATGGGCGAACTGCACCGCGTCGCAGAGCGCCAGGAAGTGCTGGACCCGACCTCTACGATCGAGCCGTTGTTCGTCCGCCCAGCGGTCGATGGCCCGACCTTCGATGTACTCCATCGCGACCCAGGGTGTACCGTCGGGCTCTTCCCCGCCGTCGACCAGCTGGGCGATGTTGGGATGACGGAGACTGGCGAGCACACGGCGTTCGATCCTCAGGCGAGCACGCCCGAAGTCCGAATCGCCGGCCGCAGGCAGACGTTTGACGGCCACGTACTGGTCGAAATCCGGACCAGAGCGCCGGCACAGATAGACCACGCCCATGCCGCCGGTTCCCAGGCGGCGGAGGACCTGGAACGGGCCGATCGATGAAGGCAGTGGTTCTGCGGCCCGTGTTTCGTTCTGCACCGCATCGCGAAGTCGATCGCCCTGCTGCGCCTGATCGTCGGCGACCAGCATGGCCTCGAGTCGTTCGAGCAGCCCGGGATCCCGGCCCCGACACTGTTCGAGGATCGCTGCGCGGTCGCCCTCGATGGCCGCCTGGAACCAGGCGTCGAGGCGTCGGAAGTCGTCGGCGTTCATGCGTGGGTCTCCCGCCTTTCCCGATGGAGCGTGGTCCGATTATGCAGAATCCGCCATAGCCTTCTCGGACCGTGGCCAAGGACAGGGGCGTCCTGCGGGCGCGGATCCGTCCTGCGGAAGGCATGCGGAATCGCTGTCCATGGATTGCGTAAACGCTCCGGCGCGCGGGACGGGGTGTTCTTCGGCGGGTGCGAGGGAGGAGTCCGTTGGGTAGCGCGAGGGCACGCGCGCGAAGATGCCCTGTTGAAAGTCGAAGGCGCGAAGAAGAACGACGATCAAGAGCCGTTCTCGCAGAGACGCAGAGCCGCAGGGCAAAGACAATCAAGAACGACTGTTGAATCGCGATGGGAGCCAGTCTCGGCTTCCGGTAACGCGCTTTGTTCCGCTCGTCGGAGAATCAGGAGAACCAACAGGTCGGCGGGTCACAGGATGTGTGCCCTTGTCAGTTCAACGTTCTTTCTCTGCGCCTCTGCGAGAGCCGTTTTTGAGCTTGACCCGGCCGCTTTCTTAGCGCTTTCGCGTGCATCCTCTGAAGAAACGGCCCGGATCCCGTCCGGAAAGCAACACGTCTCAACGCAGCGGGATTTCGGCGTAGCGGTTCATGCCCGATCCACCGCTGGAGCCCGCGTCGTAAACGAAGCCGTAGACGCGATGACCGTGCTCGGTTTCGATCACCTGGCCGCGCACCCATTGCACCGTGGCATCGGTGATCACGGCTTGTGATGCGCCCCATTCACCTTCGCGGCCGCGGACGTGATGGAGGTGGCCGGTATCGGCATCGATGAACAGCACGTGCAGCCGGTCGCCGTCGACGACGACGTCAGCGCCGACCTGGTCCGAGTCGACGGCGTTCTGCGCGACGGCCTGCGGCGAGAGTTGCACGGAGTCGCTCAGCCGCCCATCGGGACGCAGCCGTCGCTCGTACAGCCGGCCGTCGGCGGCACGGTAGAGCACAACGACGGTGTCGCCCGCCGGCTTCTCCAGGACCTGCAGCGGCAGCAGCGCGCCGACGTCGGATTCGCCGGTGCCGAGCTGGTCGGTGAAGCGCACGGCGGCGCCGATCGACTCATCGATGCCCATCGTCCGGAGCCAGCCGCTGCCGTCGCTGGCGGTGTAGGCGAGATGGACGCTGTCGCCCGCACCCACGGCCAGCGTCGGGCCGGACAGGACGAGGCCGGACGGATGCTCGATGGCCTGCTCTTCGCGCCAGCGGCCGTCGGTTCCACGGACCCGGATGTGCAGGCCGTCGCCGGCGGCGTAGACCGCGACCAGGGTGCCGTCCGATCGCACGGCGAGGTCGGCGACCTGCGTCGGCGGCTCCGGCATTTCAGCAACGAGTTCGTCGCGGACCGCCCAGTGGCCGTCGCCCTCGGTGCGCTCCGACGTGTCGAAGGCGTGGTACAGCACGGCCTCCGAAATCTGGTGCAGTACGTGGATGCGGCCATCGGAGAACGCCGTGGCCAGCCCCTCGAGATCGCCGGTCATCGGCCGATGTGCACCGTCGGCCTCGCGCCAGCGCCGGCCGTCGTCGGACGAGACCATCATCATCGGCCGGTTCCAGGTCTCCGCCGGCTCCATGATGAAGTGCAGATCGCCGGTGGCGGACTGCCACGGTCCGAGCCGCATCGGCGTTTCGACGAAGGTGCCGCCCAGGTGGCCGTCGGGCACGGCCAGCGTCACCACGGCAGGGGCGGCGCTCGGGATCGGCGATCCGTCCGCGCTGACCAGCCGGTATTCGAAGCGATCCCCAGCCTCGTTCATTTCGGCTTCGTCGGCAAAGCGGCGGATCACGATCGGGACCGACCATTCCCCGTGCCCCCCATCGGGCGTCCAGTCCGGCGTGGTCGGGGCAAAGCTCAGGCCGGCGCCGCCGGTGAAGGGCCGTTCGCTGAGGAGCAGCAGGTCCTCGGTCCGCGCGCTGTGGGAAAACGCGGGACTGGAGATGATGCTGGTCCGGGGCGTGCTTGATTCACCCTCGATCGTGAACGCACGGAACTCCGCGACGCTGCCGGCCGGCATGTTCAGGCCAAGTCGCGGGGCCAGGTCCGGGGGCAGCGGCTGTTCGAATACCGCCCGGTCGTCGAGCTCGATCGCCAGCTTGGCGTCGTCGAAGACCGCCTTCAGCTCGACCCAGCGGCCAAGGCCGAGGTCGCTACGGGTTGTGGCGAGGACCTCGTTGCGGTCATCGTCGACGTTGATCAGGCGGAGCGTATCGGGCGCGGCCAGCTCGAGCCACAGGTGGCCGCCGGAATCCCGCTCGGCCAGCACCAGCCCGGCGCGGGCGTCCGGCACGTCGGGCAGGAGCAGCTCCACCGCCAGCTCGCTCGGCCTCCAGTGGATCGTGTAGCGGCCGTCGGTGTGCAGCGCCTGCCTGGCCGTCTCGACGCGGATTGCGCCGGGGTCCTCCGGGTGGCGGCGAATCACGTCGGGGGTGCCGCGTCGGAGCGACCAGGCGCCATCGAGGTCCTGATCGCCGGCGCCGTCCAGGGCCAGCTCGACTCGCTTCTGCGGGTAGGGGAAATCCTCGGCCTGCAGCGGCTGCCAGTCGCCGTCGTTGCGGCGGAACTGCAGTCCGTAGCGGCGGGGTGCCGGATCCTTGCCGGCTTCGACTTCGAAGCGGATGCGGAACGGTCGGTCGGCCTCGACGGTGGCCGGCGCGTTGACGGCGGCGGCCCAGCCGGTGTGGCTGTTCAGATCGGCGTCGAAATCACTGCGGACCCGGAACGCGGTCTGCCGATCACCGGCGGCATCGGTGCGATCCGGCTCGGCCGGCGTGTTCGGCACGTCACACCCGGTGATCAGCAGGGCGGCCAACAGCGCCAGCATCGCCGACACGCTAGAGATCGCGCCTGGCGACGTCGGTGTCATCGGTTCAGGCGTCGACGAAGAACGGCCCGCGCATCTCGTAGATGCGGCCGTCCGTATGGTCGCCGGCCACGCCGGTCTGCGAGCTGAAGTACAGACGCTCGCCGTCCGGGCTGAACGCCGGGCCGCAGATCTCCGACTCCCGCTGGCCGATCACATTGACCAGCTCGAACGGCTCGACGTCGGGGCCGACCACGACCAACCGCATCTCGCTGCCGTCCTCGGCCACGAGGATGTCGCCGCCGGCCGATACGGTGAGGTTGTCGACGTCGTCGATTCCGGGGTTGAAGGCCTGGTCGCTGTGCTTGTCGTAGACCAGGTCCAGCGTGGCCTCGTTGGTGTCCAGCGCCCAGACGCGGTTGTCGCCCTTGGTGGTGAAATACACCATGCCCTGGTGGAACCAGCAGCCCTCGCCGCCGTCGAACGACTCGGCCGCGGCCACCTGGTAGCGCGTCGGCACGTCGCCGGGCATGCCGTTGCCGGCCACGAGGCGCGGCATCGGGTTCGGAACCGCCTGCCAGGTCACGGAGCGGGTCGCATGCGGGTCGTCGCCATCGACCACGGCCACCTCGAGGCGTCCCGAGCGCAGGTCTGCGCGTCCGTCGGCCGGATACCGGTCCGGGACGAAGCGATACAGCGCACCGTCGGGCACGTCTTCGGTCATGTAGATGTGGCGGTGGACGGGATCCACGGCGACGGCCTCGTGCTTGAACACGCCGAGTGCCGGAGCTGCGACGGCCAGTCGTTCGCCGGTCGGATCGCATTCGTGGACCATGCCTTCGTCGATTTCCTCGCAGGTCAGCCAGGTCCCCCAAGGGGTCGGGCCACCGGCGCAGTTGTTGGTGGTGCCGGTGCAGATCGGGTAGGCATCGATCAGCTCGCCATCGGCATCGAAGCGCAGCGCGCCGACGCCGCCCTGCCGCCAGCCGCTGATTTCTGCGTTGGAGACGTAGACCCAGCCGCGGTCGTCCATCGGAAAGCACGCGCCGCCGTCCGGGTCCGCGTGCCAGACGTACTCCGAGCTCGCTACCGGCCGCTGGCCGGTGCGTGCGAGCTGTCGAACCGAAAAACCTCGCGGAACCAGCATGCGCGTCTGCGGATCGTTGTGCACCGCGACCTCGTGCAGGGTGCCGGCCAGGTTCGGGATGTTGCTGACGCGGGGCTTCATGCTCAGCGGTGCGGCTGCGCGGGGCGAACCCTGCGTCGCGCTGCCCCAGAGGTCGGGGGTCACGGCCAGCACGCCGGCGGCGAACAGGCCGTCGCGCAGAAGGCGGCGGCGTTTCGGGTTCGAGGGTGGCATGGAATGGTGCGAGGTCATGGACGAGCCGTCGGTGGTGGGTGGGATCGATCCGTCGAGGCGGTTCGGGGCCGGTGCGATCACGGCGAAACCGTGCCGCCAACACGGTCATCGACTACGGTACCTCGGCGCGATGACATCGGCATTACTCGACGCGCCCCGGTCGGGATGCAATGTTTCTGTCACGCGCGGGTCACTTGGGCGACATCGCGCGCACCTAGCGTGAGCGAGTCTTCAACGCCCCAGGTGCTTTCCATGCGCTCCGTTCGATTCCTGGCTTTCGTAGCCGCCCTCTTCCTCCCGGTGGCTGTCGTTGCCCAGCAGGCGACCGGCACGCTGACCGGTACCGTGGTCAACGCCGATGAACGCGTGACGTTCGAAGGCGCCACTGTCCAGATCGTCGGCACCGATCGCCGAACCGCGACCAATCGCGACGGTCGGTTCCGCTTTTCCGAGGTGGCCGCCGGCACCTATGAACTCCGGATCGAGTACGTCGGATCGGCCCCGGAAACCGTGACCGCATCGGTCTCGGCCGGGCAGACCACCGACCTGATCATCCCGATCGCCGCAGCCCTCGACACCGTCGTGGTCATCGGACAGCGTGCGATCCAGAGTGCGTCGCTATCGCGCGAGCGCTCGGCGATCAACAATATCAACGTGATCACGGCCGACAACATCGGCCAGTTTCCCGACAACAACGTCGCCGAAGCCCTGCAGCGAGTGTCCGGCCTGTCGCTCCAGCGCGACCAGGGCGAAGGGCGGTTCATCACGATCCGCGGCGCAAATGCCAACTTCAACACAACCACGATCAACGGCCTGCGGATTCCGGGGCCGGAAGACGACAGCCGGGCGGTCAACCTCGACGTGCTGTCGGCCGATCTCGTCCAGAGCGTCGAAGTCTCGAAGTCGCTGACGCCGGACCAGGACGCCGATGCGGTCGGCGGCAACATCGAGATCAGCACGCTCAGCGCCTTCGACCTCGGCAATTCGCTGCGCTTCAACGCCGAGGGCAGCTACAACGGCAAAGCCGAGCAAGTCGGTCCGCGGCTCGGTGTCACGGGCACGCGCCTTTTCAGCGTCGGCGACGGCGTCGACAACCTCGCAGTGTCCGGCTCGCTGACCTATTTCGACCGCCGCTTCGAAGTCGACAACGTCGAGGCGAGCGACTGGGTCGAGTTCGACGCTCCCGGCGGCCAGACCGTCCTCGCCCCCGAGGCCGCCGAACAGCGTGACTACCGGCTGAGCCGCGAGCGCACCGGGGCGGTGCTCAACTTCGACTACCGCCCGACCGCGTTTTCCGAGTACTACCTGCGCACGCTCTACAGCGAGTTCGCCGACAACGAGATCGAGCTCGAGCACGAATACATCTTCGAAGACGCCACGCCGATCGAGCTCGGCGATAACGGCGGCCTGTTCAGCGACGGTGAAGTCGAGCGCCGCGGCAAGGAAACCACGGCCACCCGGGAGATCCTGGCGATCAGCGTCGGCGGCAGCAACATCTTCGATGCCTGGGAGCTCGAGTACCAGGCGGGATATGCGGAGGCCAGCACGTCCGAACCGTTCTCGCTGGGCACCGCGGTCATCGCCGAAGGCCTCGACATCGGCTTCGACTTCAGCGGCAGCGAAGGCCGCCGCGCGCCCAACCTGTTCGGCACCGACCTCGCCGCGCTCGACGACCTGAATGCCTACGAGCTCGACCTGGTCGAACTGGAAAGCGACAAGGTCGAGGAAGACGAGTTCTCATTGTCCTTCGATCTTGGCCGCGACCTGTTCTGGGGCAACACGCCGGGCCGGATCCAGTTCGGCGCCAAGGCGCGCATGCGCGAGAAGTCCAACGACGCCAACAACAGCAACTTCGTCGACTTCGACGACGACTATACGCTCGCCGACCTGGCCGGCACCGGCGAGCGCGACTACTCGCTGGGCCGGTTCGGGCCGTGGATCGACACCGGGACGCTGCGCGAGTTCTTCGCCGCCAACGGCGACAACTTCGGCATCGATCCGGCCGACTTCCTGCTCGATAGCGTTGGCGAGGACTACAGCCTGGAGGAAGACATCTACGCGGCCTACGTCATGGCCGAAGCCTCGTTCGGCCGCCTCGATCTGCTCGGCGGTCTGCGCGTCGAGACCACCGACATCCAGCAGGACGGGTTCCGTGCGACGGTCGACGAGGATCTGGGCGACGGCGTGCCGGTCATCGAGCCGTTCTCGGGTGAGAACGACTACACGGACTTGTTCCCGAACCTCCAGGCGCGCTGGAACCTTTCCGACAGCCTGCAGCTACGCGGTTCGTTCACGCGCACGATGACCCGTCCGGGCTTCGAGGACGCCGGCGCCCGCCAGGTCGTCGAGATCGAAGGTGGCGAACGGGTCGCGGAAGTCGGCAATCCGGATCTCGATCCGTTCTATTCGAACAACTTCGACCTCGAGCTCAGTTACTTTGCCGGTGAAGTGCTCGGCGCGGCGTCGGTTGGCATGTTCTACAAGGACATTTCTGATTTCTTCGTGACAACCGACGTCGCCGGTGAGGGCATTTTCGCCGACTTCGATGAAGTCGAGTCGGTGATCAACGGGAACGACGCGGAACTGCTCGGCATCGAGCTGAGCTACGTGCAGGAATTCAGCTTCCTGCCCGGACCCTGGGACGGCCTGCTGCTGATCGCGAACTACACCTACGTGGACTCCGAGGCCGACCTGCCGGGCCGCGACCGCTCGATCCGGTTGCCGTTCCAGTCCGACCACATCGCCAACGTGGCGCTGGGCTATGACAAGGGCGGCCTTTCGATGCGGCTGGCCTGGAATCACCGCGGTGAATACCTCGATTCGATCAACGACGCGGAAGACCCGAGCCAGGACGAGATTGTCCGGGAAGAGACCCGGCTGGACTTCAACTCCGAATACCAGATCACCGATAACATCGCGGCCCTGCTGAGCGTGCAGAACATCACCGATGAACCGTACTACGCGTTCTACGGTGACCAGCGTCGAGCGCGCCAGTTCGACGAATTCGGCCGCACCTGGGAATTCGGCGTCCGCATCGTCTTCTGAGCGGGTGGCCCAGGGCCGCTGGGCCCCTGGCGCAGCGGACTACCAGCCCCCGCGGTTCGGCATCGGCGCGGTTCGTCAGTGCAGCTTCAAGCGCGGCCGCGTGCGGCGGCCGATCAGGTCCGAGACCCACAGCACCAGCGCGCGGAACCAGCCGTGCAGGGCGCGCTGGTGGCCGCGGTAGAGCATCCGGTAGCTGAACCGGGCGGCCCAGCCCTCGAAATTGACGTTGCCCATCAGCGCGCCCATCAGCGTGCCGACAGCGGTGTCGTCCAGCGATACCAATGAACCCCGGTCGCGGTAGACGTAGTTCTTCAGCTCACGGCCGTCAAGAAAGCGCGGGACCTGGTCGGCCAGGAACTTCGCCTGCTGATCGGCGGCCTGGGCGCGCGGCGGGACGAAGCCCGAACCCTCTTCGTCCAGCGGGCAGGCAGCACAGTCGCCCAGCGCGAAGATTCCTTCGTCAGTGGTGGTCTGCAGCGTGCGCTTGACCATCACCTGGTCGCGCCGGTTCATTTCCAGCCCGTCGAGACGAGCCAGGAACGGCTGACCGCGGATGCCGGCGGCCCATACCGAGAAGCGCGCCGGAATGAAGTCGCCGCCTTCGGTATGGACGCCCTCGGCGGTGACGCGAGAGACGGCTTCGCCGGTGCGCACGTTCACGCCCCGGGAACCCAGCTCGCGTTCGGTGCTCTCGGCCAGTTCTTCGGGCAGGCCCGGGAGCAGTCGTGGCACGCGTTCGAGCAGTGTCATCCGGGTGTCCTCGACCGTGTCGATGCCGACCGCGCCGTACTCGTTGAGCTCATGGCGCATCTTGTCGAGCTCGGCGGCCAGCTCCACGCCGGTCGCGCCGCCGCCGACGATGGCGACGTCGAGCTCGCCCGGTTCCGGCGTCTCGGCGGCCTGCCCGGCGGTCAGGTAGGCCTCGAGCAGGCTCCGGCGGAACCGCTCGGCTTCGCTCGCCGAGTCGAGCCGGTAGCAGTGCTCGGCGACGCCCTCGATGCCGAAATCGTCGCTGATGCCGCCGACGGCCAGCACCAGCACGTCATAGTCGAGGTCGCGCTCGGGCACCGTGCGTCCGTCGCCGTTACCGTCCAGTGGCTCGAGCCGGATCTGTCGGCCTTCCTTGTCCAGCCCCTTCATCCGCCCCCAGACGAACCGGAAATGATGCCGCCGGGCGTGCGCCAGGTAGTTGCATTCGTCCTCGTGGATGGCCAGCGTGCCGGCCGCGATCTCGTGCAGCAGCGGCTTCCAGACGTGGGTCAGCGTGCCGTCGACCAGCGTCACCGCGACGTTCTCGTTCCGCCGGTAGCGATGGCCCAGCCGGGTGGCGAGCTTCAGGCCGCCAGACCCGCCGCCCACGATCACGATCTTCCTTGCCGTACTGCTCTTCATGCTGGGCTCTCCACGCCGAAGGGGCTGCACGATCTGTGCAGGCTATTGATATAGAGTGCCAGAACCACGCGAAAGGAATTCGCGGACGACGCATGAAAGAAGGAATTCCTTGCGTGCGGTCCGGCCCGGCCGTGGCATTGTCGAGGTGATTCCTCCGAAGGAGACGATTTTGATGAAGAGCAAGACAGCAACCCGCCGAGCCCTTCTGCTGGCGCTGCTGCTGACCGCGCCCCAGGTCCACGCCCAGACCGAGGCCCGCGACAGCGCGCAGGAAGCCGCCAACAAGCGCATTGCGCTCGGTTTCTATCGCGATCTCTGGGACTCGGACAATACCGATCGCTACGCCGATTACCTGGCCGAGACCTACATCGTCCACGACATCGGCGAGCGCAAGGGTCTGCGCGAGCCGGCGATCGAGCAGAAGCGCATCGCCGACCGGTTCTGGGACAACGGCGTCATGGACTTCGAGCTGGACTACCAGATCGCCGAAGGCGACCTCGTCGCCACCCGCTGGACCTGGCACTACGAGCCGGAGACCGTGATGGGCAAGCTGATGTTCGGCTCGACATCGATTCCGATCATCAACGTGTTCCGGATCGAGGGGGGAGAGATCGTCGAGCTCTGGAATCACCGCCACGACATCGATACCGGCATCACCCGCGCCTTCGTCATGATCGGTCTGGCGATCGGCCTGCTGATCGCGATGATTCCGACCTTTATCGCGTTCCGGCTGCGGCGGAAGCTTCGATCGACCGAAGCAGCCTGAACGCCGGCGGCAGGCCGAACCGGGCCCGGTCCGGGGGTCCATGGCGTGCACCACCCGCAAGGTGGCTGTCCGGTATCGACTACGCGGGAATCGACTACGATAACGGCTTACCTAGGAGCCGCTGAAGAGCCGGATGGCGCAGATGGTCATGAAATGTGCCGAGATTCGCGGATCTCTCACGACAGGTCTGGCGATCCTGCTGTTCTCCGTGACGGCTGGTTGCGCCGGCAACGAGCAGCCTGTCAGAAGCGACCCGTCGGGTCGAATCGACTTCGAATTGCCGGGAGCCTGGACCGAGGTCGTCGGAAGCAGTGGCACGCGGTTTTCTCCGCCGGCATCGCCCGGCGTGCAGGTCCAGGTCAATACGGTCGACGACAACGGTCGGGTTTCGCTGGACCAGCGCCGCGACAGCTGGCTCGATTTTCAGAAGGAGAACGGCGCAACGATTCTCCTGGAGCGCGCGTGGCCGGGAGCCAACATGCCCGGCGTGGAATACGCTCACGACGGCGACTCGCTGGCTGGCGAGACGATCTTCCACTATGTGCTACTCGCCGGTGACGGCTATGTCGTCACGACCTCGTTGCAGGCCGGTCCGGGTGCCTACGACGATCTCTTGCCGGTCTATCGCGAAATCGTTGCTTCGATACGTCCCACGGCTGAATCGCGGTCCGGAGGCTAGAATCCGGGTCCGTGGGAGCCGGGGCGGCACGTTCTCGGCGTCAGTTTCTGCGCGATCGTGGAGCAGTGGGTAGGTGGGAGTGGAAAGGAGGCAGTCAGCAGATGTCCGATATCACCCTCGCGTCGCGATCGGCGGCCCATGATCCAGCACAATGACGACAGAGAGGCCATGCCCGAACGCATCTTCATCCTGAATGGCCATCCGGGACCGAGCTCGATTACCCGCCAGGCGGTGGATCGCTATGCTGCAGCCGCGGTCGAGGCCGGTCACGAAGTGCGCCTGTCCCACCTGAACGATCTGAGCTTCGATCCGGACCGAGGCAAGGCGGGCTATGCCAACGCCAAGCCGCTGGAGCCGGTGCTCGAACAGTCGCTGGAGAATCTCGAGTGGTGCTCGCACTTCGTGCTGGCGTTTCCGCTCTGGTGGGGCGGTTTCCCCGCCAAGCTCAAGGGCTGGATCGATCGGGTTTTCGCCCTGGGGCGAGCCTTCACTACCGACGAGACGACCTTCATCGGCCTGCCCGCGCCGTTGCTCTCGGGCCGTTCTGCACGCGTGATCATCACCTCCGATACGCCGCGCAGCTTCCTGCGCCTGGCCTACGGCGATGCGATCCGGCGGCAGCTCAAGGGCCAGATCCTGGGGTTCTGCGGCTTCAAGCCGGTGAAGTTCACGTTCTTTCCATCCGCTTCGCACCCGAAGTCGGAGGCCGTGGACAAGCTGCTCGTGCAGATGGATCGACTCGGTCGCTCGGGGCGCTGAGTCGGGACAGGCACCGAGCCGTCCGAGGGGATCAGTTCGGTGCGGTTTCGAAGCCATCGGTAAACACGGTCCTCAGGTCCACGTACTCCGACTCTCCGAGGGCGAGATCGGTGATGCAGCTGCCGTGGTCGGCCAGCGTCAGGCGATCGACCACGTGGAAGCTGGAGCGGCCGGAAAGCCTGATGGTGAAGATGCCGGCCGCGTCGAATCGCGCGAAGATGTTGTGCGCGTCGTTGTCGCTGGTGCGGGTGCTGAAGGTCCAGTCGGTCGTTCCGCTGGAGTAAACCTTGAACCACCCGTCGGAGCCGGAGCCGTTCGGCTCGCCGCCGACACAGTCATTTTCGTCCGGATCGAAGCCTTTGGGGCAGACTACGCTCCCGCTGCTTTTTCTCCCGAAAAAGACATCGGCATCGATCTTCAGCCATGTGTCGTTGTGGTCGGTCGGCGATGTGCCATTACCGACCTGTGAGCGCCAGCAGAAGCGATATTCGCCGGGCGTGTTGATCTGGACCGGATACACCAGCGTACCCTGGCCCGGATTGTTCAACTGCTGAGCTCCTTCCCAGACGATGAAGCCGTCGCCGGTCGAGTCGCTCGGATCGTTGACGTTCGGCGCCGTGAAGTTCGTCGCATCGGCCCACGGCGACGGCAGCGGCCTCATCGACTCGCTCTCGATGATCAACTGGCCCTCCGATTCGATGAAATACCCGTCCAGCATGGTCTGAGCCGGCAGCGGTCGAGCGGCCGAAACAGCACACAACGCGAAAGTGGTGATCCAACGCATGAGGCGACCCTCTGCCCGTCGGTCAACGCCCTACAGGCAGTCTAGCACCGGCCCAGGCAGCGCGACATGCCGAGGTCCGTTCTTCATCGGCGCGCTCAGAGCGGCGACATCAAGAGTCCGCTAGAGACGCGGCCCTTTTTGCGTCGGCAGGTCCCTTGGGTGGACGAAGCGCAGCAACGTGCACGCGCCGCGCTGGAGATGGACGGTCGAGTTACCCGGAAGATCGAACTCGGCCAGCGCGCAGGTCGGGAACTTCGCTTCGAGCCGAGCGATGTCCTCG
>Ga0102940_1001066_pt1 | contig 18189 bp, 9 predicted proteins | sample SalPonR2_C_D1_MG_FD_78215 | JGI IMG/M metagenome (GOLD analysis project Ga0102940, IMG submission 78215) | Salt pond soil microbial communities from South San Francisco under conditions of wetland restoration - Salt Pond MetaG R2_C_D1_MG | ecosystem: Environmental > Aquatic > Marine > Intertidal... | reverse complement strand
TATAAATTCAACCAATAGGTAGCTTTAAATACTAAAGCCCGGTTTTTGGGCTCCAGCCCTTGCGGAAAATAATTATCCGTGTACACAATAAACAAATCCGATACCGGGCGGAATCGCCACTGCAGGCGACTGTTAATATTGATGTTGTCAAACTGACTGTTATACTGCACAAAAGTGGTCAGGAACAGGGTACGGGTCAGCGTCAGATCAATGCGCGGCCCCACCAGATAAAGCGTCGCGTCGTCGAAACCTTCCCTCAGATCAATACGGTTGATTTGGTAATTAAGCGCGATCGTGGCGTATTGCCGGTAACGGTAATTCAGCTCCCCCGACAATTGCCGCAAATTTCCGTTAAAAAAACCGCCGCTAATAAATTGAATACGGCCAAAGAAGGCCTTGCGCAAATCGGTATTGTATCCTACCAGAAAGCCGGTCTGGGTAAACCCGTCGCCCGGCTGAAAGAGTTGTTCGGGATTGCCCGTCGGGTTGAACGGCGCAAAAAGCTTGACGTAGTTCGATAACAGCCCCGCGTTAAATCCGGCCGAGCTCTGAAAATCCAGGCTGTAGTTCAGCGCGAAATTATAATCCGTAATGCCCCAGGTATCGTTCCATATCCAGTTGTTTGACAACGAGAACTGATGCCGATTGATCCAGTCGGAATCGGGAAATATATTAAAGCCGATTACCGGATTGGCCCGACGGAAGTCGCGGCGCGGCACGAAACCTACTTCCGCATCAAAGCCGTTGCCTACAATTTGGTGCTCCCAGGACGCAAAGAATTTCAGCGTATTGTAGCCGATGCGTGCACCGTGCGAAAAGGGCTCTGATCCCGTGTCATCGTCAAAGGTTTGGTGGTAGTAGACTTTCCCGTTCCAGCGCCCGTCGGCCGAAGCCAGATTGTAGTCGAGTCCGATCAGTTGGTTAGAATTGCCGTCGGCCGGATTAGATAAGTCGACCGGTTCTTCGTCGAAGTTAGCTTTATTGACAAAAATGGCACTGATGTTAGAGCGGGCAAATACCTGCCGCTGTACGGCTGCCACCGTATAGTTGTAGCTGGGCTGACCGATCTCATTGTCGCGCGCCGTCTGCATATTGAGTACCCCAATGCGCCAGTTGCGATTGACCTTACCGCTCAGGCGCGCCCCGAGCAGGATGCGATTCTGTACGTTTTGACCCGTCGTGGAGTCGATAGCTACCCCGATACGTCGGGAAAAGAAAGGTCGCGCATTGTTGAAGCCAAAGCTGGCAAACAGGTCGGCATTTTCCAAAAAGAACTGCCGCCGCTCGGGGAAAAAGAGTTCAAAACGGTCGATATTGGTTTGTTGCACGTCAACTTCCACCTGCGAAAAATCAGGGTTGAAAGTCAAGTCCAGATTGAGCGAGGGAGTAATGGCAATCTTGGCATCACCACCAGCATCTAGCCCTCCCTGCCAGTCTTCTCCTCCCAGAAAATCGCGGCTGGTGTTGCCGGCCGCAAATGGAATGAGGGATACGTTGCTGCCCGTCTTATCCAGCGGGCGGTCCCACTGCAGGGTGCCCGTAAACGCCAGATTGAAGAGCGGCAGTTGCCGCGGAACCCGTGACCAGATGGAGCGTTCGTTGTATTTGGTATCGATGCGGTAGAAGTTGATGCCCCACTCGGAGACGCCACCGCGAAAGCGCAGGGTGCGGAAGGGAATCGCCATTTCGGCTACCCAGCGGTTGCCGTAAACTTTGACTTCGCCGTCCCAGATATTGTCCCAGCTCAGATCCAGATCATCACCATTTTCGCCCCCGTTGGCGATCAGGCCTTCCCGGCGCACGCCGAAGGGGTTGATGCCAAAAAAGAAACCGTTGGTTTGATCGCGAAATGGGTCAATGACAATAGAAAAACCGTCGTTAGCAGAGCCGCGAAAGTCGCGGCGCAGCGATTGAGTGACGTATTCTCCCGGCAGGGAATCGTAGAGGATAGCAGCGATATAGACAAAGTTTTCGTCATAAGCCATTTTGACCTGGGTATGAGCAACGGCCAGGGACGAATCAAACGGAAAGTATTGCCAGAACTCCTCGCCCGTCGCAGCATCCTGCCATACCGGCTCGTTTAGTACCCCATCAAGGACAATAGTTTCACTGGTTTCTTCTACCGGCAGGTTACGCACGCGCGGGTCACCCTGTGCCTGGCTCAGGCCGGGCAGCAAGAAAGCAAAGAACGAAAGCAGCCAGGATGTACAGGTATGTTGCATAACGTTGGGGAATGTGGGGGCCGCAACCCAGTAGCGACCCCCAATTGATAAACATGCCAGGTAGTAATTATTGATTTGCTTGGTTGAATTGGTAGCAGATGCTCAGCTGGGTTTAACAAGAAGAAAAGCAGTCGTTTAATTTAATCACCAATAAGCTCATGCTCAATCTGTTCTAGTGTTTTTCCTTTTGTTTCAGGTAATATGAAGTACAGCACAACGAATCCCACCGCACAAATTATTCCGTATAACCAAAAGTTATTCGCCCAGCCAAGGCTTTCCTTAATCGTAGGGAAAGAAAACGTTAGGGTAAAATTACCGACCCAGTGGGCAAAGGCGGCAATCGACATAGCAGCCCCCCGTATACGATTGGGGAAGATTTCAGAAAGAACGACCCACAGCAATGGTGCCAGGGTGAAGGAATAAAACATCACATTAGCCAACACTAATAGTACAATAACAAAACCCGTATAGCCTACATAGAAGCAATAACCAATAAGGCCATAAATCACGGCCATTGCTGAGGTACCGATTAACAAGAGGATTTTCCTACCTAATTTATCCACTGTAAACAGTGTAATGAACACCGATAGTACCATTACGGAGCCAATTACTACAATATTCAACATCATAGCCTTGAGATTGTACCCCGCAGCCTGGAAAATATCGGCAGCATAATAAATGATAACATTTAGGCCACTCCATTGCTGGAGAAACGCCAGAAAAATACCCAGCCCAATAAACTTCATTATCCGAGGGTTAACCAGCTCTTTGAAGTTCACATGCGCGACATCTTCTTCATCAACAGTAGACTTCACCTCATCAATCTGATTTTGCGCATATACCGAACCCCCAATTCGTTCCAGCACAGATTTTGCCTTATTTTCCTCCCCATTTTTCACTAACCAGCGTACACTTTCCGGAACGAAAAACATGGCAAAAAAGAACAGCAGGGCGGGAATAATTTCAGCCCCAAACATCCATCGCCATCCAAATTGCCCACTCCAGCTTTGCGCGATCATGGCATTAGTGGGGTCTGCCGGCAACCCTTTGTCCAGCAGAGAGATTTGCCAATTCACTATTTGGGCTATCAGTACCCCGATCATAATCATCAATTGATTGATCGAAACAAACATTCCACGCTTCTCGGGCGGAGCAATTTCTGCAATGTACATGGGCGATAGGTTCAAGGCAATACCCATTGCCACCCCACCCATTATCCGGTAAAAATTAAACCAACTGAAATCGGATGACATTGCCGTTCCAAGAGCTGAAAGTGAAAATAGAAAGCCTGCAAATAGCAATAAGCGCTTCCGTCCCAATTTGTCACTAGTCACCACGCAAAGTAAAGCCCCAGCCATACACCCTATCAGGGCAGAGCTAGTACCCCAACCTTTGGCAGCGGGTGTTGTTAATCCAAAAAAAGGCTCATAAAACGGTTTGGCCCCTCCAATGACAACCCAATCGTAACCAAACAGAAACCCGCCTAATGCAGCAGTCATACTGATTAACCAAAGGAAGCGCTGATTATACTCGTACTTTACCTTTAATGTACTTTCCATTTCTTCTATTGATTTATCTAAAGCAGAAAAAAGGAGTACCAATAACCATGTTCTGTAACATATTCCTGGTACTCCTTTAGAAAAGGATCAACATTTATTAATTAAACAGGTACTTTAATCACCCATACGTGCTTTCCCGGTCTGCTCCCTTCATCTTGCAAAGAAGAAGGCAGCGTAATCTCCAGTACTCCTCCATTTGCAGACCATTCCAGCTCATTATTATCGCCGAGCATTTTCAGGACTGCATTAGCTTTTGGAGTCAAACCGGTAACGCGAAGTGTTTCCCCGGGCCACGCAGTACAGTGTACATACACATGGGAGCCATCTTTACTTTGCGTAAAAAACTGATCACCCTCTTCCTGCACGCGCCAGGGGCGGGTACCGTAAATGCTCTCGCCATTCACTTTCAGCCAATCGCCCAGATCGACAATGCGTCCTTTTTGGATGTCGGGCAGCTTACCAGTACCATCCGGACTTACCACTAACAGAAGGTTGCCATTATGAGCTACGATGTCCACAAACATTTTGATAAGTTCTTCACTCGACAGGGAATTCTCTTCGCTATCCTGCCAATTGTAGCCGAAAGCAGGACTGATCGAACGGCATACTTCCCACTTTTCACTAATATCTACTTCACCAATCGTGAACTCCGGTGTACCGTAATCGCCCAGTTGTTGGCCGGAAAGGTAGATTTCCATAGCCTTGTCTTGTTGCCCGGTACTCATGTACTCCCTGACTTTGGCCAGATCTTCTTCTTTTAGTGTACTTCCGGCCCGGTTGTTGATTACCACTTCCTTGCGGCTTTCTGCCTGATTGTAGAAGTACGCTGAGGTCTCCATCGTTCTACTTACGCTCACTGGACTTCCCCAGCCGCCATCATACCAAAGCAGGTCAGGGTCGTAATTGTCAACCGCCTCTTTAAACAACGGGATCATATAGTCAGCGAAGTAATCCCGTACCGGAATTTTGCCTGAAATCTTTCCATCCATTTCAGAGGGAAAAAAACTGGCTAAAGGCGTAGCACGCGGGATTTGCCCCAGCTGATCCTGAAATACTGCCAAATGATCAATAGGATCCCACTGACTAAGGGGCTGATCGACAATAACCGGATATTCCCATTCGGAGACAGAAAAGTAAAGGCCTAGTTTCATATCACGCTCACGCGCAGCATCAGCCAATTCTCTGTAAATGTCCCGTTTTGGCCCCATTTCCATGGCATTGCGCTTGGTGTATTCGGAGTCCCACATGGCCCAGCCACCGTGATGGCGGGTGAACGGTACAAAATATTTAAATCCCGACTCCGCTGCCAGGTCCATATATTCCCCAGCGTCAAAATTTTCCCCGGTCAATAAAGGTAGGAAGTCGTCGCGCCGGAAATCGGCACCCCACACCTCATCGTGATAATCTTTGTATAAATGATCCATCAGGAACTCATACCAATCTGGGTACGAGCCACCGGTGCTGGCCTCGGCTCCTTCCAGGGGGGCATAGCCGGGAACAGACCAGGGCCCCCAATCCAGGAAAAAGCCCAGTTTGGCATCTTCGAACCACTCCGGCACAGGATGCTCACCAAGTGACGATAGCGAGGGATCGTAAGGGCCTGCATCGTTAACCTCCGTAAGAGCCTGCACATCGGCGGCTGCCCGTTGCATCATGTCTTCCGAAAACTCTTCGTACAGTTCCGCAATGGAGTATTCATACCGGAAGGGTTCAAAGTTTGCAGGCCGTTTGGGCTGACGTTCGTCCGACGTCAAAAAGGACGAAGAGGCCGATGTGGTGGTCGTCGCCTGTTCCTGATCCTGTCCTGGGGTACAGGCGGTACCTAGCAGCAGCACTGCCAGGAAAAGATTGCATACACGTATAGTAATCGTTTTCATCTCAGCTAGATTTGGTTTGTAATGTAGTTAGCAACCGAAGCAGACAGGTTACTATACTCCGGGAATATATGCGCACCACACTGGCGCGCTATTCACTAACTTTTATTTTTAGCGTCCACCCGTATGGATTTGGCCGGTTGGCCGCTTCCTGTAATTCCTCCGGGAAAGACACGCTTATACCTTCATCGACTTTTTTCCACTTCATCTCTTTTTCCCAGCCAAGCATACGTACTTCACTACGCCGCTCAGCTGCCACATGCTTTACCAATAGCTCGTCTTCCGGCCAGGTCAAACTATGAACATAAACATATTGCCCATCTTTGCTCTGGGTGTAGAATACGTCACCGTCGATATTAACTTTCCAGGGGCGAGTTGCATAAATCCCCTCTCCGTTCACCCCTAACCAATCGCCCAGAGCCAGCAAACGATCTTTTTGGATATCGGGTAGGCGGCCACTACCATCCGGGCTGATGACCAATAGTAAGTTGCCGTTCTCAGCTACAATCTTGATGAACATCTCGATCAATTCTTCCCGCGACAGCGAATTGTGCTCTCCATCCTGCCAGTTGTACCCGAAAGCAGGACTGATCGAGCGGCAAATCTCCCACTTGTGATCAGTCGGGTCGCCCATACCTGAATTATATTCCCGGGTATAGAAATCTCCATGCTGTGACATGCTTTCTGAAGAGTGCCGGTCATTAATGGCTACTTCTTTTCTTCCGGCTGCCTGATTATAAAAATAGGCCGATATCTCGCGGGTCCGGTTAAGATCGGAAGTGGTATTCCAGCCACCGTCATACCAGACGATATCCGGATCGAACAAATCGACACCTTCTTTGAAAAGAGGCATCATATAGTCGGCGAAGTAATCACGCACCGGAATCTTCCCAGAAGCCAATCCGTTCATTTCCATTGGATAGAAACTTAGGGGGTTGGGTTCCCAATTGGTAAACGCCAACTCATTCTTCACCACTCCGAGATGGCTGGTGGCTTCATTCCATCCGTTGATCGGTTGATCGAGAATAATGGGATATTCCCATTCCGAGATGGAAAAGTAAAAGCCCAATTTCATATCGCGAGCCCGGGCTGCTTCGGCGATTTCCCGGTAGATATCGCGTTGGGGGCCCATCTCCATAGCATTGCGCCTGGTGAACTTCGAGTCCCACATTGCCCACCCGGCATGGTGGCGGGTAAATGGAACGAAATACCTGGCACCTACTTGTTCCGCCAGCTCTACGTATTCTTCCGCATCAAATTCCTCTCCAGTTAATAATGGTAAAAAATCATCCCGGCGAAAATCCCATCCCCACGTCTCAGTGTGGTATTCCTGGTAGTAATTATTCATTAGGAACTCGTACCAGTCGGGGTACGAACCACCAGTGCCCGTATTGCCTTTGGCCGGAGCCCAGCCGGCCACTGACCAGGGGCCCCAGTCCAGGAAAATGCCTAGTTTGGCATCCTCAAACCACTCCGGTACGGTGTGCTCATCCAGCGACGTCCATTCTCCCTGATAGACTCCCTCTTCGTTAGTAATTCTGATATCCTCCACCTCTGCTGCCGCTCGCTGCATCATATCTTCTGAAAACTCCTCGTACAGCTCTTCGATGGTATATTTATATTGGAAAGGAGTGAAATTATCCGGCCGTTTCGGCTGTTCTTCCTTATATATACTCTGACCATTCTCCTGAGCAAATACTCCCAGTGTGCACAGGAACATCACCGACAACCATCCCATTTTTATGCATTGCTTCATCATACCTCAATTGTTAATTAGACGATTCGAAATACTGATCCCTCTAAATATAAGGTCCGCAACACGAGGCACCATCCTGCTCTGTCCAGACCAGAAGCGTTTTTGGCGAAAGCCACCTCCTCCTACAGAACCAGATCAGGGTTACCTGGCCCGAAGTGTTTGAGCATCACAATGGGGTCTTTCGTAGAAGGATTTGAGATAGTAACGCCTTCCCTGGCAGCGCTTTCGCAAACGAAAAACTCATCGTTCGTGAATTGACCAAAGCGGATCATAGTTGGTGTTTCGATATCCCAATCGCCCAGTTTTCCATGTCCTTGTACCGTGATCAATCCATAAGCGGCATTATCCCTGATCGTTACCGTTTGCCCCGGGAGGACCGTCAGTTCCTTCGCACTAAAGGCATCTGATTTGTAGCAAATCCATTTTTCGACATATCCTTCAGCTTCCATTTCCGCGAGCGGACGCACCGGTAGTGGAGCCATAAAGCGGTTTTTCTGGATATTGGGATCGACGTTCAACTCCCAGTCGATGACATCCAGGAGGGCATCGTAATCGCCGATCTGCTCCCTGGGGGTTCCGTTCCACAGCAACTCCTCCGGGATGATATCCTCATTGACCAGCGACTGGTACATAGCAAATACGTCAGAGGCTTTTTGGGGCTCATAGGTACACAGGCTGCCCGGTGCGTGCAGTAGCCCCGGGGGTACATCCCATCCGGTACCTACATGGAGCGGAAATGCTTGTGAGTAGGCCGTAATCTTATTATCCCCTTTGGTAAAATTCATCAGGCATTCCCGGATTTGCTCGCGGGTGGTGCCGGGGCTGATGCCAAAAAAGGTATAGGGAAAATCCCCTCCGTGGTTGTTCATTTGCGGAGGAAAGTAATACGCTTCCGGTTTACCTTTCTGCCCAATCAGGGCTGCTTTCTCATCATTGTGGTGAATGTGATGCGGCAGGGGTCCCATATTGTCGAAGAACTTGGAGTACATAGGCCAGCTTTGGTATTCCTCCCAAATGCGGTCGCCGATTAACGCCCCTTTGAGTTCATCAACAGCATCCCTTAGAAGTACAAGCTCCTCTTTGCTCCCATCCACAAATACAATAGCACTCAAGCCTTCATTTTTACCGGTGAGCGGCCCGTTCTGAGCAGGAGTAGTGGAAGACAGCCAGCGTTCATCGATTCCACCCCGGTTACCCCCAAGCGCGTAATAATCATCTGGATGGAGCTTAATCCTGCGTCCTGGAACACAGAAAGAACGGGGCACCCAGGTTGGCGCTAAGCGAAGAATACCTTTTCCCTGATCCATCGCATCGTGCACCAGGCTCATTTTTGTGGAAGTATCCATAGGTCTCTATTTATTTTTGGTTATAGTTTGCACATCTAATATCAGTTCCATCGTTTTGGAAGCACCCGGCTCCAAATAAATCAGGGTGCCATCCTGACGTGCCTGTCTTTGTCCCGTTGGGTAGTGTGTACCCGGCTCCAGGCCAGTCACGTATTCCCGTACGCCCCAGTGTTGCCAGTTGGTAAGGCAAGGTAATTGTTCCTTTTTAAACCGGATGCTGAATTTAACACCGAGGCGTGGGTTGAGGATACCACAGGTACACATTCCAGAAATATCCGCATCCGGATCAATAAAGCACGCTTCCTCTCCTGCCCCGGTGTGTGCCGGTAAAGGTGCCGGACAGGTGTAAAAATCATGCTCTTCCCGGAAAATCTTCCTGTCGGCTTCCGCTTCACGCGCTCGCCAGTCCCCTTCCCAAAAGATTTTTGCCCCTTCATCCGCCAAAGGCCACCCCAAATTCAGATGGTAAAGCATCATCAGCGGTGCAGATTGATTGCCATAGTTGGTGACGGTATCCTCTACAAAAAGAGCAGACTCACCCAACGTACTGCTAATCCTTCTTGTTAATTCCAGGTGCGTACCCAACACCTGACTCTCTTTCATTCGGCCATAGATACTCATCTCCATTTTACCCCGCAGTAAATCCGGTTGCTCGATCGACAGCACCTCGGCTGGCGTATTGCTGATCCGGCCGTGTAATCCTCGCTGGCCGTGGGTATCCTCTTCGGGGCCACCCACGTGCGTAAGGCCGCAAGTGGTTAGCAACCCTCCTCCAAAGGTTCTCAACCAGGCAGTACCCTGATCACTCATTGGTAGTGGAACGGTAGGCCCCTGATAGCTCATCCAGGATAAACTGTAGGCATTGAAGAAGGCTTCGGCAATATCCATGGCCCGGTCCAATACTATTTTGTAACGGAGTCCGGCCCCGGTATTCACCCAGGCAATTCGGTTGCCCCGTCCCGGGCCATTGTCAACAATAGATGTCTCGATGCCCCCTACCTGTGCGGGGTTGGACACTTTATCCCTCCACTGTTCAGAAAAAATCTTCATAAGATAGGTATCCAAAAAATCAATGAAGCCATACCGGTAAGGAAGCGGTTGGTACCAACCGCTTCCTTACCGGTAAATTCTAATTCAAGGCTGGAACAGCCTGGTCAGTGTTTATCATTCAGTGATTTAATAGCCAGGGTTTTGATTTAAGGCCGGATTGATAATGATTTCCGATACCGGTATCGGATAAATCAGGCGGGTTTGATCCACCTGAAACGCACCGGGTAAGGGCCCGTTGCCATCCGGGTAGTAATACTCTTGCGGATTAGCGTTCACCCGGCTACCGAACTCGTTCATGACCTCTACCGCGCGGCCGGCCCGAACCAGGTCGTGCCAGCGCTTGTTTTCAAAGGCCAACTCTACCCGGCGCTCCTGTAAGATGGCCTCCCGTAACTCGCTTTGAGTGCCGGCTGCAGTAGCCGCAAGCCCGGCACGAGCTCGCACCTGATCCACATACCCTTTAGCTTCACCTGTTTCACCCTGCTCGTTTTTGGCTTCAGCCAACATCAGTAGGACATCCGCATAGCGATAGACGATCCAGTTTTGTCCGGTTTGTCCACCGATGAGATGTGGATGCTGATACTTTTTAATATAGGGTGTGTTTTCATAGGTAACGCCTACCAGAGGGGAAGTACCTGTATAAAACCCAACCGAAGCCGCCAACCTGAAATCCCCATCCTCGTAAGCTGCCAGCATTTCTGGAGTAGGTGTATTGAACGAGCCTCCTCCATTTCGGGCGGCGGGGCTTACCCCGGTAATTACTGCCGGATCGGCTAATTCAGGAAGGAAACTGTAAGGGAAGGTGCTTTGCATATTTTGGGAAGCCCCTTCTACGTATTCCACCTCGAAGACAATTTCGTCATTCCCTTCGTTTGCCGGCTCAAAGATTGATGCATAATCATCCAACAACACATACCCATCGTCCTCCGCATTGGACAGAGCGGTCTCCGCATCTGCCCACTGCCCAAGCCGCAGGTAAACGTGTCCCAGCAAGGCATTGGCAGCACCGGACGTGGCACGCCCCACCGCCTGATTGCCTTTATCCGGCAAAAGGCCGGCGGCCTGTTGTGCATCGGCAACAACCTGATCAAACACCTCATCGGCTGTTGCCCGGTCCCTAAAGGTCGTTTCATAGGAAGTGGGCGGCTCAAGAAAAAGAGGAACACCACCAAAATGACGTACCAAATCAAAGTAGGCCAGTGCACGCAAAAAGAGCGCCTGTCCTTTCAGGTCGTCTTTGGAAGACTGCGCGAAATCTACCTCATCAATCGTTCCCAGGATTTGATTCGCCCGCGAGATGATCAGATAATTATTCGCCCACTTATTGAATACCGTGACATTGTTGGTTTCCACGGTGAACAGCCCAAGATCTTCCGTAGGCTGGGTGCCTCGGTTGGCAATGTCAAAAATAAAATGAGTATTATCGGAACGCAACTCCGTCATTTCCCAATCCTCTTCGTAGAGGTCGCGCAGGGGGGCATACGTTCCGATCACCGCCTGTACAAAATCACTTTCAGATTCGTAGAAATTTTCAATGGTAACGCTTGCTTCGGGAGTGATTTCCAGAAAATTCTCACAGGAAAAGAAGGTGAGAAATAGAACGGTTACCGGTATAATGATTCGCTTATTCATATCAAATGGATTTTCCTGATTCAACATTTTATTAGAACCCGATATTTACCCCAAAGCTAATACTGCGTGGTACCGGATAGGAGTTTTCGTCCACGCCCGGCGTGTTACCAAAGCTGGATTGATTCGCACCCGTGGGACCATTCGCTTGCGTATTTACCTCCGGGTTGGGTCCTGGATAGTTGGTGAAAATGAACGGGTTTTGCGCACTCACGTACACCTGCGCTCTTTGCAAGAAGTTGGAAAATCCAGCCGGAATATTGTAGCTAAGGGTAATGTTCTTAATCGTGAGGAAGCTACCGTCCTTCAGCATGCGACTGTTCCAACGGTCCCTTTCCAGGAAAGTTGTTCCTGCCTGTGTACTTCCGTACTGCCCGTCTCCCGGATCATCTTCCGACTTCCATCGGTTTTGTACATCTGAAAGCACATTAAATACTCCATCCAAATTGCCCATCCAGTTTTCATAGAATGCCAGAACATCATTTCCATACGAGCCAGCGACAGCCACAAATAAGTTGAAGTTCTTGTAGCGGAAATTATTAGTCATCCCAAAAGTGAAATCAGGCCAGGGACTGCCAATGGTTGTCATATCTTCCGGAAAAGTAATAACACCGTCACCGTTCAAATCGCGGAACTTAACGGTACCGACCTGAGAGGCAGGATGTTTGGGTGAACTATCAAAATCAGCCTGATCCACGTAAACGCCATCGTGCACAGCTCCAAAAAACTGTGCGATAGGCTGCCCGACAACCGAAAGATTACTGCGGAATTGATACAGTAGAATACCAGTAGGTAAAGTTCCACCCTCCGTGGCCAATGCCTCGGTTCGGTTACGGTCGAAAGAGATATTGAAGTTCGCATCCCATGAGAAGTCCTTACTTTGAGCCACTTTGGCGAAAGCCGAAAACTCATGCCCCCAGAACTTCAGTTCGCCAATATTGGTCTGAATATTGCTGAAGCCAGAAGAAACCGGAACTTCCACGTTGAATAGTAGATCGGTAGCATTACGCGAATAGTAATTGTACGCCAACTGAATCCGGTCGTTAAATAGGTGAATATCCGCTCCGATATTAAATTGTCGGTTATTCTCCCATCCCAGGTTTTGATCACCTAGATTATTTGGTGCCCTTCCGGAAGCTACTCCGCTACCAAAGGGATAGAATACATCATTCAGCGTCGATAAGTGCGTGAAGTTACCGATCTCAAAGTTACCGGTAATCCCGTAGCTAGCCCGTAATTTCATAAACGAAATGGGCTTAACATTCCAGAAGCTCTCTTCCGAAAGCACCCACCCTGCGGAAACGGCGGGGAAATTACCCCATCGATTATTTGATCCAAAGCGGGAAGAACCATCCCGGCGAATGGAGGCAGTGAACAGGTACTTTCCTTTATATTGATAATTGAAACGCCCCAGATACGAAAGCAATGACCACTCCTGAATATTACTGGTTACCAGGGTCTGACCTGCCGCTACCGGTGCTTCAATTTTATCATCGGGGAAATTGGTAGCTGAGACCAGTGTACCGTCCAAACGAAAACGTTGTGCCGTAAAACCAGCCAGAACATCAATTTCATGATTACCAAAGGCCCCCTTGTAATTCAGCGTATTTTCATTTAGCCAATTATAAAAACGGGTATTATTATCTGACCCGGATGGGATGCTGGGCGGTGGAGCGAACAGCACTCCGATAGTAGAAGGGTTGAACTGAAAGATGTTCCGGTTGCCCGCCTGTACATTGGCAGTAGTTTTTGCCGTAAGGCCTTCTGCAATTTCAAACTCCAAAAATGCATTAGAAAGTAACTGCAGATTTCGGTCTTCATAAACTTTTTCTTCTGATACTCTAACCCAGTTGGGGTTAGGAAAAGTCGCTGGATCACCGGCCGTCAGAGCCAGGGAACCATCGTCATTATATGGACTTGCCAGGGGTGAAGTAATCAAGGCTGAGGAAAGCACGTTCTCCGTGACGTAGGGCCAACCATCCGTATTGAAGTTCGTATTAAACGTGTAGGTAGGTGCTACATTTAGTCCAATTGTCAGTCGGTCGGAGGCTCTAAACCTGGAATTCAAGCGTAGATTCATGCGTTCAAAACCGGTATTTACAATCACTCCTTCCTGGTTGAAGTAGCCAGCCGTTGCCGTTAGATCAAATTTCTCGGAGCTGGTTCCCAGCGTCAGATTATAGCTTTGAATAGCGCCAGTACGAGTTAGCTCGTCAAACCAATTTGTTCCCTCTCCATATTGTTCTGGATTTTGAAAGGCCTCGTTTACCGGACGGCCATTCATCTCCGCTATTTCTTTTTGGAATTGTGCGTACTCGCGCGCATTCATCATATCCAAACGACGACTATCAGGTACTGTTTCAAATCCATAGTAAGCATTAAAATCTATCCGTGTTCTTCCTTTCGTTGCACTTTTAGTTTGAACTAACACGACTCCATTAGCTGCTCGCGACCCATAAAGAGAGGCCGCTGCCGGATCCTTAAGCACCGTGATGTTTTCGATTTCATTCGGATTCAAGAAGCTGATATCTCCTGAAAGAGGCATTCCATCCACCACATATAATGGCTCTGCACCAGCAGTAAAAGAAAAAGCACCACGAATCTGGAAATTCATACCTTCTCCCGGCCTACCCGAATTTTGGTTAACCCGTACCCCGGCCATTCGTCCCTGCATGAGCTGTCCAACCTGAGCAATAGGAGCTACCGGCTCATCTTCTAGAGACAAGGTCTCAATCGCTCCGGTAACCTCTCGGCTACGCTGAACAGCATAGCCTGTGATCAAAACCTCATCCAGGGATTCTGCGTCGGACTGCAACGTCACATCCACAGTAGTTCGATCGCCTACCGTCACGGACAGCGGTTGCATGCCAACATAGGTAAACTCCAGGATAGCATCATCGCCGGGGACGTCTATCGAGTATTTACCATCCAGGTCTGTAACTGCCCCCGAAGTCGTACCTTGCAAGAGTACAGACACTCCGATTAGAAGCTCCCCACTTTCGTCCGTTACCGTACCGGTAACAGTGCGCTGGGCAGATAGGCCTAGACTCAAAAACATCGCGCCAACCATAAGCGCCAGGTATAATGAACGTATCATAGGTCTTTATTTTGTAATCAATCAAAAATTCAAAATTAAATATAGACCTGATGACACCGCACCGCATCCTGCACTGTCCTGAATATCAGTACCCACAGTTCATTAACAGGGTGAGCATATAAGCTATAGCTGCTTTATTGGATAAAAAACGGAAAAACAATATCTTTTCAGATAGATCGATAAAAACAAGAACATGAAGCAATTGACTGTAACCACCCTTTTACTATGTGTTTTCGGCCTCACGAACGCCATGCAGGCCCAATCTACCGATGATGCCCTCTACTGGGCAAGTGCCAAAGCCTCCTTCTCCCAATTGAAAGAATTACTGGCCATCCCCAACGATGCGCATTTCCCGGAGGACATTGAGCGCAATGTGCAGTGGTGTGAAACACAATTTACCGAGCGGGGCTTTACTACACGGCGGCTGGAAACACCAGGTGCGCCCTTACTCCTGGCTGAGAAGGAAGCGGAGGCGGCTGACGCCAAAACGGTTCTGATTTATCTGCAGGTCGATGGGCAACCGGTAGATGCTGAGTTCTGGTTTCAGGATGATCCCTACGAGGCGACGCTGAAAAGAAGAGCCCCCGAGGGTGGATGGGAAACCATCGACTGGAATATGCTCGATGGAGACGATATTGATCCAGAATGGCGCATTTTTGCCCGTAGCACGGCTGACTCCAAAGGAGCGGTCAATATGTTTTTGACGGCTAATGACATTATGATTGACCGTGGGGAATCCCCCAATTTCAATATGAAGGTCATTATGGACTTTGAGGAAGAAATGGGCTCGCCCAATCTACCGCAGGCCGTCAGCAAGTACAAGAAGGCTTTGGCAGCAGATATGCTCATCATTTTCGACGGGCCCCGGCACGTCGCCAATAAGCCCACCCTGACCTTCGGCGCGCGGGGTATTTCGGATATTACCCTGCAGGTATACGGCGCCCTGTATCCGCAGCATAGCGGACATTACGGCAATTGGGCCCCTAACCCGGCCGTACGCCTATCCCAACTCATCGCCAGCATGAAAGACGAACGAGAGCGGGTGACCATACCCGGCTTTTACGACGGGATCACCCTTAGCGATGAAGTCAAAGAAGTGCTTGCGGCCGTACCCGATGACGAAGAGTACATCAACTACAAGCAACTGGCTATTGCCAAAGCCACCGGCGTAGCGCCTACCTATCAGGAGTCGTTGCAATACCCTTCGCTTAATGTGCGAGGGTTTCGCTCGGGCTGGGTAGGTGACGAAGCCCGCACCATTGTACCCTCGATCGCCATTGCCGAGATCGACATCCGGCTAGTTCTGGAAAGCGATCCGGACCGGCTGATCAATTTGGTGCGGCAGCATATTATTGATCAGGGGTACTACGTGATTGATCGCAAACCGACCTCACGGGAGCGCTTACTGCACGAGCGAATCTGTCAGTTTACCAGCAGCACCTCTTACCTGGCCTTTCGTACCCCATTTGATTCGGAGGTAGGGCGTTGGCTGGATCGTGCCCTGGTACGGGCTTTTGGCGAAAGCCCCATCAAACAGCGCACCTCGGGCGGCAGTATTCCTATTTCCCCGTTTGTCAACGAGTTGGGCATACCCGCCGTAACGGTACCCACGGTCAACCGCGACAACAATCAGCACAGCCCCAATGAGAACATCCGCATCGGTAATTACGTGGATGGGATCAAAACGATCCATTATATTCTGACGGAGGAGCTGTGATAAGGCGGGTATATCTACCACTATTATGACGAAGGGACCGTGATCCTCTGGATCGCGGAAGACGGAGGGACGAAGGGACTGGGAACTAAGAGACAAAAGAGCGTACAGGCAGCTATGGACGAAAAACCACTAGCTATTATTAAATGTATCCACAAACGCCTTAATGTCGGTACGGGTGGTGATACCTTTTTCATTAGCAAATCCGTGGTAATTGCTCTCCGATGAGCATATTGACCACTCGTTTTCCACCTATGCCACTGGTCAGAATCGTTTTACGGGGATGGTCAGACGTCACTTCTCCGATGATGGCGGCCTCCCTCGTGTGGGTTCGCTTGCGCAAAAAAGCCAGGATGTCGTCGGCCCGTTCTTCCGCTACCACCGCCAGGAATAAGCCTTCGTTGGCTACGTAGAGTGGGTCGAGCCCCAGCATTTCGCAAGCGCCGAAGACCTGCTCGTCGACAGGAATATTTCGCTGCTCCATGTCAATTCCCAGATTGGTATCTCTAGCGATCTCCGTCAGCACCGTAGCTACCCCACCCCGGGTCGGATCACGCAGCAGGTGCACAGACGGGCCAAATTCATCCAGTAAGGCTTCAATATCGTGATTCAAATTGCGGGAGTCGCTTTCAATGGTTGTCTCAAACTCCAGTCCTTCCCGTACCGACATAATGGCTATTCCGTGGGTAGCCAGCGGGCCACTGACGATGATTCGGTCGCCCTCCATAATGCGCTCAATGTCGATCTGTGCTGCGGGGTGAATGGCGCCCACCCCAGTGGTGTTGATGAATACCTTGTCGCCTTTTCCTTTTTCGACCACTTTGGTATCGCCGGTGACCACTTCCACGCCCGCCAGTGCGCACGCCACCTTTACACCGACCAGCACATCCCAAAACTCCTGCACAGGCAGTCCTTCTTCCAGAATAAAGCTCAATGACAGGTACCGGGGGATGGCACCGCACATAGCCAGGTCATTCACCGTTCCGTTCACGGCCAGTTCACCAATGTTGCCCCCCGGAAAAAAAATGGGGGAAATAACAAAACTGTCGGTGGTGAAAGCGGTAGGCCCGGTCAGGTTTAGGATGGCGCCATCGTGGCGTTTATCCAACAAGTCATTCTTCAGTACATCAAAAACTCCAGTATCTAGCAACCGATTGGTGAGTACTCCCCCACTACCGTGTCCGAGCGTAATGACATCAAAATCAAGCTTCGGCATCGGACATTGCAGCTGCATCCGTCGCTTTCTTTCTGTTGTAGTCATGATAATCTATAGTTAAAGGGTGGCCGATTCGATTTTTTCCAGCAGCACAACCAGGTCACTTTTCCCTGAGCAGCTCCTGAATTTTCACCTATTTGTTCTTGTTTAGATTCTTCTTTAAAGATACACATAAAACCACCATAAAGAAAACAGTATTGTCGACGGCTACCTCATCTATCCCCTCAACAACAGCCTCAGCGGAACCTGGCACGATGGCTACGGCCTCGCTGTCAGCGATCCCATCTACACCGGTAAGGCTTCACCAGCATATGCAGTATTTAATATACCTACTAGTGGAAGAAGCTGGATTGAATAGCTTGAGACCAGCCTCAGAAGATGCTACTTTTCTATCTTAGGACTTCATCAAAAGTCGCGCCCATTAGCTATTTTTCGGTAATCAATCTGCCAACTAACAAGCCGAGGTCTTCTTTTGCCACAAAATCTATTTCATACCAACTAAATATTCAGCCTCACTGGTTTAAAATTGGGGGTAAACACAGGCCTAATAGTAGCTCTTCGCAAGAGAAGGGGCCTGCCCTGTGAAATCCGCGCTCCGCGCGGGGCGAAGCCACTTCACGGGGCGGGGGGATGATTTTTCTTTGCAATTTTAAGACAGGATGAGCTACCGCTGATCCTTTTGTGTCTCCAAGGTCAAAAACGCCAGCCTGCCGCCTATCGGCGGCT
>Ga0102940_1001064_pt1 | contig 18193 bp, 10 predicted proteins | sample SalPonR2_C_D1_MG_FD_78215 | JGI IMG/M metagenome (GOLD analysis project Ga0102940, IMG submission 78215) | Salt pond soil microbial communities from South San Francisco under conditions of wetland restoration - Salt Pond MetaG R2_C_D1_MG | ecosystem: Environmental > Aquatic > Marine > Intertidal... | reverse complement strand
TTCGTCTGCGGGAGCAAGAGGCCGAGCGTAAGCGGCAACAAGCGGAAGCAGAGCGTCAACGCCAGGCAGAGCTGGAAGCCGAACGGCAACGGGAGGCCGAAGCCGAACGCCAGCGTCAGGAAGCCGAAGCGGAGCGTCGTCGTCAGGAAGAAGCCGCCCAAAAGACCAAAGACCAAATTGGAGGCCTGTTCGGTGATGGTAGTGGTAAAGGAAATACCGGTACGGCTGGTAACCAGGGCGATCCGGATGGTGATCCTAATTCTGATAATCTCTCTGGCGTCAGCGAAGGCGTGGGGAGTAATATTGGTGGCAACCTAAAGGGCCGTGGTATTGTGTCCAGCCCGAAAATCTCCAAAGCTACCGAACGCGGAAAGGTCGTTATTTACCTTTGTGTAGGCTCGGATGGCAGCGTCACCCAGGCCAGTTTGCAATTAAGAGGAACCACTGCGGGGGCTTCCGCTCAGCAGCAAGCATTAGCGAATGCTAAAAAATGGAAGTTCTCACCCGGCCAGTTGGACAAGCAATGCGGGACGATCACCTATACTTTTGCTCTAAAATAGTCCATGGCACCAGCATTTTCAGATTATTCGGCAGCACTGGATTTTTTGTACCGGCAGCTGCCGATGTACCAACGGATCGGTGGTAAGGCGTTCAAGCCTGGACTGGATAATATCCGAAAGCTACTGTCTGCCCTTGGTCACCCTCAGCATTCTTTTCCCAGTATTCACATTGCGGGTACAAATGGTAAGGGTTCTACCAGCCATATGCTGGCCGCTATCCTGCAAGCCAGTGGCCTCAAGACCGGCCTGTATACTTCCCCGCATTATAAAGATTTCCGGGAACGGGTGAAGGTAAATGGGCAACTAATCCCCCAAGACCAGGTCTTGCGTTTTGTCAATGCAAATTATGAGGCCATACTCGAGATCCAACCTTCTTACTTCGAACTGACCGTTGCGCTGGCCTTTACCTGTTTTAGGGAGCAGCAGGTAGATGTTGCGGTTGTCGAAACGGGACTGGGCGGCCGCCTGGATTCTACCAATGTCGTCAATCCCTTATTATCCGTCATCACCAATATTGGTTACGATCATCAGGATGTACTGGGCGATACCCTGGCCCAAATAGCCGGTGAGAAAGCGGGTATCATCAAACCTGACACCCCTCTGGTGGTCGGTCATACCCATCCGGAGACGCAGCCGGTTTTTGAGGCCTACGCCAAACGAGTGCAGGCTGGCCCGGTGCTTTACGCCGATCAGGAATTTGAGGCTCGGATGCTGGGAATTAAAGAATTTAAATCAGTACTGGAAATTACCCGGAATGGACAGCCCTATGCCCAGGCTTTGACATTGGATGCGCTGGGTACTTATCAGATACAAAATCTAACAACCGCCCTGGCTAGTGCCGAAGTGTTAAAAGAACAAGTCCCGATTACGGATGCTTCCATCGCAGCCGGACTGTCGAATATGAAGCAACTAACCTATTTTATCGGCCGCTGGCAGGTATTGCAGGAGCAGCCCCTGATCATTGCCGACAGCGGACATAATAAGGAGGGCTTTGCCGAAGCGCTGGCTTACCTGAAACAACAGTCCTACGAGCAGCTGCATTTTGTACTGGGCTTTGCCCAGGGAAAAGATCACACTGCACTACTACAACTATTACCCAAAGCTGCCCACTATTACTGGAGCCGGCCCGATGTCCCAAGGGCTTTACCGCTTAATGAACTGCAAAGTCTGGTGGAAAAAGCCAGGCTGTCCGGTGCTTTTTTCCCTTCCGTCGCCGCGGCGGTGCGGGCAGCAAAAACAAAAGCCAAAGCGGCAGATTTGATCTTTATTGGTGGTAGCAGTTTCATGGTGGCCGATGCGTTACATCTTACTTACTAACCACCACCTTTCCCGCTCCCCTCAACTCACCATTATGCACCTGATAAAGGTAAGTGCCATTACTGAGTTGATTGGTGTAAATTCTTTTCTCAAAGGCTATTCCGGTAGGGGTATTCCAACTACTGTCCAGTAGTTTCCGCCCGGAAACATCGTAGAGGGTAAAGCGCAGGGTTTCCCCTTCCGTTTTTTTAATCCGAAGATCAAAGAATTCCCGGGCTGGATTTGGTTGTACCTGTACGGCCAGGGGTCTGGGATAAGTCGCGGTCGCTACATTAGAATAGCGAAAGACACCTTCCTGATTGCGGAGTTTTAGCCGGTAGAGATTGCTGCCCCGCATCGGCGAACGATCCACAAAACGGTAGGTGCTTCCGGCCCCGGTAGTGTTTAACTCTCCAATTGTCTCAAAGTGGAAAAGATCTTTACTCCGCTGGATGAGGATTCGATCCAGCCCTTCCTCCTCCTGACTCTGCCAGTTGAGTTCGATTTCTTTCTCTAGTACGCTGGCTTCCAATTCCGTGCTTTTCCAGAAGGGCTCGCCGCAGTAGGGGTAGATCCGTTCAGTAAGTCGGGTTTGTAGTCCGGCACCGTCGGTGACCGTCAGTTCGATGCGGTACCAATAGAGTTCGTCGATACAACCCAGCGGGCTAATTAGCGTAAAAGTCTCTGGCTCATAAATGGCGGGTTCCGGATGAAAGTGATCGTTGTGGTGTAGGAAGATTCGCCATTCGTATTGTAGCTCTTCGGGGCCGTGTTCGGCATCTTCTACCCGTGCTTCCAGCCGCAGTAAAGCCGTCGCATCGATGGGGTATTGATCACCGTCCTCGAAGCTGATAATGTCCACCTCCGGTGGGGTGTTATTGAGTGAGATGACGGTTTCGGTGCTGGCTTCTGCGCCCAGGCTATCGGTGACGGTGAGCCTTACGGCAAAACCTTCAGGAGCGGGGCCGCTGGCCTGGAAAGTATGGCTCGGGCTGATTTCGGTACTGCTCGTGCCGTCGCCAAAGTCCCAAAAGTATTGGGTGATCGGCAAATTGCTATCCGAAGAGGAGCTGGCATCAAATTTTACCGTAAGGGGCCCTGCCCCAAAAGACCGATCGGCCTCAATGACCGCCTGGGGTGGAGGATTGCCGCCGTATGAAATGGTACGAATCTCTCCGGCCAAATTGATATAAAACAGTTCACCACTTTGGGGATGGCTAATCAGGTGGATGATATCCTTCACGCCGTTGTGAAAGGGCTCCACACTAAGCAAGTTGAGTTTATCATCAAAACGAAAGCATTTGATCCAACCGCTAAAATCAAGCCCGAAATAAGTATGATGGTATTTTTCGGGATAAGTGCCCGAGTCGTAATACACGCCGGCTAAACTGGAAAATCCACCAAAGGCTTCACTCTCCACCGGCGATTCCGGGGCCGTTGTTTCTACTTCTTCCGGTTTGCCATCCTCCGGATTAAAGACGGGCACAATCGCCCGTTCGGGTTTATTCCAGCGGGAATTACTCCAGGCGATGACGGGTAGCTTTTCGTAACTCAAATAGTCCTCGGGAACGATCTGTGCAGAATTACAGGGATTGGTAGGCAACTGTGGCTGCTTTTGGCTCCGCACCAGCAGATCGCGAAAATTAAAGAATACCTGTTCGCAAGCACCGGCCTGCGCCAGTGGATTGGGGGCCGCTTGATTAAGGGGGACCTCTTTAGTCCAGAAAGACCAGCTGGTTTTTATACCTTCTACAATGGGCCAGCCAAAGTTCTGCCCTCCTTTGGTGATAATATTGAGCTCTTCCCAGGCGCCATTCCCAACGTCGCCCACGAAAATAGTACCGGGATCCCCATCGGCCTGATAGTGACTTCCCGTTTCGGGTTTTAGCGAAATCCGGTACGGATTACGAAAACCCATAGCCCATATTCTGGACTGGGGAGCACGCGGCGCATCGGGATCATAGTAGGGGTTACTGGCTAATCCATCACCCGTTTGGGCATCAATTCGTAGCACTTTACCCGAATAAATACCGGGATACTGGGCCCGGTAAGCACCAATATCCATGTCTGCCGTAATGATACCTTCCTGCAAGGCCTGGTGGGTAAGGCTACCTACGGTGTCCTTGCCAATCACGGCGGCTCCAACGTTAAGGGTGGCGTCGCCACAGGAGACCAGGAGGGTGCCGTCTTTTGCCGCGAGCAGACTGCCCAGACCATGGAATTCGTAGATTAGGGGAATAGCATTATCGATGCTTTCTCCCAGCAATACTTTACGGCTATCGGGGACTAGGGAGGTAAATTGAGTAGCCGCATCGGCCTGGTAACGCGTCACCCGTCCGATCGTGGCGGTGTTGAGCTCCTTAGCACGCGGATCATATTGGGGCGTACCGTAGTATTTCCAGTGATGCGGATCGACGGCGTACAGCAAATAGATATAACCGTTGTTGAGAAAATCAGGATCCAGGGCAAAATCCATGAGGCCATGGTCACTCCAGTCGGCTACTTCTTCGGAGATATCCAGCAGGGGTTCCCTGACTTTGGCACCACTGCTATCGATCACATAAATACGTCCGGGCTTGGAAGCAATGTACAATTGAGCATTTTGATCGAATTCGATAGCGGTAGGAAAAACATATCCGTTGGCATAAACGTAATCATTAAAGTCCGTTGGGATTTGAGCCTGAATTGAGCAGGAGAAAAGTAACAAAAAGAAAAAGCTGAGCGTTTTTTGGGAGGTCCGCATCGGTAGTGTTATTTTGAAGTACGAATCGAAGTTAAGGCTAATCGAAGGAATTGGGAAGGAAATTGTATTAACTTTAGTTGGGTTATAAGTAAGGCGGGGGTGGGGTCGAAGCAGGAGCTTCGACTGAGCAGCTCCGGTATAGGCATAAAAAAAGGTACCCCGGCGGAGCACCTACATAAACTATAAACAAACAAAAAACATTAGCGATTAAAAACTGATTGGGTAACGCGGAATCTGAAAAAGGGTTCATGAAATTTTTCAAATTATTTAAAAAAAAGTAGGAAATCCTGAGGTTTGGCTTTCTACACCATTATAATACAAGCGGAATCGCCATGGGAAAAAGAAATGATAAGCTGATCTATATATTCGTTGCGGTAGTAGCGGCGCTATTCTTTATGCGCTTTTTACCCTTTTTGCGCTATGTTTTATTTGTCTTGTTGGGTTTGGCACTGATTGTGATCCCGATCTATTGGATCGTGCAGCGCTGGCAGCGGCGCAAAGCACAGCAACGCATTTCGGCAAGCGTAGAGGGACGGGCACAGTTGCAATTGGAACGCCTGGAGGACCTTACGGAAAAAAACAAGGAAGAACTGAGTCTGATTAATGAATCGATCAGGGATATTATCGCCCAACAGGAGGAAAAGTTGAGCGAAAGTAACCGTAAGGAGCTCAACCGCCTGCTCAGCGAATACCAGCAAGAGCGAACGATGCGGCTGACCAAAAAGAAATTTTTAGACGCCAGTCAGGGGAAACTGCAAAATATTCTGAAAAACAAAGCGCTGGCCGATGACTTGGCGCGTAAAAAAGCAGAACTGGATGCCATGCGCGAAGAACAATTCGAAGAGCTGGCCGAGCTGGAGAATATTCAATACGATATTGAGACCGATGTCTTCTACCTGGATGCCATCGATGAGCTTTCCGAAAAAATGCAACTTAAATCTCCCTCCACTTCTGCCGAGACGCTAAAGCTGGAATTGGAAAAAATGACCGAAAAATTGAAGAAATATTAAAAGCGCTTTGTGTCTTAATCAACAGAGATGAGCTTTAAGGAAAGAGAAGAATCTGGTGGGAAATAGTTCTCTTTAGCTAATGCAGGGCAGATTGGTTCTAGAATTAATGTGGGAATGCGTGCCTTTAGGTACGGAACATAATTTATACCAAAGATCACGTTCGGTACCTAACGGCACCGTTTTATGATAATAAGCATTCATATCTACCCACGTTATGTGCCTAACGGCACTGCATTTCCTGTGCACCTTTTGTTACTGATCCGTTTCCAGGTACTTTTCTTCCGTAAAATAATTCAATTCCTTGATTAATTGATCGGCGGGTTTATAGCCCTTGGAGACGTAGAGGCGCTCCACATCTTTAGTCATGTAGACGTAAGAAGGATAACTCAGCTTTCCGTCGAGGAGACTATAAGCCAATTCGTGTACGCCACGGCGCCCGCTGGCTATATACTTAAAGGTGTGGCCATTATAAATAACCTCTTCTTTTTGCTCCGCATCGAATTTGATGGGGTAGTAGTTGTCGTTGATATGTTGGACTACGGCCGGATCAGTAAAGGTAGTCGCATCCATGCGTTTGCACCAGCCACACCAGTCGGTGTATAAGTCAATGAATAATTTACGAGGTTCTGTCTTATTCAGCTCGATGGCCTCCTCCCAGGTATACCATTTAATACTTTCGGCAGTTTCTTTCACCTCAGGGCCCGTTGTTTGGATCTGATTTCCGGGTAGGGTAAAGGCAGCGAATAATCCAATCGTCGCCATGGCGGCTACAGCTAGCAAAATTTTCTTCATGATTCTTTATTTCTGTACAACTAATCCTTTGTCCAAGGGCATATTTGTGTGCACAATTGCGATTAATATTATGAATTATAGACGAAAAATAAACTTTTTCGTTGCACAAATGTGTAAAGAACACGTTAAAGTCGTCGAATGACGGTCATATTCAATAATTTAACCAGCATATATGGCTACAGCCAAAAAAATCGTCGTAGGTATCGGGGGGTCGAGTGGCTCGATTTACGCAAAAGTATTACTGGATCGCCTGTCAAAAATTGGAAAAGACCAGCTGGCGAAGGTAGGGGTAGTGATGACAAAAAATGCCAAGTTCAACTGGGAATATGAATTAGACAACCAGGATTTTGAAAATTATCCCTTCGATTTTTATGAGAAGTCTGATTTTATGGCTCCCTTTGCGTCCGGATCAGCAAAGTATGGTGTTATGATCATTTGTCCCTGCTCCATGGGCCTGATGGGCCGGATCGCGGGTGGCATTTCCAACGACCTGATCACCCGGGCGGCCGACGTAATATTGAAGGAACGCCGCCGTTTAATACTGGTACCCCGAGATACGCCTTACAACCTGATCCACATCAACAACATGAAAACGATCACCGAGGCGGGGGGCATTATCTGCCCGGCCAGCCCTTCGTTTTATTCCCGACCGGAAACGGCAGAAGAAATTGCGGCTACCGTAGTGGATCGGGTCATCGACCTGGCGGGACTGGAGATCAAATCGTATCGCTGGGGAGAGTAAACATGTATTATGTTTCATGTGCTATGTGTCATGTATTATATTTAACACGACACACGACACACGACACACGACACACGACACACGAAAAATAGAAACACAATGATAAAGCAAGTAAGTACATTATTTTTTTTCATTCTACTGGTGGGCACAAGTGTGTCCGGCCAGCAACTAACGAATAATATGGATTCAGTAAGTTATGGTTTTGGCGTTTTGATTGCGAAAAACCTACAACAACAAGGTGTAGACAGCTTAGATGTATCAGCTTTTTCTACAGCGGTCGACGATGTTTTGAAAGGAAACGATTTGAAAATGGATGCGGAAACGGCCAATCAGGCGGTTCAGGAATATATGCAGGGGCAGCAGGAGAAAATGAATGCCGGTGCGATTCAGGCGGGGAAAGATTTTCTGGCGGAGAACGCCAAGCGCGAGGAAGTGAAAGTCACTGATTCCGGTCTGCAGTACGAAGTATTAACGCCGGGTGTAGGCGCTAAGCCCAGCAAAGATAGCCAGGTAACGGTACATTACACCGGTAAACTGGCGGATGGAAAAGTATTTGACAGTTCTGTGGAGCGCGGCGAGCCGGCTACCTTTGGTGTCACTCAGGTGATCCCAGGTTGGACCGAAGCTTTGCAATTGATGGGAGAAGGTGCCAAGTGGCGCTTGTATATCCCTTACGATTTGGCCTACGGCCCACAGGGTGCCGGCCAGGGAGCTATTCCTCCTTATGCAACTTTGATCTTTGAGGTGGAGTTGATTAAGGTGCAGTAATAAGGCTTACTAGCTATCTGTCTAAAAGTCACTGAATGGTTCCAACATTCAGTGACTTTTTTATTTTTTACCATTTTTTAAACGAAGGAAGTAGGCCAATTCCCTTTTTTTTTGTATTCTTCATCTATATGATTTTATTTTTTAATAACGACCTAGGTTGACAGACCCCTCACTTATCTTTCCCGAATACCGAACCTTTATCAATTAATGGTCAGAATCAGCCATAGGGTTAAGTATTTAAATTACTATGCGGGAATTGAAGGAACTGGCTTTGATGGCAGACCCATCGGAGCTTAAACTTACTGCACGGAATCTGCTTTTTTTTGAAGGCGATACCTTGTTAAATAAATTCTTTGAAGGGATCGTGGAAGATGTTTTCGATTCGGATGAAGAAGCACTAAAAGTACTTTATCCAGGTGAAGTATCTACGGGAAATTATCGTAAGTTAAAATTCACGCTTAAGAAAAGGCTCAAAGAGGCCATTCTACTCTTTGATGAAAAGAACAGAACCAGTACCAGCTACCAAAAAGCCTACTACCAGTGCTATAAAGAGTGGGCTATGGTGAAGATCCTGCTTGGCCAAAACGCTCGTAATGCGGCCGTTGAGATTGCCCAGGGGATTCTCAAAAAAGCGGAAAAGTTTGAGTTTACAGAACTGTCGGTGGATGTATGCTCTGTTTTACGCCTGCATTATGGTGCCCGCTTAGGTGATAAGGCAAAATTTGATACTTACAACAAGCGCTTCAAAAAGTATCGGGAGCTGTATTTCCTGGAAGAAGATGCACAGGAAGCCTACGTGGATTTGATCATGAACTACGTAAATGACCGCTCTCCTAAAACAGATCAGTACAAAAGAGCTAAACAAGCCCTCGAGCACTTAGATGATCTCGGTATAGAGGGCGATACACATCAATATCGTTTGTATCGTTATCTGATTGAATTAATGGCGGCTACTACCATTTATGATTACAAGGCGGCTTTAGATATTTGCGAAAAAGGGATCACTTATTTTTCTGCTAAACCATACGAAACGCAGCTTCCCCTTCAGATTTTCTATTACCAGGAACTCGTTTGCCACGTGCAATTGGGGCAATTTGAAGCCGGGCAAGAGGTAGCTCAGAAGTGTCTGAAGATCATGCAAGAGGGCAGCTTCAACTGGTTTAAGTATCAGGAGTTATATCTCATTTTGGCACTGTACACGGAAAAATATGAAGAAGCTGGAAAAATATATTGGAATACGACAAAGCATACCCGATTTCAGTTTCTGCCAGAGAATACCCAAAAAGTGTGGATGATTTATCATGCTTATCTTTATTTTTTAGCTAGCAGCCACCGAATTAGTACGCCACGCTATCAAGGACTCATTAAGGACGCTTTTGACTACGATCATTTTCTGGAAGAGGTCGTCACCTTTTCTAAAGATAAGAGTGGATTAAATGCGGCTATTTTGATTGCTCAAAATTTGATTGCTATCGTAGAGGAGCGTTATGAAGAAGTAATAGACCGGATGGAGGCTCACCAGCAGTATTGCTACCGCTATTTGAATTCCGAGCATACGAAACGTACTTATCTATTTATGAAAATGGTGTTAAAAATCCCTCGCTATGGTTTTGATAAAGCGAAAATAGAAGAGAAGACCCAAAAGCTGAAAAGTGAATTAGTAAATGTACCCCTGGAAGTGGCAAACCAGGCTGTAGAATTAGAAATCATTCCTTATGAAAAACTTTGGGATTTAATTTTGGCCGTACTTTCACCAGCAAAACAACCTAAGGAAATATAGAAGTTGTTTAAAAACTCCTCAATGCGGCCTTATCTTTTTTTTTCATTTTTTTTGAAATGGCCAGGTAACATTATAAACGATTTTGTAAAAAAAAGGCAAAAACCGGTTTTTTACGTGGTGGTTTTAGGCTTTTGAATCATTATTTTGTTTTAAGGTGTTTATTTTTAGCTGCTTAGGGGGGGCAAGTCTAAATCAACGGAAGGTAACAGTTTAGTTTTTTCTGTTAAAGGTATCTCGCCTTATATACTTTAGATTTGTGATAAATCATATTTAGACGAACTAAAGCGAGCAAAAATGAAAAAATTTACCCTGATCAAAAATGATCTCAAAAAGACCCTGCGTGTCCCTAACAAAGAAGTGATAATTATCGATACTACCATCGTCTAATGTAATCCTTCTTCGTCCGCCTATCTCAAAAAGCATACATTCAAAAGTGAATTACGAATGGTATATAAAAGTAGGCTAGTAACGAGTACTAGCCAAGAAACTTGTATCCCCCCCGCTAAGGTTGAAAAAGTATTAGAAGCAGAATTAGTGCTTGGCGTGCCTAGTCGTTCCTGTCGAGGCAATGGCATCTGTCGTCTGTACACAAAAGGCACACTGGAATTGGAAAGAGCTTATTGTCATTTTGCGGAAGTGCGAATTACTTCCAATCCGCAGGAGGACTTGAGTTTTTTCTTTTCTAAAGCGTCCATGAGACTGCGTACGCTACAACAGCACTTTTCAGGAGATCACTTTCTCCTGGAGGAGACGGTGAAGCTACCTGAATTTTTCTGCCAGGTGCTCCGGTTACAGCGAAGTGAAATTTTAGCAGGAAAATACACGATTTCAGAAGACGCCGAATGGATAGCGGTGTACTTCCCCAATCATTATTCAATTATACGGTAACAAATCATTACTCATTAATAAATCTACCTTGTTATGAAACACTCCATGAAGGAAAGGACCTATACCCTGGGTCATTCGTTTTCAGTTTACCTGAATAGCGCTGTTGCCTATTTAGGTTTCACTATTTTTGCCGTATTGGTTTTCGCTGCCTGTCAGCAAGCGGAAACCGAGGTGCAAATGATCCTGACGCCCCATTCAAAAACGGTTCAGGCGAAGGGATACGACCTGGAATTAAAACCCGATGGGATTAAACTGAATAGTTCATCTTCCGGTTGGAAAATGAATTTTCCGGAGGTCAATGTAAGCCCAGCGTTCGTTACGGATCGAGGACGAGAAGAGCTACTTTATTCAGAGGTAGCGCCAGGGGTAGATGTAAGGATTTATGATAAAGGGAAAGGCCTTGCTGGCTACGACTTTATTCTGGCACCGGGCGCCGATGTAGCGGATGCTCAATTCCATTTGGAGGGCGCAGAACGGGCTTATCTTTCTGAACAGGGAGAATTGGTATTGCCCGCCAAGAAGGAAGAAATTCGTCATTCGCGACCACATTCCTTTCAAATCATTGATGGGGTGAAAAAAGTAGTCCGGAGTAATTTTGTATTAGAAGATAATGTGCTGGGCTTTGATTTAGGGGAGTATGATGACGCTTATCCGGTGATTATTGATCCAACTATTTATGCTGTCCTTGCGGAAATACCCGCTGATGTCTTGTTATTTATCAATCAGACCGTTTCACCTAATGCTTCCACCGGTACGGTCATTACCTATAATATTGCTTACAGTGCGATCTCTTCGGTAGCAAACCCTCAAAATGCACAGATTAGGGTACCATTACCACTGTTGGATGGGATTTCGGCAACCGCAATTGGTACAGATGTAATCTCTTCGGCCATTGATGGTAGTGGTGATTTGATTATTGATTTGGGCCCTTCCTTCTTATCGGGTAGTACCCGAGCGATCACACTTGAAGTGATTGCCCCTCCAAACTCCGTTTGTGATGGCTTTAATTTAGATTTGCTGCCTACCATCTCTGCGGATAATGCCGACCCGGTGACCAGTGATTCTGCCCCGGTAAATGTGTCAGATACCCCACCGGAATGGGAGGTCATTATTAACCAAATAGCCTTGGGGAACCCTGGAAGTACAAATGCTCAGTTTGAAGTAGAATTAGTACCGGTAATGTCCGGAGTCAATAGCTTAAGTGATGTGACCATAGAGGTAGACCTTCCTACTGAGAATTCAGATATTTCTTATCCAGGGATCTGTTCGGGATGTACACATGCGGGGGGAATATTGACCTACAATGTACCCTCCTACGAAGCAGGAGATAAATTAACCTTCGAATTGGCCTTTACGGCTGGTTTTGAGGATATGTACGATATCGATGCAGAATTTACGGGGCAATACGGGCCCGAGGACGATCTTTGTCCGGATATAATCACCGATGACGTAACGGGGCAGTTTGAGTTCGACCCTATTTACTCCGTTGCTTGTGTGAATGGGCCAAGCTTAAGTACCGAGGTCATTGGGGACTCGGGGGATTTGAGCTTTAAATTCCAAAACACCAGTAATGTAAACCTCAGCGATCTAACTGCCGGTTTAAATATTCCCAGTGAAATACGGATCACGGAAATTCCCGCCATCAGCTTTCCTGCTTCTTTTGGAGGGGTAGATTATACCATTACTTATACTTCCTTTGATGGTAGTAGTGGGGTGTTTCCTGCATCAGGTACCTTTAATACCACAACTGGCAATACCAGTCAAAGTGTTACTTTACCCGTAGATGATGGATTAGCCTCCCTGACTTTTGAGTTCTCAGGCGCTATCCTTCCTGGGTTTATGCCTAACGGGAATCTTGCATTCACTTATGAAGTACAGGAAAACGATCTGGCTACCGGAGATCCGGTGCTTGGTGCCAACCCCAGAATTGAGGATGGCGAGCCTTGTTTGGCCTGTTTAAACGATGTAAATTCTACCTATACTTGCCTTACTGCCTCCGTCGACATTGACGGTGTCAGTGGTATAGAAACCCCTACGGATGGCTGTGCCATTTCTACGGTGGCTAGAACGGAGCCAGCCGGCCCCTATGCCTTAGAGAAAACTATTGGTAACGGCGATCTAACTTATTTCCCAGGCCAAACGGCGACCTTTACCCTGAGGTTCCAGAATTGCGGAGAGGATCCGATTACCAGCGCTTTGATTACGGATGATTTACCTGAGGGATTTGCCTTTGACCCTGGTTCTGTGGTGTTGACCAATTTTCCGGGCGGTAGCGATGCGGTACCTGACGTAAGTGGTCTTGCCACTCAGGGAGCTGGGGGACAGACACTCGAATGGGATTTTGCCAGTTTGCCTGCGGATCCTGACTGTAGTGATTTTTATGAAATCACTTACACGGCCACGGTCCTTATTGGGGCAGAAGCTGCTTCCGGGCTTTCTAATTGTTTTAGGGTAGATGGTCAGATCAATGGGGCCGCCATCGAAGTTTGTAATCCAAATGAATTGGAGGATTGTGTTGATGAAATCCGGATACTACCCGTAGGGCCGGTACCCGTTGCGAAATCGGTAGATAGAGCGGTCAAGTTCCCGGGCGAAGAAGTGACGTTTCGACTGCGGTGGCGAGTAAACGGCCCCTTTACAGTAACGAGCATGGATGTTTCAGATGTACTTCCTCCGGAATTAGCGTTTGTACCTGGTTCGGTTGAGTACAGCGATAATTTATATTCCAATGGAGATGGTACTGGTACGCTCTTGGGTACCTTTGGTCAAGTTGGTACTACTCAAACTTTGGAAGGAACTTTTATGGATGTATCAGGTGCCGATCCAAGTAGTGCGGATTATATAATCACTTATAAAGCAAAGGTTAGAACCGATTTTAACACCTACCCCAACCTGGCGAACTTACCCTACACGCTACAAAACTGCTTTGTGATAGATAACGTAACTGGGGTTAACGAGCCAGATGTCGTTGTAAGATCAGATTACCCACAGCAAAGATGTACGAATGTAGAAATTCGCCCCCCTGGAATTGTTCAGGTGCAGAAAACTTCGCTGAGTGCCAGTGCCTTCGATCCAACGGATGTTTTTGAATACCGCATTCGTTTTCGGGTAGCCGGTCCCTACGCAGTCGCAAATGTGGAACTGGAAGATGTTTTGCCAGAAGATGTTGAATTTATAGAAGTAAGCTCTTATTCTTCCAATGTTCCAACTACCCCCGATCCTTTATCGGTATCTTCCAGTGGTGGCATAACGACATTAATCTGGAATTGGGACGAATTACCCGGCGCTACTGGCAGCAATATTAATTCAGGCTTTTATACGATTGTGTATCAGGTGAGAATAAGGCCTGGTACTCCTGTGGGGGATTATCAGAACTGTGGCGTTATTGGGGATGGGGCCGTTCCGCTGCAAGTGGATATTGATAATGAGAATTTTGATCTAAGCGATTTTATCGCAGAAACCAACTTCTCCACGGAAAATTGTGCAGTTATTAATGTATTACAAGGAACAAGTGCCGATTCCAGAAAAGGAGTTAAAGGGGAATGTGATATCGAATTCCTGTATCGGGATCCTACCGTGGCGGGCAGTGGTATTGGATCTACCTTTTCTGGTGGTTCTTTTACTTATCGTTTAGAAATAACCAATACGGGTAATGTGGCTCTCAATAATTTGGTCATAGCCGACATCTTACCTTATTTAAATGATGACGGGGTATTAGCCCTGCAACAGCGAGAGTCTGAGTGGCGTCCGGTCTTTGCCGGCGAGGTAATGCCAAAGCATATCGATGTCAATGGAATAGAAACAACGGTGCCCAGTAGTGAAGTAACCGCCTATTATTCCTTTGAGACGGATCCTTGTCCTGATTTCTTTACCCAGTCTAACGGAGATCCATTTGTTGCCCCCGGTTGTACTGGCCCCGTTTTTTATACAGACCCCACGAATACCATGCCGGCATTTGTGGATGTCTTACCAGAGGTCCGCACGCAAATTCAGACCATCCGACTGGATTTTGATAAAACTTTAGCACCGAGAGAAAGTTTTGTCATCTTAATTGAAATGCAGGCGCCCATAGGTACAACTGCGGCAGATGGTATTGCCTGGAACAATTTTGCTTTCCAGGCTGATCCAGAGGGAGGTCTCTTCTTGCCAGCAGCCGAACCAATTAAAGTAGGTATTCAGGTGAAAGATAATCCTGCCGGCCAAGCCAGTTTGGGGAATTTTGTCTGGTTAGATGAAAATGACGACGGCTTACAGACCGGAGAAGAAGACCTGGGTATTAATGATGTGCGGGTTCGCTTGTATAGAGTAGTGGGTAATAAAGACGGAGATGGAAATACGGAAACCGATGACGAACTGCTAGGCACCAGATATACTGCCGATGATGTCAATATGAACCCCGGTTATTACTTGTTTTCTGACCTGAATCCGGACGACTACTACGTGGTGTTTGATGAATTTCCTACTGGATTAATGGTCGTTAATCAGGATGCTGGAGCAAATGACGCCATCGATAGTGATGGAAATGCCATGGGTATGTCCGATATCATTACTTTAGCTGCTGGTGACGAAAACCTGACGGTTGATCAGGGGTTAAATCCTCCTCCCAACTGTTTTGAGGAGCCCATTATTCGCGTAGCCTGTCTGGATAATGGTACACCAGGAGATCCCTCTGACGACCAGTTTGAAGTCTATGTTACGGTCAACAGTGACCCAAATAACGACGCTGGTTCCACTTATTTTGTGGTTACTCGACAAGTGGGAGCTGGTGACGATGTACTGGAGAACGATCTGGGGCTTCCCTATAATCAGGAGGTATTCCTGGGCGGACCCTATGATATATGGGACGATGGTAGCCTCAACGAATTGACGCTTTTCTTCCAGGCAGAAACCAACCGCTTGTGTACGGACGAAATTCTGGTCCGGCCGCCGGCCACCCTGGAATTGACCAACCTCAATCTGACAGACTGTGTTGATGACGGGGGCGGAGACATTAATTATGACCTTTCGGTAAATCTTAATGTAGGACCTGGTATGATTCCGGCCAATTCGCAGGTAGTAGTGACCGTACAGGACGGAGGCGTCCCGGTTAACCAGACCGTAGTGGTCACGGAGGATCAAACCTATCCCATCACTTTTGAAGATTTAGCATGTAGTGGTGAAAATAACCTCCGGGTAACGGCTACCTTCGCAACAATAGGATCAACTACTTCACTTCCGGATGTCTGTGCGGCGATTAGCGCCCGCTACGACGAGCCCTGCTACGTCGATATTAAAGATGTCATCATTACCGATAATTGTCGGACCAATGGCACCTACGACATAGAGGTAGTTGGTACTATCTTTAATGCCGGTGATATCAATATTACGATTAATAATGACGGATTAGTACTGGCTTCCGGTTCAAGTTTGTCGAAAAATCTAGCTGACGGTGCGGATAAAACCATCTTCACCCGCAGCGGAATTCAGTGTGATGGTCGCCCTCATACCGTATCGGTCACGACCACTAACGGTGGGTGCATGGACCAGATTGACTTTGAAGGGCCCCGCGATCGCGATTACGGCGATCTGCCGCGGGGTAACCAGATGGGCGTAAACTATACCTTCCCGGTCACCAATGCCAATAATGGTGCTTATCACCTCATCTACGATGATATTTTCCTGGGCGATTGTGTCGATTCTGAAATTGATGGTGCTCCGGAATTCACGGCGGGTCGTGATGCCAACGGTGATGACAATAACCCCTATAACAATCCTGGCGAAGCGCTCTTCTCCGAATGTGCGCAGGACGATGAGGATGGTATTACCCTCCTTACTCCTCTCGTGCCCGGTAACGAAGCCCAAATCGAGGTGCGGGCCGTGGTACCTACTAGTGGGGCTAATCTCAGTGCCTGGATTGACTTCAACGGCAATGGTAGTTTCCAGCCCTCTGAGAAATTGACCTTTACCGAAAGGGATAATGTGGCCATCACGAATAGTCAGAATGGATTCATCCCTAGTAATGGCACCTATATTTTTTCCTTTAATGTACCTACTAATGCCACGATTGGTACGGCCTTCCCCGACTTGCGTACGCATATGCGCTACCGCTTGAGAAGTTCCAGCCAAAATTTAAATGCGAACGGCCGTGCCCTCGATGGAGAAGTGGAAGACTACTACCAACAATTCGCCAAGTTAGGTGATTTTGTCTGGTTTGATTTGAATAAAAATGGTATCCAAGATGCCGGCGAGCCCGGAATTCCAGGCGTGGAATTGACCCTGACTGCTACCATTGATGGGGTGCCATTTACGGCAACCACGACCACGGACAATAACGGCATGTATATGTTCCCGGGTTTATTACCGGATGAGACCTATACCATTACGGTTACCCAGCCTAACAATTACCAGGCAACTCCTGGAGAAACCAATATAGAAACCGGGGATCCAGCAAATGACAGTGATGCCGATCCGACTACTGGCATGACGGGTACCGTCACCCTGGTGGCCGGCGAAAATGAACCCGACGTCGACTTTGGTTTCTACCGCTTCGATTATGGTGATTTGCCGACAGGCTATCCCACGGCAGAGGGAGATGGCGGACCAGAACACGCCGTACGCCCGGATCGAAATATTCGCCTCGGCGCCACCGTTGATACCGAAGCGGATGGTGCGAATTCAGCGATGGCTGACAGTGACGGTGTGGACGAGGATGGTTTCGATCCTACGGCGCAGATGTTTGTTGTCGGAGTCGGACAGAATTTAGACATTCCGGTGGTAAATACTACTGGCCTTACGGCAAAACTAACCGCATTCATCGACTGGAACAACGACGGTGATTTCGACGATGAGAATGAAATGTACTCCGACCTGGTTAATAGCGGAGAAACGACAGCTACCTTAAACAACGTTACCCCTCCACTGGGTACGGATATCAACGATGATCTGGCGGTACGTTTCCGCTTCAGTACCGATCAGACAGCCGTGATGAATGTTGGTGGATTTGCGGAAGATGGAGAAGTAGAAGATTATCTGATTAGAGCCATTGGCTTCGATTATGGTGATTTGGCAGATGGTACTAACGGTACCGGTGAGCAGGATTATCAAACCCTGGCCGCTAACAATGGTGCCCGCCACCAGATTCTGACCGACGAAGTGGATAATGTACTATTGAAGATCGGTGACCTGGTCGACGATGAAGGAGATGGTCAGGCTAGTGCCGATGCGGATGGCGATGATCAGGGCGTCGATGCGAATCAGATTGACGATGAAGATGGCTTTGTACCCGGTGATTATGCCTTTGAAACAGGTCAAGCTACCGAAATTTTGGTTCCGGTGATGAACATGACGAATGCTGAGGCTACGCTGACGATGTTTGTCGACTGGAACAATGATGGCGTATTCGATGTCAATACCGAGAAATACTTCAACACCATAGCGGCCAATACTTCCGAAGATGTGACACTAACGGTCACGCCACCGCTCAGTACTACATTAAATGACGATCTGGGGGTTCGCTTCCGTCTGAGTACGAACGGTACCCAGAGTATGTCTCCTACCGGAGATGCGGATGATGGGGAAGTAGAAGATTACGAAATTACGGTAGTGGGTTACGATTACGGTGACCTGGCCGATGGT
>Ga0102940_1001062_pt1 | contig 18209 bp, 15 predicted proteins | sample SalPonR2_C_D1_MG_FD_78215 | JGI IMG/M metagenome (GOLD analysis project Ga0102940, IMG submission 78215) | Salt pond soil microbial communities from South San Francisco under conditions of wetland restoration - Salt Pond MetaG R2_C_D1_MG | ecosystem: Environmental > Aquatic > Marine > Intertidal... | reverse complement strand
GCCCAGATCCCCGTCGGACTGGGTACTTTTGAAAGCCACGCTCTGCGTGGCTTTTTTTATGGTCATTTTTTTGTCTGCGCGGTCACTGGGTTACAATTGCCACCTTTGACTCTGTCCGGCCTCTGGCCAGACCAGCACGGGGATACCATGAACGCCGACGATTACGCTTTCCGCTTTGGCGGCATCGAACGACTTTACGGGCGTCGGGCCCTGGAAGCCTTTCGCCACGCCACTCTTGCCGTTGTCGGGCTTGGCGGCGTCGGATCCTGGGCCGCTGAAGCCCTTGTCAGAAGCGGCGTTGGCAGCATTATCCTGATCGACATGGACGATGTCTGTGTGTCCAATACCAACCGTCAGCTCCACGCTCTGGAAGGCCAGTACGGACGCACCAAAACCGATGCCATGGCAGACCGCTTGCGGGCGATCAACCCGGAAGCAGACATTCGGGTGCATTTCGGTTTCCTGACCACGAAGAACGTCAGCGAGCTGATCACCGAAGACATGGCCGGGGTGGTCGACGCCATCGACAGCGTCAAGGCCAAGGCCGCCCTGATCGCCCACTGCCAACGCCGGAAAATTCCCCTGGTCTGCGCCGGCGGCGCCGGCGGACAGATCGACCCTACTCAGATTCGGGTGGCCGACCTCAGCAAAACCACCCAGGACCCGCTGCTGGCCAAAGTACGCAACCTGCTGCGCCGGGAATACGGTTTTTCCCGCAATCCCAAACGTCGCTTTGGCATTGAGGCCGTATACTCCCTCGAGCAGCTGACGTATCCTGCCGGAGACGGGGAAGTCTGCCTGCAGAAACCGGCCACCGACGGCCCGGTCCGACTGGACTGCGCTTCCGGCTTTGGTGCCGCCAGCCCGGTAACCGCCAGTTTCGGTCTTTTTGCAGCCTCACGGCTTCTGAATAGGATTGCCCGGCACGCCAACCAATAGATCAACGGACCTGAAACCATTATGCCTGTCAGCACTGTCCTGCTTCTTGCCAGCATTGGCGTTCTTTCACTGTTCTGCCAGTGGCTAGCCTGGCGTGTGCGCATGCCCGCGATCCTGTTCCTTCTCGCGGGGGGCATCCTGGCGGGTCCTGTCCTGGGCTTCCTGGCCCCGGAAGTGGTGTTTGGTGACCTGCTGTTCCCGGTGATCTCTCTGGCCGTTGCCATCATCCTCTTCGAGGGCAGTCTGACCCTGCGCTACGAGGAAATCCGCGGCCACGGCAAGATGGTCCGCAATCTGATCCCTGTCGGTTCCATTGTCACCTGCATCATCGGCACCCTTGCCGCCCGGTGGCTTCTGGATGTCTCCTGGGCTGTCGCTCTGTTGTTTGGCGCGATTTCCATTGTCACCGGCCCGACTGTGATCGCGCCGTTACTCCGTTCCGTGCGCCCAAATTCGAAGCTGGCCAACATTCTGCGCTGGGAGGGCATCATTATTGACCCGGTCGGGGCACTGCTGGCGGTCCTGGTGTTCGAGGGGATTGTGTCCTGGGGCCAGGGCAACGTCTTTGGCCACTCACTGTATATCTTTGGCAAGACCCTGGCCGTGGGCTTCCTGATTGGCGCCGGTGCCGGGTATCTCAATGGCATCGTTTTACGCAAGCACTGGATTCCTCAATACCTGCATAATGCCGGCACCCTCACCTTCATGCTCGGCATGTACGCCATCTCTAACGAGCTGGCCCATGAGTCGGGCCTCCTGACGGTGACCGTCATGGGCATCTGGATGGCCAACATGAAACAGGTGCCTATCGAGAGCATCCTGGAATTCAAGGAATCCCTGAGCGTTCTGCTGATTTCGGCACTATTCATTATCCTGGCCGCACGGGTTGAGTTTTCCGCCATCGCCGAACTGGGCTGGGGGCTGGTGGCGGTGCTGGCGCTGCTGATGCTTGTGGCGCGCCCGCTGAGCATTTTCCTGTCGGCCATCGGCACCAATCTGAACTGGCGGGAAAAGCTCTTCCTGAGCTGGATTGCCCCAAGGGGCATCGTCGCCGCGGCGGTGTCAGCGCTGTTCGCCTTCCAACTCCAGAAGCTGGGCTATGAGAGCGCCGCTGCCCTTGTACCCCTGGTGTTCGTGCTGATCATTGCCACCGTCACCCTGCAGAGCCTCACAGCGCGGCCGGTCGCACGCCTGTTGAAAGTCGCCGAACCCGCGGAATACGGTTTCCTGATCCTGGGCGCCAACCCGGTGTCCCGGATGATTGGCAAGGCCCTGAAGAAGTATGAGGTACCAGTGACTCTTGCTGACACCAACTGGGAGAATGTCCGCCAAGCACGCATGGAAGACCTGCAGGTCTACTTCGGCAATCCGGTTTCCGAGCACGCATCCACCCACCTGGATCTGACGGGCATCGGCAAGCTCCTGGTGATTTCTCCCTACAAGCACATGAATTCCCTGGCCACCTACCACTTTCTGGACTGGTTCGGGAGCAAGTGCGTGTTCAGCCTGGCCGAGGGTGACCAGGACCAGAAGGCCCGGCACCAGACCGCCGAAAAGATCCAGATGACCCGGGGCCTGTTCGACGGCGTCAGTTACGCCAAGCTGGCCAGCCTGGTGAGTCAGGGGTACACCGTGAAGACCACCCAGTTGAGCGAGGAATTCGGTTACCAGGAGTTCCTGAACAAATACCAGAACCAGGCCCTGGTGTTGTTCACGTTTGACAGCAAGGACCACGTCGCTCCGGTTTGCAGCATGAAAGACCTGAAACCGGAAGACGACTGGATCCTGATCAGCCTGGTACCGCCCCAGGCAAGAAAAGAACGCAAGGAGAGAGACGGCGGGGAGGAGCCCTCAGCCGGTCGGGACGCGCCAGCCGACGAATCCCCTTCATCGGCAATCTAGTACCAGCTTGCCGCGCACGTGCCCACCCTCCAGGAGTTCGTGGGCCTGCGCGACGTCCTCCAGCGGAAACGTCTCGTCGATGTGGACCTTTACATCGCCGTCCTCAATCAGCTCGGCAATCTCATCCAGGTGAAACACGTCCGGGCGCACGGTCATGCCGTGGGCGCGTAATCCCATCTCCTCGGCTGCGCTGATGATTTCATCAGCGGTAACCGTGGGAATGGTGACAAGGACACCCTGCTCGCCAAGGGTATGCAGCGAGCGCTTGCCGGTATCGCCACCGACCAGGTCCAGCACCACGTCGAGGCCATAGCACTCTTCGCCGATATCCGTGTTGCGGTAGTCAATGACTTCGTGAACTCCGAGTTCTGCCAGAAAATCCCGGTTACCGGCCGAAGCCGTAGCAATGACATGGGCACCACGTTCCAGTGCGAACTGGACCGCGAAATGCCCGACACCACCGGCACCGGCATGAATCAGGATCTTCTGCCCGGACTCCAGCTTCGCCATTTCAAACAGCGCCTGCCAGGCGGTCAGCGCCGCCAGGGGCAAGGCACCCGCAGACACCAGGTCCAGTTCTTCCGGCACGATGGCCAGCTCATCGGCTGCCGCCAGGGCGTACTGTGCATAACCGCCACCGCCGGCCGGAAATCCGACCATGCCCATGACCCGGTCGCCAGGCACCAGGGTGGTCACGTTGGCACCAACCCCGACAACCTCACCGGCCACATCGTAACCCGGCGTCCAGGGCAAGGAATTCTCGATCTGCCGGGCTGCGAACCCCAACCCCTTCCGGGTCTTCCAGTCAATGGGGTTAAGCCCGGCCCCGTGCACCCTCACCAGCACCTGATCGTCTCCGGGAACTGGCACGTCAGCCTCGACCACCTGAAGGACATCACGTTCACCGAAGCGATCGTAGATCACATGGTGCATCGTGGCTTCAGCATTCTGATCAGCAGTTTTTTCCATGGAGATCTCCGGACAACAGGTTTAACGGGAGTGACTTTGAACACGACTAGCTGAAGTAAAGCACAAAAGAGCTCGGGGGACCTAGAGCCCCTTGCCTCCGGCCACAACAGCAGAACCGAGTATGTCGGCGAACTCTTTCGGCGCGCGAGCGGGCCGCTGGCTTTTCATATCAACACAGGCGTGGGTGGAGACAGCCCTGACCAGGCTTTTGCCATCAGACGGGCGCACCAACTGGAATTGCCGGGCAGACCGGAAACGGCCATCGTAGTCGGTCAGCCAGGTTCCCAACACCAGGTGGTCCCCGGTATTCGCCGAGGCCAGGTAATCAATTTCCGTACGGGTGATGGCCATCGCCTTTCCGGTTTTTTCGTGCAGCGCCCAGCTCATACCCAGGCTTTCAATGTGGGCCCAGCTGACGTCCTCCAACCAGCGTACGTACACAACATTATTGGCGTGTCCGAGCCGGTCGGTATCCTCGGCACGCACCGTTATATCAATGGTGAACGGCGCCGGCAGATCCCAGGCAATATCTTGGTGCTGCATCAGTTGCTTTCTCCGAGACCGGGAATGGCCTGCAACGGTAGCCGACCAATACGATCATTGTGAAGTGAACCAAAGTACAGGTTGCCATCGTGGGGATTCACCGAGGTAATTTCCTGCAGATGGGTCCCCCGGGTGTCGTGGAGGCTGGTAATAACCTCGCCGTCCCGGTCGAAGGCGATCACCAGACCATATTCCTGTGGGGTGGGCTTCAGGCTGTCCGGAAGTTTTGCTACCAGATCCTTGAGCCAGGGCCGTGGGTGCATGGCATCCACTTTCTGGTTACGCAGGGTAGGAAACGCCACCCAGTAGCGCCCCTGCTCATCCACTGCCAGGTTATCGGGAAAACCGGGCAGATTGTCGGCAAACACCTCTGCCTGCCCGGCTCTCGGCCCCCGAATCCAGTACCTGAGAATGCGATATTTCCAGGTTTCGTTAACCAGCACGTAGTCGCCGTCGGGAGACACCGCAACGCCATTGGCAAAGTGCAGGTTGCCCAGCAGGACTTCGGCCTTGCCGGTTTTCGGAGAATAGCGGAGCAGACGGCCGTGGGGACGCATTTCCAGCAGATCCAGCAGGTACTCCGGCTGCCGGAACTTCGAGCTGGCGTCGGTAAAGTAAATCCGGCCGTCATCGGCAATATCGACATCATCGGTGAACCGGAAAAGCGTACCCTCAGCTTCCCGGGCCAGCACGGTAATCTTGCCATCGGGGCTTATGGACAGCAGGCCTTTCCAGGCATCTGCCACAATCAGGTTCCCCTGATTGTCAAACACCATGCCCAGAGGCCGACCGTCGGTAGACAACCAGTTTTCAACCCGACCATCCGGGAACACCCGCACGATGTAACCATCCTGGGTCCCGGTATGGAGCACGCCGTCCTCGCTGATGACGGTATCCTCGGGGCCATAGACCTGGCCCCGAGCCAGAAGATCCGCCAGTCTCAATCGTTCGTTCGGCGCAATGGGCCCGGTAAGGGGCGGCGGCGCGGGAGGGCTCCAGGCTTTGCTGTCGACAGGCGACGGTGTCAGCAGGAAGCTGCCAAGTAGCAGGAAAACAACCAGCAACCCCACCATCCATTTCATACACTCTGCCCGCCTGTTGTTATATCAATTCCGTGTGTCAGCGATTGACTTACCTTAGCAGACAGGCCCGCGGGCGTGAAAATACCCGACACGGGCCCTGTCATTCACCGGCACTGAGGAAACGGCGGCAAAGCGCAGCAAAGGAATCGGCCTTTTCGGCATGCAGCCAGTGGCCGGTACCCTGGATAATACGCAACTGTGCCTGCGGGAACAGTCGCTGGATATCATCCCGATGTTTCTCCTGGATGTAGGCCGACTCCGCACCCTTGAGAAACAGCACTGGCCCCTCGAAAGGGCCATCGCCCTCGGGCGCCCTGGCGAGGTTTTCATAGCAGGCATCGATAACCGGCAGGTTGAGCCGCCAGCGAAACATTGCCCCGCCCTCCTGCTGCTCTTCCCGGGGAACCCGCTCCAGGTTCTTCAGAAGAAACTGGCGCACTCCCGGCTCTTCAACAAAATCGGCCATCAGTTTGTCCGCGTCCTGACGGGAGCGCACACTGGTCAGATCCATTCCGGTCAACCCTTCCAGAATGGCATCGTGCCGAGGCTTATAGGAAACCGGTGCTATGTCCGCCACGATCAGTTTGTCCACACGCTCCGGCGCCTGCAGGGCGACCTGCATAGCCACTTTGCCGCCCATGGAATGGCCCAGCAGGCTGACCTTGTCCAGGCCCTGGGCGTCCATGTAGGCAATGACATCCCCGGCCATGACCGGATAATCCATGGTGTCGGAGTGGGGCGAGCTGCCGTGGTTGCGCTCATCCAGCGCGTGAATCTGCCACTGATCTTCGAGACGGCGGGCGATACCCCCCAGGTTGTCCAGGGAACCGAACAGCCCGTGTAGCAGTAACAGAGGTGGGCCTTCGCCGGTAATGCGGTGATTCAGCGCAACAGTCATGGGCAGTCAGTCTCCGGATTGGTCTGTGTTCTCAGACCGGATACATTACCACTGCCAGTCTTGCGAGCAAGTGCCGGTATTGGCGGTCATTTTCCAGAGACGAAAAAAAGCCGGGCAGAGCCCGGCATGAAGGTCATAGACGTTACGCCTGAGAAATCAGCAATAGAAGATGCTGTTCAGGTACTCGGCGAGCTCAATCACGTTTTTGCGCTCAAGCTCGGTATGGGGTACGAAGATTTCCTGTTCCATAAAACACCTCCTGATTGCTTTTCCATTGCTTCAACCTGATACCCTGATGCTATCGTTAAAGCCAGGGGTAACCGTTGACAGGCGGTTGCATACACTTGACATTTTGTATCAGTCATCATGACAGGTCGTTAACTATCAGGCCGTATAACGTGACATCTGCCCAACCAGATTCCACCAGCGCTCCTCTGGTTGCTGCCTCCAGCACGCTGGCACTGGTTCATTACCTTGAGCGCCAGGGGGTGCTCAATGCACTGCGCGTTGAACAGCTGACAGGGTTGGCAATGCGGGAACTCACCGACCCGGACCGTCGCGTACCCGCTGATGCCCACTACCGGCTCTGGGAGCACGCCGAGCTGGTCACAGGCGATCCGGGAGTCGGGCTGCATGCCGGACAGGTCGTGGACCCGGAGCGAATGGGTCTGGTCGGGCATGTGTTTTTCAACTGCGACACGCTGGGTGAGGCTGTTACCCAATATGTGCGCCTGCACCGCCTGATCAACGAGTCGGTATTCCTGAGTTTCGAGCAGACCGCCGACCAGGCCATTCTTTGCTGGCAGCCAGATAGGGCCGAACATTACTGCCGGCAGGATATGGACCGGACCCTTGCGGCGGCCATCACCCGCACCCGGCACTTCATCCACCCGGGCATCCGGGCCGAGTGGGCGGAGATTGCCCACCCCGCTCCGGTCTACGCAGACGAGTATGAAAAACTCCTCGGTGGGCCGGTCCGGTTTGACTGCGGTGTCACCAGGCTGGCCTTCAACAGCCGGCATCTCGGGCATCCGATACCCCGCCGCAACCCTTATGTGTACTCAGCAATGCTGAAACAGGTCAATTCACTGCTGGCAAGACTGCAGACCCGTCGCTCCTTCGGGCGCAAGATTCGTCGGCTGATTTCAAAGCAGATGGCCACCGAGAGGATTGACGCCGACAGCCTGGCCCGCCAGTGCCACATGAGCCGCCAGACGCTTTACCGAAAGCTCAAGAAGGAGGGACTTAGTTTTCACGGATTGGTGGAGCAGGTCCGGCAGGACAAGGCGCTCAGGTATGTGGCCGGGGATCAGTATGCCCTGGGCGAGATTGCCTTCCTGCTTGGATTTTCTGAACTCAGCGCCTTCAGCCGGGCGTTCAAGCGCTGGACCGGCACCTCGCCGGCCGAGTACCGCGCGCGGCATCTGGCAACGTCGGGGTCAACGAATCAGAAGCCGGATTCCGGCGACGGAGAGCGATGATGGCCGAACTTTCTCTGGTTGCGATCGCGGTAGGGGTTGTTTACCTGGGGGCCTTCGCCTGTATTTATCGCATTCTGCTGACCTACCGGACCACCCAGGGCGCCATCGCCTGGGTCATTGCCCTCATCGGGCTGCCCTACCTCGCCGTGCCAATGTTCGTGCTGTTCGGACGCCATCGGTTTGGCGGGTACGTGAAGGCCAGACGGCTGGGAGACGAATCCCTGACCGATCTGCTGAACCGGTTTGAACAGCAGACCACCTCCATACCGATCCCAACCAGCGACCGCTTTACCGACGAGCTCCAGGTGCTGTGCCGACTGGGACGCCAGCCATTCACCGACGGCAACCGGTGCACGCTGTTACGAGACGGCGAAGCCACCTTCGACGCCCTGTTCGAAGCCATGGAAGACGCCGAGCACTATATCCTGCTGGAATTCTACATCGTGCGATCAGACCGGGTGGGCCGCCGGATCAAGTCGATTCTCGAGCGCAAGCTGGCACAGGGTGTGGAAGTCTGGTTTCTGTATGACGACATCGGCAGCGTCTGGCTGCCGCGCAAGTACCTGAACCAGCTTGCCGCCGCCGGTGCCCGGGTGGCCTCGTTTGGCGACGGCAACATCCGCCGGCGGCGGTTCCAGATCAATTTCCGGAACCACCGCAAGCTGCTGGTCTGCGATGGTAAAGTCGGTTTTGTGGGTGGCATCAATCTGGGGGACGAATACCTGGGCACCGCCATGGACCAGGAACCCTGGCGCGATACCCACTGCCGGATTGAGGGCCCGGCAGTCACCGGCCTGCAGCTGGCCTGGCTGGAAGACTGGAACTGGGCCAGCAATGATTTCCCAAGCCTTGACTGGGCGCCGGTCAACAACCAGCCGGGCAACGACGAGGTGCTGATGCTGCCAACAGGGCCAGCCGACACCTGGGAAACCTGCACCCTGTTTTTCCTGAACTGCATCAATAACGCCCGCACCCGGCTCTGGATCGCCTCGCCCTATTTTGTTCCGGATTTCCAGATCATGAATTCCCTGCAGTTGGCGGCGCTTCGGGGCGTGGACGTACGAATCCTGATTCCGGAGAAATCAGACAGCCGCCTGATCGGTCTGGCTGCCTACTCGTACCTGGTCCAGGCCTGCAAGACCGGCATCGGGATCTATCGCTACCAGCCAGGCTTCATGCACCAGAAAATGATTCTGGTGGATGATCGGTATGCGGCAGCGGGAACAGCCAACATGGACAACCGCTCGATGCGACTGAATTTCGAGATTACCGCGATTACCACGGCACCGCACTTCATCCGCAGTGTGGAATCCATGCTGGAACAGGATCTGGACAGTTCCCGGCTGATGACCGAAAGCGACTACAAGGACCGCTCGATCCTGTTTCGCCTTGGTTGCCGGGCGGTCCGTCTGCTGGCACCGTTGCTGTAGGCCTTCCGGCCACTGGCTCCGGAATACCCGATGTGCGACTATGCCTACACGATTCAACCAGTACGCAGTAGCGACAGATCACCATGAATGCCTTCAAACCCAGAGAAACACTGACCGAACAGGTCGCCCGCCACATCGAGAATCTGATTGCCTTTGGCCAGCTTCGGTCCGGAGAACGGATCTACGAAGGCGCCATGGCCAAGCAGATGGACGTCAGCCATGGGTCCATCCGCGAGGGGCTGTTGCTGCTCGAGAAGCGGCACCTGGTCCGCAACGTCCCCCGCAAGGGTGCGTTCGTGACGCCACTGGATGAATATTTCGTTCGCAGCCTCTACGAAACGCTGGAGCTTTACCTCACCCATACCGGGCGCAAGCTGGTGCGCAACTGGCAGCCTGAGGATATGGCCAGGCTGGAAAGCCTTTACGACCAGATGCAGGCCTGCTATGAAAAAAACGATCTGATGGCCTTTCTGGAACTGGGTATTGAGTACACCAAGGCGTCGCTGGCGTATGCCGATAACTATTTCATTGTCTCGGCCATTGATGACCTCTGGCCGTCAGCAAAGCGTTGTGCCTTCGTCGCCTTTCGGCAAGGTGGCAATCGGGTACTTGAGGACAACCTGTCGCACATGGAGCAATCGATCAAAGCCATCAAGGACCGGGATGAGGAGCGCCTTGCGGATATCCTGCACCGCTTCGCCCTGCAGCAGTGCCACCAGGTCCTGGAGGCCATCGACCAGACCGGAGGCAAGACTGCGTGATGGTCGTCAGTAGAAAAGCTGCGTGAACGAGAAGCCGATATTCAGGTAAGCGGTCCAGTTATCTTCATTGTTGTAGGCTGCCGCCAGTTGCACCGGGCCCAGGAAAGTGTCCACGCCAGCGAACACACTGGAGGATTTCACCGAGCTGTCCCAGCTTGCCGCATCCAGCGAAGGCCAGGCATTGCCCGCCTCGAACCCGGCGCCCACAAACCAGGGCAGCAGTGGTCCACCAAAGCTCTGGCTGGCGTATGCGGAGACCATCAGGGCATTGTCACCGGTAATTTCACCCGGCGCGTAAGCGGACAGACGCCGGAACCCGCCCAGGCGGACTGCGTTTTCAATGCCGGGCGTGCCCCGCGTTACGGCATGGGCGTACAGCAGCCCGGTCAACGTCAGGCCCTTCCAGCTCTCGGTGCCCAACACCAAACCTGTTAACGAATCAAACTCCCGGTCTGACCCCAACCCCTCACGCTCGAAACGCCCCCGAAGGCCGGCAAAGCCACCGGCGCGGGGGAAAAACGTATCATCCAGCGAGTCATGGACCAGTTGCAGGGCTATACCGCCCTGATGCACGGAACCTTCTGGGGCCACCGGCTGGCCGATCTGCTCATCCACCGTGGCATAGCCCCGGGCATAGATCAGGCGAATTTCAGCATTACCGCCAATCTCCATACCCAGCGCCAGATCCGCTTTTCGGAAGGTCACGTCCACCTCCGCAATTCGGGCGCCGGCTGCGTCGAAAAGGCTGAACGTATCCCGGGAGTACTCGCCGCCAAGGACGAGGAATCTCTCATAGCCGTAATCCAGAGGCTGATACCATTGGCTGCGAACCCAGGGCTCAGTGCCCAGCTGGACACCGGTCTGCCACTCCCCACCCAGTTCATTCAACTCGGTCATGCGCAGAGAGGAGGCGAGATTGAACCGGGTTTCCCCGTCAAAGTTGTCCTCATAGTTGAGGCCGAAGGACAGGTAATTCGGTCCCCAGCTCTTTTCCTGAACGCGTACGGTCAGAATGGTGCCTTCGGGTGCTGAGGCGATTGAGTAGGACACTATCTCGTAATAGCCGAGACCATAGATCCGTTTGAGATCGGCTTCCAATTGCTCAGTATCCAGGGGCTCGCCGGTTTTCTGCCGGATCCGTTCCCTGAGAAAATCACGGGCCAGCCGACGGCTGTCTTCGATCTCGATACGAGAAACGATGTTTGCCCCGTCGTCCCGCGCCGCCACATTATCCCTCCAGGCGGCCCACGCCTTACGGGTTACCGACAGAGGCCGCAGTTCGACACCGTGTTCCCTGGCAGCACTGGCGCCTAGCTCAAACAGTACCGGAGCATCATAAAAATCGGCGGAGGTGTAGCCCTCCAGATCGGGACGTATCAGCACATCGCCATCGGCAAGCAGGTCCAGTTGTTGATCGGTATTTCGTCGGGTCATGATGGTGGTGAGCTGTCCGACCACAGAGAACGCCCCACCCAGTTCGTCCGCTTCCATGAGGCTGTCGGTGATATCAACGGCAATAATGACGTCAGCGCCCAACTCCCGGGCAACGCTCACCGGCAGGTTGTTGGCAACACCGCCATCCACCAGCAACCGCCCGTCCCGTTCGACCGGGGCATAAACGCCCGGGATACTCATGCTGGCCCGAATGGCCTCGGACAGGTTGCCGTCACCGATAACCACCTGCTCACCAGTCTCCAGGTCTGTGGCAACGGCCCGGAAGGGAATCGGCAGGCGGTCGAAATCCTCGACCAGCGCGGCGTTGCGGGTCAGCTCGTTGAGAATAAAGCCAAGGTTCTGGCCAGCGATGAGCCCACCGCCCAGGTGCAAACCGTCGGCACGCACCCCGATACCCGGAACCACCGGGAAACGCCAGTCATCCTGTTTACGACGCACCGGTTTGTAGACCCGGCCGGGATCGTCGCGAAAGCTTGACAGCCAGTCCAACCCAATAAAGCGCTGCTCGATGTCACTGACCGGCATGCCACTGGCGTACAGGGCACCCACCGCAGAACCCGCACTGGTGCCAACCACCAGATCAACGGGAATCCGCATTTCCTCCAGCACCCTCAGTACGCCGACATGGGCCATACCCTTGGCACCGCCGCCACTAAGGACCAGACCGACCCGGGGGCGATCCTCGGCCGGCGCCAGCGGTGCAAGAAAAAGCAGCATCGTGGCCAGGAGCCACGGGGCAAACCGAACCCGGGAGTTCCACTGGTTCACGGTTGGCTCATTTCCGCTCGGAAGAATCGTCGTCTGCCAGCGACAGGTGGGATACGTCAGGCACCACAGGCGGAGGAAGGTCACGCTCCACACCCAGATCACTGCCGGGCGGAGCCAGACTCCACTCATCCAGATGCTGGAACATCGGAGATTCCACTTCGGTCTTCTCTGCCAGGTTGACTCCGACCGGATCCAGACTGAGACCGGAGCCGGAGAGAATCGTGTCCACCTTCTCTCCCGCCACCGGCAGACGATCGCCGGGCTCGGTTTCGGGAACCCCACCCCGCTTCGCTTCCGCCGGCGGGGCTGCTGGCTCCGGGTGCTGGTGCGACTGGTTTTCCGGGGCTGCAGGCCGGGCCTCAGATGCGGCACCGGCAGCAGGCCGGGCATCAGCCATCGGCTGGACATAAGCCACCATGCCGTGCTTCTTCAGCACCGCCCGGTATTTTTCGGCCTGTACCTCTTCCAGCTTGTTACGAATAACCACCGGCTGACCACTGAACATACGGTCGACCTGCTCGAGAGAGGCCTTGAACAGGGTGCGGGCATTATTGCGCGCGGTTTCCAGATCCGTTCCGGGAACGCATTCCCCTTTAAAGACAAGCTGAAACATGCGTTTTCCTCTTAACGTCCGTTTTTCTTACATCATAGTTGATCGATTCGCGCACCGGGAGCCCGAAACCCCGCCCGTCACTGTATCGAGAGTGCAAACAATTGAAAAATTAATGTCACATATCACGCAAAATGCGACAGACTCTGCAATAATCAACGGTAACCAAACTTTACACTTGGTTACAGATTAAACGGACTGTCACCAGGGAGTGGCCTCCAATGACTACCAAACATTTATTTCGCCTTGCCGCCGCAGCCCTTTTGCTGTCGGCGCCCCTTGCCCATGGTGAAAACCTCGACGTACTCATGAGCCAGGTATTTCCGGAAGCCCAGGCGACCTACATCGGGTACGAGAGCGTTGAACGGCAGGATATCCCGGCCAGCGCCGCGGTCGACCGCAAGTATCTGATTGTGGATTTCCGCCTGGCCTCGAATCAGATGGCATCGGAACAGCTTCAGGCCAGCGTGCACAAGGTCTGCATGACCCTGCTGAAAGACCGCGAACTGATCCGGCAGCTTTCGGATTCCGGTTACGACATGGTATCGGTCGCTTTTGATCGCCGTTCCCAGTTCGATTGCCTGTAAACTATCCGGCCAGTCACTCTTCGCGGCCGAGTAACTTAGGGAACGCCTCAAGGGCGCTGTTGACCGCATCCAGGTTGAACGCCTCGACATCAGCAAGCAGCTTTTCCCCGTAGCGGGTCACAGACCGGGAGCGGAACCGCTGGCCCCAGGCCAGCACCCGGCGGGCAAAGTCTTTCATCTGCTCCGGATCGCCACTTTCTCTTACAACCTCCCATTCATCACCAAAGTCCGCCGCCAGCTGCTCCCTCAGCCAACCCCGCTCCTGCATGCTGAGGGTCTGGGCCAGCAGCCGGTCCGACTCTTTCGGAGCACCCTCATCTTCCGCCTGCTCCACCGTTGCCTCGACCCGTGGCAGCGTTACCGTGAAGACCGAACCGGCGCCTGGCTCACTCTCCACTTCCAGCTCACCGCCCATCATCCGTGCCAGTTTCCGGCTGATGGCCAATCCGAGGCCGGTACCGCCATAGCGCCGGGTGTTCTGGCCCTCCTGCTGCTCGAAGGCATCGAAGATCCGTTCCACCTGGTCCGGCGGGATTCCGATTCCGCTATCGCTGACCGTGACGACCAATTTGTAATACTGGCGCTCCGGCGCTTCTGTGCTCGGCTCCGCATTGGCGGACCGGTTCTTGAGCGGCTTCGCCGTCGCCCGAACGGTCACGCCACCGTCATGGGTAAACTTGATAGCATTGCCGACCAGGTTAAACAGGACCTGCCGCAGGCGCGTCTCATCCAGCATCATGGCAGCGGGCATCCTTGAATCGACACTCACTTCCAGGGTGATGCCCTGCTCCCGGGCCCGTAGATCAAAGATGTGGCGAACATCATCCAGGAGACGGCGTACCGACACTACGGAATAGTCGAGCCTCATCTTTCCGGCCTCAATGCGGGACAGGTCCAGAATGTCATTGATCAGCATCAGCAGGCTTCGGCTTCCGGCCCGGATGGCGTCCAGATAGTTTCGCTGCTGCGGATCGGTGACGCTGTTGCTGAGCAGATCGCTGTAGCCAATCACCGCATTCATCGGGGTCCGTATTTCATGGGACATATTGGCCAGAAACTCGCTCTTGGCAAGGCTGGCGGCCTCTGCTTCGCGGGCAAGCCGTTCGGCTTCCAGTTTGGCAGCGCGTAATTCGTCCTCGCTCCGGCGCAGGGCATTTTCGGAGCGGATACGTTCGTCCACCTCCCGGGACAGCTTGCGGTTCCAGTACAGGAAGATCAGCACCACCAGAATGGCGATGAGTACCACTCGCCGTACCACGGTGTAATCGGTTTCCTGCTCGATATCCAGGTGAATCCAGCGATTGTAGATGGATTCGGTCTCGCTGGCCTCGAGACTGCCGAGCGCCTTGTTCAGTACCCGGTGGAGTTCCGGACTGTCCTTGCGCACCGCCAGTCTCAGGTCGTACTGGTAGGGAGTGATACTGGTGATTCTGAGGTTCGACAAGCCCAGCCTGGCGACGGTGTAACTGACCGCGGGGATGTGGGTAACCATGACATCCAGATCGCCGTTGGATAGCGCCAGGAGCCCCTCCTCCACGGTATCCATGGGGTACAGGTCCAGATTCGGGTGGTTGATCAGCAGGTAATCGTGAGCCGCGTGCCGGTTCACCACTCCCACCCGCTCACTGCGGAGCTCGCGGAGGTCGCCGATAAAACGCCCGTCATCCCGAATCGCAAGAGCAATGGGGACGGTCAAATAGGCCCGGGTGAACAGAAATGCCTCTTCCGTGCGAGGTGTCCGTGACAAGCCGGGCAATATATCAACCTCGCCGGATCGGAGCTGCTCTTCGGCATCCATCCGACTTCCGGCCACCGTCCGGGTAAACCGAACATTCAACTGGGCCTCAAGCCGGGTGAGCAGGTCCGGAATAAGGCCGGTGGGCCGACCATCCTGGGTGTATTCAAACGGCGGCCAATCCGAGCGGAAGGCAACCTTGGGGTTCGGGTGTTGCTTGAGCCAATCGATGTCCGATGCGGACAGTTCCAGCCCGCTTCGCTCCATGGCTGGCTGGTCTGCCTGCAGCCAGGACTGGCGGATAGTGCGATGCTCGTTATGACTGATTGCAGCAATGGACTTGTTCAGCACCTGGTACAGTCGATCGTTGTCAGTGTCCACCTGCAACACGACATCCACAGGGTTGCTGTCAAGCAGGACGGACAGACCGATACCGTTAACCATGGCCGACTGCAGATAATCAGAGACAACCGGAACCGGTGCCAGAAAAGCGTCGGCCTGTCCCGAGAGTATCTGCCCGACGGCTTCGCTGACGTTGCTCACCGGCACCGGCGTGAACTCCTCCACCGGGTCCAGCATGGGGTATTGATTGGGATCACCTGCAATCACGGCAATCCGGGTGCCTTCCAGATCGGTAAGGGTTCGGATGGCAGCATTACCCGCGCTGACGAACACGCCATAGGTGAGTGACATCAGAGGGTCGGTAAAGCGCTTACCGGGAACCACCGGCATCCCCGGCATCCGGGTGGTCAGGATCGCATCAGTCGCCAGCTCGCTCTGAACCGGACCTGAGTCCTGCTCTGTTTCCAGAACAACGGGCTCCATGGTGACGCCCAGCTTATCTGAGAGTCGGGCAAGGTAATCAATGTAGGTCCCGGCAAGCACACCATTTCCGGTATCAAAAACCAGCGGCACCTGATCACTGCGAAGACCGATGCGGAAGCGGTCCTGTTCTTCCAGCCAGGTCAGCTCCTGTTTGCCAAGCACGGGTGAAGGCGACGATTGCGGAGGCTCCGCCCACACCGGGGATTGAAACAGCGCCAACAGGCAGCATAGTAGAAGTGGAAGGGTAACCTTCACTGGATATCCTCAAGGGTTCCGCTACATTTCAGGGAACAATACCTGCAAACGCCATTGATTTCATTCAGGCATACGGCCAACGGGAGACGAATGCCCATGGACACCAGCAAACACACCCTCAGCACTCTTTTCGAGCAACTTGGACTGGCATCAGATGCAAAGAGCATTGAGGATTTTGTGGCCAGATACTCACCTCTGCCAAGCGAGGTTGCGATTCAGGACGCTCCCATCTGGTCCGAAAGTCAGTCCCATTTTCTGGAAGAGGGCCTGGAGGAGGACAGTGACTGGGCGGAGGTCATTGATGAGCTGGATGCCATGATGCGTCACTGAGTGTTCGCACCGTCACTGATGATGACCCTGTCGCGACCCGCGTCCTTGGCCTGATAAAGGGCGCGGTCGGCCCGATCAAACACGGATTCCTCGGTATCGCCCGCAACAAAGCCTGCCAGCCCGGCAGAAAAGGTCACCGTTACCGGCTCTCCGCGGAAGTGGAACGGCAGCTTGCCGACATGTTCACGCAATTTATCCACCACACTCCGGGCGTCTGCCGGCTCGGTTTCCGGGAACAATACCACGAATTCCTCACCACCGAACCGGGCGACAAAATCGGTGGTGCGCAGGCGCTCCCTGAACTCCTTCGCAACCAGCTGCAGCACCCGGTCTCCGGCCTTGTGGCCATAGCTATCATTGATCCGCTTGAACAGATCGATATCCAGAACGCCTACGGTCAGAGGATGGCTGTAGCGTTGCCAGCGGTTGTACTCGAAGGACAGTCGCTCCTGCCAGGCTTCCCGATTGGGCAACTCGGTAAGCAGGTCGGTCATGGCGCGCAATCGTTCCTTGCGGACCTGTTCCTGCATCTGCTCCGAGTGGGCCTCCATGGCGGCCACTTTCTCCTGCATCGCTTCAAGCTGGCCTGAAAGCACTCGCTCCCGCTCCGTTTCCTGGGTTCGAAAGCGGCCGACCGCCTGGCCGATGGATGCCAGATGACGACTGACCGACTGCTTGAGGTCCTGCAGATTATCGCTCTCCTGCAGTCGTTGCCCGACACGCTCAATCTCCTCGCGGATTTCCCGATCGAGATCCTCTGATGCGTGCAGCCGCCCGGACTGGGCCGACGACTGGGCCGAGAAATGCTCTCGCAGCAGCTCCAGCCGTTCATCCAGTCGTTTCAGAAAGTCCTCGAATTCACGCTTGCTACGGGTAACGGCGGCTATCACCAGTTCGGCCACATGGTTCAGACCTTCCCGCAGTTCCTCCCAGTCGTTGCTGGCCAGCAGGGATTGCTGAAGGGACCGTGCACGGGCCTCGGCTGCGGGCTCCAGGGAGACCTGGGCAAGCATCTGGCCCAGCAGTTGGCCTACACGGCGGGCAATACGCAACCGCTGGGCATTGTCTTCGATATCCTGGTCATTGCCGGGGGCCGGCCCTGGGGGTTCCGTGTTCTCGGGCAGAGGTTCTGGATTAGTCTGTTGCTGTTGCTGTTGCTGCGGTTCTGGCTCCCGGGATTTCCGGGAGAAAAAGGAAGGTTTCTTGTCAGCCGCGGACTGGCGTTCGTCAAGAAGGGCGACCTGGCGATCAATCTGGTCCTGCAATTCCTTCCAGGCGTCCACATCCACCCGGTTTTTCCGCAGATCCTTGCGGATTCGGACCAACAACCGGTCCAGCTCCGGCGCCTGCCCTTCGGATGCCAGACTGGTACGAACCAGCATGCGTTCAAGGGTATTCCGCTCCGCCTTCCACTGTTTTTCCCGACTCTCTGCAGACTCGAGTTCCTGAAGGTACTTCTCCTTCCAGGACTGATCCGATGCCATGGAACGCTCCCGCTTACCCTTGCTCTACTGTTAATGACTGATAACGCCCTGCCTGGCCGTTGCCGGTATCAGGAACTCTCATCACTGGTCTTGCCATGATACTTATCGCGGCGTGCTCTGGGGTGACTCTGGTCATAAACCCGTGCCAAATGTTG
>Ga0102940_1001061_pt1 | contig 18210 bp, 13 predicted proteins | sample SalPonR2_C_D1_MG_FD_78215 | JGI IMG/M metagenome (GOLD analysis project Ga0102940, IMG submission 78215) | Salt pond soil microbial communities from South San Francisco under conditions of wetland restoration - Salt Pond MetaG R2_C_D1_MG | ecosystem: Environmental > Aquatic > Marine > Intertidal... | reverse complement strand
GCCTCAGGCGCACCAGAACGCGGATGAATATGGGGGATTTGCTCTGGGCAAAAGGATAAAGTAAAAAGGGTAAAGGTTAAAATGTGACATGACTTTAACCTTGGGACTTTAACCTTTAACCTTGGGACTTTAACCTTTAACCTTCGAATTCAACCTAAGCTTAAGCACTACATAACTAGCTATAAAACAGACTTTACTAAAATTATATACAGATGAAAGATATGAATCAAGAAGGAACGATCAAGTTTAATGCCCACTGGACGGAAGCCCCCGCTTTCCCGCAAGAGATAATGGAAGAGATGATCCAGACCCGACAAAAGATGTTTGCCCAAGGCTACATTGGCGAATACGCACCGGGGCTGGGCTATGGCAACATTAGTATGCGCTACGGAGAAGGAGCCCAGTTTTTGATCAGTGGGGCCAAGACCGGTAGATTGCCGGAAGCGCTACCCCAACATTTCACGCATATCACCGAGGTCTATCCTGATCGCAACGAAGTCCATTGCCAGGGGCCCATCATTGCCTCCTCCGAAACCATGAGCCACGCGATGATCTATCACTGCGAGCCTACTGCGATGGTGGCCATTCACCTTCATGAGGCGGATGCCTGGGAGCGCCTGCTGCATCGGGTACCCACGACCGACGCCAGTGCCGAATACGGTTCGGTGGAGATGTCCGCCTCCATCAAAGAACTTTTTCAAAACACCAGGCTGAAAGAAGAAAAAATATTTGTCATGGAGGGACACCCCGAAGGGATTTTCGTCTTTGGTCAGTCCTTCACCGAAGCCCTGGCCGTATTAGCGCAACACGGATTGTAAAAAAAGAGCTACCCGGAAGGCAGCTCTTCGACTAGAATCAACGATATGAATAAAGGTATATAACCGGGGTTAAAAAAATCAGGAACAAATAGTTCTTATTGAATTCTTCGGTTGTTTCTTAGTTCGATGCTGAATATGCGTCGTAGGTCAAAGGCCGCCTCCAGCATGAGCTGTTCATCGGTTGGAAAGGGCACCGGACGATTGCCAATCCTTTTACGGGCTTCCGCATCCAGCGCGCGTTCATCACCATTAAAGGTAGCGGCGTAGTTTTCGAATATAGCCTCCGCCGTCAGTTCATTGCGACTTACGCGAGCCCCCGACTGCAGATCAATAATATCCAGGGCTGCTGAGATAGTCGCTGCTTTAGTTTGCGCCGATTCAATGACGTTGGCAACTACTTCTACTTGCTTGGGACGCTTTACATCATTGCCCAGGGAGTCTTTTTTCACGTTGCCGCGATCATCCAGCACGTACTCCCAACCATCTTCTACCGTAGCGCGCTGTTCGTATTGGCGCTCACTGACCCGGTCGGGGCTGGCCGCCAGATCTAATAATTCAATGACTGCCCGGTAATCGTATTCCAGATTACGAACCGGACGCGTATGAAAGACGCGCCAGCGTGAATCCAGGTTTTCTTCATTCAATTCCAATAAGGCTTCTTTAAAACCCATGGGTAAAACAACGGGAGCGCGATTATCGACCTCTACCAATACGAAAGTAGTACCCAGCTCCAAAGCGGCATCTTTCAGGCTCGCTTTTTGACGATAATTCTGATAAAACTGATCAATGGCATTCAGATTGTCAAAAGCTGCCCGGGCAGCCAGCCGATCTCCCTGTTCCGCTCGGTCGATCAGTTCCTGAGCACTATTATAATAGTACTCCGCGGCCTTCTCTTTGGCATCCAGCTCTAGGGCATCTACCCTTACGAACTGGAAGTTCGCTTTTCGGCCATTTTTACTGACAATCGGCAAGAAATTGGTGATGCGATCCTGCCGGCGGCGGATCAGATTGTACACATCAAATATTTTGGGCCAATTCTCGGGGCGATTCTCCAGCTTTAGCCGATCGACCACCGCCATATCACGGGCCGTCGCCTTTCGGAAGGCTTCCTCCAGGGTGACCACCCAATCCGTTTTGATATTTTTTCGGCCTTCCATACGGTCCAGTACCTGGTCAATGGCCCGGTCAAAATCCCCTTGGTCAACATTTTTGGCCGCCGATCCACAGGCACTTAAGGTAAATACGCTTAGCCCTAAAAACAGAAATCTAAAAATTAGTAATGGTGTCTTCATGTGGTTTTATCGTTTTGCAGCAAAAGTAAGGGTTTCGCTTCAATTCAAGAACAAGATGCAGGAAAGTCCTTTTCTTCGAAACTAAAAAACCGTTAAAACAGCTCTTATTTCCGTTAAAAAGTTGGAAGGTATATTAAGAAAGACTTAAAGTAGACATGTGGTCGGGGGGCGTGTATCTCAATTACCTGCTTCCGCGACCTGCTCACGGGAGAAATACCGAAACTCCAGGATCAGGTAATCATTTAATCGTATGGCTTAGTGCCATGTTGGTTCAAACACAAACCAATCCAATAAATCACTAAATCGACAAATCAACAAATGGCATCCTACTCATACTCCCCGCGATAGATCACCCCGCTAGTCGGCGTCTCGTACACTTCGATGCGAATTAGTTTAGGCAAATCGGTCTTGAGCTGACGCCAGATCCAGATGGCGATGGCTTCGGCGGTGGGGTTCTCCAGGCCTTCAATATCATTAAGCATGTGGTGATCCAGCCGTTTTTCTACTGGTTTCCAGACGCCCTTGACAACGCCAAAGTCTTCTACCCAATTGAGCTTAGGGTCTAGTGGTCCCTGCAGACAAATGCGCACGCGGTAGGTGTGACCGTGCATACGTTTGCACTTGTGATCATCGGGTACATTGGGCAGAAAGTGAGCGGAGTCGAAGGTGAATTCTTTGAATATTTCCATAGTAGATCGTTTATTGGTTTGGTGGTTTTATAGTATGGCTATTTTAACTTCACAAGTCTTTCAGACTTTGGAAGTTTGGCTCTTAGGTTCGCCACTTTTCATGCTTTCGGCGCAAAAGTACACATTTATGAGGATTGTTTAAACCGGGCAGCTTCTTCTTGTATCGTATCGGCTTTTAAAGCACGCCAGCGGAAGCGTGCAAGCCAGGCGTTTTCTTTGCCTTCGGCCATATCGGCAATCAGGGGTCCTAAGGCCGGCCCCATCTTCATACCGTGGCCACTGCCGCCGCTGGCTACCGACAAGCCCCTGATTTCAGGGTGCCGATCTATCCAGAAGTGACCGTCGAGCGTGTCGGTATACAAGCAGCGACGGGTATGGACGAGTGGGGCTTTAGCCAGTGCGGGGATGGCTAGCGCCAAAAAAGTGCGGCAGTCCGTCACCTCGGCGTCCGTCACCCTACGATCATCCAGCGACGGGTGCAGGAGTAGTCCATCGGTATGCCGGGCGATCTTAACGACCCCCTCTCGGGGATGATAGGGGAATCCATACCAGCCGGTATTGGAAATATCAGCGGTAAAAACGGGCAAATGGGCTGCCCTAAAGGCATTCGCTTCTACGGGCCGAAAATGAAACACGGGGTGGCCTGTAGCTTTTAGGTAGGGCTGCAAATCGGGTACCAGGTACGGCGTATAGGCACCGGCTGCCACGATGGTCTGTCCCGCACTAAAGCGCACCCCTTCTCTGGTTTTTACTTGCCTTAAATGACCGTGCCCGATAACCAATTCCTGAGCCGTTTGTCCCTCCCGGATGATCACCCCTCGTTTTTTTGCGTAAGCGGCCAGTAAACCAATCGCTTCTCCTGACGCTACGTATCCCGCCCTGGTATTGAAATGGGCGTAGGGAAAAAAATCAGTATTAATGGCCGGATACCGGGAACGCAATTCCCCCTCCGACAGCCACTGGGTAGCCAGCCCCGCCTCCTGCAAAAGGGCTACACTCTCCCGCTCGAAGCTTTGCTCGGGCGCTTTCTGATCTTTTTGCATCAGCATCAATAGACCAGTAGACTGGTAAACGGGGCGGTCCAGCATTTGATTCCAGGTTTCCCAGCCTTTAATGGACTCCATGGCCATATTGAAATATTGCTGGTCAGAACCGTACTCCACGCGGACAATCTTGGAGATATCCGTGGAGGCCGCCAATGGATGTGGTAGGGCATCAGAATTAATCAGGGTCACGTTATACTGCCGCTCCCGTAAACTCAGCGCGGCACTCAACCCAAATATGCCACCGCCAATGATCAGAAAGTCGCTGGTGTGCGTCATGGAAGGTAAGGTAAAAAGGTGAATGGATAAAAAATAATTTCCTATTTTGAGGGACACCATCAAAACGAGCATTAGATGTCCAGTTTCCAATTAAAGATAGAAAATAAAATTGCAGAACTCCGCTTTAACCGACCGGAAAAAGCGAATGCTTTGCACGCCGACGCCTGGCGGGAGATGAAGCAGCATTTCGAAGCAATGAGCCAAAATCCGGAGGTACGGGTCATCTTGCTGACGGGAGAGGGCAAGCACTGGTGCGCCGGGATTGACCTGCAATTACTGATGAGTCTGGCCGAGCTGGGGTCTGTGTCCTGCGAAGGACGCAAACGGGAGCAGGTTCGCGAATTCATTGTGGAGCTACAGGTCTGTATCAATGCCATTGAGCGTTGCCGAAAGCCCGTCTTGGCCGCTATACACGGAGGGTGTATTGGTGGCGGAGTAGACATCGCCACGGCTTGTGATATGCGCTACTGTACCGAAGCGGCCTATTTTTCCGTTAAGGAAATTGACCTCGGACTGGTGGCCGACATCGGCACCTTACAACGCCTGCCCAAGATTGTCGCACCGGGCCTGGCGGCCGAGATGGCTTATACGGCCCGGAAGGTGTACGGGCCGGAAGCCCAAAGCATAGGACTGGTCAATCGCAGCTTTACCAATGAGCAAGAAATGGAGACGGAGGTTCGGGCTATTGCCCAAAAAATGGCGGAGAAGTCCCCCCTGGTCACCCGGGGCATTAAAGAAGTACTGCAATACAGCCGGGATCATTCGGTAACGGAAGGGCTGGATTACGTCGCCAATTATAACGCTGCCTTCCTCTTGAGTAATGACCTGATGACGGCCTTTCAGGCCAATATGAGTAATAGTAAACCAACATTTGAAGATTAATGAACTGGAAAAGACCTACACCGGAAGAATACCATCCTTTTTATAAAAACTACGTACAAAAAGTACCGGAAGGTGACTTTTTGCGTGTTTTTGAAGCGGAAAGTAAAGATACGGAAGCACTACTGGCTAGCCTAAGCGGAGCCCAATGGAATTATAGCTACGCTCCTGGTAAATGGACACTTAAGGAACTTATCGTACATATGCTGGACAGCGAACGCGTATTTTGTTACCGCGCCCTGCGGATAGCCCGGGGAGATACCACCCGGCTACCAGGCTTCGAGCAAGACGACTATATTCCCACCTCAGAGGCGAATGATCGCAGTGGTGATCGTATCCTCGAAGAGTGGAAAGCCCTCAGAGCATCCACCCTGGTATTCCTGAGTAATTTAACGCCGGCTATGATTGAGCGGCAAGGCACCGCCAGCGGGGCCACAGTCAGTGTGCGAGCACTGGGGTATATGACCCTGGGACATGAGTTGCATCACCGGGCAATCATCAAAGACCGATACTTGTAGCCCCCAACCACATGAATAACCTGGTCTATTCCTGAAATAGGTTAACACGACAACGTGACCAAACGACCAAATGAATAACATGAATAAAAAAATAGAATTTCTGGAAGATGACCAGGGGATAGATATTACTATTACCTGGTTCACCCCCATGGCTTTTTTCCTGGCCTTCTTTACCGCGATTTGGTTTGGATTTCTAATCTTTTTCTACACCTCCCTCATGGGAAACGGAGCGCCCTGGTTTATTGGTCTTTTTCCTTTATTACACGTTGCTGTGGGCGTGTACTTAGCCTATTACACGCTTTGCTTGTTCCTAAACAAAACCTACATCCATTTTTTCAATAATGAACTGAATATTGTACACCAACCGATTCCCTGGCTGGGGGGGAACAAACGTTTTGACAAATCGGAAATCGCGCAATTATACGTTAAAGAAAAGGTAAGTAATTCAAAAAATGGCCCCCAGTATAAGTACCAATTGATGGCGCAAATGCGTTCGGGCGGGGATCAGAAATTGCTTTCTCTGGATGGTCTCTCCAGCAGTGAAGTAAAAGAAATGGAAGATCGTCTGGAGCAGTACATGGGTATTCCTAATCAACCCGTCACCGGCGAGTATAGAAGTGGCCCCTCCCCTCGTGTACAGGGCGGCGGCCTAATTCAGCAGCGGAAGCACCGCCGGCTGCATTTTAGTAATCCTATCCTACAGTCTCTGTTTTTAGCGAAAGCGGGAGATGCCATTAACTACAAAGATGAACCGCTGAGCATTGCCGCCATCACCCAGTACGACTGGCACGACGGCAATTCCGACAAACTCCTACAGTGTTTTACGGAACTGAAGACAGAACTGAATCTGTACATCCATCAGGAGCAGGCTATACTGAAGGTCTATCAGGTAAGGCGTCTTTCCGCCAGTGAGCAGCCACAAGAAAGTTTTCAGGCAGGCCGACCGGCCAAAAGCCTATCCCTGGGTGATGAAGACTATACCCTGGAAGGATCGGCAATGGGCCGTAGCTTCAGCACCTACAGCAATGGACATACCGAGACGAAGCAGTGGCTATACCGGAGTAAGGACCGCCAGTCTTTAGTCCGGATACTCGATCAGCAGGGACAAATCACTTATTTCCAGGGACACCTAACTCAGGATTATCATTTTGAAGCCCCCCTGGATCTGAACCAACCACCCCCGGCCGAAAAAAGAACCATCCGCCGCGATGAAGAAGATAATAATTTTGTTTAAATGATGATTGAGTTGTCAATTGGCAGACTTCAAAAATATCAGGTTTGGAACCAAGATTAGAAATCAAGAAGGACGGACAGGGGGTAAATTTCATCCTCACCTGGTATTCCCCAATGGCCATTGGACTGGCTATTATTTCGGCCATGCTTTTTGGTTCTTTCTTTTCCTTTTATTCCTTCCTTTCGGGAAAGGGAATGGAATTGGTCCTGGCTTTGATCCCCCTTTTATTTCTCGCTTTGGGTTTTGTAACGGGCTACGTAAGTCTTTGTCTATTCCTCAATAAAACTTACATTCATTTATCTGAAAAAGATTTACACCTACACCACCAACCGCTTCCCTGGCCGGGTAATCATTTGCAAATCCCCAGGTCAGCCATAAAACAACTTTATGTAAAAGAAAAGATACGCATATCCAAAAAAGGCGGGAAAAGCTACCAATATTACCTGATGGCTCAATTAAAATCCGGAACCGAAAAAAAGCTTTTTACACTGGATACCTTCCCCAGCGATCAACTGCGAAAGCTGGAGAGAAGCCTGGAATATTATCTTCGTATTCCCGACCAGGCGGTAAATGGTGAATTCATAGGAAATGCGCAATCAAAAAATGGTGCGTACCTAAAAAAGCGCAATCTTTACAGCTTAGCGATCAATCATCCCACCTATCGGTCGCTATTTCTCGCAGAGGCCGGAGAACAGACCCTCTATCAAGATGAACCAATACGCATTACAAAGGCCATCCAATACGACTGGCAAGAGGGGAATTCTGACAAATTACTACGGTGCATTAGTAATTCGGGACTAGAACAAAGCCTGTACATACGACAAGTACATAAACACCTGGAAGTCTATCGGATCGACAATTTACCCGAGCAGCAGTCCCTTAATACCGTTTTCCGTCCAGATCGTCCTGTGCAGGAAATAACCTGGAAAGCAACTACCTATTTCCTGGGCAGCTCTTCGATGGGCAAAAGCTTCGAAGGAAATGATCAGGACCATGAATTCATTAATCAATGGCTGTATCTTTCTTCTGATCAGCACCGGATAATTCGGGTACTCGAGCAAAACGGACAGCTTGGCTTTTTCCAGGGCGTACTTATTGAAACACACCAAACGCCATAAGATGGCGAATGGTATGTTTTTGAACTGTTAAGTAAGTGTTCAATATTATCTATACCTTATTTCAGATCCTTTTGGCCTTCCACTGCGTTAAAAAGCCTCGCCGACGCGCTGCGCCGCCTGCGTTTTTTGCCTTGTTGAATCCCAAAATTGCACTGAACTAAACTTATACATAATCTCGAACACTTACTTAGTTTTGCATTTTATTGGCATCCCAGGGCACCTTAGGGGAGCGATAATAATTGATTCCCTGCTGGTCCAACCAGGCCTGTTGAGCGGCCAGTCGCTCCCGATAATCTGACCAGTCTCTTTGACCGGCAGGAGTCCAGCCTATCTCGGCGTAACCGATTATTCTGGGAAATAGCAAGAATTCAATGTCATCCAGGGTCTCAATAGTCTCTCCCCAGAGAGGGGCTTCAACACCCAGAATATTATCATCATTTAACTTATCTTCCAGCTCAGCGGGATCCCACTGGTAGCCCTCGTCCACTTCAATGGTTCCGGCCCAGGTCAGGCCCAGCTCGGTGGTGGTATCGTACTTCATATCCAAGTAGGCATATTTTGCCGGCGATATGATCACTTTCAGATCTTTATCAGCCGCGGTATTTGCATTATCCGGACTGGCCCAATACTGGGCAATGGCATCTTCATTCAGCTCAGCGGTGACCACTTCGTCCCACCCGACCAACTGCTTACCGTGCGAAGCTACGATTTCCTGTACGCGTGTCACAAATTTGATATAATCCGGCTTGGCCGTTACGTGTGATTCATCTCCGCCAATGTGTAGGTAAGGACCAGGCGTCAATTCTGCCAATTCACGAAAGACATCATCCACGAATTGGTAGACTACTTCTTTATCCGTACACAGGGTGCTGAAGCCCACCTGGGTACCCGTATACAATTCAGTGGCTTTACCATCGCAATTCAGCTCCGGATAAGAGGCTAGCGCGGAGTTGGTATGGCCGGGCATATCGATCTCGGGAATGACCATGATGTGTCGATCTGCGGCGTACTGTACAATGTCTTTGTACTCCTCCTGGGTATAAAAACCACCTTCACCTCCACCTACTTCAGTGCTCCCCCCGATCTCGGTCAGCTTAGGCCAGGATTTAATTTCAATACGCCAGCCCTGATCATCGGATAAGTGCAGGTGCAGGACGTTCATCTTGTAGGCGGCCAGGTAATCAATGTAGCGTTTGACATCCGCTACACTAAAGAAGTGGCGGGCCACGTCCAGCATACTGCCACGATAGCCGTAGCGAGGGTAATCACTTATTCTTCCTGCCCCGATCGCCATCAGCGTATCTTTGGGCTGACCTTCCACAATGGCTACGGGTAATAATTGCTGTAACGTGCGTACGGCGTAATACATACCCGCCGATGAATTGGCCGTCAATTGCAAATACTCCTGATTGCTACTAATCTGGTAGGCTTCCGGAGAATCACTGATGAGTAAGCTATCTAATACCAGGGAAATACAATTCCGGCAGGGGGCGCCTTCCGCTGTCATTAAATCGTAGCCAGCCACTTCCTGAATATGGGCGGCCAGGGCTTCGGCCTGCGTCGAAAGCGCAGCCTCTTCATAAGTGATTTTAGTAGAAGGATTAATACTAAATGCGTAGCCCTCGTCTTCCACCACCTCAACGGGCAGGGGTACCAGCGTACTGGTGTCCAGGGTTTTGTTGATCTCCGGGAGTGGTTCGGTACAGCTCCAGAGGGTAAATAGTAGTAAAGCTAAAATACTGTATTTCATAAGTATAATTGTTGATTTGGTGGTTTGTTGATTTGGCATTCATCGGGTTGAAGCCCGGCAAATTTTGCCCTTAGGTCCTTTAGTCCATATATTAAGATTTGGGTTTTTTATATTTCACGCCCATCACCTGGTGTTTTTGGATGGCTTCGTTAAAGGCCTCGACGCGAGTACGGATGGTTTCATCAATCTTGACCCGCAGGTCTAGCCATTCGGTTTCCAGGTCTTCCCAGCGGTTGTAAGCGGCTTCGTTGGGGCGGCCTTCTCTCCCTCCGGAGATATAACCATCCTGGCCGGTAATATAGCCATAAGTTTCGACCAGCTGGTTATCCAGTCTAGGTGCAAAACGGATAGGGTCCTGACCACTCTTGTTTTTCGTCTGCATCAAATCCTGCTCGTAAGCCGTTAATTCCTGGATGATCACCGTGGCCATGGAGTCAATTTCGGCCACTTCGGCCTGGTCATTCAACCAACTCAGCTGGGTCTTAACGGAACGTATCTCTTTGATCTTTTCGTGTACCTCGTTGATGGCATTACGAACGGTCAGGCCCAACTGCAATTGCTCTTCGTAGTCTTCGGCACTGATCTGATCTTCGATACGTGGGTCTTCGCGTACTTCTACCTGCTGTTGATAGGTCTGATCACCCCAGCTCATGGCCACATCGTAGGTGCCCGGTGGCGCTTTGACCCCACCTGTATACCCCCAAATGATAGTGTTTTCCACGAAAGTGGGACCCTCATAAGTCAAATCCCAGGTGATACGGTGCATACCGGCCTTATCGGCCAAAAGAGCCGTCTTGTGTTTTTTCGCCGTAGCGGTATCGGCCGAAAAACGCTGTACCAGACGACCATCCTTATCCGTAATCTCGATCTGCAAAGTATCGGTTTCGCTTTTTTCCGGAAGGTAATAATACAAAATAGCCCCACTGGGTTTAGCCTGGGGATTCATTTCGGCCAGACCACCGCCCCCTTTGTCGTTGACCTTGTAGGCCGGACGCGGCGCAAACAGATGAGCCATCGCCTGATCGAAACCATCCTTGATCTCATGAATGGGCGAGATATCGTCCAGCACCCAGAAAGAACGCCCCTGCGTACTCATCACCAGGTCCTGCTGATGTACGCGCAGATCAGTAATGGGCGTAATAGGCATATTGCTCTGCATCGACTGCCAGGTCTTGCCCTCATCGAAGGAAACAAACAGGCCAAATTCCGTACCGGCATAAAGCAGGCCCTGGCGATCCGGATCTTCGCGTACCACGCGTACCGGATAAGTCTTGGGGATACCATTCTGACCATTCGTCAGTAGCTTCCAGCTTTTACCATAGTTATTCGTCATGTAAATATAGGGCTTAAAATCGTCGAAGCGGTACTTCTGTACGGCCATAAAAGCACGTCCTGGCTGGTCGGTAGAGACATCAATCTTATTCACCGTACCGTACTGTGGCATGTTCTTCGGGGTGATTTCTTCCCAACTCTCACCATCGTTACGTGTAATGTGTACACGACCATCGTCGGTACCCGCCCAAATCGTTGAGGGATCACTGGGATCCGGAACAATCTCAAAGACGACATTATAGATTTCCACCCCGGTGATATCGTGGTTAATCGGTCCTCCTGAATAATCCTGGTGCTCCGGCGTATCGGTACTCAAATCCGGGCTGATGACTTCGAAAGTCTGACCACCATCGGTCGAGCGGTGTACGTACTGCGAACCGTGGTAAATCACCTCCCGGTTATGTGGAGAAACGGCCATGGGTGATACCCACTGAAAACGGTACTTTAGGTTTTTCGCTGCCTCCCCCAACTGCAATTGCGGATAAGACATGACGTTCTGCACCTGATCTTTAGCCAGATCATATTTATCCATTACCCCACCGTAGCAGCCTGCGTAGACCGTTTCCGGATAATCGGGGTGCAAAGCAATGGGGCCCGTTTCACAACCCCCTACCGAATACCAATGCTGCTTGGGGTACAGGGTATTGCTGGAGGTCCAGGAAGGAATCGTAATCGTGGTATTATCCTGCTGCGCGCCGTAGAGTCGGTACGGGAAGCCATTATCCACCACCACGCCGTATAATTCGGCGGTCGGTTGATTGTAATAGGACGACCAGGATTCGCCGCCGTTTAGGGTGACCTGTGCGCCCCCATCGTTGGCCACGATCATGATTTCCGGATTATCGGGATTGATCCACAGATCGTGGACATCCCCGTGGGGTACCGGAATATTCGTATAGGTCTTCCCGGCATCGACGGAGCGGTACAGTCCGGTATTCAGTGCGTAGACGGTATTGGGATCCTGCGGATCGGCTACTACGTGGGTGTAGTACCAGGCACGTTGGCGTAATTTATTTTCGTCATTGACCCGCTGCCAGGTTTTTCCGGCATCATCGGAGCGGTAAACACCACCCGCGGGTTCGGCTTCCATGATGGCCCAGACGCGGTCCGGATTAGCGGGGGAAACGGTGATGCCAATTTTTCCGACCAGGCCTTCCGGCAAACCACCACCCAGTTTTTTCCAGGTATCACCACCGTCGATCGATTTAAATAGACCACCATCGGTAGAGCCGCTAATCATGGACCAGGGCTTACGCTCGGCACGCCACAGGGCCGCGTATAACACTCTGGGATTCTTAGGATTTAAGGCAACCGAAATGGCCCCCGTGGTATCAGATACCTGCAGCACCTGCTCCCAGGTATCGCCTCCATCCTTAGAGCGGTAGACACCGCGCTCGGGATTAGGCCCAAAGATATGGCCCAGGGCAGCTACATAGACCAAATTTGGATCCCTGGGATGCACGCGAATTTTACCGATTTGCCCCGCTTCGGGTAAACCCGAAAAAGCCCAGGTCTTTCCACCGTCCAGGGATTTGTAAAGGCCATGCCCCCCAGAGATATTCCCCCTGGGATCTGCGGAGCCGGTCCCTACATAAATAACGTTGGGATCCGACTCGGCGACGGCAATGGCACCGATTCCGCCGCCGAAGTAGCCATCGGAGATATTCTGCCAGGAGCCCCCGGCATCACTGCTATGCCAAACACCCCCGCCACTAGATCCCATAAGAAAGGAAAAATCTTTATCCGGGAAGCCGGACACCGCCGTAGACCGGCCGCCGCGAAAGGGTCCGACCATACGATATTTCAAACCAGATACCCATTGACTGTCCTGAGGAGGTTTCACCCAATTCTCCTGGGCCTGCCCGGTATAGGTAAAAAGGAAAACCAACAGTAGCGTAAAAAGGCTACCAAAGGAGTGTTTTTGTCTGTTATTGACCATAGTATTCTGTATTTTTTTTGAAAAATACTTAAGCCAATTTAAATCACCAAGTTCCACTGGCAAGTAGTGCTGGTCTTTCTTTTGAACATCACATCAGATTAAAGAATAAAATACTAATAACCAGATAGTTACATTAAAAATTAATTATTTTGAATATCACAGCGATAAAAAATTCTTCCTTCGATTTAGAGTTCCCGTTCCTTATCTTCACTCGCCAATAGATGATTCGACAAAATAATTGATATCACAAACTATAAATTAGTAAACCAATGAAAGGATCAACAACAAATATGAACCGTAGAAACTGGTTGCGTAATGCCGGACTTTTAGGCGCCGGTTTAGCGGCAGCTCCCAGTGTAATTGCTAAACCAACTTCTCCCCGGCAAACCTGGTACGAAGGAGTGCGCAGCTGGGAACGCTCATTGGCCTTTACGCCCAAAATGGAGGGCTTGAGTGCCCGATTGCTGGCGAATGAAAACCCTTACGGTCCTTCTCCCATGGCGAAATTAGCCATTATGGAGTCCGTAGGTATGGGTAATCGCTACGGACACGGTGATGCCGCCAAATTAATCGACATGCTGGCCGAAAAGGAAGGTGTGAGCAAAAAGCAAATCATGCTGGGCCCGGGATCTACCGATATTTTGGAGAAAACCGCGATCGTGCTGTTCAAAGACGGAGGTAATATTGTATCGGCCGATCCGGCTTATATGTCCCTGATCAAAACGGCGCAGTCTTTCGGGGCTACCTGGAGAAGTGTACCCTGTAACAGCGACTGGTCGCACGACCTGGATGGCATGAAAAAAGCCATTAATGCCGACACCAAACTGGTCTATATCTGCAACCCCAACAATCCAACGGGAGCCATAACCGATGGCAGAGCCCTGTATAAATTCTGTGATGAGGTAGCCGATCAGGTGCCCATCTTTGTGGATGAGGCTTACCTCGAATTCCTGCCACCCGCCGATCAAAAATCAATGGTCGAACTCGTACAAAAAGGGAAGAACCTGATCATTGCGCGTACCTTTTCCAAGATCCACGGCATGGCCGGCTTGCGATTGGGTTATGGCGTGGCCCAACCCGAATTGCTGGAAAAAATAAGCGGTATGGTCCGCACGACCATGGGCCTAAATATCACTACCCTGCGCGGTGGTATGGCGAGCCTGAAAGACGAGACCTTCCTCAAGAACTGCCGCAAATGGAATACCGAAGTGCGGGAATACACCACGGAGAAACTCGTATCCATGGGATACGATCCAATTCCTTCGTATACCAGTTTTATTTTATTTCCACTGGAAGCGCCGACCGACGGAGAATTATTCCTGAAGAAAATGTTTGACCACGGTATTGGCGTGCGCTTCTTCGAGATTCACAATAAACCCTATTGCCGGGTAAGCATGGGTACCATGGAGGAGACGGGTCTCTTTCTGGACGGGTTAAAAAAAGTAATTGGTTAGTAAGTTTAGTAAAAGTTTAAGTACAATTTTTGGAGACAGATGACGTAGCAGTGCCTTTCATACGGGGCACTGTCTACTTTTTCCATCTTCCCGCTATATCCAGCAATATTGAAAACCAAAGACTATGAATCCCGCCCTACAAAAGACAATTTCGGTATTAGTATTGATCTTCCTCGGTTTTTTACTCAAGTATAAGATTCGCGGAAAAGAACAAATAAAGGGCATCAAAACCCTGATTCTTTCGATCGCTCTGCCCGCCACTATCTTCATCGCCCTCTTGAAAATAGAATTTGAAGCTTCCCTGTTCTATCTGCCTATTTTTGCGCTTTTTGTCAATGGCCTGCTCTTCTTCTTGGCCAAATACAGCCTGCCCTGGTTCAAGATCGATCCCAAGGGTAAGCGCGGGCGTACCATCACCTTGCTTTTCCCCTCGCTGGCACCGGGACTTTCCTGTTTTCCCTTCATTATGGAATACGGCAGCGAAGATGCGCTGGCCATGGCTGCCCTGGCCGACGTGGGGAACAAAGTCTTTGTCCTCGTCATCCTTTATTTGGTCGCGATGCACTGGTATTTTAAGCTAAACACCACAACGGAAGAAGAAAATAAATCCTCCTCCCGACTCAAGCAGCTTTTACTCTCCCTGGTCAAAGAACCCGTGAACCTGGCGATTATCCTAGCGCTCGTCCTATTATACGGCGGCTGGAGTCTGGAGTCGCTACCCGTATTTTTGCAGGAACCCGTCAGTCGGATGAGCTTACTCATGACGCCCATGGTTCTGCTCTTCATTGGGATGGCTGTCAAAATTGACCTGCGGCAGTTTCGGACCATTGGCGTATTATTACTCTACCGCTCCGCCCTGGCTTTCCTCATCAGTGGCTTATTCCTGTTATTCGTGCCCATGGAATTATCCCTGGCGATGACTTTAGTTCTGGTGGCCTTCCCACAAAGTGCCGTTAGCTTCTGGCCCTTCGCCCACATGTCGGTGATTTCCGAGGGTGAAAAAGGTGGAGAAAAGACTTTCGATATTGATCTGGCTCTGAATTTCCTGGCCCTGTCTCTACCCTTTTCGACTATTCTGATTCTGAGTATTTCGGTGTTTCCGAGTGTGTTTATGAGTGGGGGGAATTTGGTCTTGATTGCGGCCGGGCTTTTTATGGTACTGATTGTACCCCGACTGATTTCGTTGCTCAACAAGAAGTTCAGGTCGAAGCAGGAGCTTCGACCTGGCAGGGCGAGCAGAGCTGTTGAAGCAGGGGCTTCGACTTAGCTTAGGGTTTAGGGGAAGCGCTTGCTTTCGCGCGCTACTTCGAGGAATATTGTTCTCAGTAAGAAATTGGGGGCGAAGCAGGAGCTTCGCCCGAGCGTACTCTAATTATTACAAGCGCAGCCCCTCCTCTACCGACGCCTCACCATTGGGCCGAGTCAGCTCCAGTCGGTAAGATTCTTCCGCTTCAAAAACGAATACTTCAAAGGGGCCCGCCTTTGGTTTAAGGTTATAGACAAGTGTATCGTCGCTTTCGCGAAAAAGCGCTACGGTAGTCTCGCCATCCACTTCAACGGTTTTGAGTATGCCCGCGCGCTCCCGTCCGTAATTCTCCTGCTGGCTAATGGTAATCGGCCAGCCTTCGTAGGGGCCTGCCGCCGGAGCCGCCCAGCGGGGCCAGGCCGCCAGGGTCAATTTCCGATCCGGAATATCAAATTCGATGATGGAGAAACCCGGTGCCTTATCGAAAACCTTACCCGGCTCGCGGTCGATATCGTAGGGGTTGGCGACGGCTCGCACAGAAATCTTGTTCCCAAAGCCATCTTCGTATTTACCAATATAACGGGGTGCATCTTCCGGCTTGCCATCGGCACCGTAAGCGGCTGGATACCAGCGACGGGGCCAGAGGTTCGATACCGCCGGTGAGGCGATCCAGTAGCCACCATCGTCGTATTCGTTGGTGCCGTAGCGCCCCGTGGAACCTAGGTGTTGATCTCCCACAAAGTGTAGGGCAAAGGCTTTGCGCATGGTTTGGATCGCTTTATTTCGTTTATTCTGCGGCCAGCCGTTGGAATCAAAGTCAGCAACGGGTCGATCGTCGGGCGGATATTCCCCTTTCTTGTATTTGGGCAGACCGGGTACGTATTTATCGTGGTAGATATCGGCGGGCAGTGTGGCTACATTACAGAAGGGCGACTGGGAGATGACCGCCTTCATATACACCTCGGGAGCCCAGTCGGCTACCCAGTCTTCCAGAAAAGCTTCCTGACGCGGACCGAGTAGCTCCGCATCGGGATGGTAGGCATCCGTCTTGGCATTCCAACTACGATTTTGGGGCCAGCCGTTTTCTATTTCGGCCTCCGGGAAGTATTGCTTGGGGGCAGACTTCCACTGTCGATCGCCAAGAATGGCAAAGGAGACACCACGGTAGTTCATATTGGTAAAGTAAACACTGATGTCGTTCAATACTGGCTCCGGATCAACCGGATCCGGAAGGTGGCCCGTCTGGGTACGGTGGACCATATTCACAAAATCGGGTCGCTCCTTGTAGCCGCCATCGTCCTGACTGGCGTAGCCGTAGCCCAGTTCAATATTGGCTAGTTTACCGCCTTCTCCCCAGAGGTTGCCGTGGAAGATATCGTGATCATCCGGAATGATCACCACCGGACGGTCGCGGTACAGATTTCGAAAAGACCAACCAAAGACGTACCATTTGCGCAGGTAATCGAGCTTGCTTTTGCGCTCGACGCCGTAGCCCCCTACCCGCTCGTAGAGCTGATCGCCGTGGAAGACCAGTAGATCGGGATCTTGGGCCGCTACATTATCCACCAGATCCTGATGCGGAAAGCCCACATCATCCACACAGGATAGGGAGGCGACTTTCAATTTATTCTCTACCACATTCGCCGCAATTTCTCCCGGATATTCGAAGGTCTGGCCATTATCACCGGTATACCTTACGGTAAAAGGATAGGCCTGGGTATCGTCCCAATCCTCCAGGTGAAAGATCGCATTATTACCCGGTGCCTCCACCAAAGCATTGAGCATAGGCTTACCATCCATCAAAAGATCTACGGTACGATTTCCATTCCCCAGAGGCATCATCTGTACACTCATTTTTAGGGTTTTATCAGAGAGCGTGTATTGGGTCCACAGGATAGGCCCATAACTTCTTTCAGGGAATGCCTTTACTTTTGGCCCCGACAAGTTCCAATCCGCAAAAGAGCAGGCGAAGGTACCACCGGGCCGTTTACCCAAATTGGGCACTTCGGCAAAAGCTGGCCGTTCCGCCGACCAATCTACCCCCTTTGGGAAAGTCGAAGAGCAGCTCAAGGCCAGCAGACCCGTGAGCCAGCTTTCGTGGATTTCGTTTTGGGTGGTCGCCAGCGTGTCCCCTCCCTGAAGGGCGGCCAGCCGCAAGGTATAACGATCATTGGTAGGGATGGGAGTAGCACTGAGGTGCAGATCAGCTTCCAACCAGGTGTTCACCGTAACGGAAGCTTCGGGATCGGGGGCGCCAATAAATAAAACACCCCGTCGGGTCAGCCCGGCGCTTAGCCCCCGGCCGTGAATGGCAGCGTCGCGGTAATCCCTAAACTCTCCTTGTAACCCCAACTGAAATCCCACCCAGGCGTCGGCCGTATCCTGGTTTTCGGTCAAAGACTGATCCGCTATGCTCACCGAAGTAGCAAAAGACTGGCGCACCGTATCCAGCGACCGGGTCAGTAGCACGCAATTGCGATCGCCTCCCGGTGCGATCACTTCGAGACGACCATCGTTCTGCTGCCAGGCCTGAAGCGGATTTAACCAGTAGTCTCCACCCGCAAAATGGCGCGTAAGCTCAGGTTCGGCCTGCCAATTGGATTGAAAGCCAGAGGTATC